>Ga0154020_10011433_pt1 | contig 10124 bp, 8 predicted proteins | sample Klosneuvirus_201_FD_109709 | JGI IMG/M metagenome (GOLD analysis project Ga0154020, IMG submission 109709) | Active sludge microbial communities from wastewater, Klosterneuburg, Austria - Klosneuvirus_20160825_MG | ecosystem: Engineered > WWTP > Aerobic digester > Activated sludge | place... | reverse complement strand
CAATCATGTTGCTGTAAAGCTGCATCGCATCAAACAACAATTAGCAAACCTGTTAAAGCAATAAAGATGAGTATTGAAAATATATGGAACAGTATCAATAACAAACAGGATGATGATCTTACATCCCTGTTGCATACATCAAAAATATCCAGGTTAAGCTCTCACAATCCTATAGCAAAAATCAGGAAGAATTTATTAATGAATATGATCTGGGGAGTGCTGATTTGCCTGTTCTACCTATTTGTCATTATTTTTTTCCCTTACTGGCAGGTGCAGGTATTGATTTCTATCGTGTTTATATTCTCACTATGGGCATTATACACTGCATACATTGAATACAAAAAAATCACAACAACCATTTCATCTACTAATTCTGTTTTAGATGAAATGAAAAGGCACCTGCATTCTGTTACCACCTGGATGAAATTGCAGCAACGGGTTGCACTTTTTATTTACCCGGTAAGTGCGGCCGGAGGTTTTATACTAGGAGGTGTTATGGGCTCAGGTAAACCTGTTCATGTAATAATGAGTAAACCTGTCATGTATGTTATCCTGCTCGTAACAATTATAATTTTGGTTCCTATCTGTTATCTTATTGCAAAATGGATGTTCAATAAAAGTTTTGGCAAACACCTGGATGCCCTGAAAATAAATATAAGCGCTTTGGAAGAAGAAAAATAATGAGTCAACTGTAATAAAATATCAAAACCTGATACTAATAAATAAAAAATTATGGAACCAAAAACACAAACAAAACCGGTTGCAAAAAACATTAACAAACCTGCCTATATCATATTTCTACTAGCAGGAATATATTTCATGATAAAACCCGATTTTTCACAGGCAGTAACTTTTTGGGGACTTGCCCTGGTTTTTGATCCTTTTAATATCAATACGCCATTTCAAAAAAGGCCATTTTATCAGCAAGCCTGGTTATATGTTCACGCAGCAATTACCGTAGCCTTATTTGTTTTGATATTGGTGAAGAAATGATCTAAATAAAAAAGCTACCCGGCTCGGGGTAGCAATTAAGATTTTTCTATAGATGATCTTACCAGCCTTTCTTAGCCACGCCATCTTTAACAGCTTCCAAAGCCCTTGCTTCAGCCAGCATAGTAGTCATTTTATTTCCTTTACCGTCATCGCCCTGGGCCATGTATCCGCCCCTGGCTGTTTTGGTTATTACCGCATTTTGCATGGGAACGTTCTTTTCCTTAGTTTTCATGCAATAGGCTGTTAACATTTTTGACATTTTAATAGAATTTATGGTTAGTAATAATGGGTTGAAACGTATGCTTCAGTATACAAGCTACTAAAATAATTGGTATTAGCAAAAATTACTACGTGAAACAAAGTTTTTTGATGAAAATATGCAGCTTTCAAAAGCTGTAAACTTTAATCGGGGTTGGAATTAAAACACCTACTAAATATGGCGTCTTTTTCAGTTATCCACTATCTAAACAACTATCTTTTTTTGACTTTTAATATATTCACTTCTTCAAAAAACCTCCATCAAAAACTTACATACTGAATATTTTGCAGCAGAGCAGCTGCTAAACTCAACAATAATGTGTATAGAAAGGCTTTGAAAGTGTAGTAGATTAAGTTTGGAACAAAGAAAAAATGCCTCATTAAAAGAAATTAACGAGGCATTTATTTAACCCATTATAGATTTTAATGCATTTTTAATGACCAGATTTGATTATTTTCTTTACTTCAACTTTTTCACCTTCCTTGGAAAATTTAATAAAATATACCCCAGGTGGAAAGAAATCTGTTTTTACTGTTGTTCTGTTAATCATGCTATTGCTGAATACTATTTGACCTAGCGAATTGCATATCTCAAAATTAATAAGAGATATATTTCCACCGTACTCAATTATCATTTCATCTACTACTGGGTTGGGAAATATCCTAATGCCTTCCTTTACTTGTATAAGCATATCTACAGGAAGACTTGTGGCACATGACACATTTGCTGAAACGCTCAATATACCATCACCGGGAGGGGTAAATAAACAGCTTGTGCTGTTGCATATCAGCGTATTGCCGTTAAATTTCCATGTATATGAAGTTGCTCCAGGCACTGGCGTTATATTGTATGTATACTGAAGAAATTTGGAAACGATACCAGGACCATAAATAGATCCCGGCTGAGCTGGAGCTGCACAACCATTTAAATTAATTTGCCTTGGGCTTGCACCTATATTGTTTGCATTATGTGGTATACGTAAAATGGCAGAATATAATCCGGGATAAGAAGGATTAAAAATAACTTGAAGCGCTTTTTGTCTACCTGGTGACAGGTAAATTTCATTATTACCTGAAATAGAAAACTGGCTGGCACCGCTACCTGAAATTGTAGCAGGGCCAGTTTCAAAATTCAAATTTTCTGTCCTTAAACCGATATTATCAATTATTACATCCTTGTTTACAGATTGCCCAACGCTCACAGTTTCGAAATTTAAGGATGAGGGGGTTATTGATCCTTTTACTGTAGCACCATTATTAAGCCAATATTGCAAATTATTATTATTATTATAAGAAGAACTGAACTTACCCCAAACATTTCGATATGTGCCATATTCACAAAGGTCGTAACTTGATGTTGCCGGGCAAGCGCCTAATAACTGACCAACAATATGTCCATCTTCATTAACAATTGCTCCCCCAGAGCTTCCGCCATTGGTTTGCCCATTTAAAGTATTCGTGTATAAAAAATGACTGGTGCTTGCTCCTGTACAGCTGTATGAAGGTGATGTGATATTTTCATGCCGCGAATATTTTTGAAAAGTGCCCTCCGGATGATGCACAGATCGAAGGATAGAACCATTGGGAACTGTAGCGGTGGTCCAACCAAGATAAGTTCTGTTACCACCTGGTTTTTCTCTTAGCAATATCATTGCGAAGTCTGACTGGCTGTTAGTTGCAATGAGATTTGCACCATTCGTAATAAACAGATTTGTATTTGACTGACTGCTGTTACAAGTTGAAGACCAATAACTAAAACGGGCTTCAATGGTACTAATGTCTGCCTGCGTACTAAAGCAGTGATTCGCTGTTAAAACAAATGGCTGGAAATCTGTGGTGCGGCGGTCGTTTATCAATGAACCCGAACACCAAAAAATCAGTTGATTGTTTGATATAAAATAAAGGGCAGTCACGGCTCTTTGAAAACTTTCAATATGTGGAAAAAATACTGGTGTAATGCAATTGGCATCACGGTAACAATCTGCAGTTGGTCTGCTGTTGTATCCGGGAATATCTTTGTTTTCTATATGGCTAATTTTTGAAATAGAAAAATGCACATTGGGTTCAGTTTTATAAACTGGTATTACAACCTGAACAATAACATAATCTGAAAAAGTGGTAGTAGTGTAAAAGCCTTCTTTTTCTATCTCTCCACTTAATGCCTGCTGGGTAAAAGCATAATCGCCTTTGCCAAATAAATTTACTTTTACTCCAACAGGTAAAAAGCCCGCTTCAAAATATAATCTCATTTCATCTGCTTTTTCCGAACGGAATTCTGCTGTAAAAACAACAGTGTCTTCACTTACTCTTGCTAACCTTCCACCTGCAATTGAAATTTCACCTTTAGAAGGGATTGGTATGCTTTTTAAATTAAAATTTATTGGCGATTTCAGGTTCCGAACTATGCCTATAGCAATCGGGTTAACAGCATTTTTTATTAATTGTTTTTCATTTTTACTTAAAGTATCAAACCGATGTATTTCTTTTTCAGTAAGCGGATAAGAGATTTTGTAAAAAGAGGGTTTCCCAGGGATTTGCCATTTTAATGGCACAGTATAGTCTTCACCATCAATCGTTACTGGCTTTTCTATTTGCGCTTGCAGTTTTACGATTGATAACAAAAGGATAAAAACGAGTATAATAAATTTCATTTTCATTGTATTATTTTTTAAGGCGGGGAATTATTTCACAAATAGTTTATTCAATAATTGCACTAACTTGATTAGCAATTCAACTTGTTTTATTTGTAGTAAAGCAACAACGCACAGAACTCGATGTCATCCCATGTATCGGAGCCACCGCTTAAACCAGGTTTAATTTTCAAAACATTATTGCCTATTCTAAATATTTGAGATAGAGATGAACCTGCTGCATTCAATTGAAAATCCCAAAGACTCAAATCGCCATTTAAAGCAGATTCATTTAAAGTGCCCACAATACGGCCATTAATTTGTATTTGTCCTGTTCTTTGCACTCCCCTAGTATATATTCGCAATCGAGGCATTGAACCTGGAATACTTGTAAGCGTAAACGTTAATGATTTTTCTGAACCCTCAGCTGGTAATTGGAGTTGTGAATTTTCAGAACCATTGTAAATATCATCTCCCAAATGATGTAAAGCAACTTGTTTCACTAATACTCTTGACGGAACATTTTGGCAATTCATGGGAATATTTGATTTTGCGTTAATTGCTCCGGATACAGATAAAGCATAAGGTCGAATACCGTTATGGTCTATTGTTGCTATCACATATTCAGGCAAGGCAACAGTATTAGGTATATTAATCTGGCAATTGCCTTCATTGTCGGTTTCAACTGAATAATCCTGGTTTTCGGTTGCAATAGACACCCTTGAATTGGAAAGAGGTGAATTATTACGGGAAACTGAAAAACTATAGGATCGCATTTCAGTTTCAATTTTTTCGCAAGAAGTGCTTGTACTGGCAATTACCACCAGGAAAATCGCAATAAGGAGGTTTAACTTTTTCATGATCTTTTTTATTTTAATGATAAATAATGTGATGAAGTTTCTTCTGGGCTCGATAGTAATATGTTGCTTATTGGTACTTCTTTGCTTTTCGTTACTGGTTTTATTATTAGTCATTTTGTTTACTTTCATTGTAAACATACTCCAGCAATAAAGCCTTTTGGGGCAATAGAGAGCAGATGGCAGGTATAAAAAGTTTACGGCATAAACAAAAGAGTTTATGCCTAATTATTTCAGTAAAAGGAGGAGAATTATTTATTGAAAATGATGCCCAGGTCAGAAAGCTTTTTTAAAAAGGCTTCCTTTCTGCGGCGGGCTACATCCGCTTCAATACGGTCGGTGAGTTCCACTACGCCGCCTTCACCGCCACGGTTATATTTTTTTATGTGGTTCAGATTAATGAGGTACGAGTCATGTACCCGGAAAAAGTTGTGTTCCATCATAAGCGTTTCCACCCACTTGAGGGTTTTTGTGGCAGTTATTTTACGCTTGTTTGTTAAATGGAAATCAGTACAGTTATCGGTCGCTTGGCACATTATGATTTCCGAAACTGTAATGAACTCAAATCCGCCAATAACAGGTATGCCGACCTTTTGCATAGCATTGTCAGTTTGCCGTACATTGTGAAGCAAAGCATCTATCTTTTTTTTAGATCCTGTAGCCATTAAGTTCTTATACCGGTTTATTGCTTCTATTAGTTCTTCAACTAAATATGGTTTTTCAAGATAATCAAGTGCGCAAAACTTAATAGCCTTTTTTGCATATTGGCTGTAACTGGTGGTGAAAATTACTTCTGCATTGCAATCTTTTACCTGTTCCAGCAAATCAAAGCCATTGTAAGGCGGTAATTCTATATCAAGGAAGATCAAATCAGGGTTCAATAAATTTACCTGTTCAATGCCTTCTGGTATATTATTACATACAGCCACCAGCTCAATTTCGGTAAAATGCTTTACCAGCAGCCCTTTGAGCCTATCTATCTGCGGTTGCTCATTTTCAACAATAATGGTTCTGATCATTTTGTTAATATTTTAATTTAACAGCCGGAAGCAGATAAAATAAGCTTTATCAAAAACAACAATCTTCAAAATTTTCTTTTATTTTATTATTTCAAAGGGGTAGCGATAATTCTACCTTTGTTCCTGCCGGTTGTTCATCTTTTGTAAACAAATCGCTTATTGTAAAATGAGCTTTTATCTTTTTAAGTTCGTTCAGTATTTTAAGCCTTTCCTCTGTGAGCTTCATACCAAGTGATTCTTTTTTCAACAGCATAGGTTGCGCCACTTTTTTGCTCATATCTCTGCCAACGCCATTGTCTTCCACCACAGCATGTAATGTGTCATTCTGTTTACTGATGTAAATATCAATATGACCCGGCTCAGGTTTGTATTGCAGCCCATGCCATATTGCATTTTCCACAAAAGGTTGTAGTATCAAAGGCGGAATAGTTGTTTCCTCCGTATCAATGCCATCGGCAATATGAAATTGGAAAGTAAATGGGTGTTTCAACCTGATGCTTTCTAATTGCATGTATAATTCAAGTGCCTTCATATCTTCTTTTAAAGGTACATCACTGTGCTGTGAATTTTCCAGTACCAACCGCATAAGTTTTGAAAATTTCAATAAATAAATATTAGCATCTTCAGGCTGGTGGTTCAATAAGAATGTTTGTATTGATTGCAGGGCATTAAATATAAAATGTGGGTTCATCTGGCTTCGGAGCGCCTTCATTTCAGTTTCTGAAACCTGCAGGTTAAGGGATGTCTCTTTTTGTTTTTGCTCGGAATCACGACGGCGCTTGTAAAACAGAAATATAAGAAATGAGGATGTAAGAAGCACACCTGATCCTATTAAAATTACCATTTTTATAAGTCGCTGTCTTTTTAAATCTTCTTCTTTGATCTTTTGGTCTTTTTGCAAGAGAAGTATTTCTCTTTCTTTCTTTTCCGTTTCATACTTTGTTAAAAGTTCTGCGATTCTTCCTGAGTTATCTTTATTAAACAAAGAGTCTTTATAAATACTGTAAAGCATATAATTATTGTATGCACTTTTCCAGAGTTCATATTTTAGGTCAGATGTTATTTGAGGTTGTGAAGCTTGAATACTGTCTAAACTTGAAAAATTCAGATATGCATTCATAATTAGATCTTTATTATTGATCTCTTTTGAAATTTTCAATGATTCTGAAAGCAGTTTTCTTGAGTCTTCATACTTTCCCTGCTTTTTATAGACTTCTGCTATATGAAAATTTGATGTGGCGATTCCATCTTGATCGCCAATTTCCTTTCGTAACGATAAGGAGGCAAAGTAATAAAGAAAAGCATCATCGTATTTTCCCATTTCAGCATATATCATTCCTATATTACCTTTTGCTTGTGCTATTCCGTGTTTGTCTTCAAGTTCTTCAAACAGATTTAAAGAGTTTTTATATTTTTCAAGTGCAAGCGCAATTTTTTTTTGCAGGTAGTAAATATTTCCAACAGAATTTAAATCATCAGCTGTTGATTTTTTATTTCCAATTTTTTGGGAAATTATTAATGCATCTGAGTAATATTTCAATGCTTTATCATAATTTCCCTGCTCCCTATAAATATACCCCAAATTAGAATAGCATTGAGCAACACCGTGTTCGTCTTTCATTTCCTGCCTTAGTTGTAAAGAGGCCAGAATATTTTTAAGAGCTTCTTCATACTCCCCGGTTTGTAAATAGATACTCCCAATACTGCTTTTACAAAATGCAATAACGTACTCATCATTTGCATCTTCAGCCATTTGCAGGCCTTTTTTGTATTGTTCCAGTGCCTTATTAAACAAACCCTGTTGCTGATAATTATATCCAATATTAATTACTGTGGTCGTTGAAAGCTGAATATTATTGGTATTATTGTATATATTCAAAGCTTGAGAATAGCTTTTATATGCTTCGTCAAATTTTCCCTCATCGGTTTGAATAACTCCTATATTAGTAAAGCATTCGGCAACTCCTGTTTGATCATTTATTTCTTGCCGCAACTTTAAAGAAAGTTTATTGTTCTCTATAGCTTTTGCTCTTTGTCCTTTCTGAATATATATTCCGGCAATATTCAAATAACTACGAGCCATACCTTTCTTATAACCTATTTGCTTTTTTAAATTGAGGGAAATTGCATATAACTTTAAAGCTTCTTCATAATTCCCTTGCCTTTCGTTTATTACACCAAGATTATTATAAGCCCAGGCTTCATCAAATTTATTACCACAATCATGGCAAATTTTTAACCCTTTATTCAAATAAACAATTGCATCATCTAGTTTACCCTGGTTTAAATACGAAGATCCCATTACAACATAAGCAGTACCTATACCCGCTGTATAATGCAACTTATTTGATAAGTCAAAAGCCTCTTGTGCATATTTCATTCCTTTTACTGCATCTAGTGTAGTTGTTAAATCAGCAAGAAAATTGAGTGCATTCACTTTAGATGTATCTTCTTTTGCTGTTTTTAAAATACCTTTCAATGAGTCAATTCTGTTATCCTGGGCAATCAGATCCAGGGGCTGCAAAATGCATAAACTGACAAAAAATATTTTCGCAATAAGGACAGCTAGTATATAATTCATAATGTTGATTTTTTAAAATTAGTGTGTGGTTTTGCAGTCATATATGAGGTTAATCAAATATAAAAAACCTATGCCACTTTGCTTAAACATATCTCATGGCTGCCTTTTATTTGTTCTATAAGGGCTGATATAGAAGGTATTCCATTAATTATTTTAGACAGGTCAGTGCCATAAACAATGGCATAACCAGCACCAAAAATAGCATCAGTATATGGCTCAAGACCTGGGAATTTCTTTAGTCCAAACCTGCTGTAAAAGGATATGTGGTGCTGTGAACAGGTAAAAAAACTATAAACAATGCCTAAACTTTCACAAATAGCAAACATGCCTTGTACAAAAAAAGAAGAAAGTGAAATACTCCTATGCTCTTCTGATATAATGAAGCGGCCCACTTCACAGTAAGAAATGTTGGTTGCCTCAAGCTCATTCCAGAAACAGTTTAATCTTTCGCTTAATGCATCGGGAAGTCTCTTTGAAAATGCAAGTTTACATGTTGTACTCATTTTTAAATCTTTTTTTAAAAATGGGTGGTTATTTACCTGTAAATGCTGAAACTGATTTGCAAAAGCTGCAGGCAATATAAAGCGGCTGCACCCAATGAGGTTATCCCCTTTGCCTTCATTTTTGTATAAACCAATGTGTATGCTGAGTTGGTCAAACTCGTCAATTTCAAAAGGCTGTTGAAGTCCGGCAGTACACAAAGGGTAAGTTTTTTTATACACATGGTAACGTAGGGCAAAAGCTTGAGTTAATTCGTTTTCGTTTTTTATAATTCGTATGGAGTAGTTATTAACCTGGTTCATTAATTGTAATTTTCAAATTGATGAAAGTGATGTTAGAGCTAATTACCAGAAATATGGAAACATTTTCCAGGTGTGAAGGCTGTAGGTCCAATACCCAATACCAAACTGCCGGGATAAAGTTTTCTCTTCAAACATGATTCTTTCTTTGTAAACAAACAACATTACTATCGCCAATAAAACAAAGCCTACATACGATTGCAGAAAGAGTGAACAACCAACCATTGCCATGTAAGCACCAGTGTAAGATGGATGCCTTAAAAAAGAATATGGGCCTGCTTGAATGATTTTATGATCTTTTTTTATTTGCACTGTGGCAGAAAAATATTTGCCAAGGGTTTTGATGGCATATAGCCTGAATAATGTTCCTGTAACAAGAAGGAATGCGCCACAATATGTTAATGCAGTTTTAAGGTTGCCGGCAATATTAATATCAAACTGCCAATCAGTGCCAAATATTCCACTTCCCGGAATTGTTACAGTATTGGTAAATGCTTTGCTTGAAAAGTATGCACACTCAATGAGTGAAGCAATTTGGCCAATACCCGAAATAATGATGATAAGCCAGACAGTATGATTATCTGTGGCAGAATTTACTTTAGATTCTTTAATGCTTATCCTTGGTTGTGTAGCAAATAAAATTGTACAAATCACTGCAAGAAAAATAACCCGCGGTTGTATAAGCAGCCCGGGGTTACCTATAAGCGGCAATACATAAAACAAAACAAGGAAAAAAGCAATAGAAGCAATTTTTTTAAATGTAGTGGAGCTTGTGTTTTGAGTTGTCATAATTATTTAAATTATTAGTACAACCCAAACTTAGTTTCTTGAGTAACGCTATTTTTTCCAGAGGAGGAAAAGGTGGTATTTTAGAAGTATATGGCACAACTGAAAAAGTATATGCCGTTTATTATTTCATTTTTATTAGCAAATTCCGGACCCCAATAATCAATATTTTTTTGTTAGTGTCAATGAAATGCAATTTT
>Ga0154020_10011432_pt1 | contig 10124 bp, 7 predicted proteins | sample Klosneuvirus_201_FD_109709 | JGI IMG/M metagenome (GOLD analysis project Ga0154020, IMG submission 109709) | Active sludge microbial communities from wastewater, Klosterneuburg, Austria - Klosneuvirus_20160825_MG | ecosystem: Engineered > WWTP > Aerobic digester > Activated sludge | place... | reverse complement strand
TCGATGCTGCGGCCGTCGAGGCGCGGCGGCGTGCCGGTCTTCAGGCGGCCGGCCGGCAGCTTGAGTTCGCGCAGGCGCGAAGCGAGGCTCACCGCCGGTGGATCGCCCATGCGGCCGGCCTGGTAGTGATCGAGGCCGATATGGATCAGGCCGGCGAGGAAAGTGCCGGCCGTCAGCACCACCGCCTCGGCCTCGAAGCGCAGGCCGAGCTGGACGACGACGCCGGTGACGCGGTCGCCGGAGACGGTGAGGTCGTCGACGGCCGCCTGAAACAGCGTCAGGTTGGGCTGGTTCTCCAGCCGGCGGCGGATTGCCGCCTTGTACAGCACGCGGTCGGCCTGGGCGCGCGTGGCGCGCACTGCCGGGCCCTTGCTGGAATTGAGGATGCGGAACTGGATGCCGGCCTCGTCGGTGGCCGCCGCCATGGCGCCGCCGAGGGCGTCGACTTCCTTGACCAGGTGCCCCTTGCCGATGCCGCCGATGGAGGGATTGCAGGACATCGCCCCCAGCGTCTCGATATTGTGCGTCAAGAGCAGCGTTCGGCAGCCCACGCGCGCCGAAGCAAGCGCCGCCTCGGTGCCGGCATGGCCGCCGCCGATAATGATTACGTCATAACGCGTGGGGAACAGCATGGCTCGGTGATGGCCTCAGGGAGGCGCCATCATACGCGAGGCACAGTCAAAAAAATAGCGCACTGTTTCACGTGAAACAGTGCGCTATTTAACTTTTAACTTACAGAAGCTTACGAATATTGACACATGACTTTCAATTCGCACGGATCGTCAACCTGCAATCAGTTCTAGCCTTCGGGGGGTGGTCCATTTTGTACACCATGCGCAGTCTCGGCATGGCGATGAGTGTGCGTTCAATCTTCAACCGGATTACCGCAACCCTCCTCAGGGTACAGATCGGACAAACCAGTCAGATGGCAATGGTGTCCCAAGCAAACTTCAAAATGAATCCCGTCGCCACCGCCAGAAAAGCGCGCCGCACGAAACCGGCCCCATGACGGATAGCCAGGTGCGAGCCGACCTGTGCGCCAGCGATGTTGAACAGCGCCATGGCCAGGCCAATTGCCACCAGCACATGCCCATGCGCCCCGAAAAACAGCAGCGCCGACAAATTGGTGGCGGCGTTGACGATCTTGGCCGACACAGAGGCCCGAAGGAAATCCAGTCCAAACAGACGGACGAACATGAAAACCAGGAAACTGCCCGTTCCGGGGCCGAAAAAACCGTCATAGAAGCCGATGACGCCACCGAAGAACAGGGCCAACAACATGTCGCGTCGTCCATGGTGCCGGCGCTGATCCACGGCGCCCAGATCCTTACGCAAATAGGTGTAGGCCGTGACGCTGACCAACAGCGCAAGCACCAAGGGACGCAGCCACTCCTTGGGCAACAGGGCCACGGTCATGGCGCCGAAGTAGGACAAGACGAATGCCGCAACGGCCGCCGGCAGCGCCGCCCGCCAGGGCACATCGATGCGGCGGGCGTAACGCAGGGCAGCGCTGCCGGTGCCGAAGATGCTGGCCAGTTTGTTGGTGCCGAAGAGAGTGGCCGGTTGCGACTGGGGCAGGACATTGAACAAGGCCGGGATTTGGATCAGGCCACCGCCGCCGACCACGGCATCGATCAGGCCGGCCGCGAATGCCGCAATACACAAAAGGGCCAGGTCATTTGGTTCCACGTGGAACACCCCGGACGGCTATTTGCCGATGCAAAAACGGGAAAAGATCTCCCCAAGGAGGTCGTCGGGCGTGAATTCACCGGTAACGCTCCCGAGACTTTCCTGGGCCAGCCGCAACTCCTCCGCGAACAGTTCGAGCTGCCTCTGCCTGGCCTCTGCCAGCAGCAAGTGGTCTCTGGCGTCCTGCAGGGCCTGAAGATGGCGCTCCCGCGCCAGAAAAATACCTTCCGCACCCGGGTGCCAACCCGCCACGCGAAGGAGCTCTTCCTCGAGCTGGGCCATTCCATCGCCGTTCTTGGCCGAAATCCAGAGCGTCACCTGGCCTCCTGAGGATTCGCGGCCGGGAGCCCGGCCGGCCAGATCCGATTTGTTCAAAAGCACGATCCGCTCGACATCGCCCGGCAGGCGCGTGGCGATCGCCCGATCGGCCCCGGTCATTCCTTCACGGGCATCCAGCATGTGCAGGACAACGTCGGCCCGCTCGATTTCCCGCCAGCTGCGGGCGATGCCCAACCGCTCGATCTCGTCTTCGGATTCCCGCAGACCGGCGGTATCGACGATATGCAGCGGGATGCCCTGCACCTGAATAGTTTCCCGCAAGGCGTCACGGGTGGTGCCAGGAACGGGGGTGACGATCGCTCGCTCTTCCCCGGCGAGCCGATTGAGCAGGCTGGACTTGCCGACATTCGGCTGTCCGGCCAGCACCACATGCAGCCCGTTGCGCAGAAGGCTGCCCTGGCGGGCGCCGGACAACAGACGGTCGATCGCAGCAATCAGACCGCCAAGTTGCCCGGCGACATCTCCCTGCTGCAGGAAGTTGATTTCTTCTTCCGGAAAATCCAGCGTCCCTTCGACCAGCAGGCGCAAGGAAATCAATTGCTCCACCAGTCCGAGTACGGCTCGCGAAAACTCACCGGACAGGGAGCGGATGGCTGAGCGGGCAGCAGCATCGGTCGAGGCCTCAATCAGGTCGGCCACTGCTTCGGCCTGGGCCAGATCCAGCTTATCGTTGAGGAAGGCGCGGCGAGTGAATTCACCCGGCTCGGCCAACCGCGCCCCAAGCTCCAGGCAGCGTCGGACCAACATCTGCATTACCACAGGACCGCCATGGCCCTGGAGCTCCAGCACATCTTCGCCCGTATAGGAATGGGGAGCGGGAAAATAGAGGACGATGCCTTCGTCGATCTCGGTGCCTGCGGCATCGCGAAAGCGCGCCAAGACGGCCCGCCGAGGGGTGGGAATGCTTCCGGTCAGCTGGCTGGCGAATGGGCCGAGATCCCGCCCGGAGAGCCGAACCACGCCAATGCCGCCGCGACCGGGCGCGGTGGCAACGGCCACAATCGCATCAGCTGGCTTTCTGTTTGCCACCCTCGATCAGGCGTGTGATCTGCCACTGTTGGGCGATCGACAGAACATTGTTGATCGTCCAGTACAAGACCAAACCGGACGGGAACCAGAGGAACATGAAGGTGAACACGATCGGCATGGCCATCATGACCTTGGCCTGGATCGGATCCGGCGGCGTAGGGTTGAGCCGGGTCTGGATCACCATCGAGACGCCCATGATGATCGGCAGCACGTAAAAGGGATCCTTGGTCGACAAGTCCTCGATCCACAACAGCCAAGGAGCATGGCGCATCTCTACGCTGCCCAGCAACACCCAGTAAAGAGCGATGAAGACCGGTATCTGGACCAGGATCGGCAGGCAGCCACCCAAGGGATTGATTTTCTCCTTGCGGTACAACTCCATCATCTCCTGATTCATGCGGTTCCGGTCAGATGCGAATTGTTCCTTTATTTTCATTAACTTCGGTGTAACCACCTTCATTTTCGCCATCGACCGGTAGCTGGCCGCGGAAAGCGGATAGAAGGCGCCCTTGATCAGCACAGTAAGAAGGATGATGGACCAGCCCCAGTTGCCGACCAGACGGTGAATCAGCTCCAGCAGCCAGTAGATCGGCGCCGCAATGACAGTCAGCCATCCGTAATCGACCACCAGATCGAAACCCGGCGCGACCTTTTCCAGCTTGGCCTGCTCCTGGGGCCCGGCATACAGAGGGACGCCAACCCGAATCGTTTGACCGGGCGCAACCGCCGGCACAGGCAGAATGATGCCGGCCGAGAACAGGTTGTCGGCCACCTTGCGGACGAAAAACTCGCGCTCGTCACTACCCTGGGGTGTCCAGCCGGCGACGAAATAATGCTGGACCATGGCCAGCCAGCCATTGTTGGCCTTCTGCACAAATTTGGCCTTGCCTTTATCTACCTCGGCAAATTCGATCTTCTGGAACTTGCCCTCGTCGGTGAATATTGCCGGTCCCGTGAAGGTCGCAATATTGGTCATGCTGGCTTCAGGCACCTTGCCGTCGCGGGTCAGCTGGTAGTAGGCGTGGGCGGCCAGCGGCGTCTGGCGCCGGTTGGCGATTTCGTAACCGACATCGATCTGGTAACTGCCGCGATGAAAGGTGTAGATCTTGGCCACCTTCAGGCCGTTGACCTCGGGAGCCTCCAGCCGGATTTCGATCTTCGCTTCATCCGGTTTCAGCTCGTAGGATTCAGCTTTCAGTTTGAATTCCGTCTTGTGATTTGGCAGGCCCTCGCCGATCAGCCCGGTCTGGGCGAGATAGGTACGCTCCTTGGATATCTCCATGAGCACGAAATGCTGGGATTTGTCCTCGGTTGCCTTGTGCTGGGTCAGCTCGAGACGCACCAAGTCTCCGCCCACCGATGCTATTTCAGCCAGGTAGAGATCGGTCTTGACCGAAGCCTTCTCACCGGCGGCCGGCGCGACCTGAGCCACTGCGGGTACTGCGGAAGGCGTAGGCGCCGCCGCTGACGCAAGCGATGTGGCCGGTGCGGGCGCGGTCCCGCCGGGCAGTGCTGCGGCCGCCTGTGGCGCCTGAGTCTTGCCGGCAACCTGCGCGGGTTGGTTCTGCTTCTGCCAGCCGTCCCACAGCATGAACAGGGAGAAGATGAATACAAGCAGGAGGATCAGGCGTTGATTGTCCATCAATCGGCTTTCAGGAAAGACTCAGGGTACGGGATCGTATCCACCGGGATGCCATGGGTGGCAGCGGGAAACGCGTTTGGCAGCCAACCAGGAACCCTTGCATCCGCCATGCCTCTCGAGCGCTTCGATGGCGTACTCGGAGCAGCTCGGATGAAAGCGGCAACTCCTGCCCAACAGGGGACTGATCGCCAGGCGGTAGAGGCGCACAAGGGATACCAGCAGCATTTTCATTGTGTCAGGCGAGCCAACAGCTCGTCGATTTCGCCCCGCAAGATGCGTCGATCCGGTCGCTCCAGCCGGGTCGAAACACGCACCACGATATCCATTTTCGGAAGGTGGGCGCGAATCAGGCGGAAGGATTCTCGCACAATGCGCCGCACCAGATTGCGGTTCACCGCCGAGCGAACGTGCTTTTTTGCGACGATCATGCCGATCCGCGCCGTGGCGGCGGAACCCGGTCGGTACAACAGATCGAAGTGTCTGCCGCGAAGAGACCGGCGAAAAGCAAAAACGGATGAAAACTCATCCGTTTTGCGCAATCGATGTTCGTCGCGGAAGCCGAGGCCGACGCCCGCCGCCGTCACTTCAGACGCCGAGACGTGCCCGTCCTTTGGCGCGACGAGCGCGGATGACCGCACGACCGCCGCGCGTACGCATGCGGACAAGGAAACCATGGGTGCGTTTGCGCCGGACTACGGAGGGTTGATATGTGCGTTTCATGGCTACCGTGTGTGCTGAAAGCTAAACGCGTAATTACATCTTTTCATTATGGATTTGTCAAGGCCATTTTTTTTGGCGGCCTGTGGATAACTCTTCCAGAATAGCGCTAGAATTCGCCATTCAAAAGGCTGGCGGCGGGCCTCTCTGCCAGCTAATAAATCTATAATAATCAAAACATTAAATAACTCTTAGGCTACTGCCAAGTCATCAAAGAATGAATGCTTTTTGGTCATCCTGCCTGCAAAAACTCGAGCAGGAACTACCACCCCAGCAATTCAATACCTGGATCAAGGCCTTGCGCATGGAAGATGGCGATGTCGCGGGCCATGATCTGAGGCTGGTCGCCCCCAATCGCTTCGTCCTGCAGTGGGTTCGCGAGCGCTATTTGCGACGCCTGGAGGACATGGCCAAGCAGTTCTTCGCAGAGCCGGTCCAGATCTCCATCAATTTGCCGGAAGCGCCGGAAGGCGGCCCCGCACCTGTCTCTGCGGCTCATACGGTCAAGGTGCCGGCCATCGCGCCGCCCCGGAACAACATCGTCGCGCATGGCCAGGCCGCACCCGACGCACAATACGAGAAGACCCGTCTCAATCCCGCCTTTACTTTCGATGCCTTGGTCACCGGTCGCGCCAACGATCTGGCACGCGCGGCCGCCTATCAAGTGGCACTGAATCCCGGCACGTCCTACAACCCCCTGTTCGTTTATGGCGGCGTGGGCCTGGGCAAGACCCACCTCATTCACGCGCTTGGCAACGAGGTCTTCCGCCAGAATCCTGAGAAGGTGATCCGTTACGTCCATGCCGAGGACTACTATGCCGACGTCGTTCGGGCTTATCAGCAGAAATCCTTCGACATCTTTAAGCGCTATTACCGCTCGCTCGACCTGCTGCTGATCGACGACATCCAGTTCTTCAACAACAAGAACCGGACCCAGGAGGAATTCTTTTATGCCTTCAATGCCCTTATCGAAGCCAAGAAGCAAATCGTCATTACCTGTGACACCTATCCAAAGGACATCACGGGACTGGAAGACCGCCTGATCTCGCGCTTCGATTGGGGCCTGACGGTAGCCATCGAGCCGCCAGAGCTGGAGATGCGGGTCGCCATCCTAAAGAAAAAGGCCGAGGCCGAGCAGATCGAAGTCGGCGAGGATGTTTCTTTCCTGATAGCCAAGCATTTGCGTTCCAATGTGCGCGAACTGGAAGGCGCCCTGAAAAAGGTCCTCGCCTTCGCCCGCTTCCACGGCCGGGAAATCAATCTGGAAGTCGCCAAGGAAGCCCTCAAGGATTTGCTGGGCGCCCATAACCGCCAGATCACCTTCGAGTCCATCCAGAAGACCGTCGCCGAATACTACAAAATCAAAGTATCGGACATGCACTCCAAGAAACGGACGCGGATTGTTGCGCGGCCTCGCCAGGTTGCCATGTGGCTGGCGAAGGAATTGACGCCAGCCAGTCTTCCGGCTATCGGTGAAGCCTTCGGTGGGCGAGACCATACGACTGTCCTTCACGCCTGCCGGACCATTTCCGACCTGCGCTTGAAAGACACCACCATCAACCATGACTTACTGGTGCTGACACAGGTATTAAAAGGCTGAACAAGCAGGTGATAATTTGTGGATAACCAAGAAAAACAGCCTGTTGATAAATTTCATCTACATTTTCTTCATGTTTTACAACTGACTTGTCCAAAGCTTTATTAAGTATTTAACTTAATGTTTTTTATTACCTTTTTTAGGTTGTTCACAGATTTTGACGGTGTACTAATAACTAGTTGGAGATTTATATATGCTCCTTATTAAAACCAAACGCGACAACATCCTGACACCGCTTCAATCGGTTTGCGGCATTGTCGAAAAGCGCCATACCCTGCCGATTCTTTCGAACGTGCTGATCGAGAAGAGTGGCGACCAACTCACTTGGCTGGCGACCGACATCGAGATCCAGATCCGTACGCATACGGCAGGAGCGGCGGGTGCCGATAAAACCGCCGTGACGGTGGGCGCCAGAAAGCTCCAGGACATCCTGCGTTCCCTGCCCGATAGCGCAGAAGTGAGCCTGGAATTGTCCGAGAAAAGAATGCAGGTGAAGGCCGGCAAGAGCCGCTTCAACCTGCAGACTTTGCCGGCCGAGGATTATCCGCGCATGTCACAGGCGGAAAGCGAGCAGGTGCGGTTGCAGCTGACCCAAAAGCAGTTCAAGCGACTCATCGGCCTGGTGCAGTATGCAATGGCCCAGCAGGACATCCGCTACTATCTCAACGGCCTGTTGCTGGTGGTAACCGGGAACGAGGTGCGGGTGGTGGCAACGGATGGTCATCGCCTAGCCTATGCCAGCGAACAGATCGAGGAAGCACAATCGCGTACCGAAGTCATTCTTCCGCGCAAGACGATCCTGGAGCTCTCCCGCTTGCTGTCGGACAATGACGATGTGCTGGATATCCGCCTGTCTCCGAACCAGGCCCAGTTCCGCTTCGGCGACATCGAGCTCGTCTCCAAGCTGATCGACGGAAAATTTCCGGACTATGAGCGGGTGATCCCCCAGAGCCACAACAAGGTGATTACGCTTCCGCGCACCATGCTGCTGCAATCGCTGCATCGGGCGGCGATTCTGACCAACGAAAAATTCCGCGGTGTCCGCCTGGTGCTGGCGCCGGGCAGCATGAAAATCATCAGCAACAACGCAGACCAGGAAGAAGCCCAGGAGGAGATCGAGATCAGCTATGACGCCGAGGCGCTGGATATCGGCTTCAACGTCACCTACCTGCTCGATGTCCTGAACAACGTATCCATCGAAAACGTCGAAATCCGCCTGGCAGACGCGAATTCGAGCGCCCTCATCACCCTGCCCGGCAACGAACGATTCAAGTACGTCGTGATGCCGATGCGGATCTGAGGCAAAGGGAGCAAGATTTGACGGAAGAAAACATCCCGGAGATGTCTCCGGAAGGCAACGGCAGCTACGATTCATCCAGCATCAAGATCCTGAAAGGCCTCGAGGCTGTCAGGAAACGGCCGGGGATGTACATCGGCGACACCTCCGACGGCACCGGCTTGCACCACATGGTGTTCGAGGTGGTGGACAACGCCATCGATGAAGCGCTGGCGGGCCATTGCGACGACATCGCAGTCACCATTCATCCCGACAATTCCATCTCGGTGACCGACAACGGCCGCGGCATTCCGACGGACATCAAGGAGGACGACGAAGAGAAGCGCTCGGCAGCCGAGATCGTGATGACCGAACTCCATGCCGGCGGCAAGTTCGACTCCAACTCCTACAAGGTTTCGGGCGGCCTGCACGGCGTCGGCGTATCGGTGGTCAACGCGCTCTCGGAATGGCTGCGCCTGACCATCCGGCGCGATGGAAACAAGCACGCCATGGAATTCCGCGACGGCGTGGCGGTCGAGCCGCTGCGGGCCGTGGGCGGCACGGAAAAGCGCGGCACCGAGGTGCACTTCCTGGCCTCGCGTGCGACCTTCGGCAACATCGAGTATCACTACGACATCCTGGCCAAGCGCCTGCGCGAGCTGTCGTTCCTCAACAACGGCGTCAAGATCCGCCTGATCGACCAGCGCAGCGCCAAGGAGGAGAACTTCGCCTACTCCGGCGGCGTCAAGGGCTTCGTCGAATACATCAACCGCAGCAAGACGGTCCTGCACGGCAACATCTTCCACGCCGTCGGCCAGAAGGACGGCATCACAGTGGAGGTCTCCATGCAATGGAACGACTCCTACCAGGAGCAGGTCCTTTGCTTCACCAACAACATCCCGCAAAAGGACGGCGGCACCCACCTGACCGGTCTGCGCGCGGCGATGACGCGGGTAATCAACAAGTACATCGAGGACAACGAACTGGCCAAGAAGGCCAAGGTCGAGACCACCGGCGACGACATGCGCGAGGGCCTTGCCTGCGTGCTGTCGGTGAAGGTGCCGGAACCGAAGTTCTCCTCGCAGACCAAGGAGAAGCTGGTCTCCTCGGAGGTGCGACCGGTGGTCGAGGAGATCGTCGGCCAGAAGCTGGCCGAGTTCCTGCTGGAGCGGCCGGCCGACGCCAAGATCATCACCGGCAAGATCATCGATGCGGCCCGGGCGCGGGAGGCGGCGCGCAAGGCGCGCGAGATGACGCGGCGCAAGGGCGTGCTCGACGGCATCGGCCTGCCCGGCAAGCTGGCCGATTGCCAGGAAAAGGATCCGGCGCTATGCGAGCTATATCTGGTCGAGGGGGATTCCGCAGGCGGCTCGGCCAAGCAGGGACGCGACCGGAAATTCCAGGCCATCCTGCCGTTGAAGGGCAAGATCCTCAACGTCGAGAAGGCGCGCTTCGACAAGCTGCTCTCCTCCCAGGAGATCGCCACCCTGATCACCGCGCTCGGCACCGGCATCGGCAAGGGCGATGACTACAAGCCCGAGAAGCTGCGCTACCACCGCATCATCATCATGACCGATGCCGACGTCGACGGAGCGCACATCCGCACCCTGCTGCTGACCTTCTTCTACCGGCAGATGCCCGAGCTGGTCGAGCGCGGCCACATCTACATCGCCCAGCCGCCGCTCTACAAGATCAAGCACGGCAAGAGCGAGCGCTACATCAAGGACGATCATGAGCTGAACCAGCACCTGCTCAGGCTGGCGCTCGACGAAGCCGAGCTCCAGCCGCGCGACGGGGCCGAGCCGATCCGCGGCGAGGCGCTGGCCGAGCTGGCG
>Ga0154020_10011430_pt1 | contig 10124 bp, 7 predicted proteins | sample Klosneuvirus_201_FD_109709 | JGI IMG/M metagenome (GOLD analysis project Ga0154020, IMG submission 109709) | Active sludge microbial communities from wastewater, Klosterneuburg, Austria - Klosneuvirus_20160825_MG | ecosystem: Engineered > WWTP > Aerobic digester > Activated sludge | place... | reverse complement strand
TCACACGAGCACGTTCACGCAGGGCGACTTCGGGCGCACGTTGAGCCTCGTGGTGACGAACGCGGGCAACTCGAACAGCAGCGGCACGGTCACGCTCACGAATTTCCTGCCGACGGGCCTCACGCTTACGGCCATGACCGGCACCGGCTGGACGATCAATACCAACACGGTCACCGCAACCCGCTCCGACAATCTGGCGGCCACGTCCAGTTATCCGGCCATCACGCTCACGGTGAATGTCTCCTCCAACGCTCCGGTCATGATCACCAACACGGTGAGCATTTCTGGCGGCGGCGACACCAGTCCCGGCAACAACACCGTCAGCGACATCATTCCGGTCAACTCGCTGGCGGGCTTCCCCGTCTTGCTGGCGGGTTGGGATATGAGCGGGCAGACCGGCTACGGCACCTCGCCGCTGGCGCCGAACAGCTTCTCGCTGAATGTGACGGTGGGTGGATTGACGCGCGGCTCGGGCGTGACCACCGGCGGCGGCGGATTGGCCAGTGGCGGCTGGGGTGGTGCCAACTGGACGAATGCGAGTTCGACCAATGCCATCAACGCGAATCAGGTCGCCACGTTCTCGGTGTCGGCCGGCTTTGGTTACGAGGTTTCTTACACGTCCTTCCCGAGATTTGATTACCGGCGCTCTGGCACCGGCCCGACCAACGGCCTGTTGCAATACCGGCTCGGCTCCGGCCCCTTTGTCAACATCACCAATCTGACCTATCTGGTGAGCACGAGTGGCGGTGCGTCGCTCGGCCCGATCGACCTGACGGGCGTCGCGGGGTTGCAGAACATCCTGTGGACCACCAACGTCACCTTCCGCATCGTCAACTGGGGCGGGACCAGTGCGGCGGGCACCTGGTATATTTTCGACGTGGCAGGCAATTCGGCGGCGGATCTTTCCGTGATGGGCACGCTGCTTTACACCATTCCGCCGCCGGCTGACATCACGAGCCAGCCGCAGAGCCGGACCAACAACGTCGGCGAGAACGCCAGCTTCAACGTCGCCGCCAACGGCCCCGGGAGCCTGCATTATCAATGGTATTTCAACGAGACGAACCTCATCGCCGGCGCGACGAACACGACGCTAACGGTCAGCAACGTGCAGCCGGTGGATGCCGGTGATTATTCCGTGGTGGTGAACAATGGCAGCCTCTCGATCAGTTCCAACGCCACGCTCACGGTGAATCATGTGCCCGTGGCGGTGGCCGATGTCTTCAACCGGCTGGCGGATGTCGCCTTCACCATCCCAATCGTGAATGTGTTGAACAACGACACGGATGTGGATGGCGATACGCTTTCGCTCGCGGGTTTGAGCGAGACGAGCACCAACGGCGCGCTGATGGATCGCGACGACTTTTTCATCTACTACACGCCGGCGGTGACGAATGGCAATGTGCCCGACCAGTTCACCTACACGGTGAGCGATGGGCGGGGCGGAACGGCTTCCGGCACGGTGACGGTGCGCGTGGTGTATCCGCTCAATCTGTCGGGCAGCCTGGACGGCGGCGGCTTCACGCTGATGGCGGCGGAAGGCGTGGCGGGAGTGACGTATTGGTTGCAAAGCGCCACGAATCTGGCGCTGCCGGACAGTTGGGAAACGATTGCCACGAATGTGCCGCTGACGAACGGGCCGCTGCAATTCATTGATGCTAGTGCCACGAACGGGCCGGTGCGATTCTATCGGACGGTTACGCCGTAGCTGAAATCATCAAACAGCGTCACGCTGTCGGCCTTGGTCCACACGCCGACCTTGCCGGCCTCGGCGAAGCTGGCGTCCGTTGCTTCGATGACTTTCTGACCGTCGAGCGACACGATGAATTTTTCGCCCGCGAAATCCACGCGCAAGGTGTGCCACACGCCAGGTGCGACCTTAACGTCCGCATTCTTGAACGAAACGCGCTTTCCTTTGATGGTGTGGTAAATGGTCACGTTGTCTTCGAGCGCATTGGCGCGGGCGATGTAATAATTGTCCGCGTCCTGCGCGCGCCAGATGACGCCGCCTGCCTGGTCTATCTTCCCGCTGACGGGCTTGAACTTCACTTCCACGAAACCGTCTTTGAGGCTCGTGTCGTCTTTGAGGCAAACTGGGTATGCCGCGACGCCGGATTGTTTGAGGACGTTCGGCTGGCTCGGGGCGGTGTCGTCCTTCTCGATGGTCCATTTGGGTTCGCCGGTGCCGGTCTGCTTGGCGGTCCAACCGGCGGGAGCCGCGCCGGGCTTGGCGTCATCGAAGTTGGCTGAGCCGGCGAAAGTGGTGGTGACGGTGAGCAGGCTGGTAACGGCAATGAGGGTGTTGACTGTTATCATGGTGTGTCGGGCGGCTAATCGCTTGCGAATGAAACCACGGACTCGCCGAATCGGAGTTCGGCGCTCCCCGCGCGTCACTTCATCAACCGGTAATACATCGCCGGGTTGAGATTTGTTTCGGTCACCACGTTTGATCCGCCGCCGGAGATGGGCGCGGTCAGGACGTTGGACCAGTTGAAGGTGAGCAGGTCGGGATTGAACTGGAGCGCGTAGTTTGAGAGGGAACTCGACCACGAGAGCAGCACGGCATCCGGCGGATTGAAGCTCACGGACAACAGCGGCAGCGGTTCCACGAAGGTGAGGTTTGTCGCGGCGTTGTTGTTGGCCGCGGGATCGGGGTAGGCGCTGACGGCGCGGGCGATGTTGATCAGCGTGATGTCCGACACCTGCGGCGAGGCGACGAAGGTGAGCGTGGCAGTGATGTTGGAGGCCAGCGTGCCGAAGCTGGCGATGAGGGAGCTACCGTTCGTGGTCCAAGTGCCTTGCGAGACGACGGGGTCGGATTGCAGGGTGACGCTCGCGGGCAATGTGTTGGTGAGGGTGACAGACGGTGCGTCGTGCGGGCCGTTATTCTTTACCGTGAGGTTGTAGGTCAACGCCCCGAAGACCGTCACGGGATTCGGCGTGTTGGTCACGGTCACGGCGAGGTCGCTCGCGTAATCGAGGACGAAGTTTGTGACGGTGGTGGCGATGGCGGCGGGCGCGGTGAGCGCGATGGGGCCGGTGGTTGCGCCGACGGGCACGGTGATGAGGGCGGCGTTGTTGCTGAGGACGACGAGCGAAGTTCCGGCGAGGCCGTTGAACGTGATCTGCGTGGTGCCGAGGAAATTGGTGCCGCGGATGGTGACGTTCGTTCCGGGCAAACCGTGCGTGGGCGAGAAGCTCGTGATGATCGGCGCGGCGTAGAAATTCGATGCCGCGAGGGCGGTCGTGGTGTTGGTGCCGCCGGGCGTGATGATGGTAAGTGGACCGGTGAGGAAGTTCGTGGGCACGGTGGCATGGAGCGAATTGTTCGAGACATTGGTGAACGAGGCGGTGGTGCCGTTGAACCGCACGGATGTGACGCCGGTGAAATTGGTGCCGTTGATGGTCACGGATGAGCCGGGTGCGCTGTTTGTGGGCGAGAAGTCGGTGATGAACGGTCGCAGGTAGAACGGCGTCAGGCTGGTTGCGGTCCCGTCGGTGGTGGTCACCTGGATCGGGCCGGTGGTGGTGTCGGCGGGCACCACGGCAACAAGGCTGGTGAAGGTCACGCTGGTGGGCACGGCGGAGGTGATGCCGTTGAATGTGACGATGGGCGTGCCGACGTTGAAATTGAACCCCCGAATGGTGACGTTCGTTCCCGCCGCGCCGAAGGCGGGCGTGAAGGTCGTGATGGTCGGCAGCACGATGAAGTTGCTCGACGTGGTGGAATTACCGCCGGGCGCATTCACCGTCAGGGTGCCGGTGGTTGCGTTGGTCGGCACGGTGGCGGTGATCTGGTTGTTGTTGTTCACGACGAAAGAGCAGTTGGTGCCGTTGAACTGAACTGAAGTTGCTCCAGTCATGTTCGTGCCGGTGATGGTCACGTTGGTGCCGGGCCGGCCAAAGGGCGGGTTGAAGCCCATGATGACGGACGGCGCAAAGAAGTTGGTGGCGGTGTTGTTGGTGCCGATGGGCGCGATGGTGGACATGACCGTGATGGGGCCGGTGGTCACACCAGGAGGTGTTGTGGCGATCATCTGGTTGGCGCTGAGGTTGGTCGCCGCCACGGCTTTCTGGCCGCTGAAGAGGATGCCATTGGTTCCGGGAACGGAACCGAGTCGCACGCCGTGCATGGTTACCATCGTTCCACCCGAGCTGGGGCCGGTCACCGGGCTGAAACTCGTGACGTAGGGACCGCTGGGCACGATCAGGAAAATTTGCGCGCTGAAATTGGTGGTTGGCCCGCCGACCAGATTGGTGCGTATCACGCTGACGAGCCCGTTCGTCGCACCGACAGGAATGCCAGATACGTTGATCTGCGTGTCGCTTTGGACGCTGTAGCCTGCGGGCGTGTTGTTAAACCTCACCGAAGTGATCGCAAGGAGATTGCCGGGGGCAAAGCCGCTGCCATTGATGACGACCGGGTCGTTCACCGCGCCGACCCAGTTGGTGCCCAAGCCGGCGACGAAGACATTGGTGATGGTCTGGGCGCTGGCCGGGAGGGAAGCGAGCATCAGCGCGGCAAAGAGCCACAAGCGAAGATTTTGAGGCGGTCGGTTCATGGTCGATGCCGGGTCAGGCGGAAGCAACACCGGCACGTTGCAGGTGTTCTATTCAGCGGGACGGGCAAGCCCATACTGGACTGATGTGGGGAAATTTCAACCCCGGCCATTGCGGATGGGACATCGCCCGGCCGAACGGCGCTCTTAATCGCAGATTACCGCTTCAACCGGTAAAACATGGTCGCGCCGAGGTTGGTTTGCGTGACGAAATTGGAGCCGCCGGAAACGGTGGGTGCCGTGAGAACATTCGTCCACCCGGAGGAGGCGGCGAGGTTCGCATTGGTCTGGAGGGTGTAAGTGAAAAAGGTGATGGGCCATGAAAGCAGCAGAAGCGGCGGCGTGCTGGTGCTTATGTTCAGCGCGGGGGGATAGTCCAGGAAGAAACTCGATGTGGTAGTGGCGGTGCCTGCCGGAGCAGTGAGGGCTATCGGGCCGGTGGTCGCGGACGCGGGCACGGTGATGCGCGCGGAGTTGTTGTTTGAGACGACAAGACCTGTTCCTGGCACACCGTTAAACGTGACCGAGAGCGTGCCGAGGAAGTTGGTGCCGAGCAGGGCGACGTTCGTGCCGGGCAGGCCGTGCGTGGGGGCGAAGCCGGTGATGATCGGCGCGGCAAAGAAGTTGGTAGAGGCCAGTTTCGAAGTGTTCGTGGTTCCAGCCGGCGTGGTAATGCTGATCGGGCCGGTGGTGAAGCCGTTGGGCACGATGGCGCCAATGGTGTTGTTGTTTGTCACGGTGAATGCAGCCGGTGTGCCGTTGAAGTTCACCGCGCTGGCGTCGGTGAAGTTGGTGCCCAGGATGGTCACGGTGGAGCCGGGCGGGCTGTTCGTCGGCGAGAAACTTGTGATGCGCGGCGGCAGGTAGAACAATCCCGGGCTTGTTCCTATTCCATCGACGTTGGACACGGAGATGAACCCCGTCGTGGCCCCGTTGGGAACGACGGCGGTGAGCTGGCCGAAAGTAACGCCCGTGGGCGCAGCCGCCGTGATGCTGCCGAATCTTACAACGGGTGTGCCTACGTTGAGATTCGCGCCGTTGACGGTGACGCTTGTGCCCACCGGCCCGAAGTTGGGCGAGGTGCCGGTGACAGTCGGACGCACCACGAAGTTGCTCGAAGTGGGGAAGCCGAAGCTGGGGGTCGTCAAGGTCAGCGGCCCGGTAGTCGCATTGGCTGGAACGGTTGCTGTGATTTGATTGTTGTTGTTGACCGTGAATGACGCGGGCTGCCCATTGAAGAGCAGGCTGGTGGCCCCCGTGAAATTCGTGCCTGTGATAACGACGTTTGTGCCCGTTCGCCCGACGCTGGGCGAAAATCCGGTGATCAAGGGCTGGCCAAAGAAATTAGTGGTGGTGATGTGCGTGCCTGCCGTCACGCCGGTGGTGACACGCACCGTGATGGGGCCGGTGGTGACGTGAGCGGGCGGCTTCGCATGGATCAGTATATCGGACGAGACGAACACGTAGGACGCCTTCACGCCGTTGAACCAGACGTCGTTCGTGCCTGTTACGGCGGCGAAACGGAGGCCTTGTATGAAAACGGTGGTGTTGGATGTTCCCGAGGAGGGATTGAAGCTGGTGACATAGGGGCAGCGAGGCACGACTTGAAAAGATTTCGGACTAAAAACTGTGTTGCCGACTTTTGTGACGCTAATCAGCCCGCTGGTCGCGTTGGTCGGAACCCAAGTGAAGATCTGGCTTTCGCCATTTACGGTGTGGCTGGCTTTCACACCGTTAAACGACACGTTCGTAACGCCAAGAAAGCCGGTGCCGCTGAGGGTGATTTGCTCGTTTGTATAGCCGAACCAACCGTAACCGCTGGGATTGACGGCGTCGGTAATGGTCTGGGCGCGGGCGACCAGTGAAACTGAAACGACGGCAAGAGCGAGCCAAGGACGGGCATTAGAGAACAGACAGTTCATGGTCAATAATCACAAGTCAGGCTGGAACTACACCGGCACATTGCAAATGTTCCGTTCCCAGCAAGGCATCATACTGGACTGATGCAGCGAAATTTCAACCCCGGGGATTGCGGATGTTGCATTGCCGGGGTCCGGGCGGAGTGATTAGCATGTTCGCCCATGGTTCGACTGGTATTATTCGACATTGACGGGACGCTCGTTCACACCGGTGGCGCGGGCGTGAAGGCGTTTGCGAAGGTGTTCGCCACCGAGTTTGGCGCGCATGACGGAATCGAGCGGATGAAATTCGCGGGGCGCACGGATGTGAGCCTCGTGCGCGAGTTCTTCAACCTGCATGGCATTCCCGCGACGAGCGCGAATTTTGAGCGCTTCTTCGAGCGCTATGTGCATCTGCTTCACGAAATTCTCGGCCACAGCAAGACGGAGGAGTGCCCCGGCGTGCGCACGCTCATCACGGATTTGCAGACCTTGCCGGAGCCGCCGCTGCTGGGCCTGCTCACGGGCAACATCCGGCTCGGGGCGGAGATCAAGCTGCGCCACTTCGGGCTGTGGGAGCATTTTGAAACGGGCGGCTTCGCAGATGACGATGAGGACCGGAACAAAATCGCCGCGGTTGCGAAATGTCGCGGCGAACGGGTGCTTGGGCGCAAACTCGCGGGGGAAGAAATCGTGGTCATCGGCGACACGCCGTTGGACATCCGTTGTGGACGGGCCATCGGTGCGAAGGTGCTGGCGGTGGCCACGGGCGGCTCACGGTACGAGGAGTTGGAAGTCCATCAGCCTGACTGGGTCGTGGAAGACGTGCGTGGACTGCGGGGGGCGGAAATCTGCGGATAACAAGGCAGGGCGCGTCACTCCGTGCGCGCCTTCGGTGGAAGTTGGAAAACGGCGCGCACGGGGTGACGCGCCCTACCGTTCAATGCCGGTGCGGACGGCCCGGGGCGCAACCGCAACCTCCACCGCCACAGCCGCCCCCGCCGGTCTTGGCCGCCGGCACGCCCGGTGCGCCTTCTGATTTCGACGCGAAGGTGGAAAATTTCTTCTCCAGTTTTTCCGAGCCGCAATGCGGGCATTTCGTTCCGGTCCAGTCGCTGGAGCGGACGAGGATTTCGCTGTCGCGCTCGCACTTTCCGCAGTGAAATTCGTAGATCGGCATGGGTGGAGTTTAGCTGGACGGCGGCAAAGCTCAAGCGGGTCATGTTTTTTTGCCGTTGACTCATCGGCGCGGCGCGGGTGTATTGCGCGCGAACCCATCGGGCCGTTCCGGGATCAACGCATCGTTTATGAACAACAAACACGACAAAATCCTGTTCTGGGGCTGCTTTATCGCGCTCATCACCACGTCCTACGCCTTCATCAGCCGCATGATTCTGTGCGGCGGGCAATTCGTCACGGACTTCGGCCTCGACAAGGTCGCCGTCGGCGAGTTGCAGGGCGCGGGCATCTGGCCCTTCGGCGTGAGCATCATCCTGTTCAGCCTGTTCATTGATAAAATCGGCTACAAGGTGGCGATGATTTTCTCGTTCGCTTCGTATCTGATTTACACCGCGCTGGCGATCGCCGCCTACAGCACCATTCACGGTGTGACCGGCGATGCGCTCGTTGCCGCGCAGGCCAAAGGTGTGAAGTTGCTCATGTGGGGCAGCATCATTCTCGGTCTGGGCAACGGTTCGGTGGAGGCCTACATCAATCCCGTGGTGGCCACGTTGTTCAGCAAGGACAAGGTGAAATGGCTGAACATCCTGCACGCGGGCTGGCCCGCCGGCTTGGTGCTCGGCGGACTTTGCACCATCGGGCTGGCGACGAATCCGGACTGGCGCATCACGCTCGGGCTCATTCTCGTGCCGGCTGTGATTTTCTTCGCGATGCTCATCGGCAAACAATTTCCCAAGAGCGAACGCGAGCAGGCCGGCGTGGGTTATGTGGACATGCTCAAGGAACTTGGCGCGTTTGGCGCGTTCGTGGGCTTTGGCTTGGTGTTCGCGCAACTCGGTCAAGTGTTTGGCTGGTCGCAGACCGTGAGCTGGATTCTTACCGGCGCGGTGACCCTGACCTTCGCCGCGGTCACGAAGTCCTTTGGCCGTGGTATTCTCGTCTTCCTCATCATCATCATGATGCCGCTGGCGACGACGGAAATCGGCACGGACGGCTGGATCAGTTCGTTGATGGAGGAACCCATGAAGGCAGCCGGCCACCACGCGGGCTGGGTGCTGGTTTACACATCGGCCATCATGATGGTGCTGCGTTTTTTTGCGGGGCCCATCGTTCACAAGATTTCGCCGCTCGGCTTGCTCGCGAGTTGCGCCGCACTTGCCGTCGTTGGCCTGACCTGGCTTTCGAAGACCAATGGCGCAGGGATGGGAATGGTTTTCGCCGCCGCCACCCTCTACGCGGTCGGTAAAACGTTCTTCTGGCCGACGATGCTCGGGGTGACGAGCGAGCAATGTCCCAAGGGCGGCGCGCTTACGCTGAATGCGATGGGCGGCATCGGCATGCTGGCCGTGGGCATCCTGGGTTTCCCGTTCATCGGCTATTTGCAGGAATCCACGGCGACGGCGAAATTGAAGGAAGGTGACTCCGCGATTTATCAATCCGTCACGGTGGAGAAAAAGTATCTGCTCGGCGCCTACCAGGCGATTGACCCGGTGAAGAGCGCCGCAGTGACCGACGGAGCGTCGCAAGCAGCCATCAAGACGGCGACGACCACGGGCCAGTTCAGCGCGCTTGGCAAGATGGCGGTCTTCCCCGCGTTCATGCTCGTGTGCTATCTCGCACTCATCGCCTACTTCAAGACCAAGGGCGGCTACAAGCCGGTGCAATTGAGCGGCGGCGGAACCGGCACGCATTGAACTTCCAAAAAATACGGATGAAGCCGCTTCTCCCGCGGTTTCAACCGCTTTCAAGCGAGACTGCCGGAGAAAAACATTGCCGCAAGGGCATGGTTCTGGCTTTATCGCGCGGGTCGAATCCGCCGTTGAAACCGGCTTGAGCCGGGTTCAACGCGGTGCGTCCGGGCCATCTGGCAACACATGAACCGCACACGAATGCAGGTGCTTTATTCGGGCAGGGTTCAAGGGGTTGGGTTCCGTTACACCGCCAAAACGACCGCGATGGGATTTGAAGTGACCGGGACAATCCGGAATCTGCCTGATGGGCGGGTTGAATTGATGGCAGAAGGCGCGCGGGATGAGTTGGAGGCGTTTCGCCAGGCCATCCGCGATGCCGGGCTGGAAGGATTCATCCGTGACGAACAGGTGAACTGGGCGAGGGCGACGGGCGAGTTCCGGGGATTTGAGATTGTGAGATAACACATGCGGTTTGCGATCATAGCCGATATTCACGGGAATTTGGAGGCGCTTAATGTTGTCCTTGCGGACATCAAGGAGCAGCGCTGCACGCATTACGCCTGCCTTGGCGACGTGGTTGGCTACGGCCCCAATCCCAAGGAGTGCCTCGACATCATTCGTGGCATGGGAATGCCCTGCGTGAAGGGCAACCACGACGAATACTGCTCAGTCGATCAGGCCACCGACGGTTTCAATCCCGCTGCGGCCGAGGCCGTTCTCTGGACGCGCCAGCAACTCACCGAAGACGACAAGCAGTGGTTGCGCGACCTCAAGTATGTTCGGATGGTGACCAGCTTTAC
>Ga0154020_10011429_pt1 | contig 10124 bp, 6 predicted proteins | sample Klosneuvirus_201_FD_109709 | JGI IMG/M metagenome (GOLD analysis project Ga0154020, IMG submission 109709) | Active sludge microbial communities from wastewater, Klosterneuburg, Austria - Klosneuvirus_20160825_MG | ecosystem: Engineered > WWTP > Aerobic digester > Activated sludge | place... | reverse complement strand
GGAGACTGCACGTGAAGTTTTACTGTATCTACACCGGCAGTTGTCCAAAGAATATTCATATATGAATTGCCACTGCTGACAACTCCCCCTAATGCCGGAGCAGAAAGTGACCAGGTATAATTAGCACCCATGAATAATGGTTCAGTAAATGAATAATTAATAGTGTTGTTAATACACACATTTGAGCCCCCGATTATATTGGGAACAACCGGAATATCTTCAACATTAACTGAAGTGTAAGCTGTATCAGAACATCCGTTTGCATTTGTTACATACAGTTGAACATTAAAATTACCTGCCGCTGTGTATGTATGCGAAGGGTTTTGCAATGTGGAAGTACCCGCATCACCAAAATCCCAATTCCAGAATGGGCCTGCATTTGTTGTTGTGAAAAATACCTGATCATTTTTGCAAGGATAAGGCGGAGTAAAACTGATATCAGGTACCGGAGGTAATGCCAGAAGATTTACAGGAAACATGACTGAATCCTCATAGCATCTTGAAATTTTTAATTTTACAAAAATCGGCGGACCGCTGGCATCGATCCAATTAATTGTAACCTGATTTGTACCGTTAGCAGTAATTATATTTCCCGCTGTTGCCGGCACAACAGACCAAGTATAGGTAGCTCCACTGAGAAGTATCGGAGGTATTGAATACGTTACATTGGTTTTGAGACAAACATTAATCACACTCGCAGAAACAACAGGTAATGGAAATGAAGGCCAGGTTACCACTGTGTAGGTTGCCGAAGCTAATGAAGAACATCCCGGTGGCGCAGTCAATGACTGAACCACACTGACAGTTCCCCCACCGGGACTCCATTGAATATTCACACTGCTTCCGGTTGCAGGTCCGACAATAGTACCCCCACTAACGTTCCATGTATATGTAACACCAGACATATTGGGCGGTACGGAATATACAAATGGAACATTCGGACAAACTGTATCAGGCCCGACAATATTGTTGGGCGTAAGCATATCCACAACCTCAACTGATATGATGGCTGAATCATTGCAATATGAGTTAGGTGGTGCGTAAGCAGTTAACTGGTAAACGCCGGCACCCGCATTCCATGTGTAAGCATTCAGAAGTCCGGTATTTGCGAAAGTTGTGACACTGAGGGACGGAGAAACCAACTTCCAGCTGGTAGCCGGTTCACTGGTAAGGTTAGTCAAATTCATTCCGTCAAATGGTGCACTGGTGACATTCGGGCATACTTTTGACGGTCCGGTAATCCCAAATATCGGACGAACATGCACAGTGAGACTTCCTGTTCCACCGCAGCCTGCATCCTGTGAACAATTCTCAGGTAAATTACAACCTGAGCCGGTCAACATATTCTGGTAATTTACCGTGATGGTTACATAGCCAAAAAATCCCGGCGCCCAATTAATGCAAATGCAACAGGTTCCTTGTCCTGTTATGGTTCCGGCATTTGATGGAGACAATTCCCACTCCTGAATATTTCCCGGCAAGCATTGTATTGAATAGCAATTCTGTGATCCGGCACAGGTTATAGTGTCACCTACCAGTGCTATCACTGCCGGTACGATGGTAACCGTTTTAATTGTTCCAAATGGACATGTTAAAGCCGGCGTACAGTTTAAAACATTCAAAGCAATGGTTCCGGATGGACCTGCTCCCCATACTACCCTGACCGAGTCAGCGGTAGAAATTCCTACAATAGTCCCGCCTGTTACAGTCCATGCATAGGAGCTGCAAACAGCACTAGTGTGGTACGTCACCGTGTCACCCGGACACACGACTGATATACAATAAATATCAGGTCCGGATGCCGAATCCACCACTACAGTGAATGCAGTATCATGTGGTGATCCGCAGGCATCATAAACTGTTAAGGTGTCGTAATATGTTCCCGGAGGATAATTTATACCCGGCTGGGTATTTGTAGCAGCTGTAGAATAAAATCCATTTCCAAAATTCCACAAACGACCTGTTGTTCCTGTTGAGCTGTCAACGAATGTAATAGACTGACCGTTACAAATATTAATCACTCCACCCACAATCGGTGGAGATGTACCGAATTTAATAGAATATAATGAAGGCGGATTACGGATAACATTTGAGGTACATGAATCTAAAACGCCATTGTTTAATACATACCACGTCACAACAGTAGTTCCTACAGGATAGACGCCCGGTGAATTATTCCATAAAGAATCATAGGCACAATCACCTCCAAAAGGTCCGCCTGCACCACCACCGGTTCCTCCACCTGCACCGCCTGAACCGGTATAAGTTGGAGGAATTAATACTACTGATGAATCAGGAACATCAAAACAGATTATTGTATCTCTGCAATTGAGTTTACAACAAACTCCACCTATTGTAACAGGAAACTGAATAGAATTACTTTGAGCATCCCGGATTTCAAAATAATACGTACCCGGGCATAAACCCGAAACGCACGCAGATGACCCAACAATTCCTGTTCCGCCGAAAACTATATATGTATATGGAGGAACCCCACCCATTGCAATCACCCCTGCCGAGCATGAGCAGGGCGCCGTAGAATCACAGCACTGCGTTGTACACAAAGGGTCAACAACAGCACTTAAAGGAGTCTGTGCGACTGCCGGCATTATATATGCACAAGCAAGACTTAAGAACATTAAAGTTCTTAAGAGTATGTTACATAATTTATTTTTTTTTAATGAGTTCTGGCTGGAGAAATGGGGGTGTTTAGTAAAAGCTCCAATTGAAGAGGAATTTTCTGCTTTCATGTTTCAAGTATTTGTGTGTGTGGTTGATCATGTCTGTTCCAGTGGTATTCAAACTAATAGAAATAGTGCAGCGATAGGTTTGAATAGTTGGCTTATAAAAATGCACCCCGCCAATGCTTAGATCATTGGCCGATACAACACCCAATGTATATAAAAATAAAATATGATCCAGGAAAAGTTCATAATTGAACAGAACTATTTATTTAATCAGGGAAATTAGTTTAAAAAAATCCTTGGACTTTACTTAGAAATAAACATCACATGTGAATCAGTGTATTCAATGAGACTCCCATTTACATGACATTTTAAGTACGGAGAATTGAATTAATTTTAGAAGAAAATAAGCCTATTGATATGAATTACTTCAAAAAAATGGAATTTTAAAGCTTTAATTAAAGATTTTAGATTGAATAACTGGCACCAAAACTTTATTTTTCACCTAATAATGAAGAAAAAAGTGAATATGTGCATAGTTTCGTGTAAAAGTCAATAGATATAAGGCCTCCGGCTGGCTTGATTTTTTATCTTTGTGCCTGCGAATTTTCTTCGCTGCGGGGGGAGATTTCAACTTATCAAAACCTAGAGACAAATTATGCTTATTCCCAAAGGAAAGCTGATCGCAATTGGAGGAAGTGAAGACAAAGGAACAGAAGCGGAGCCAAACTTCCATCAGAAAAACAACCTCAACTTTTTTGAAATGCAAATCCTGAGCAGAATTGTTCAGGAGGCCGGCGGGCACAATGCAAACATTGAGGTCATAACAAGTGCTTCTTCTATTCCGGATGAAGTTGGACAAAACTACTTAGACGCCTTTGGAAAACTCGGTTGTACTAATGTGCATCAAATGGATATCAGAACCCGGGATCAAGTACAAACCAAGGAAATGATTGAGCGCATCGGAAAATGTGATGGCGTTATGATAAGCGGTGGAAATCAATTAAGATTATCATCTCTCTTCGGCGGTACTGAGTTTTTGGAAATTCTCTCTGAGAGATACATGAACGAAAGCGATTTTGTAATTGCCGGTACCAGCGCAGGAGCAATGGCTATGTCAAACACCATGATTTATCAGGGAAGCAGTACACAGGCTCTATTAAAAGGTGAAGTAAAAATTACCACCGGGCTTGCATTCATGAAAGATGTGATCATCGACTCACATTTCGTAACAAGAGGCCGCTTTGGACGACTTGCTCAGGCCGTCGCAGCTAACCCTTCCTGTACAGGTATCGGACTTGGAGAAGATACCGGAGTACTCGTTTCTGAAGGAAGATTTATGGAAGCCATAGGTTCAGGTCTTGTCATCATCCTTGACGGACACAGTATTCGCCATTCTAATATTGCGGATCTTAAAGAAGGCTCACCTATATCGATAGAAAACCTTGTCGTGCATGTTATGGCAAAAGGAAACTATTACGACCTAAAAGAGCGTAAGTTTTTTGCAGAGTCGGTGGAGAATAAATAGGACGACTAAAAAAAGCCTATTATATTTTTCGACCGGACTAACCATTCTGCCTTAGCCAATAATCAAGTACCACAACTCTCCAAACCAAATTCGCATTTCGGTTATCCCCTTTTTTAAATTCCTGAACAAGCTTACTGATTTCTCTTGTATTCAAATTATCCAGACGCTTGAAATCCGATTCCAGTAAAAAACTCAATGGGCCTCTGAGCCATTTTACTTCACCCGGAGTCACAAAGCCTTTTTTATCTTTCCGCTCAGCAATAGTTTTGGGTATGATTTCCTCCATTCCCTTCCTCAAAATTCTTTTCGTTTCTCCATTATGAATGAGATCATCATCCTTAAGTGAAAATGCGAATTCTACAAGCCGGTGATCTAAAAATGGGACACGGGACTCGATAGAAAAGGCCATACTATTCCGGTCTTCATAATGCAAAAGACTGGGTAAAGATGTATTGAACATCAAATGATATAAAAATTTCTTTAACTGACTGCCTTCAATATGCTTGAAATCGAAGGGTGTTTTTTGAGACGGGCCAAGGAAGGGGAAATAATTTCGGTACTCAAAAGAGTATAATTGCTTTTCACTTAAAACTGATGTGAGTATACTTTTCAAAAGCACATCAACTCTTTTCGAAAAATTCATTTTCTGAACACCCGAATGGCTTGTCCATTCAGATATTGCAGCATTTAAATTCAAATTTCTGAACTTCCCTCCTATCAGGCGATAAAAGGAATGCATGTAGCCTGCGAGGTATTCATCACTTCCTTGCCCGTCTAACAAGACTTTCATTCCTTGCTCCCTGGCAAGCTTCATCACGAAGTATTGTGAAATAGGTGAAGAGCCGGCCATCGGAACTTCGGCGTGATTTAGAGCATGATCAAATACTTCGGCAACGTCCTGTTCCTTTGGCATTAAAAAATGCGGAGATAAATTGGGATATTTTTTCAGGACTTCATTTACCCATGGACGTTCATCCACTTCATTTTCGCCATCATAATAAATGGTAAAAGTTTTTAATTTCTTGTCTGAAAACTCTTTTGAAACGGATGATACGATGGAAGAACTATCCAGTCCTCCACTTAAGCAAGCGCCAACTTCAACATCACTGCGCATATGTAAACGAACGCTGTCGAGGAACAATTCTCTAAAATTCTCTGACTTTTCATAAAAACTTCCTTTAGCCGATTCAGCTGTAGAAATGTCCCAATAATGCCTAAGAGTGGCCTTCCCATTGGCAAAAATCAGGTTACACGCAGCAGGTAGCGATTTCAGATTATTAAAATATGTTTCCTCTTTGAAGCCAATCCAACCCAACTGCAAGCCACGCGAGACCTGCGCCCAATTTAGTTCTTTAGAAAAAAGCGGGCTTAACTTTAATTCGCGATACTCCGACCCAAAATAAAAACGATCGTTTTCATGGATATAATAAAAAGGTTTTATCCCAAAACGATCTCGACTGCAGAATAGAAATTCTTCTTTCAGATCCCATAAGGCGAAAGCCCACATCCCAATGAATTTCTCAACACAGGCTTCGCCATACTCACGGTAAGAGGCAAGAATCACCTCAGTATCTGACTCAGTCCGAAATTTATAACCTTTAAGACGAAGGTCATCCCGAAGCTCCTTATAATTATAAATTTCTCCATTAAAAACAATTACTGCCCCAAAATACTCCATGGGTTGATTTCCATCCTCTGAAAGGTCAATAATGCTCAGGCGATTATGACCCAATGCTAATGGCTGAATATATCTTGTAGACCTTGCATCCGGCCCGCGGTGGCTGATACTCTGCAACATGCCATGAATCAGGGAATCGGCTGATTCAGGTGAGAGATGACTGTCATAAAATCCTGCTATACCACACATTGTGTCTATAAAAAAACAAATGTAAAACAATTAAATTTACCTTTGCATCAAATTCAAATCTATGAACGGGAAAAGAATATTAGTGCTCGCTCCGCACACAGATGATGGTGAACTGGGTTGTGGCGGTAGCATCGTACGCTATGTGGAAGAAGGATGTGAAGTAACCTATGTTGCATTTTCAATTTGTACCAAATCATTACCGGTCGGCTGGGATCCGTACACTCTGGAAAAGGAAGTTAAGGTTGCAACAAAAATTATGGGGCTAAAGGAAGAAAACCTGATTCTTTATGACTATGACGTCAGAAAATTCAAACAATTCAGACAAGAGATACTGGAAGAACTTGTCAAAATTAAAAAGGATATTGAACCGGACCTGGTTTTCGTTCCTTCACCAACTGATATTCATCAGGACCATCAGGTTATTTCAGAAGAAGGCCTACGTGCATTTAAAAACAATTCCATCTTAGGCTATGAATTACCCTGGAATAATGTATCCTTCAACACGCGCTGTTTTATCAAACTTGAGGAAAGACATATTGAAAAAAAAGTAGAAGCACTTATGGCATATAAAAGTCAGCAACACAGAACATACCTTAATGCACAATTTATACGCTCACTCGGAATCACCCGTGGAGTTCAAATCAACACTAAATTTGCAGAAGCTTTCGAAGTAATTCGCTGGATAATCTGAAAAAATATTCATGATGAATACACCTTTCAAAATTGAAGATCTTTCCTCTGAAAGTTATTTCAAAACCGGAAAGTTCACCGGAAATGTTCAAAATACCATAAGCGGTGTTGTTGGAATCAGAGAATCTCAGGGAAAAGATTTTTCCAAACATCTTGGATGGATCAATGAAAAGAATGCCGGTCAGATCACCGAAACACTTAATCTGGGATTGCTCATATTAAGCAAAGCCTCTTATGAACTGTTGAAAGATCACAAATGCAATTTCTTAATAGTGGAAAGTCCACGATTAGTTTTCCAGAAAATATTAAAAAAGTATTTCTCACGGAAAAAAGATGCGGGAATTGAAACCTCTGCAAGCATACACTCATCCGTGAAAATTTCAAGCGGTACTTATGTCGGACATAATGTCGTAATTGAAGAGGGATGTTCAATTGGAAAAGATTGCGAGATATTACACAATACGGTAATCATGCAAAACACCCAAATTGGAGACCGGGTACGAATAGGTTCTAATTGTACGATTGGAAACTTTGGATTTGGCTACGAGAAAAATGAGAATGAAGAATATGATTTAATCGAACACCTTGGGAATGTTGTCATCAAAGACGATGTTCACGTCCACAATAATACCTGTATAGACAGAGGTGTATTGGGAGAAACTTTTATTGGAGAAAATGTTAAGATTGATAATCTTGTTCATATTGCTCACGGAGTCCACATTGAGCGAAACAGTCTTATCATAGCCAATGCTATGGTTGCAGGCAGTGTGCATATTGGTGAAAATTCCTGGATTGCTCCAAGCACTTCAATCAAAAATCAACTCATAATTTCGGCCGGAACCCTGACAGGAATTGGAGCGGTCGTGTTAAAGGATTCAGAAAAAAATGATGTTTTGATAGGTGCACCGGCCACGACTATGGAAGAATACAAAAAATGGAGTGTACTGAAGAAAAAGCTGCTCGATCAGAAATAAAAGCACGTTTGATTATAACTGATCAATCAATGCAGCATACAGCCTGGTAGTTTCATATCGACTGTGAATTTGCAAATTGGCTTTGGAATATTTTTCACCTTGGTCCCATTTCTTAAAAACATCTCCTATAAAACTTTCCATGCCGGACTGATTATCACGACTGAAGACTTCAGCTCTGTCGATCGTACTTAACAAATTGGCAGCATCCCCGGCAGGATTTCCTAATACAAGTATTGGGTTTCCTGTAGCAACGTACTCCATCAGCTTTCCGGAAATGAGCAGCTCACTCTCCTTGGTTTCTGCCAGAGAATTTACAAGCAGATTTGCATTAAGCATATATTGGATGGCTTCCTGATGTGGCACGTATTCTATCTGCGAAAATTTTATTCCCGGCAAATACTGCTTTACTTCATTTATAATTGATGGCGAAACCTTGCCAACGAAAAGAAGATGAATCTTATTACTTAAAACCGCTGCACTGTCAAGAACAACTTTTAATGCAAGAATAAATGAAAGGATTGGTTGGTTTTCACTGAGTATACCAAGATGGAGAATAGTAAATAGATCTGAAGGCTTTTTCTCAAGACCTTCGAAGAGTTCAGCGTCATAACCATTGTACACATAATGAACCTTAGCTTGCTGCTCAGTCGGAAGTTTACTCTTTAATAGCTTAGCCATTCCCGGTCCAATCGTTGTAATCATATCAGCATTCATCAAAACTTCGGTTTCGAGTCGGGCGTCAATGCGCTTAGCTAAAGCTGTTCTGTACAAATCTTTGTTGTAATAGGCTTCAGTCCATGGATCACGTAAATCACAAATCCACTTTAGGTCGAAATTCTTTTTGAGTCTTAGTCCCAAAAGATGCGTTGAGTGTGGTGTGCCATTTGTGATGACAATATCAATGTTCTCACTCCTGATTAATTTCTCTGCCTGAGAATAAGCGAATCGATTCCAGCCTTTGCGAGCGTCAGGGATAAAAAAATTACCCCGAATAAAACGACTTATTCTTCGAAAGAGTCCCGGCTTCGATTCACCTGCAAATCCTTGTGGAATTTCAGCACGCTCATCTCCACCTACCATTTTAGAATAAAACTTCAACGGCTCCATCGTAGAAGTCCGATAGATCTTAACGTCTTTCACATGATCCAGAAACTTACTGTCCAGAAATTTATAAGATGCCTTTTCAGGATCGACAGTTACAACGAATGGCTCTATACCAAAATCTTTCAGGAATTTGGAGAAATACATCCAACGCTGAACGCCGCTTCCACCACTGGGAGGGAAATAATAAGACAGGATAAGAACTTTTTTCAATCAGAATATCTTCGAAATTGTAATCCAATATATTTAAGTGGTCAATACCTTCATGCAACTTTATCAGAACGAGTTCGTCGCCATTCCATAAAACCTAATCCTGCCACGCAAATCAAGAGTATTGAAGAGCCGGCAAGGGCAATTTTTTCTCCGGTCTTAACCACCGTGGGTTCAAACTTCCACTCAATCTTATGCTGCCCTGCAGGAATCCTCATTCCGCGAAGAACATAATTTACCCGGAAGTAGGTAGAAGGATTTCCATCTATATAAACATTCCAGCCCTTGTCATAATAGATTTCGGAGAATATGGCCAACTGTTCAACAGATGAATTGCTCGTGTATGTCAGATCATCAGGCTTGTATTGATTCATAGTGATTGATGCAGAAGAATCTTCTTGAAACTGAAATCCATTCACCTGATCCTTATATCGCTGATCCACTATTGCTGTGGTGGAAGGATTAAAACTATTCAATGCGGCGATTTCAGAATCCGAATTCGCAACGATCTCGTATTGATTCACAAACCAGGCATTTCCTAAAGCTGATTTATTAATCAAGGGAGCTGCATCCGGATTATAAATAATATACTTTGTGTTAAGCATGTTCAACACTTCTTGTCTGGCCAATAATACATCCACTCCTGAATCCGGACGCTGCAATCCGTTACGGAGTGCGGTGAGCTCGGGAATTAATTCGTAATCGATAAGTTCTTTGTACCTCTTGAGTTTCGCACCATGATAACCGCCAATTGACTGATGGTAGTATGAAGTGCTGGCATCATTAAAGGTGTTGACGCTAATATTTAAAACACGTTTACTTGGACTCGTATCACTTAAAATATACTGATCCGCAGGTGTTATAGGGAAAGGCACATCATTTCCGGTTTTACGAATGAAATTCTCCTGGTGCAAATAACGTTTTCCAACAAGGGAGAGATCCAGCACGAGAAAAGCCATGAGTGAATAAATAAAAATCTCTTTGCTGTATTTGAATCGTAAATAAGTCCAGACTAAAGCTCCTCCAATTAATGCAAAAAGCAGACTTCTCATTACATCACTGGTCATAAT
>Ga0154020_10011426_pt1 | contig 10125 bp, 15 predicted proteins | sample Klosneuvirus_201_FD_109709 | JGI IMG/M metagenome (GOLD analysis project Ga0154020, IMG submission 109709) | Active sludge microbial communities from wastewater, Klosterneuburg, Austria - Klosneuvirus_20160825_MG | ecosystem: Engineered > WWTP > Aerobic digester > Activated sludge | place... | reverse complement strand
GGCAGTCGCGATCCGCCGCGCCCTGCTCTCGATAATCGAGTGCACGTGCTGGTCGTAGTCCATGCCGCTCTCGTGCAGATCATAGACGCGATCCGCGCTCCCGCTGCCCGTGAGCCGCCGCGTGAGCCCTTCAGCCCGCGCAGCGAAGTGGAGATCGTGCCGCGCGACTCGGCCGGCCTCGCTGTCCGCGCAGTGCACTACTTCGTGCGCGAAAATCCGCGCCGCGTCCTCCGCGCAGGTGACTTTGCGCGGGTCGAGCGTCACGCCGCCCGCGCCGCCCTCCCCCGCCCCGTCGGGCGGGAGGTGGGCGATCTGAGGTGGATAGCGGTCGAGCAGCGCCACCGCTTCCTGCCGGCGCTCGGGCAGGCAGCCGGCGATGATCAGCTCGCGCATGCGGTCGCGGTCGGTCATGGCGCGATCCACCGCTCGATCCAGCCATTCTCAGCTCCGAACCGCTCCGCGAAGCAATGCTTCAACTGCTCATCAGCAGTGATCGCGTGCGAAAACTTGTCCAGCGCATACAAACCGCCGCCCCGCCAGGCCAGCGCGCCGGTCACGAGTTGCATTAGGAAGACCGCCGCGAGGGCGAGGAGTAGCTTGTTATTCATGCCCGTTTCTCCCAGCGCGCGCAGCGCTCGCGGTGCCAAGCGTCAAGGTCGCCGCCCATGCCTTCCAGCGCAAGCGCGATTTTAGTAAGCGCCAGCCGAACGGCCGCGTCGTCGGCGTCCCGCACGGCGGCATCGACCAGCGCGCACACAGCAGCAAGCAGGAGATCGGCGGCGAGTTCAGGCGGCGCTTTCTCAAGCGCCGACGCCAGGGCTGTACGCGGCTGTTCGCGCCACTCTGCGCACGCCTCGGCCAGGCACTCCTGGCCGAGATCGAGCGCAGTTAGTTTTTTGCGGATCGGTTCACTCATCTAAATCTCCTACCGTTGTTGATCGTGCTTCCATCCTCTCGCGGTTTTCCGAAACCGTCGTGTCGCCGGCATCCGTAGCCATGCCGCCGCAGCATTTGCCACCCCTTCGATTGCCCAGCGCAGCGGCAAAACCGTCGCGCCTTCGGCGGCGGTGTTCATAAAAGTCGCCAACTGCTCGCGACTTTTACAAAGCTTCCGCCCGCCTCAGTCACGCCGCTTTCACCGGGAGGCGGCAAGGCAATCGAAGGGGTGGCAAATGAATAAACTGGCGGCGGCGATCTGGCTCCTAGGCATCCTGGCAGCGGGCGAGGAACTCGACGGCGTTGAGGTCCTCCCGCCAGTAGCAACCGCCCAGCCCGCCGGCCTGGTGGTGGCGGTGGCGGGCATTCGTGGTTAGAGGTTGCGCGTGCCTCCGGGGCTCATGGATTTTTCCGAGCCGGCCACTCAGCTAGCTCTTGGACGCGGCTCCAGAACACGGCATCCGACCCATTCGCCGTTCCTACCTTTTCTTTGAAGTACTGGATGCTAGAACCGAGCATTTCCGGCGAGAATTCCGCAGGATTCATCGCCAGCGCAGGCAGATTGTGGGCTGTGTCTGAGATGGCGAGGACGGCGAGCCAATCCCCATCGACCTCCTGCCCTCTTACGGCCTGCCTTACCTTACTCAAAGCCACTCGCCGGATCGCGATCAGCGCACTTTTAGATGCCTCACACAGTTTCGCGGAGAGCTCTTGCAGTTCGTCATTCATTTCCATTTCCTCCCTTGGTTAGCGGATGCCCCCGAGCAGGCCCATGACAAAGCCAAACGCCACCCGCGCCAGCCAGGCGGCGCCGGTGAAGCAGAGGGCGAACGGCAGCCAAGCGCCGCGAAGCGCAGCTTGCGTCGCGCCCTCGGCACCTGCTTTCGAGTAGCCGTGCCCAGCGCCGATGCCGGCTGCGACCAGGGCGGCGACAATGAGGTACGGCCAGAGGCCGAGGATGATTTGCAGGAAGTGGAAGAAGAGGCCGACGCACATGGCGAACAGCGGCAGGATAAGAACGATTTTGATCATTGCGCCCATAGTCGTTACTCCGTGACTTTGATGATGGTGTCGGCGAGCTTCTGCACCCCGCCGCGCATGAAGTTATCGACTGCCTGCCGCGCTCCGACCGGCAGCTGATTGGTGTCATACAGATAGTCGATGCCGAAAGCGAAGGCGTAGGCGATGATCACGATGCCGATGACCGTGCGCAGCGGCGCACCGAGCAGGCCTTGGCCGGCGCCGCCGCCGTGGTTGACGTGCTTAGCCATTCGCCACCTCCGCACGCTCCGGCGGCCAGGTGTCGAAGTCGAAGAAGCGGAACCGCGCTCGGTGCGCGTCGGTGAGCTGCACCGATTCACCGGCGTACTTCACCGAGCGCACCAGGCCGACACGGCGCTGCACGGCTTCCTTGATCTGCGGCGTCGGACAAACAAAGTCGACATGGTGGAAAGTGCCGCTCTTGAAAGCTTGGATGTACGCGAGCACGATTTCCGCGTAGCGTTTTGCCGTTTTCGCGTTCCGCTCGATCTCGATGGCGACGCGCTCGCCGCCGGGGTTTGTGGCGGCGGCGTCTGGCACCTTCGCCATGCCGCGCCCGCTCATCATTCGCTCCGGCATCCAGTCGCGCCAGCCGGCCGCCTCGGCGGCCAGGCGCATGCGCTGACCGTCGAGCCGATGGGGAATCCAGCCCGAGGCCGTGCGACCGAGTTGGAAAATCGGCGCATCGTCCACGCCGGCCATGCCGGCGCCGTGGGAGGTGATTCCGAAGATTCGGATGCTGCGTCCGCTCGACAAGGGGTGTTCTTCCGACTTCACAAGCTCGTCGCGCTCCATGCCTTGAAGTGTCCTGAACGCGCAGGGCCGGCTCAAGCCGAGGATATCGGCGGCGATGTCGGCGCTGGTGTAAGTCTCGCCGGAGGCAAGAAATGTGAGCAGGCGCGCTTGCTTTAGCTGGCGCCGGGCAAGGCGCAACTGATAATCCATCGTGGGTGGTGGTGTGCGCATCTGGTGTGCCTTTCATGGGTTGATGTACCCAGCCTCTCACCGATTTTCAAAACCGTCGTGTCGCGCGGGGCGGGAGCGATAAATCGCCATCAGGTCCGTTGCGGCGGAAAAGTTCCGCGCGTAGCGCGGTGTGTGTGGCGTAGCCCGCCGCTGTTCGGTCCTGGCGTCATTCGTGGGGGCGTGGCTTGGGCCGCGCGGGTTGGGGGCACCGCCGGAGGCGGAGAAAGCACCGCCGGAGGCACGCGCGAAGCGCAGCCCGCCGCAGGCGAGAAGTGGCGCCGCAGGCAGGGGCCGCGCAGCGGCCAGAGGGAGCGCAGCGACCGGAAAGCGCCGCAGGCACGCGCGCCTTAGCGCAGAGGGAGCGAAGCGACCGGCACCGCCGGAGGCGGGAAAAGCACCGCCGGAGGCAGAGGCCGCGCAGCGGCCACCTACCAGTCTCGCTTCCGCCCGCCCGCCGGAGGCGTGAAGTGGCGCCGCAGGCACGTCCGCGCAGCGGACAGAGGGAGCGCAGCGACCGGAAAGCGCCGCAGGCACGCGCGCCTTAGCGCAGAGGGAGCGAAGCGACCGGCACCGCCGAAGGCGGGAAAAGCACCGCCGGAGGCACGCGCGAAGCGCAGCCCGCCGCAGACGAGAGATGCACCCCTGCCGTACTTGGCAGGGGTGTCGCAGTTGTCAGGGGTGCCGCCGGAGGCGGCCGGGGTTACGGAAGATCGTCGCCGAGATCGAGCGCAGCAGCCGCGCCGCCGGCAGGCGGCTGCGGCTCGGCAGGCGCGGGTGGTGGATCTTGCGCCTCCGCCTCCGCCTCCGCCTCGGCCACCGGCTCCGCCGGGGACGGCGGCTCGGGTTCGCTCAAGTCGAGCGCTTCGGCCGCCAGGCTGCGCGCATGCTGCCCGCCTCCGCTTGCGCCTGCCGGCTTCGCCGGCATGGGCGCGGCGGTGAGCGTGGTGGCGGCCGGGGTGCGGTCGGCCGGCACCGGCGACGTGTAGCAGAAGCGGGCAAGCTGGCCGGCCACGGCCAGGGCGCCGCAGCCGCGCGGCAGGTTCATCAGCATGTTCACATCAATCAAATATCTATCGGCCTGGCGCAGCGTGCGCTCGCCGTCAATCTTCTCTTGAAGTGCAATGTTCTTGTTCACCCGCCGGCTCTCGTCATCCACCAGCACTGTCCCTGTTGACGCCGCCAGCCATTCCGCCGTCTCAGGGTCTTTTATCGCGTAACTGAGCTGGATGCCGCAGTTTTCCATAACGGCTCCGCGCACACTGTCTTTGTCCAGGTCGGCCGGGCAGTCGGCCAGGTCTTGCAAAGACTGGAAGGCCAGAATCGTATGCAGCCCCCACCCCGCCGACGCGCCCAAGCTGGTCATGAAAGGCCTGGAAATGTGCACTTTGAACTCGTCAGCGAAAACGCAAATCGTCCGGTTTTCGGTGAGCTGGTCACGGTTCTTCGCGAGGAACAGCAGCCGCAGCAGCGCCATGCGCTGCATGCGAATGATGCGGGGATTGATCATGTCGCCGACGATGTAGAGGCATCCGCCGGTGGAGGCACCGGCCGCGATGTCGATGCCGCCGGGAGCATCGGCCGGCCGGTTCACTGGCGGCAACTCGGCCATCTCGAGCAGATACGAATGGAAAGCCGGCGCGGTTCGCGCCCACCCGCCGTCGCTACCCTCTTCCTCGCCGCGAGCGGCGTCCATCAAGATCGCGTCCCGAGCTGTGGCGCCGGGATTCTGTGCCAGCCAGCGCGCGCAGTCGCGGGCTGCCTTCCGGTCAGCCAGGCGGTAGAAGTCGGCCGCCTCGCCCTTCTCAGTCAGCGAAAAACCGCCGACCAGCATGTTTTCCAAGGTTTCCTCGTCGCACCCTTGGAACGGGTTGCACTGCGGGGGGGCGCTCTGGCGCAGATCGAGAAAGTGGTACGGCAGGCCGGCGGCGCGGCAGGCGTCCCGATAGATGTGCGGCATCCAATTATCCGACTTCGGGTCGAGGATCACGACGAACTCGCCCCGGGCGATCGCTTGCGACAGCAGGACCTGCGCGGCCACGCCCTTGCCTGAGCGCGTCCGGCCGCTAAGCAGGACGTGGCTGATCTTCCAGGCGTCGTAGTCCAGGCGAACGGGCTTGCGCTGCTCGTCCAGGCCGACAAGCAGGCCGGCGCGAGGGGTGTAGAGCTTGCGTGGGTCGAAGCGGCCGATCTCCGGCGGGAGGAACTTGGCGATCTCCCTCACGTCCGTTTTCCGGTTCCTCTCCAAAGAGGTTTTTGCCGTCACGCGGTTCTTGACCCGATCAAGCACGGCCGAGCCTTTTCTGAGCAGCAGCAGCATGCCGGCCACGCCGGCGGCGGTGCTGGCGAGCCACAGCCAGGCACCCAGGAAAAGATACAGGGTGCGCGGGAAAAGGGCGGCGGATAGCCCGACCACGGCCAGCGAGATCAGCAGCGGGGCGAAGCCGACCAGCGCCAGGAATGAGGACAGGCGGTACAGGAAACTGTCAGCCTTGCCAGCCGATTTCAGGTCGATTGCGAGCAGGGAAAGTGCGGCCAGGAACCCGAAGGGCGATAACCATTTTCCGAGCAGCAGCAACCCGGAAATTATGTAAGCGGTCAAACCGGCAACCATCGTTTTTCTCCTATAGACCAGATCAGTTTTAGGCTCTCATGACTTCCAAAAACCGTCGTGTCGGTGGCTGAAAAACCGGCGCGCGGCACGGCCCCCGGGCATCCGAAACCCGGCGGGGGGGTAGCGTGATTTTTGTACCCGGCAGGCTTTGGAAATCCGGCACCCGGAAGCCGCGAGGCCAGCGAAACGAGCGGATGCGAGTGGAGCAGGACTGAGCGGCGTCGGCTCCGGCATCCGACACCCGAGAGCCGGCCGAGGCCAGCGGAATGCGTCGGGCGCGAAGCGACCGGCGCATGGAGCAGGACTGAGGCCGGCGATACCTCCGGAGCCAACCCGCCACACTTCCGTGCCAAGGCCCGCCGCCTCAAAAAATCGCGGTTTCATCGCGATTTTTTGTGGACGGCGGGTGGCCGCCCTAGCGGCCACTTTCGCGCCTCGACCGACAAAAAATCTGCAAGACCGGCCGCGCGAAAGCGCGCCGGGCGCAGCGGATTTTTTGGCGCGTCGCGGACGCGAAAGCCAGGGGGGCCCGCACCGAAATTCCGTGCAGGCCGACCGCCTCACGCGAAGCGTGTGGACGGGAGGCCGTCGCACGGAATAGCCGCCCCCAAGGGCGGCGATTCGGTGTGGGGGACGAAGTCCGCCCCCCGAGCGGCATTTCGCTCGCGGGCACCCGCTTTTGTGGGGCGAGCAGTGAGGATTTTTCGAGGCGCAGCCGAGAAAAATCCGAGCGTCGCGAGCATCCCGGCGAAGCCGGGACAAGGAGGGGAAGCGCAGCGACCCTCCGCAGCCGCAAAAGCGGGTGCCCGCGAGCGAAGCGACGCGGGGGGCCGTGAGGAAAGACACGAGGGCGTCGGCGTCCAGCCGACGAGCAAGGCAACGTCCGCCGACAGGCGGATGCCCGCGCAGCGGGCACCTTGCGTACCCGTGTCTGACGATTGCCTTTGACTTGCGCCTCCAGCACGATGCACACACACCATGCACACTCCGCACCTGCACGGCGCGGAAAGTATGGTGAGTTCGCACCCTGCATGCGCATATATCCCCCGAAACCCCGGTGTCCCTCCGGCTGCAATACAGGCCACAGGAGCGGCGATCAGGGCTCGGGGAATATCTGCGCATGGGCAAAAAAACGCCCGGGCTTGCCGGGCATTTTTGAAGCTTGGCAGCCAGAAAATCACTCCGTTTTCTGGCCGGCCAGGTCGCGGATTTTGGAGAACTCGGCAAGCAAAACCGAATCGCGCAGGCCGAGGATTCCGGCCTTTTCTGCCAAATCCGCGACCTCGTTTTTGCGTTTCGCGGCCTGCTTCGCTGCCTCGATTTTCTTGTCCAGTGCCGCGCGTTTTTGCAACAGTTTCTCGATACTCATCGTTAATCCCCCACGGTGTTAAAAAAACTGTTGGTGCGCTCCCAGATTTCTTGCTGCTGCGCGGCCGGAAGCTGATCGAAAACCGCCTGCCGGCCGAAATGAAAACCGACTAGCGCGGCGGCGAAAATCGCGACGGCAGCCGCCACGATTTGAAGTGAAACCACCATCGCCCGATGCATGTTTTCCATCGCCCGCAAGCTCGTTTTTTTGCCTACCCTCGCCCTCGAAAGCGCGAGGCCGAGCGCGGCACCGGCGGCAACGTCGGCAACTGGCCCGCGCTGAGCTTCAAGCGCCTCCAGCGCGTTGCAGTCCCGCGCTTCTTCCTCCCTTTCCAGCCGCCCCGCCCACTCCTGCAAGCGCTCTTCGCGCACCGGGAGGTGCAGGGAAAAACGGGGGTGCTTATCACACAGTTTTTTCCACTCTAGTCTCTCGTGCAGCCCGTCATTGAGTGTCAAGCGGGCGGTCTGGTACCACCAATTTTCTTTCTGAAAATCTGACCAGGCGGCATAAAAAACTTGGTCGAGTTCTTCCGTGTCACTGTTCAAAATCGAACTCCTTCTACTGTTGATCGTGCTTACAGCTTCCCACGTGTTTCCGAAACCGTCGTGTCGCCGGCGGGCGTATTGCACAAAGCAATCCGAATCCGATTCCGAAAGTGATTTCCGTTTCCGAAACCGATTAGCGATAAGCGATAAGCAATTAGCGATTTCGGAAATCGATAAGCGCTAATTGCTTAGTGCTTCCCGCTAGCGGCCAGCATTTGCACGTATCTATAAAATGCTTAGAATTGTGGGAAATGCCCCTTTCATGAGAAGGCATTCCATACCCCGACCGAGAATCTGTAACGTCCTATTAAAAAGGGGGGTACCTTGGCTATCGGTTTATTGCCCGCGCTTGGAAGAGTTCTCCTGTTTGCTAAGGAGGCTTTCGATTGGTTTTCCTTTGGGAGGGAGGCAGTTTCCCTGCTTGGTATCACAAAGCGCGCCGCTGCAGTCGCGGCCGCAGGTGGGGTAATTACCGCCGGTGGTATGGCAATGACAGGGGGTGTAAGCAGGGCAGTGAATGAGGTTCAAGCCTCTCAGCTTCCTTTTGAAATGCCCCCGCCCGTCCCGGTTGGCAAGTCGGTCATTCCCTGGGGGCAGCTGGTTACCGCCGAGAACAACCACCTGTTCGTGGCCCTGCAAAAGGAATGCGCCAGCGTGCGACTGTCCACCGATGTGCAGTGCGTCGAGGTGGAAAAAGCGATCAGGGAGCGGACCAACCAAACGATGCGCACAATCGCAAAGCGGATGCTGGAAAAATGAAAATACGCCATCTCCTGCTGCTGTCGATTCTCGGGTTCGCCTTCCCAGTCCACGCCACCCATCCCGACGCCGCCGGCGTCGGCAACGCCATATTGAAGCTACCCCACTGCTTCAAGTGGGGAGCCACCGCCGACACGGAAGTAGTCACGTTGCCCGGCGAGAACACCCTAAGATTCCTGGAGGAAATCGGCCTTGTGAAGAAAGTCCGCGAGACCAGAGCCGCCGACTATCTGAAAGAAGGGAGGCCGCATCGATACCAGGGCGCAGGGGAAATCCTGCCAGGCCAGATTCATGTGTTCGCACTGACGGATGAAGGAAAGCGGCTGTTCTCGAGCGAGCGGGGAGGCCTCTGCCACAGGGTCTACCAAGCGACTAGGGTGACCGGCTGGGTGGAACCCAAGGAAGGCCCAGATGGCTTGCTTCACACCTACATCACTTATGAGTGGCGTGTCGAAGATGTCAAACCGGGATGGCAGGAAGTGCGCGTCAAGTACTTCAAGAATATTGTCGAGAAGGGCCTGCGCACGATCCGCCTAGTGAAGAAGAACGGGCAGTGGATTGAAGCGCCCTGACGTCGGCAGGGGCGGTGACCGTTTCCCGCCGGCCCTGGCCGGCGGGTGCTGCTGCCGAAAATCACTCGTCCATCCTTTCCCCCTCCCCATCTATCACTGCCCCCATGGCGCCTGAGGTGTGGCGCCGCATGAATTCGTACGGATCGAATGGCGCCGCTTGTGCCAGTGCTTTCCGGACCGCTGTAGGTAGTGGCCTGGGGCAGCCAGCAGCCGCTGTAGCCACCTTCTCCAGCCCATGCTGCTTAACCAGCTGGCGGGCAACCGCCAGATCAGGGTCAGTCCAGCATTCAATACCAGCAACATGAGTCGGCCCCTGCTGACCGCTTTTCTCTTTCTTTCTCGGGGTTTTTCTTTCAGCAGCAGCACCAGCGGTACTACTACTGAAAGTGCTCTCTGCTGTAGTCTCTGTATACAGGTGATGGCGCTTTCCGCCATCTCCTGATGGCGCTTTTGTGCATTCCCTGATGGCGCTTTCCGCCATCACGTGATGGCGCTTTCCGCCATCAGTGGAGGGGAAAAGGAGGCCTGCGAGGGCTTCAAAATCAACCTTAAAGTGAACTGTTGGATTCAACCCAACCCTTTTTTCTTTTAGAACTCCCACCGCCTTCAGTTTCCGCCGCGCGCTCTCCTGTTCCCGGCGGCCAAGCCCCGTCTCTTCTTCCAGGTCTGCCTGGGTTTTGAAGATCCACCCATCCCCAGATCTTTCACGGCCTGTCCAGTAGATCAGCTGGCTAAGCAAGAGTGCCCCTGTTACTCCCCCAAAGAAAACAAAACCCCGGTGGAAAGCCACTGGTCTGTTAAGTAGGCGTATCAAGTCCTCCTTGGTTTTACTCATGCCGCACCTCCCTGCGCCCACATTTCACACGTCCTGCCACACCTGGCCGCCGCCCGGATCAAGCGCCTGCGCGACTGCTTCACCAAGCCCTGCTCGCGCGCCCGCCGCGCCTGGCGACGTATCTCGGCCGCGAAGGCGGTGAAGTCGCCGAGCTGGCCAGTGGCGGACATGGAGCAGAAGTGGAAGAGAGCGCGCACGCTGCGCCACGCCAGCGACTCAAGGATCTCCGAGTGCACCGCTTCTGTATGCGTGTAGCATAGCGTCCGGAACCAATCGCGGAGGATCCCAGCGGCGACCTGGGCGAGTTCGTCGTCATCGAGCGGCCGGGGGAGAAGATGGGGGAAGAGGTCACGCTGCATGATTCACCCCCCCGCTTGGGCAGCCAGTGCCGGCGCGACTTTACGCGGCCGGCCGCGTTTGCGGCCGGGCACCGCAGCAGGGCGGGGAACCGGCACCGCGGCGCTGGGCGCCTCGCCGCTCAAGAAAGCTGC
>Ga0154020_10011425_pt1 | contig 10125 bp, 9 predicted proteins | sample Klosneuvirus_201_FD_109709 | JGI IMG/M metagenome (GOLD analysis project Ga0154020, IMG submission 109709) | Active sludge microbial communities from wastewater, Klosterneuburg, Austria - Klosneuvirus_20160825_MG | ecosystem: Engineered > WWTP > Aerobic digester > Activated sludge | place... | reverse complement strand
TAAAGCCCGATTATGAAATTAAATATTCGTTAAGCGAAATTTTATCCAGGAAAGATCTTGAATTAAAGAAAGTAAAAGAATTAATAAAAAAATAAGATGAAAAAAATATTATTGACTATCGCCATCGTTGGATCAGGGTTCAATGTTTTCTCTCAGGTAAATTTCATAAAAGACAGTTTAGACATTTATATTAACCGCGAAATAAAACGTTGGAATTTACCGGGATTGGCCATTGCCATTGTGAAAGATGGAAAAGTAATTGTGGCAAAAGGATATGGTTATGCTGATGTAGCCAAGAAAACGCCGGTCACAGAGAATACCGTTTTTCAAATTGCATCGAACAGCAAAGCCTTTACAGGAACCGCTTTAGCTTTGCTCGAGAACTATGGCAAATTGGATTTAGATGATAAGGTGAAAAAGTATTTGCCGTATTTTAAAATGAAGGATGAATACAGAACCGAAAATGTAACTATTAACGACGTATTATCACACAGAATTGGTTACGGCACATTTCAATCGGATTTTTTAAACTGGGCATGTAACCGCAGCAGAAAAGAATTGATTCAGAATATGGCCAATGTAACACCGGAGTTTGGATTCAGGGAACATTATGGCTATTGCAATATGGGATTTGTGACGGCCGGTGAAATAATTCCAGCGGTATGTGATACTACTTGGGATGATTTTATTAAGTACCATTTTTTTGAACCTTTGGGAATGAAAAATACTGGCTCTAAATATGCGGGATTCATTTCTAATCCTAACTCATCAAAAGCCTATGCAGTGGTAAACGAAAAACTCGTTGAAATAACACCTGCCAATGTGGACAATCTGGGTCCGGCGGGCTCAATTACTTCCAGCGTGAATGATTTGAGTAAGTGGGTCATGATGCAATTAGACAATGGGAAATACGAAGGCAAACAAATTATACCAAAAATGGTAATTCAAAAAACGAGACAATCATTAACCATAACAGGTGAGGGACGAAGTGGCATGAATCACTTTAACACCTATGGATTAGGTTGGTTTTTGAAAGACGAGAATGGTAAGAAAGTTGTATCACACGATGGTGGTGCTAATGGTTTTTTGAGTAAGACGGTTTTGATTCCACAGGAAAAATTCGGATTTGTTATTTTAACCAATAGCGACAATCAATATTTGTTTGAAGCACTGGGTGAACTGCTTATAAAAAACGCAACAGGTCAAACGTATTACGATTATAGTCCATTATATCACATGGGTTATACGCGTCAACACAATCAGGAAACAGATTCAGTTAAAAAGTGGAAAGAAACAGCTGTTAAATATAAAACGGCAAAAGATGCTTATAAAAAACTGGAAGGTGTTTATGAACATCCGGTTTACGGGAAAATTGCAATAAAGGCCAATGAAAAAAATGCTGAAATATTTTTTCAATACCACCCGCAGTATAAGGCTGTGTTGAATAGGATGACGGATGAAAGACTGGTTTGCGAATACAATGAACAAATAGTGGGGTATGAAGCCTTGCGCTTTTTTGAAAAAGAAGGTAAGCAGATATTAGACCTAAAGATTAATGACTTTGTAGATATGGATCATTATTTATTTGTAAAAACAAGTTCCGCATTCACGCCATTTACAAAGTAAGAAGCGGTTCGTTTCTTGTTGATTATGCATTCAAATAATGCATTCAACAGACTATGTTTTCTTACCTAAAAATATTAAATTAGCAGAAAGGAAGAGAAAATTTATTCTTTTGTTTAATGTAAAAACCATATGTCAAAAACTATTTATATAAGAACCATTTTATTGTTCACTTTTATTAGCCTCGCTTTAAGCTCACAAAACTTAGTATATAAGTTAAGGAGCAGAGTGGAGGTAAGGGATTGGAAACTCAGTTCTAAGGCCTACAAACTGGAAACTTTTTTGCAAGGCGCATCCATCGAATTATTTGATGGAGCAAAACAATTATCAAAAACCACAAGTGATAAAGACGGAAATTTCGAATTGGATCTACCTTCCACAGGAAATTATACAATTATTGTGAGTGGTGCGGGTTATAACAGCAGAAAATTCAGTGTGAGTTGCAATAGTATTATTATTAAAAATGGTGAAGCGAACTTTATACCATCTGTTGAGTTAAGGGGTTTTGTTGGATTAAAAACAATTAAAAATGTAGGTGATTTGGGATTAAATAATCCGGTAGTTCAATTGGCTGATGAGAAAAGTGATGCTCTGAAATATAATGGCTTGAAATTCGCTGCGAATATGATTGACGGGGAGTTAAAGGAGATACAAAAATTCTGCACGGCCAATAAATTAGGAGACATGGCGATGCAGAACAAGAATTATGCTTTAGCTCAACGATATTTTTTAATGGCAAGTAGTTTGATGGAGAATGAAGAATATCCAAAAGAGCAATTAAAGAGAGCTGAAGACGGATTAAAAGAATTAATGTTTGCTGAAAAAGCGAATGCCAGGAAAGGAAGCGGTAAATCAAAAGTTGCAAAAAAGCAAACTAAAGACCTTGCGCCTGTTAAGCCTCAATACCAAAGTTCTCAAAAAACCGGTTCAGATGGACGTAAGGTTTTACCGGTATTAGGTGGAAAAAAATAAAGGGTTTTTATTTTACAGTGGTTCTATTGCATTAAGCATAGCTACTAATTCTTTTTCATTAGTAGAATTAAGTGCGCCCATATTTTCCTGCCAGGCATAAATAATGTAGAAATGATCTTCATGTTTAGCCTGATAACGGATTACCTCAAATGATTTCGCTTTTGTTTTCACATCCATGAAATTGGATTTACGGCGTTCAAACGAAAAGTTTTTATTGGTGGTTTTATCGTATTTCTCTACATTTTCGAAATGGAGATTGCCTACAAAATTGCGTTTAGCAGAATCCAATCCTGATCGGGTAGAAGCATAAACCACCACATGCATTTTGCCGTCTTTATGAGGTTTAGAAAAAGAAAGACCTGAGCATTTGCAAAGGGCATTGTCTGACTCTTCCCAATTGGTAAGTCCACCAAATTCTTCGGCACTCCATCCGTCGGGCGTGGTGTATTTAAGTTGTAGAATTTTTGATTTTACCGGTTTTTGCGCAAAGGCTACAAGTGAGAGGTTTAAGGCGAGGAGCAAGGCTAATTTTTTCATAAAGTATGATTTAGTGAGTTAAATATATTAAAAAACGTGCCATCCGCTTTAAAATGTAGTATCTTTGTTAAAAGTTCTTTGAGCAAGTATTAAGTCATTCGGAAATTCTGCCTCTTATTCGTACTTCTGTAATCATACTTCGTACTTCATTATGGGCCCGACCGGTTTTGACAGTGAGTGCGGCTGGTGAGTAAGCATGTAGTGTGTTGTGAATATGGCACTTTAATCCTAATTCTCAAAATATCAACTGGCGAAGAGAATTCTTACGCTATGGCTGCTTAATCTAAGATTAAGTAACCTTTGCAACCCTTGTAGCGTCTTTGCTTAGCGATAAGGATCTTGCATCATAAATTAGCAAATTGTTTTAGTGATGATGTTATCTAAAACAATATTAGCATCTAAGTTTAATTTTGGTTTGAATTTATGCCTGAATTAAATCGAAAATCAAATAAGTTCTAAACGTGTAGAAAGCTTATCATCTCCTTATTTGGACGAGAGTTCGAATCTCTCCGGGTCCACAGATGAATGCAAAATCCCGCACGAAGTGCGGGATTTTTTAGTTTATGCCGAGACGTTGAAAGCTACGCTTTCAAAAGGCGAGGTGTAAGCTAAAAAACCGATGCGTAGCAGCGGATTTTGCATTATCAAGATTGGAGCCTATGAGATCACCGCAGGTAATCTCTCCGGGTCCATTGCACCTAAAGCCACTGATTATCAGGGGCTTTTTTTATTTGAAGGCGAAGGGAATCGAACTTTTATTAGACTGTGATATGGAATTATTTGGATTCTGATTCCAAATAATTCCGTATATTTGTTTTATGATTCAACGTACTGCAAAAGACAAACTGAAGGATTTAGCATCTAAATTTAAAGCAGTTGCTGTAACCGGAGCAAGACAAACAGGAAAGACAACCTTGGTGAAGCAAGTATTTAAAGGCAAGCCATACCTTTCTCTAGAAAACCCGGAAACAAGAAACTTTGCTTTAGAAGATCCAAAGGGTTTCTTAGCTTCTTATCCCAAAGGTGCTATTTTAGATGAAGTACAGCGCGCACCTGAACTGTTTTCGTATTTACAAGAGATCTTAGATAATTCCAAAGTAAAAGGATTGTTTATTCTCTCAGGTTCTAATAATTTTTTGTTGCAACAAAACATTTCGCAAACTCTGGCGGGCAGGGTAGGTTATATTAATTTGCTACCCTTTTCTATTGAGGAATTGAAAAAATCAAAATTACTACCTGATGATGACGATCAGCTTATGCTGAAAGGATTCTACCCGCCAATTTACGATCAGGAAATTCCACCATTGGACTGGTGTCCGAATTATATCAGAACTTATATTGAGAAAGATGTACGACAAATAAAAAACATTACAGATCTTATAGTTTTTGAACGGTTCATAAAACTACTTGCCGGTAGATCTGGACAGGAATTAAATAATAGTGCGCTTGCAGTAGAAAGCGGCGTAGATGTTAAAACAATTCAGTCGTGGATAGGAATTTTAGAAAGCAGTTTTATTATCTATCTACTTAAGCCGCACTTTAAAAATTTTAATAAAACAATTGTAAAAAGACCAAAAGTTTATTTCTATGATACCGCATTAGTTTGTTATTTGTTAGGAATTAGAAATGTTTTACAGCTTAAAACACATCCTTTACGTGGTTCTATTTTTGAAGGCATGGTGGTAACAGAATTAATAAAGAAAAGAACAAATGTCGGATTACCAATTAATCTTTATTATTGGAGAGATAAAACTGGTCATGAAATTGATGTTGTTGTTGATAATGGAGGCAAATTATTGCCATTAGAAATTAAATCGGGAAAAACTTTTAACGCTGAGTTCTTTAAAAATATTGATTATTGGTCCAAATTAAGCGGAACCGAAAAATCAGTTTTGTTGTATGCTGGAGATCAAAGTCAAAAGAGAACCACAGGAAAAGAAGTTCTGAATTGGAAGAGTTTAATGAACCGAGATTTTTAAAAAACGATAGGATAGTATAATGTTGTAAAAATATTATCTGTTTCTGCTCTTTATTAACTTTATCAAAACACACAATCTGTTCAAATCCAAGGCAAAGGAGTTCAAGAATAAGTCGCTCTTCTCCACCAATCGCAAATTTGCAAATTAATGCAGATTTGCGATTTTTCTTTCTAACCATATTACGATTTCAATATGCGGATGAGGTCGTTATTGATATAGAAAACTTCCTTCCCTTCTTGATGTGGTGACACAATTCCAATATCAGTTAATTCATGCATGTATTTTGTAAGTGTAGTTCTACTTCTAACTTCTAGCAACTCACCAATTTTTTTAGGCTTAATATAGGGTTGCGAAAATAAAAGTTGATTCAATTCAAGACTATACCACTTCAGTTTCTTTTTTGCATGCAAATGCGTTGCATTCATTTGATTCAATATCTCATCAATTGTTTGATTTGTTTCCTTTGACGTTATTTCAACTGCTGTTAACATATAACTCAACCATGGCTTCCAAGCCTGGCGTGTTGTTACTCCCGCAAGATTTGTATAATAGTCGTCTTTATGGTTTAATATATACTTGCTTAAAAACAAAACCGGATGGGATAACAATTCTTGATGAACCAAGTATAACAAATTTAATATTCTTCCTGTTCTACCATTACCATCTGTAAAAGGATGTATGGCTTCCAATTGGTAATGGCCAATTGCCATTTTAAAAAGAGGATCTATCGGGTATTTCTTGTGGTCGTTTAAAAATTCAATTAAATTCTTTGTTTTTTTCTCCACAATTCCGGTTCCGCGAGGCGGTGTATAAATAATCTCACCTGGTTTAAATTCACTTTGCCCCCTTTTAATAACAACCTGCGATTGTGGGGGGCGAATACCTTGCCTTGTATTTTTAATTTGTTGAAATACTTTTACAATCGTTGCTTCATCTAATTTGTTTTTTGATTTAATCGTATTGTATCCTTTCCATAAAGCTTCACGGTAACGAAGAACTTCTTTTGTTGCATTATCGGTGGATTCTTCTCTTAGGTTATCTGAAACAGCTTTGTAAAGCTCATCATCTGTTGTAAATATATTTTCAATCGCTGTAGAAGTTTGTGCTTCCTGAAGCGTAATAGTATTTACAAGCATAGTAGGGTTAGGCATCCTCATAATATTTCTATTTAGCTCCGCTAAGGCCCTTGAGGCAATACCCCACTTTAATAATATATCTTTATCAAATATGATGTCAGATGGTGGTAAGTCTGGCAAATTATTATAGGGTATATTTCTATCGAATTTTTTGATTATTTTGATATGTCCATTATTTGATTAAAAATGAACATATAGCAAATATATGTCCAAATATGGACAAAAACAAGCCATATGTCCAATATTTTACAAAAAATGGACATATAGCTATATCATGTTCATTTTTTCATTAAATTTATACCTAACAACTTTCTCATGTATAAAAACTATACATGAGAAAACACTTCATATTATAGTGTTGTATTCTGTCGGATATAAAGTCTTAAACCACTCAAAACATCTAAATCTTTTGCAAAAGAGTTCGAAAAAACGTCGATAGATTCCCCCGACCGCAAATTCGCAATAAGTTGCGGATTTGAGATTTTTTTATTTCCCAATTTCCAAAATTCTACCCAAATCTTCGCGAAACAAGTTCGAAAATATATCGTTAGTTTCCACTAGAACAAAAACCCCTGAAAGCCTTGCTATCTGGGGTTTTTTCATTTTTTTCATTTTCATTTTTTTGTGCTGGAGTACGGAAATGGTGAATAGTCTTTTTTTTAGCTTACGTATAATTTTCATGCGTACGGGTTTCAAATCCGCACGAACTTAATTTATGTTTTTTGACTGAATTGAATTACTTCTTAAATAAATTCAGATAATCCTCAAACGTAAATATTCTGTTACGTTTAAACCCGGTTTGTTCTTTTAATATATTTAGCCTTAAAAAATCTTTTACAATGGCATTAGCCGTTGGTTTAGAAATTTCAAGCTCATCAATTAGATCATTTACGGTTATAACAGGTTTTGTATATAAATAATTTAAGGTTTTCTTTGCGAGCGGGGCGCGTTTTCCAAGCTTTGGTATTTTTTTGCTTTCAATAGCATTTTTTAGCTTAATGATCGCATCAAACACACTCGTACTTTTATCAGCGGTTTCTATTATACCAACCAAGAAAAACTTTATCCATTGTGTTAAATTGTTTTTTGTTCTTGCTGCCGAAAGATTGTCGTAATAATATTGCCGGTTGCGTTCAAAAAAATCGGAGAGGTATAAAGAAGGTTTTTTGAGAATATTATTGCTCACAAGATAAAGTGTAATAAGTAATCGTCCTAAACGTCCGTTTCCATCCAGGAAAGGGTGGATGGTTTCAAATTGGTAATGCGCGATGGCTACACGTATCAGGTGCGGAACGTTGATGTTGGTATTGTGCAAGAATTTTTCAAGGTCACTCATCAGATCTTCTACATCAGTATGGTGTGGTGGAATAAAAATAGCATCCTTTAGTGAAATGCCACCTATCCAATTTTGCGACCTTCGGAATTCGCCCGGGGCCTTGTGTTTACTTCTCACACCTTGCATTAAAACCCCATGTGTCTCTCTGAGTAGACGATTGGATAGAGGGATGTTATTTAATTGTTTAATAGCAAAATTCATAGCGCGTATGTAGTTCTGTACTTCTTGCCAATCGTCACGTTGCTCAGGGTTGATCTGAGCTTTGCTTAAAACAGCGTCCTGAATATGGGTTTGCGTACCTTCTATTCGGCTTGAAGTTGTTGCCTCTTTTATTATGTGCATCCGGATAAAAATATCTACATCCGGAATCATTAGCGAGTATGTATTCAAGGCACTTACTTTACCGGTTGCTTCTTCTAATAAGGTTGCTACCTCCGGAGAACTAACTATCCACTCGGTATTCACTTTTTCCGGACAAAAGCTTTTGTAGCCCTCTTGGGCAATATGCCTGCCTGATTTAAAGTCTTTGATATCCATGCTCCAAAGTTAACTATAATATTTTATAGTTAAAGATAAGTTTATAAAATTAACTATAAAAATTCTTAGTAAAGGGCCAAAATTCAAGGTACAAAGCCACATAAAAACCGCCTGGCCTCGGTACACCGAGTTTTTTCAAAGGCAGGTTCAGAAAAAGCGGAATATTATGAAAATTGAATTAAATTAGAGGAAAAAACGGGTTCAAATCATCCTCCCTGCCGAGAGAAAATTAATAAGTACCATTCTTTAACTATCTAAATATCAGTATTTAAAATGGGTATTTGTGATAATGTATCAGGTTATGACCTTAAATTAAATTTTTTAATGTCAGGTTATAACCTTATTTTTGTACAATTAATGTCAGGTTATAACCTTATTTTTGTATAATTAATGTCAGGTTATAACCTTAATAATGTTTATTTATTGTCAGGGTATAAGCTTATGAAAAATTCAAAACAAAAGCTCTTAATAGAGCAAATGGATAAGAAAATTGGGACCTTTCGGTCATTAGAAAGAACCATGGTTCCTAAAAAAGGTTGGGTTAATTCAGTACGAGTAACCTTAAAAATGTCTTTGCGTCAATTAGCAGAACGAATGAAAATAAGTAAGCAAAGTGTAAATGAATTAGAAAAAAGAGAAGCTAATGGTTCAATTACTTTAAAAACATTAAAGGAGGCCGCAAACGCAATGGACATGAAATTGGTTTATGGATTTATACCAAAAGAAGAAACATTGGAAAAGCTAATTGAAAAGAGAGCGAGAAAACTTGCAATTGAAATTGTTTCAAGAACATCTAATTCAATGAGGCTTGAGGACCAAGAAAATTCTAAAAAGAGAATCGAGAAATCAATAAGAAGTAAAACAGAAGAAATAATGGATAAGATGCCGAAGTACTTATGGGATTAGAGATTAAATATAAAGATGGACAAACACCATTGAGTGAAGAAGAGATGGAGGGATTGTTAATTGATACAATCACGACACATGGAGAGTTGGATGAATTTGAACAAATGAATATAGAAAAGGCCATTGAATGGACATTGACGAAAAAGTTTAAACCGGAAAATATTCTATCAGAAGAATTTGTCAGAGAACTTCATAAACGAATGTTTGAAGATGTTTGGTCATGGGCCGGAGATTTTCGCATGTCCGAAAAGAATATTGGAATAAAATCCCATTTGATAGGAACAACACTTAAGCAATTGAATGATGACTGTTTGTTTTGGGTTAACAACAAAATATATAACGAAGATGAAATTGCAATTAGGTATAAGCATAGAATTGTAAACATACATTGTTTCGCAAATGGAAATGGAAGACACTCCAGGTTAATTGCTGATGTTATTCATAAACAGATTTTCAATTTAGATTATTTTAATTGGGGAAGTCATTCTAATCTTGTAAAAACCGGTGAGCAAAGAACAAAATATATAGAGGCGATTCGGGAAGCAGACAAACAAAACATTCAACCATTAATTGGTTTTGCAAAAAGCTAAATTTGTTTTTACACTTTGATGCCTAAGAGAAATCTACGGCTTTTTTTGTTCAAATACTTCGTAAAACCGATCAGTTAAACAGGATCCAAATTATAGACAATTTATTTTAAAACGCCAAAAGGGCATACCGCCCCCATGAAAAAACCACCTAAAAACCGCCTAGCCTCGGTGTACCGAGGTTTTTTGTATTTCAACGCCATTGTATAATAAGACATCGTTTTTTAGTAATTCTTAATATCCAATAGGATTCTAAAGTTTTTTTACTATCTTCGATATGTAAAAAAGTATTTCAATTGCGATTTTTTATACTGCTATATTTTTTGCTATTTTTTGGAGTAAGCGATTTGACATCACAAGTTAGTTTACGTGCCTTTCATTATAGGCCAACAGGAGATGTTTATGGTTATTTGTTTAAGCCAATTAATTATGGTGAAGTGGGTTTTGTTTTTCCATTTATTAAAAAAAGTCCATTTCGTCCCGGAATAACATTTACATACTTAAAAATGAGT
>Ga0154020_10011424_pt1 | contig 10127 bp, 9 predicted proteins | sample Klosneuvirus_201_FD_109709 | JGI IMG/M metagenome (GOLD analysis project Ga0154020, IMG submission 109709) | Active sludge microbial communities from wastewater, Klosterneuburg, Austria - Klosneuvirus_20160825_MG | ecosystem: Engineered > WWTP > Aerobic digester > Activated sludge | place... | reverse complement strand
TCTCCTCCAGGTTCTCGACGATCGCCTCGACCACGAGGTCGCAGTCGGCCATGGGCTCGAAAACAGTGGTGCCTTCGATCCGCCCGAGGACCACGTCGCGCTCCTCGGCCGTCATCTTGCCCTTCTCGACCGCCTTGGCGAGCGAGCCCCGGATGCGGCCCATGCCCTTCTCGAGCAGCGCCTCGGAAACCTCCCGGACGACCGTCTCGAAGCCCGCCTTGGCCGCCACTTCGGCGATGCCGGATCCCATCAGGCCGCAGCCCAGAACTCCAATCTTGCGAATAGCCATCGCTTCCCTTCCTCTCCTGTAGCCGGTGTCAGTTACCCGCGGGTTCGGGTGGACGATCGAGCTCCACGATTTCCCGCGATCCGTTCGAGTCCTCCCGCAGGGCGAGTGCCAGCGCTCCGGGAACAGCGAAGGGCAAGCGCTCCGCCCATTCGACGATCTTCACTCCCGGCCCGAGGAGCACCTCCTCGAAGCCGCAGGCCGCCGCTTCGGCCGGCTGCAGGCGGTAGAGGTCGAGATGCGCCAGGCGCCCCCCGGTCTGCACCTCTCGCGGCAGGTCGTACTCGCGCAGCAGCGCGAAAGTCGGCGACTGCACCTCGTGCGGGTCGATGCCCAGGCCCGCTGCGACGCCCTGGGCCAGGACCGTCTTGCCGGCTCCGAGGTCGCCGAAGAGCAGCAGGCAGCGCGAGGGCAGGAGCTCGCTTGCCAGCTCCGCGCCCAAGGCACGGGTCTCGGCGACGGTCGCGGTGCGCCAGACCCTCATGCCTTGCCGAGCTTCTCGTACGCCTGCGACAAGTAGTCCGCGAGAGTCCCTGCCGGAACTGCCGGCGCAACGCCGGCAGCGAGGGCGAGGTCCCCGGCCAGGCCGTGCAAGTGTACCGCGAGCTGCGCCGCATAGACCGGGTCGTCACCCTGCGCCAAGCGCGCTGCCAGCAGTCCGGTCAGGACGTCGCCGCTGCCGCCGGAAGCCATGCCGGGGTTGCCCGTGGTGTTGATCGCCACCTCTCCCGAGGGCAGCCCGACGAGCGTCCTCCCACCCTTGAGAACGACGATCGCGCCCGAGAGCTCCGCCGCCCGCCGGACGCTCGCCAGACGGTCGGCTTCGACTTCGGCCGTCGAACAGCCGAGAAGCCGGGCCAGCTCCCCCGGATGCGGGGTGAGAACCGTCGGCGCGCGCCGTTGGGTGAGCAACCCCAGGCCCCCGCCAGAGCTTCGGCCCCCCTTGCCCCCCTTCGCTGCCGCCGGCCCGGCGAAAGCGTTCAGCCCGTCGGCGTCGAGTACCCCCCGCACGCCGGTCGCCCCCAGCACCAGGCTCCACACCAGCCGGAAGGTGCCAGCCGACTGCCCGAGACCCGGTCCGACGGCCAGAACGTCGCGCTCCTCCGCCGCCGCGAGCAGCCCGGCAAGCGCGGTGAACGGCAGTCCGCCGCTCGCCTCTTCCGGCATCGGCAGGCTCATCGCCTCCGGAACGGCACTGGCGATCGCCGTCCAGGCCGATTCGACCGTCGCGACCGTGACCAGGCCAGCGCCACCGCGGACTGCGCTGCGCGCCGCGAGGATTGCCGCACCAGCCTTGCCCCGCGAGCCGGCGACCAGGAGAACGTGCCCGAAGTCGCCCTTGTGGGCTGCCGCCGCCCGGGTCGGGAGCGCGTGCGCCAACTCCTCGGCGGTCAGCACTTCGAGGTCCCCTTCGGCGCACGGCGAGAGGGCGAAGGGAACGCCCAGGTCGGCGACCGAGAGCTCGCCGACCCACTCCGCTGCCGGCAGGAGAAGGTGCGCCAGCTTGGGGGCGCCGAAGGTCACTGTCGCGTCGGCCCGGATCGCCGGGCCGATCGGGTGCGCCCGGCCGGCGTCCAGCCCGCTCGGGATGTCGACCGCGAGGCGCGGCAGCGCCAGGTCGTTCATCCACTCGACGAGCGCGGCGTAAGGCGCCCGGAGGGGGCGCTCGAGGCCGGTACCGAAGAGCGCGTCGACAACCAGGTCGGCGCTCGCCGCTGAGGCGGCCTGCTCGCGCCAGTTGTCGCCGAGCTCGAAAGTGGTGAGCTCCATCGCCCGGCAGATCTCGAGCTGGCGGGCGCAATCGTCGGAGAGCGGGCGGCCGAACGTGGCGAGAAAGAGCCCGACTTCGTAGCCGCGCGTGAGCAACTGCCGGGCGAGCGCCAGACCGTCGCCGCCGTTGTTTCCCGGGCCGCAGAAGATCGCGATCCGCCGCGCTTCGCCGAAACCTTCGCCGATCGCCTCGGCCAGCGCCAGCGCCGCGTTCTCCATCAGGACGAGCGCCGGAACACCGAGCTCGTCGATCGCCCAGCGATCGAACGTCCTTGCTTCCACTGCGGTCAGGACACGCATACGCCCTCCAGTTTCGTTCCGCAGGCAGGTTCCCTCTGGCTCGCCCAGGCCGCAAGCAGCATCGCGGTACGCGGGCAGGCTGGCAGCTCCCCTGCTGCGAGGCGTCCAGGGAGTCGTTCGAGAGCGTCGGCGGCGTCGATGTCTTCCTCCTCCGCGAGGAGCTCCACCGAGAGTCCGGCCGCGCGGCAGCGTTCCAGCGTTTGCGTCAGGACCGCGTCCGTGCTCCAGGCGATCTCCTCGAAGAGTGGCGCACCCAGCGCGCCGGCGCCCAGCCCGATCAGGTAGTAGCCGCCGTCCACTGCGGGTCCGAGGACCACATCGACGCCCTGCGCCAGCGCCGTGAAGGCCTGCTCGATCCGGCCAGGTTCGAGCCCCGGCAGATCGCTGCCGATCGCGACCGCGAATCCTCCTTCTTCGTTGCAACCTGAAGCGGAAAGAAGCTCGGTAAAGGAGTGTCGCATCCGCTCGCCGAGGTTGCCTTCGATTTGGCGTCGGCCACCTGGCGGTTGGGGCGGAATCTCTTCGCACCGTTCGAGAGCCCAGACCGGCAACAGAGTGAACGGCTGTCCGGAGAGCCGCTCGACCAGGTCGCCGAGGAAGGCGGCGTGGAGCTCCGCCGCCTGTTCGGGCGTCAGGGCGCCTATCAGGCGGGTCTTGACGCGCCCGGCGACCGGCAGCTTGGTGAACAGGAGAACGGGTTTGCGGGTCACTTTGCCTGCGCGATTCCTCACGGCTGGATTCTATCGCCGGAGGGGGTGACGCCTTGCGGGCGGGAGCGTCAGCGGCGGCGGCGGTGCTGGCGCGCAGGCGAGGACGAGCCCCCACGCAGGCGTGGCAGGTTCCGCTTCAGGGCCACTCCGGCGACGACTCCGGCCGCCAGGGCGACGATCGGGACGATCCAGCGCAGGCCGCGTGGCGCCCACCCGAGCTCTTCGTGGAGGTCGCCGCGCAGCCCGTCGAGGCCGGCCGCGAAGCGCTCGCGCGCCTCGGTCAGGGCAACCGGCTTCTGGGGCTCCCGGGACTCACGTGTCATGCGTCCTCCCCGTCGTCCGCCAAACCGTCGGCCACCTGGCCGGAGCCTCCGGTTTCACCGCCGATCCGCTCCTGCCACCAGTTCGTGTGGTCGCGGAAGCGCCGTTCCAGCATCGCCGTCGGCGGCTCGATGCGGCGGGCCCGCCCCACGGCGGCAACGGCGAACAGCACGGTGCCGAGGACGAAGAGCCCGAAGACCGCGCCGACGGCGCCCCACCGCGGCAGCCAGAGCGCCAGCAATTCGATCAGGAAGTAGACCAGCAGGCCGACCGTCCAGAAGCCGAGCGCCAGGGTGACGGTGAACAACAGGGCAGCGCGGAGCAGGCCTCTCCCGGACTCGCCGAGATCCCGCAGGGCACCCTCAATCTCCGCCCGCACGACCGCGAAGTAGGCCGAGCCCAGATTCTGCGCCCGCGCGAGCCAGCCTGCCGGAGAGGTCATCCCTTGCTGCCGATATTCATCGTCCGCACCGTGAAGGACTGCGTCGCGCCCACCTCGTCCCGCACACCGACGGCGAGCTTCTGCGGCCCCTTGCGCATCATAAGCGAAATGCTGTAGACGTAGACCTGCTTGACCGCGGTCGCCATCTCGGCCTCGGGGATGTTGATCGGAATGATCGAGTTCTGCACCTCCGACATCCCGCCCTCGCCGTCCATCGCTGCGAAGTAAACGCGCACCCTGGCCTGGCGCATACCTTCCGCCGGGACCAGCACGAGGTTGCCGATCGGAATGCGGATCTCCATCGGCACGGAGAAGAACCCGTCGTCGCGGCGGACTTCCGGGCCACGCTTCACAGCGATGTTCAAGCTGTTGCTCTCGGCGTCGTAGAACAGCGCCGAGACGACGCCGTCGGACATCTTCGCTTCGGTCGACTTGTCGCGGTAGCCCTCGCGGTGACGCACCACCAGGTCCTTGCGCTTCGTACGCACGTCGATCCTGTGGTAGCGGCCATCCCCGCTGTGAACCGGACTGTAGCCCAGCGAGTAGTAGGTCTTGAAGTCGGCGGCGACAGTGCGCAGTCCCTTCGTCGCGTCGTTGGTGTTGTAGATCGCCTTTCCGCCGGTCTCCTCCGCGATCATCTGCAGCGGTGCCATCATGTTGCTGTTGTGGACCGACTCGACCAGTCCACTGCTGTTCGCCGTTCGATTTTCTGCCGAGCCCGACGTCGAGGCGCGCAGCCCTTCAGCGTCGATGGTGTAGAACGAAATCCGGTTGGCGTTCGCCTGCGCCACCAACTCCTGGAACCGCCGTGAGGCATCGTAGGTCAGGCTCTCCATGACGGCAGTCGACGAACTTCCGGAGAACTTCTCCTGGATGTACTGGAAGACGTCCTGCGCCGCGACCATGGGCAACCCGTCGCTTACGTAGAGAACCGCCTTGCGGCCGGGAAGTCCCGCGAGCGAGCTCACCGTGTTCTTGAGCGCGTCGATCGAGAACTCCAGATCGTTGAACACTCCCGAGGCATAGGAGCGCGCGCGGCTGACCGCCTGGACCGGATCCTTGACGTCCTCGAGCTCGTCCAGCAGGGTGCGGCGATCCGAGTCGGCCTGGGTCGCGAAGGCGTTCAGCTTCTCGAGCTCGAAGAGCGCCGATGCGATGACCTGTGGGTCGGAAGTGAAAGGCCGCCGCACGTGCGGCTCGCGATCGTAGGTCATCAGCATCACGCGGTCGCCCGGCGTCAGATCCGAGCGCAGAAACTCGCGCAGAGAGGCGAAAGTCTTGTTGCGGCTGAACGGGTGGATATTGAAGTTGTCGATGTAGACGACCAGATGGAGTCGTTGGTCCTCCGGAATCTCGGGGGGCAGTCCCGGCACGGGCACCGGCAACGACGGAATGTCGTTGGCGAGGAGATCCTCCGCGCTCACCACCGGTCGGCCCTCGTCTACCGCATAGAAATTGGTGATCGCTATCGGCTTCTTGTCCTCGAAGATCTCGAAGTCGGCACGAGTCAGGCCGTTGATCCGGTTTCCCTTCTTGTCGGTCACGTAGACATCGACGTTCACGACGCTGACGTCGATCGACTCGAAAAATTCGCCGCGCCCCGGGGGCGGGGCGCTCTCTGCATCCGGATCCTGACTCGCGGAGGTCGCGGCTGAAGTCGCCGGCGCGGTCGAGGGAGGTTGGGACTGCGCGGCGGAAGACTTCGGAGCTGCCGCGGCGGGCGCCGCTCCTTGGGCGTCGAGGTGCGCGGGGAGACCGGGTGCGGCGAGACCGGCCACGCAGAGAAGCATCAGGCGGTAAGTTGTCTTTCTCTTCATGAAATCCAGTTCCTCGGAATTAGCGATGAAAGCCCGCCGCGCCCTCCGACGTCATCGAGTGGTTGATGCGGGTGAATGGATGATCGGCGGCTTGATCCTCAGGGTTGCACTTCCGCCTTCGCGGAGTAGATTGCGCCGCTCGTCGCGTCCGAGACCGCCAGTACCAGCTCGTTTCTCGCCCGCCGGAGCTGGATGGTCGTGGAGTACGTCGCGTAGGCGTTTGCGGGGGGCTTGCCCGGCATGTCGAGGCGGATCGGAATGACCGGAATGTCCGATCGCCCGCCGCGCTCGTCGCGCGCCGCGATCCGCAGCTCGACCTCCGCGCTGAAGCCCTTCTCCGTCTCCAGGACGGTGAGCATCCCCAGCGGAATGCGCAGCGTGACCGGCACGTTCATCTTGTTCCCCGAGATCTTCCGCGGAGTTCCGAGCTCGACCGGCAACGGCGCGGATTCGGGACCCTCACCGAACAACAGAATGCTCTCGACCGCCATGCTGGTCTGGCTTCTGGGCGAGAAGTCGACGAAGCCGGCGCGATTGCGAATCCGGAGATCGCTGACCCGGGTGGACATCGTCAACTTGTGCGCCGTGTCGTCGCCCTGCCAGGTCGGTGAAAAGCCGATCCAGTAGTACGAGCGGGTGTCCTCGGTGACGCGGGCGAGGACCTCCTCGCGCTGGCTGTTCAGCAGCGCCTTGCCGCCGGTCTCCGTGGCGAGATGCTGCAGGCTGAACTGGACATTGTTTTCGCGCTGGAAGAGCGTATTGCGCTCGTTGAAGTTCGATCCGGACTTGTACTCGGCGCTCGAGTTCGTCTTCTCTGTCAGGCCGGGGACGTCGACCGAGTAGATCGTATACCCAAGCTGGTTCGCGGTCCCGATGAGCGGTGCGAAGATCGTGTCGCCACGCTTCAGGAGGGGCTCGATGATGGTTCGGTTGTAGTCGTTGACGGCATACTCCGCCGGGTCGTACGGCCAGCCTCCGGCGAGCAGTACCAGAACCTTCCTTCCGGGCGGATTGGCGAAACCCCGCAGCGCCGAAGAGGCGGCAGCGACGATACCCTCGACCTGCTCCTGCAGGGTCTCCGCGTAGGCGCGCTCCTCCAGGTCGAGCCGCATCTGCGAGGAGTCGAAGCTCCCCCGCTCGTTCGCCAGCCTTCGGGCGCGGTCGGTACGGGTGTACCTGTTGTCCTCGCCCTCGCGTTGAAGGCCCTTCGCGGGCCGGGCCATCGCCTTTCGGAAGACGCGCTCGAGCTCGGCGCTCGACTGCGACCAGGAAGACAGCATCTCCAGCCGGAGACCGTCATAGGCGACGACGGCCATCCGGTCCTCGGGGCGGAGGCGTCCGAGGTCGGCGGAGATCTTCTCGATCACCTTGTTGCGATCCCGCGGCAGCGGGTAGAAGTCGTCGATGAAGACCAGGTAACTGGTGCCGACCGGCGAGCCGGGAGCGAGCTGAGGCACGTCGGGGATCACCGGTTCGTCCGCGGGCCCTTCGATGGCATCGCCACCCCGCACCTCGGTGAAGTACTGGATGGGTACCTCCTCACCGTCCACCTTGAGCGCGAAGTCAGCCGCCTGGAGACCGGTGACCTCGAGCCCCTGCTTGTCGGTCACCACGACCTCGACGTTGATCACCCTGACTTCGACGGTCTCGCCAAAGAGCGGAGCCAGGCCGGCCTCCTGAGATCCGGGGGCCTGTGCCCGCAGGACGGAGGCGACCACCTGGAGGGCGGCGAAGGCGAGGACGGCGGCTAGAACGAAGCGTGTGGCGAGCGCGGCGGGACTCCGGCGGACGGACGAACTATTCATTCTGCGGTCTCCTTCGACGAACGGTCAGATCGGCCTTCGGCCGGACGGGCGCCGGAAGCGGATTCCGGAGAAGCTGCAATCGGTGTACCACGAAGACGACAGGCCAGATGCGCCGCGATCCGTTGCCCATGGTCGCGAGAGTTCTCGATGAAGATCTTGTGGGTCTCCCGGCCGGCTTGCAGGGTTCCTGCTACATAGAGACCGGGCACCCGCGTCTCGCAGCTTACCGGGTCGAACTCCGGGGCGCCGGTCGCCGGATCGACACGCACGCCGGCCGCCTCCAGAATCCCGGTCTCCGGAGCGTATCCGATCAGAACATAAGCCGCTCCGGCCGGGACCTCTTCCACCCCTGCACTGGCTCCCCTGGCTCCGCTGGCCCCCGAGCCGGCGCGCACACGCACGACGCCGTCGCCGAACCCGAGCACTTCGGCCCCCAGCATCGCCCGGATCCCGCCTTCGGCGATGCGGTTCTCGATGTCGGGCTTCACCCAGTACTTGACCGTCTCCTTGATCGTCGGCCCGTGGTGGATCAGGGTCACCCGTGCGCCGTGCCGGAACAGGTCGAGCGCCGCTTCGACGCCCGAGTTGCCGCCCCCGACGACGACCACCGAGTCACCGAAATGGGACAGTGGCTCGCGATACCGGCTGTGGACCCAGGGCTGGCCCTCGCCGGGGACCCCGAGGCGCAGCGGGTTGCAGAAGTAGCCCGAGGCCACTGCCACTGCCCGGGCCCGCCGCAGAACCCGCCCCGAGCGTCCCCTGGAGGAGACGACGAACCCGCCGGCCTCCGGCAGGATCGATTCGACGTCTTCGTGGAGCGCCAGCGGCAGCTCGACCTTCGCCGCCACCGCCTGGTAGTAGGCCACGGCCTGGCGCCGATTCGGCTTGTCCTCGGGGATCGCGAACGGCACGCCGGCAATCTCCAGGCGCTCGCGGGTGGTGAAGAAGAGCATCTCGGCCGGATAGTCCACCAGCGAAGCGACCAGCGGCCCGCGATCGACCACGAGCGTCGAAAGGCCGGCCCGGAGCGCTTCGGCCCCGAGGCCGATTCCGGTCGGACCGGCGCCGACGACCAGCAGATCGACCGGATCCATTGGCCCGGTCGCGCTCATGCCAGACAACTGTTGCCCGGCTCGCGGAGGACTCCGCGACGCTGCATCCAGAAGTGGTCGACCGGACCGACGCCGGCGCCGAGCGGAACAGCGCGGGCAATCGCCTCGTGCAGCCAGTCGATCGCCCCGGAGACCGCTGTGACGAGGCTCTCGCCGCGAGCGAGCCGCGCGGCGATCGCCGACGACAGTGTGCAGCCGGTGCCGTGGGTGGCCTGGCTCGCGAGCCGGGGATGCGCGAACGCATGCATCCGGTAGCCGTCCCAGAGGAGATCCACGACCTCTCCCCCCTCGGCGTGCCCCCCCTTGAGCAGCACCGCCGGACAGCTGTCGCCGAGGCGCCGCAGCAGGCGCTCCCGGGCCTCGAGCGAGGTCGCCGGGCCCCCTCCCTTCCCGGGCCCCGACCCCGCGCTACCTGCCGGGTGGGCGATCCGCTCGGCCTCCGGCAGGTTGGGGGTCAACAGCGTCGCCATGGGGAAAAGACGTTGCAGATGGTCGATCGCGTCGCCATCGAGAAGCCGGTCGCCGCTCTTGGCGATCATCACCGGATCGAGCACGATGGGCACCCCGGGGATCGCCAGCAGGCTATCGGCGACCGCGTCGATGATGGCGCTGTCGGCGAGCATCCCAATCTTCACCGCGTCGACGCCCGGATCCGCGAAGACGGCGTCGATCTGTGCCGCGACGATCGCCGGAGGCAGGGCCTGAATGGCGGTCACGCCGAGAGTGTTCTGCGCCGTGATGGCGGTGATCGCCGTCATGCCGTAGCCGCCGTGGGCCGAGAAGGCCTTGAGATCGGCCTGAATGCCCGCACCGCCGCTCGAATCCGAGCCGGCGATCGAGAGCAGGCGCGGACATCCGCCGGGCCCTCCGGTGCCGTTCATCTCGGCGGTCAACCCGGATCCGCGGCCGCACGGGGGGCGGCGCGGCTCCAGACTCTCCGGCGTCCCGCCCAGAGCGCTGCCAGCAGGAGCAGGATCACGAGGCTGATCGCCTGCGCCAGCGTCAGCCCGGCCAGAAACCGGTCGTCCTTGGCGCGCACGAACTCGACCAGGAAGCGCTCGATCGCGAGCCCGGCGAAGACCGCGATGGCGGTGCGGCCCGTCTGCGTTCCCCAGGACCCGCGCAGCAGCCGCCATCCGATCCAGGCGATGACCAGGGCGAGCGCCGTCTCGTAGAGCTGAGTCGGATGGACGCGCAGCAGCTGGTCGTCCGCAATCGCGGACGGAATCGCCACCCCGAACTCCGACCGCAGGTAGCCGGCGGTGGTCGGCGGCAGGCCGTTCGGAAAGGCGACCGCCCAGGGCAGGTCGCTCGGACGGCCGTAATCGTCTCCGACCAGGAAGCAGCCGATCCGCCCCACCGCGTAGCCGAGCGCGAGCGCCGGCGTGGCGGCATCGAGCAGCGGCCAGAACGGCAGGCGCCGTCGCCGGATCACCCACACCACCGCCGCGGTCGCCAGCAGGAAACCGCCGTACCAGACCAGGCCCGAACGGTCGAACAGCAGGTGCCAGTCGCCGTAGAGGATGGCGTAATAGACCTTGGCGCCGACGATTCCGCCGACGCC
>Ga0154020_10011423_pt1 | contig 10128 bp, 8 predicted proteins | sample Klosneuvirus_201_FD_109709 | JGI IMG/M metagenome (GOLD analysis project Ga0154020, IMG submission 109709) | Active sludge microbial communities from wastewater, Klosterneuburg, Austria - Klosneuvirus_20160825_MG | ecosystem: Engineered > WWTP > Aerobic digester > Activated sludge | place... | reverse complement strand
CTCCAGGCTGTTGCGCGCCATGGTCTTGAGCTGCCGGTAGCCGAGGCCCTGGTCCTTGGCTGCGCGCAGCATCTCACCCGCGATGCTGGAGCGCGACACCCCCTGGTCGTCGGTGGCCAGCGCGACCGGCACCCCGGCCGCCAGGTACGCCGCCAGCGGATGCGCGCTGCCACGCACCTCGAGGATCTGATCGTTGCTGCTCAGGCAGATCTCGACCAGCACGTTCCTGTCCTTCATCGTGGTCAGCAGGCCCGCCGAGTCGGTCTCCATCAGGACGTCGAGGCCGTGGCCGATGCGCTCGGCGTGGGCGATCTCGACCGCGGCGCGCACGTGGTAGGTGGTCGCGGTCGGGAAGCCGGCCGGCACGTAGGCCGGGGTCAGCTCGCCGGCGTGCAGCGTGATGTGCAGCGGGCTGGGGGTGGTGGCCATCACCTTGTAGCGCTGGTGCAGGAAGTCGAGCATCGCCATGTGCAGGTCATAGTTGCGCAGCGACGCGGTGTCGTCCTCGGGTGACGACAGGTTGGCGCCGACCAGGAAGTTGGTGCGCGACGCCATCTCGAAGGCGCTGACCAGCTGGCCGAAGATCTGGTCGTTGCCGCCGGTGCGCGAGATCTGGGCCACGAAGCGCACCGTGACGCCGCACGCGGGCGGCGGGGTGGCGCCGGCGCAGTTCAGCGCGGTGCGCCAGCCGGCGGCGGCGTTGGTGACCGCGGTGACGTCCTGCCCGAGCTCGGTGGTGAAGGCGGCGTTGGCCATCAGCTGGCTGTACAGCGTGGGCAGATCGGCCGCGGTCAGCGTGCCCGACCAGATCGACGCCGACAGGCCGCCGACGTTGGTGCCCAGGTTGAACATGGTCTCGATGTAGAGCTGGTTCTCGCTGGCGGCGCGCGCGGCGATGTCGCCGATGCTGTCGTTGCGGCGGTTGCCGGCGATGAGGCCGTACTTGCCGAAGGTGGCGAAGAAGTGGTCGTGACCCGACTCGGCCGCGCTGGCCACGAAGTCCTTCATCGACCACGCGCGCACGATCTGGTCGAAGAAGGTGCCGCTGGTCGGGGTGGCCGAGATGCCGGCGTTGCCGCACTGGCCCGAGGCGACCGCGGCGAACGAGGTGTTGTTGATGCAGTAGCCCGACATCATGCCCCAGCCCAGGTAGGTCTCGGCGTAGACCGCGCCCGACAGGTGGTTGTGCAGGTCGCCGCCCTTGGGCACCGCCTTGAGGAAGGCGTCGAGCTCGGTGGGCTGGTTCAGGATGGAGACGAAGCGGTCGTTGGCCTTCTGCTCCCAGACCAGGCCGCACTGGGTCGGGGTGGTGCAGGCGCCGCCGTCGATGCCGGTGTTGCCGCCGTCGATGTCGGGGTTGCCGCCGTCGATCTCGGTGCCCGAGTCGACCGTGCCAGCGTCATCGTCACCGCAGCCCGCGACGCCGACGAACAGGAAGGACAGGGAAAACAGCCAGGCCAGGACAGGTTTATGCGTCATTCGTCGGGAGTATGCAGGTAACGCGGGGCAGCAAGTCAAACCGTGCGTTTCACCACACCTGGGCCCAGCCCGGCGCGGGCTCCGGGGTGGGGCGGTCGCCCGCCAGATCGTGGTCCTGGAGCACGTGCAGCTCCAGCGAGCGCGCACGGTTGAGCTGCAGCCGGCCCCCGTGCGTGGCCACCAGCAGGCGACCGTCGGCGCTCCAGTCGGCCCACGCGGCGTCGGGCAGCTCCAGCGTGCGCGCGCCCAGCTCGAGGCGGAAGCTGGGCTGGCGACCCTCGATGCCGGGGGCGTTGGCGCGCCAGCCGTGGTCGGTGAGGATCAGCTTGCCGCGCCCGTCGGGCTGCGGCTTCTCCAGGATGACCGAGCGCTTTTCGTCCCAGCTGTCGTGCGCGGCGCGGGGCGGACAGCTGGCGTGCTCGGTCCAGCCGCGGCGACGCTCGACGGCGTACTGGATGACCGGCGTGGCCGCCAGGCCGTGGCGCGCGCGCAGCGGTTCGATGGCGCCCTGCGCGGGCGGTTCGGGGCTGCAGCCCCGGCCGCGCGCGACGAAGTGCAGGCCGCGGGTCCAGATGCCGTGCTCGGGCCAGGCCGCGAGCACGGTCAGCCAGGGCAGCTTGCTGATCGCGGAGTAGGTGTGGTGGCCGCCGGGGCGACCCAGGAACGGGCGCCGGCTGGCCTTGGAGGCGACGTAGTAGAGCAGGGCCCCATCGGGGGACACGTCGCAGCGCCTCGGATACAGCGCGCCGCGGAACCAGGCGCCGCGCTCCAGCTTGCCGGTGGCGGTGTGCCAGCGCGCGAGCTGCCACCAGCTGGCGGGGCCGCGGCGGAACACGGCCACGACGGGGGCGGCGCTGGCCGCGATGGCGTACAGGCGTGGCGCCGGGGCCGACTTCGGCTGCGCGGGCACGGTCAAAACGCGATCTCGGTGAAGGCGGCGCTGTCGGGCGGCCCGTCGGCCGACCACAGGCGCGGTGGGCCGTCGGGGCCGACGAAGGTGATCGAGGCGCTGCGGGTGCCGTAGGGGCCGGCGTGGACACAGGGCGCCAGCAGCTCGGGCGGGCGCGGGTCGTCCTCGGGGGGCGGCGCGGCGCGCGAGCCGAGCAGCTGCTGCAGCGCCGCGAGCAGGGCGTCGGGTGGCAGGGTGGCGGCGCGGGTCGGATCGAGGGCGCGGGCCACCGCGCGCGCCTTGACCGAGGCCGGCTCCAGCGGGCGGTTCTCGAGGATCCACAGGCCGGGGGGCAGCTCGCGCACCGCGGGGGCGTCGCCGGCGCTCATGTCGACATGGAAGAGGGAGGTGGCGTCGCCGACCAGCAGCCAGCACGGGCTGTAGTCGCGCGGGCGGTGCGTGGCGGCGAAGCGGGCCACGGCGGTGCGGGGGCGCGGCGCCAGGCCCCACCCGTCGCCGACCAGGAAGAGGGGCAGCTCGCCGCGGCTGCGCAGGCTGGGGTCGCGTGCGCCCGGGACGTTGGTCAGGCCGGCGACCATGCCGGACTCGTGGATGGCCAGCCAGGTGCCGCCCGCGACCAGATCACGGCCGCCACGGATGCGCGGCGCATCGACCAGCACGGTCATCGCGGTGGTGGGGCGGGCCAGGAACTCGTCGCGATTGGCGGCCACCACCAGCGGTAGATCGGCGCGCATGCGCGACATCACGACCAGCAGGCACATGCTGGCAAGCATGGCACGCCGGCCGGTCGGCGCGGCGCCGCCAAATAGATGCGCAACAACCGGGGGCGCCTGCCGAAGACCTGGGCATGGAGGCAGTCATGACCGAGGCGAGTGGACCGGAGCTGGACCTGCGTGGGGCTGGTACAGGCGTGGGCAGCGCGATTTCAGCGGGTTGCGGGTGGCGATGCGCTTGCAGTGCAGGTGTCGCATGAGCGCACCGGGATCGCAGCTGACCAGGGCCATCATCGTGAACGAGGACGACAAGAGTGGCGGGCCGATCGAGGTCCACTTCAACCCCAAGGAGCTGACGGTCGACAAGCCGGTGGCCTGGACGCCGCACCCGACCGCCGGCGTCGCGGTGCCCAAGCTGGAGTTCACCAGCGGCTCGGCCAAGTCGCTGTCGGTCGAGCTGCTGCTCGACAGCTATGAACGCCATGCCACGTCAGTGAACGAGATGGTCAAGCAACTGGAGAAGCTGGGCACCCCGGCCACCGTCGATGGCAAGTGGCGACCGCCGCTGTGCACGTTCGTGTGGGGCGACAAGTTTCCCCAGTTCCGCGGCGTCATCGAGTCGCTGCAGGTCAAGTACACCATGTTCCGCAGGAACGGCGAGCCGGTGCGCGCGACGGTGACGCTGAAGATCAAGGAGGCCAACGAGATCGACGGCAAGGCGCCCAAGAAGAACCACCGCCAGGCCGCAGAGGAGCAGGACTGCGACGACGCGCGCGATGCCAGGGTCGCCTGAGCCGCGCGGGACGATCAGGTCAGCAGGGTCAGCGCGGGTTCCAGGCACCACATGGCGGCGAGCGCGCCGAGGCCGTAGGCCAGCGTGGTGCGGAGGTGGGGCGCCACGCGCGGCAGGCGGCGCAGCGCGGGGCCCGCGAGCGCGGCCATGGTGAGGCAGCCGGTGACGACGGCGAGCTGGGCCAGGTGGAGGCCGAGGTCGAAGCTGGCCAGCGCGAGCGCGCGGTGACCGGGTGCCAGGGCGCCGTCGACAGCGGTGGTGGTGGCGATACCGAGGCCGCGGACCAGGCCGATCGCGATCGCGATCGCGACGGTGGCGGTGCTGGTGCTGGGGCTCACGCCTCGGCGGAGGGCGAGCAGCGCGAGCGAGAGCAGGCTGGCGGCGGCGACGAAGAGCGCGGCGCTCGCGGGGACGCGGGGCACCACGTCGCACGCCGCGAGGGCGAAGCTGGTGGCGTGGCCGAGGCTGAAGGCCGCCAGGGTCTTGATCCGCGCGCCGAGCGCGGGGCCAGCCACCAGCAGCAGGCCGAGCAGCAGCAGCAGGTGCGGCAGGCTCATCAGCAGATGCCCGGCGCCGCGGCGCAGCTCGTCCGTGGCGCTGTGCGTCCACGGCGCGGGGGCGGGGATGTCGAAGCGTGGGTGGGCCGGGCCGAGGACCTCTCGCGCCACGCGGCCGTCGTGCAGGCGCACGCGCACGATGGCGATGCTGTCGCGCTCGCGCAGCCCCTCCATGCCGAGGCGCGCACCGGCGAGCGCGCGGCCGTGACAGTCGAGCGCGAAGTGCTCGGTGGTGAAGTCGTCGAGGCGGCTGGGCGCTGCGGTGGCGGTGGCGATGCAGCTCGGGGGCCAGTGCGGCGTCAGCTGCGCGGCGGTCGGCGTGCGCAGGCGCGCGCGTGCGACACCGGGGGCGGTCTCGTCGAGGTGCAGCGTCGATGGGGCGATGGGGTGCGCGTCGGCGGCGCCGGCGCCTGCCATGACGAGGGTGGCCACGCCGACCCACAGGGTGCGCGCGCGCTTCATGGTGCCACCCGCTCGAGCGCGATCTCGCGGCCGGCGGCCAGCGCGCGGGTGGCCCGGGTGAGCTCCGCCTCGAGGGCGTCCTCATGCCAGTCGGCCAGCACGCGCTGCTCGATGGCGGCGGCGCTGCCGGGGTGGACATACCGGCGCTGCTCCAGCCAGACCACGTGCTGACCGAAGCTGCCCAGGTAGGGGCCCGACCAGCGCCCCAGCGGGGCCCCGGCCAGCTGGGCCGCGAAACTGGGGCCGAAACGGGCGTCGATGGTCGCGCGGGTGCCTGCGATGCGCGCGGGCAGCAGCGTGGGGTCGCCGGTCTCGGCGCTGTCACCGGCACCGGCACCGGCATCGGTCAGCCGCGCCACCAGCGCCTGCGCATCGGCCAGCGTGCGCTCGCCGTGGCGCGCGCTGCTGACCAGCCGCTGCCGCAGCACCAGCCAGCCGCCGGCATAGCGCTCGTGATGCGCGGCGCGGTAGGCCGCCAGCGCCGCCGGCTCGGGCGCCGCGGTGCGCACCCGGGCGCGCAAGATCTCGCGCCCCAGCCAGGCCAGCCGGGCCCGCGTCGCAGGATCACGTCGCGTCATGCCGAGCGCGATCCCGCGCGCGATCAGCGTCTCGGCCGCGGCCTCGGGATCGTCGGCGCGCATCGCCGCCAGCAGCAGGTCCCGTACCACGGGGTCGGCCATCGGCCAGCGCGCGCGCAGCGCCAGGTCGACCAGCGCGGCGTCGGCGACCGCGCGCTCGACCTCGGCGCGGGTGGCGTCGGCGGCCACGCTGACCAGCAGCGGCGCGGCCCCGGCTCGCCCCGGCGCCGTCACCAGCTGGCGCAGCGCCAGCAGCAGCGCGCCCAGCACCAGGCAGCGCAGCAGGTGCACCAGGGGCCTGGGCATGCGCACGGTCATGGCGCGCCGGTCCAGATCGGGCTGCTCCAGGCGCGCTCCTGGATGACCGGGCCGAAGTCGGGATCGCAGCACGCCGCCAGGGTGGGCGGGATGCTCGACGGCACCGCGCAGTCGACGCCGGCGGCGTTGCACGCGTAGGTGTGCCAGCGGCAGCTCGGGTTCTCGAGCACGCGCGCGTAGTAGAACGCCGGCTTGCCAGCGTCATAGGCCGGGTCGCGCCAGACCGAGCACAGCTCGTCGGCGCCGGCGCCGCGCGGGGTGCAGGTGGCGAGGTCGACGTCGGCGCCGTTCTGCGCGTTGCCGGCCACGTCGAACACCTTGAAGCGCGGCGTGACCCCGTCGAGCCAGCCCTTCACGATCTGCACCCGCTGCAGCGCCGTCCCGGGGTGGCCCGCGCTGCCGGCATCGCGCTGCGCCCACACCGCGAACGCCGGCGCCGCCGCCGCGCCCGCGCCGCTGCCACGCTTCAGCGTGCTGCCCATGGGCACCCCGCCGGCATAGCCGCGCGCCGCGAAGTCGGGCTGGTTGCACAGGTCGTCGGGGTAGTCGCCCGCGAAGAAGCGCAACACGATGCGCGGCCCGCTGGTGCCATAGGCCTCGCGGCGCCGCATCGCCGCGAACAGCGCCTCGCGCGAGTTCTCCTCGGCCCACAGCACGGCCAGCCCGCCGGGGTTGAACCAGATGTGATCGACCAGCTTGTCGGCCGACCAGCCGTCGGCCGCGACGCCGGCGCCGCCGTGGCCGGGGAAGCTCTGCTCGTCGACCGCGCCGGGCACCGACTGGTGGGTGTCGGTGCTGCCGATCATGCCGAACATGAAGGGGTTGACGCCGAGGCGCGCGCCCAGCGCCAGCCCTTCACCGAGGGCGTGGCGGATGTAGTCGCTGGGGTTGGCCGGGGTGCCGCGCGGCCCGCCCAGCGAGGACGACGCCAGCGTGTGGTACGGCGTCTTCTCGAAGTTGCACAGCGGGTCGCCGCCCTCGGCCTGCTCGGGCAGACACTCGGAGTCGCTCTTGTGCTGGAAGACCTCGACCAGCGGCTCCATGGCGGCGCGGGTGCGCGCGTAGGGCGCGTCGAAGGCGCCAGCGACGCCGTCCAGCTGCTTCTGCTCGAACATCAGGCCGCTCGACAGGTTGCTGTTGTGCGGGATGGTCAGCACGTCGCAGCCGGTGCCGGCGCGGGTGCAGCTCTTGCCCAGCGACTCCCACAGCAGCTCGGGGTAGCCGCCGTCGAAGTAGCTGAAGGGCACCTCGGGCACCAGGTGGTTCCTGAAGATCACGTTGCGGTGCAGATTGCGCACCTCGGGCGAGCCCGACCACTCGTAGGCCACGAAGCTGGTGAAGGCGCACGCCGCGGTGCGATCGTAGGCGTCCTCGGCGGTCTGGCGCACCTGACCCCAGGCGTCGATGGTGCGCGCGCGACAGCTCTGGCCGTCACACGGCGGCGGCGCCGCTGGATCGGGCTGCGACAGCGACAGGTTGAGGTTCAGCGCGATGAAGGCGCTCTGCGGGTCGTTGCGGTAGCTGACACAGTTGGGATGATCGAAGCCGGCGCTGCCCGGGGTCAGGCAGGTGGTGACCAGGCCGAGGAACTCGGCATGATCGGTCAGCGCCACGAAGTCGAGCGGTCGCCCAAGCTGCAGCGTGCGCGCCGAGTTGCCCTGGGCGTCGTAGGGCGGCAGCTTGACGCGCTCGCCCCGCGCGAAGCGGTAGGCCTCGGCGGGGCCGAGCTGGGTGCCCTTGAGGTTGGCGTCGAGCGACAGTGTGGTGTGGACGTGCAGGTCGCCGAAGAAGGGGCGCCGCGTGGCGTCGAAGTCGGCGCAGCGACCCAGCGTCTCGCGCAGCGGGTCGGGCGTGGGGCGGCGGGTGTCGTCGCCACAGCCGGCGACCACCAGCGCAAGCACGGCGAGGTGTCGTGGCGACGCGCGCATGGGGCGAAGATAACGTGGCTGACGCGGATCATGCGGTCGGATCGTGCGTAGAATCGGCCATGGCCAGGGCGGCACGCGGGGTGCTGGTGGCGCTGGGGCTCTTGCTCGGTGGCCTCGGCTGCGACCGAGCGCCGCGTCACGACGAGCCGCAGCGGGTGCTGGTGCGCGACGGCGGCACGCGCGCGCCCGAGCCGACGCCGGGGCCCGACGCCGAGATCGCGGCGCCCGACGCCGCTGCGCCCGCGCCGGTGGTGCGCGTCAAGCTGCCCCGGCTGAGCGAGTGCTCGGCAGGGCTCTGGTGCGCCCCGGCGGCGCAGACGGTGGAGTTCGCGTCGCCGCGCGCGGCCGACTTCCAGGGCTGCCCGACCGCGCTGCGCATGAGCAAATCGGGCGTGCGCTTCCCGTTCGACATCACACGCAGCCGCACCACCGCGGAGCATGACGCTGGCAAGGACCTGTGCTGCTACACCTTCCGCGGGCCGTGCCGCCCGGTGGGTGCGCTGGACGATCCCTTCGCGGGGCTGTGACGCAGCTAGCCGAGCGTGAGCAGCAGCACGCCTGGAGACACTGACCGCTGGTGCGCACGCATGTGCGGATGGTACTTCAGTCGCATCGTGGGCGAGCGGGCGAGGCCAGGGCTGACCAGCATGTCGAGGCGCGTCGCGGTGGCGAGCATGGTCATGGTGCTGGGCCTCCTGCGCGCGCTGGCGGCGCCCGCGCTCGTGCGCGCCGAGGGCGCCGAGCTGGGCTACAGCCTGCGCGAGCAGTGGGATGGCTGGTGGCGGCGGGTCATGGATCGCTCGGGGCGGCCCGAGCCGACCGGCCCGGTGCAGCAGCGCTTCGCCGCGCTCCTGCAGGAGGAGTACGCCATCAACCTGACCATCCCGGAGTTTCCGCTGCGCAGCGAGCGCGCCTTCGTGCAGCGCCCGGGCGCGGTGCGGCTGGCCACCCAGAGCCTCAACGAGTTCGAGCTGTCGACCGTGGTGCACATGAAGACGCGCATCCGCATGAGCCGGAGCTGGCACCTCGGCGTCGACTACCACAAGGACGAGAACCGGCTGACGCATAGCGATCTGCTCATCCTCGAGGGCCGCTACGCGCCGCCCGGGCGTGCCGCGCCCTACCTGGCGCTGGGCTTCACGCCACGCATGGTCAAGGAGGACCTCGACGTCATCGCCACCGTGGGTTACCGCGCGCCGCGCATCGACGCGCGGGTGCGCGCCTACCTGCTGGATCCCTTCACCAACGCGGCCTATGCGCTGGCCGAGTCGCGCAGCAAGCTGTTGCCGGTCCGGCTGCACCAGCTCGACGTGCCGCTGGCCACGACCTTCGAGCTGTCGGCGCGGCCGCACTGCAGCGTGTACACCGAGCTGTACCTGGGCGCCATCCTGCCCCAGCGCACGCGCTCGCGCGCGCAGGCTGCCGAGGGCAACCACGTGCAGGAGCTGCGCGGCGCGCTGGCCGGGGCGCTGCTCGAGGGCCGCCTCCGGGGGCCGGTGCCGGTGTGGCTGGGCGCCAGCGCGATGACGGTGGCGACCCGGTTCGCGCGCGCGCACGCGGTGAGCACCGAGCTGGATCGCAGCGTCGCGGAGACCACGCACACGGTGATGGGGTATGCGCTGTTCGCGCCGCTCAGGCGCCTGCACGGTGAGGTCTATGTGAAGTGGATCGGGCGCCCCGAGCGCACCGACCTCGTCAATGATGTGACCAAGAGCAGCGCGCGCAGCGACGACGAGTGGATCATCTCGGCGCGCGCCGACCTCATGCTGTCGCGCAGCGCGGGCGTCGAGCTGGGGCTGACCCGGGATGCGCGCAGCACCGAGGGGCCGCCCAGCATCGGGGTCGACGGCGTGCGCCGGCGGCTGATCACGCGGGCGTCGCTCAGGCTGGGGCCGCGGGTCACGGCGCGGCTGGGCATCAGCTGGGACCTCGGGACCGCGGGGCGCAGCCCGTTCGGCGGCGCCAGCCTGACGCTGGACGCGGCGCTGCCGTAGCGCTGCGTGCGGGTCAGGGCTCGGCGAGCAAGGTCTCGAGGTGGGTGAGGTCGCGGTCGGCGGGGACGTCGAGGCTGATGGTCTTGTCGAGGTGGGCGTCGGCGTTGACGAAGCGGATGCTGTGGCGACCGGGGGCGAGCTCGACGGTCTCGGGGGTCTCGTGGGCGGTGCGGTCCTTGTCGACGTAGAAGTTCGACCATGGGCGCGAGTTGATGGTGACCTTGCGCAGGATGGCGGCGGGGCGGGGGGATGGTGATGACGGCGGGGTGGGGGAGGGCGAGGTCGATGCGGAGGCGGTCGGGCGCGGCGAGGCCGAGGGAGAGGATGAGGCCGAGGGAGAGGATGAGGCCGAGGGAGAGGATGAGGCCGAGGGAGAGGATGAGGCCGAGGGGGATG
>Ga0154020_10011422_pt1 | contig 10128 bp, 9 predicted proteins | sample Klosneuvirus_201_FD_109709 | JGI IMG/M metagenome (GOLD analysis project Ga0154020, IMG submission 109709) | Active sludge microbial communities from wastewater, Klosterneuburg, Austria - Klosneuvirus_20160825_MG | ecosystem: Engineered > WWTP > Aerobic digester > Activated sludge | place... | reverse complement strand
TAACCACCTCCTCGGAATAAAACAAATCACCAAAAACGACATTGAGCTTATTTTAAGTACCGCTCAAAATTTCAAGGAAGTCATTAACCGCCCCATTAAAAAAGTACCTTCACTCAGAGACATTACAGTAGCCAACTTATTTTTTGAGAACTCCACACGCACCCGCTTATCTTTTGAGCTGGCGCAAAAACGTTTGAGTGCCGATATTGTGAACTTCTCTGCCTCTAACTCTTCAGTTAAAAAAGGAGAAACTCTAACCGACACCGTGAACAACATCCTGGCTATGAAAGTGGACATGGTAGTAATGCGCCATGCGAATCCCGGGGCAGCTGTATTTTTAAGCAAAAAAATCAAAGCCAAAATAGTGAATGCCGGTGACGGTGCACACGAACACCCCACACAAGCTTTGCTAGATGCTTTTTCGATGCAGGAAAAACTGGGTGACATTAAAGGCAAAAAAATTGTGATAGTTGGTGACATCTTACACTCACGTGTTGCACTCTCTAATATTTTCTGCTTACAAAAACTGGGCGCCAAAGTAAAAGTGTGTGGGCCCCTAACTTTAATACCACGTCACATCACCAGCTTAGGTGTTGAAGTGGAAACCGACTTACGCAAAGCTTTAGAATGGTGCGATGTGGCTAACATGCTCCGCATACAATTAGAACGACAAGACATTAAATACTTCCCTACCCTTCGTGAATACTCGATGTTGTACGGTTTAAATAAAGAAATGCTGGACAGCCTCAAGAAAAAGATTATCATCATGCATCCCGGTCCAATTAACCGAGGTGTTGAAATTACCAGTGATGTGGCCGACAGTGACCAGTCTATCATCTTAGAACAGGTTGAAAATGGTGTAGCAGTAAGAATGGCAGTTATGTTCTTGCTAGCAGGCAGACAAGGGGATTAATAGTCTCGGTCACTGAGCACTAGTGGTGATTTTATCGAACCATGTCGAAGTGCCGAGTTTATCAGGAAACAGTTGCTTAGCTTGTCGAGATACGGTCACTGAGCTTGTCGAAGTGCCGAGCTCTAGTGGTGAGTTTATCGAACTCTGTCGAGGCACAATTGTTGGTTATTATCCTTCATTTTAGTATTTTAGCTATATATTAATTATTTATTTGCTAAAACATTGAAAAGAATTCTCCTTTATTTATTTTGTTTACTGATTATTTCACGAGGCTTAGCACAGTCAACGTTGGTTTTCAGTAAGCAATATAATTTTGGAAATTCGTTTAGTCATTTGTCGTTTTCTGTATTTAATTATGGCAATGATTTTTTGTTAGCTGGATTAACACAAAGTACCTCAAGTAATTTTGGAGGTATTGGAATAATAAAGCTAGACAGTCTTGGCAATGTCAAATGGCAAAAACAGACTTTTGGGCATACCAATTATAGATATACAAATAATACAGCTAACCAGTTTTTCAAGAGACTAAGTAATGGTAATATTGTAGTAACAGGTCAATATCCTATTGCGTTAAATTATACAAGAGGTGTACTTGCAAGAATAAATCAAAATAACGGAGACACCTTATGGGTTAAAGAATATACTCAGCCAGGAGATACAAGTTATTTACAATGCACAACGGAGCAAAGTGACAGTAGTTTAATAATACTTGGTTATAAATATTTTGCAACGACAACAAGTACTCCTACGGTTCGTCCTTTTATGATGAAGACAGATAAGTCCGGAAATTATCTTTGGCATAAGTATTTATTTACAAATTCTATTAATTATTATCCGATGTTCCAAAAGATTTGTAGAATTAATGATAATGATTTTATTGCTATTTGCATTAATCATTATAGTGGAACAAACTTTCAAAGTGCGATAATGCGTTTGGATACTAATGCTAATGTTACCTACAGTGTTGGGACAACGGGTGTAAATAACTCGTTCCTTTATGATGTATTAAAATTGCAAGATGGTAATTATTTAAGTGTTGGCTCTTACTTTTCATATAACGACGGAACCAATACAAAATCGAGAAAATTGATTTATAAATTTGATGGGGCAACTGGTGCAAAGATTACTGATAAGAGGTTTAACTGGCAAGCTAATACAAATGGAATGTTGAGTTTGGCTCAACAAGTTGACGGTGCAATTATTGTAACTGGATTAACTGGGTACGCTTTTCCAGTGAATACTTATTATGGAATTGCAGATATCCTGAAACTAAGTAGTAATTTGGATAGCATAAGAACAATGTATTTAACGGATGGAGTATTAGCTAACGATAAAGCTTCAAGTTCTTTTATTTTAATGCCTGATGGTGGTTATGCTTTAGCAATGCAAGTTTATCCCGCGAGTGGCCAACAAAAATTTTGGTTAATAAAAACTGACAGTTTAGGATGTGATAGTGCAAGTTGCACTGCAACAGCTGGTATTAAAGAAAGTACTAATTATGCGGCCATACTAAAAGCTTATCCAAATCCGGCAGACAATAAATTATATGTTGATTTAAGTAATATGAGAATGTGTAATAGGATTGAATTAGTAGATGTATTTGGCATAGAGGTGAAGAGGATAAATTTGGTTAGTGAATTAGTTGAATTAAATATTGATGATTTAGAGGCCGGAGCATATTTTTTAAAGCTTTATGTTGACAAAAATCTTATTGGTACTAAAAAGCTAATTAAGAATTAACGCTCCTGTTCTATCGTATCTACACTATCTTATTAACGAAATGTGTAATTTGGTTCCCGAGCCTGTCGAGATACGGTCACTGAGCTTGCCGAAGGGCCGAGCATTTGCGGTGAGTTTATCGAACCATGTCGAGATACGGTTGCCGAGCTTGTCGAGGCGCCGTTATAGTTAAATGCCCATTCTGATTTTTTAAGAAATTTATTTATCGAATATTTTTGTTAAATGTGATATAACCGGAAGACCTTGGGGAATTCGTTATTGCTTTCAGGCTTTGGAGAAGAAACGAAAACCAATAATTACCTAAAAAATGGCCTCGACAGGCTCGGCCACCAGTTACTTCTTCGATTTCGAGAACTCCACTAATTTTTCCAACTCTCCCTTCATCAACGCTTCTTTCTTTGCCCTACTCCAATTCTGAATTTGTTTCTCTCTTAAAAAAGCTTCATCGATTCTTTGAAATTCCTCAAAGTAAATTAACTTAACAGGGAGGCGTTTCTTGGTGTATTTAGCACCAAAACCTGAGTTATGTTCGTTCAGTCGTTTATCAAGATTATTTGTACTGCCTGTATAATAACTTCCGTCGTTACATTCGAGTATGTACATGAAGCCTTTCATTTAATTTTCAATTTATTATAACTGGCCCCTCGACAGGCTCGGGGACCACGTCTGTCGAGGTCGGTCACCGAGCTTGTCGAGGTGTAATGTTTCAATACTAAAAACAACAGTATTCGGCGCTTCGACATGGTTCGATAAACTCACCACTAGTGCTCAGCGACCGAATACGGTCCTCCACTTCACCAACACCCACCACTTATAAAGCAGTTTTACTTCATTGGTACCGGCAGTACCAGAGTCGAATTTTTGTTTGAGGACAGCTGTTTTTGCAAAAGAGAAATTGGAAGCTTCTACTTCTTCAAAAATAGTTTTGTAATTACCACCAATCCATTTATTCATGGGTGTTTCAAATCCCATTTTATCGTAACGTGAATAGATCTCATTTGGTAATTTTTCTTTCACGGCTTCTCTCAAAAAATATTTAGAAATACCTTTTTGCATTTTACGGTTCCCGTTAATGGAGAACATCAAATTGATCAATTCTATATCATCGCTAAATGGGGTACGGCTTTCTACACTGTGCCACATTCCGCATCGGTCTTCGCACTTTAAAAACGCCTTTAAACGGGCATCCGTTATATCGTAAGCTAATTGTTGGTTCACTTTATCTAAATACTTTACCTGATTCACCGTATCGAACTTATTGATGAAATCCGAATTAAAATACTGGGAGATGTTTTTTAAGTAGGAGTTATAATTGGCTTTAATCTTTTCTTTCACAAACAAGGCAAATGGCGATGCAATTGTTTTTTTACTCCGGCTCATATCGCTAATCATTCCAAATATATTCCCGTAGCTCAACATGTAATTCCACTTTGCAACAAAATGATGATGGTAACCTGCGAATAATTCATCAGCACCTTGTCCGTCTAAAACCACCTTAATATTATTTTGCTTGGCCAGTTCCATTACCTTGTACTGTGCATAGGTACTCGTATCCCAAATAGGAACATCTTGCGAATACACCAAAGTTTCTAATTCCTTAAACAAGCCTTCAGAAGTTGGCTCAATCGTTTTATGAATACCATTCACATGCCTGGCCATTAACTCAGCGAAATAACTTTCATCGCCTTCCTTGTTCTTAAATACTGAAGTAAAAAAATGAACGGGTTTCGTTTTATCCTTACTCATCAGCGCGGCCAATACCGAGCTATCTACTCCTCCGCTCAAACAAGAACCAACAGGCACATCGCTTCGCAAACGTAGATTCACTGCATTACTTAACTTCTCTTCTACTTCCTTGATGAGTTCTTCGTTGCTCTGCAAGTCGGTGCTATAATCGTAATCCGCTTCAAGCTTAAAATAGCGATAAGTGTTTACGTGATGTGATTTTAAATTGCAAATTAAATAATGACCGGGCCACAATTCCTTTACGCCTTCAAAGAAATTATTTTCCTCGGGCTCCATGCGGTTATTGATTAAATAATTGTGTAAAGCCTTTTCATTCATCACTGCATTAATCAAACCGCTCTTCACAAATGCTTTTTGTTCACTGGCAAAAGCAAACACTTTATCATTATCTATATAATAAAACGGTTTTACACCAAAGCGGTCGCGGGCGCAAAACAATTCCTGTTTTTCAATATCGTATATACAAAATGCCCACATGCCGTTGAATTTCTCCAGGCAATCCACTCCCCAGGTTCTATAGGCTTGTAACACTACTTCCGTATCGCTTGTAGAAATAAACTGAACGCCTTCGGCTTCCAATTCTTTCTTTAATTCTAAATAATTATATACTTCACCATTATAGGTCATCCAGTATTTACCATCACTTAAAGCCATGGGTTGGTGACCGGTATCCGATAAGTCAATAATGGATAAACGGCGGTGCGCGAAAGCTAAAGTAAAGTCACCGTTTAATTCAGAAAGATTTTTTTGTGGTAAATAATTTAGTGCTGAACTTTTAAACTGCGGGGTGTCTTTTGAAGAACAAGGAATGGTAGCAGTTGCATTGGCGAATAAAAATCCTTCACCATCCGGCCCACGGTGCTTAATGGATTGCGACATAGCTAAAACCACATCCTTCAGATTAACTGAATTTTGTTTTTTGAGTGCTATACCTGTAATGCCACACATGTTTTTAGTGATGTTTCACTTAAAGACGATAAGACGCAGAGTAAAATACTTTCACGGCTACCACGACCTTACGTGGATTTATACTCCTAACTTCTTATTAGCAATTTCAATAATTTCTTTCTCTAAAGCAATAGTTTTTGTTTCGATGTCTTTCCCTTTTGCAATTAAATCATTTACAAAACTCTTATCATCGTAACTCAAAGTATTCACGCGTACGTTCATAAATGCACCGAGCACTGCAGCACGCGCGCATAACGCACCAACAGCAGCATCCGTCACCGAATTAGGATTGCCCGTTTCAACCATCGCCTTAATCACGTTCATGCTTTCGTAACTTAACTCCATCACCTTAAACGGAACTTCAATAGCGAATTTGGTGGCATCTTGTACTGCCTGAGTTCTGATTTTCTTTTCTTCATCGCTCGATTTTGGCAAACCAAATGCTGCAATAATTTTATTATAAGCATTGGTGTCCATATCCACCATTTTCATTAATTCATCTTTATAATACTGTCCTTTTTCTGCCCATTTGCTGAACTCTTCCCACTTATCATCCCAACCTTTTTTATGAGAACTTAAATTAGCCACCATAGTTGCTAATGAAACACCTAAACTCCCTGCGTAGGCAGAAATTGAACCTCCACCCGGAGCCACACTTTCACTAGCAGTTACATTAGCAAAATCAACGAGCGTCATGCTAACCAGTTTACTATCGGCTTGTTCTTTCAATAAATATTCAATAATGCGTTCTTCAGGTTTAAACGGTGCTAATTCATCAAGGCCCATTGATTTAATAGCAATTTTAATCAATTCTTTTTCGCTAACACCTGTTGAACGCTTTTGTTTTCTTAAAAAATATTTTCCCGCATCCAGCATGGCTTTAAGTGGAATCAATCCTACCAATTCAGAACCTGTAACCCGTATTCCTCTATCTGAGGCTTTACTACAAACTTCATCAAAGGCTACATGAACAGGTGTAATATTGATATTGGTTAAGTTCATTGATATTTGCGCAACACCATACTCTTCAATAAACCAGCCTATGGCTTTTACACTTTTCAAAGTTCCCGGGATTGATTTTGGTGTTCCGTCGGGATTGGTAACAATTTTACCTGTCACAGGATTTCCTTCACGCAATACACGACCCGCTTCACGCACATCAAACGCAATGGAGTTAGCACGGCGTGTTGATGTAGTATTTAAATTAATATTGTAAGCCACTAAAAAATCGCGGGCTCCTATTACTGTTGCACCTCTTTTCTCATCAAATTCAGCAGGACCGAAATCTGGTTTCCATTCAGGCAATTTTATTTTTTTAAAAAATCCTTCGTATTCACCTGCGCGGATGACAGATAAATTATTTCTGTTTTTATTTGGCTGAGCAGCTTCATACAGATACACCGGAATTTCTAATTCTTCTCCAACACGCTTTGCCAGTTTCTTAGCATATTCGGCTGTTTCTTCCATGCTAATATTACTGATAGGAATAAGCGGACAAACATCTGTTGCGCCCATACGCGGGTGTTCGCCCTTGTGCTTGCTCATGTCAATAAGTTCACCGGCTTTCTTTATTGCCACAAATGCCGCATTAATAACGGCCTCCGGCTCTCCCACAAAAGTTACAACTGTACGGTTAGTTGCCTTTCCCGGGTCAACATTTAGAAGTTTTACACCGTCAATTTTTTCAACTTCGCTGGTTATTTGATTAATAACGTTTAAATCACATCCTTCACTGAAGTTAGGAACACATTCAATTAATTTCTTCATTTTTTATTTGTTTTATTTAATTCGGAATACCTTGGACAACTTATCAAATGATCGTTAATCATGCCTGCAGCTTGCATGTATGCGTAGCAAATGGTTGTGCCACAAAATTTAAAACCACGTTTCTTCAAATCAGCCGCCATTTTATCAGATTCAGGTGAATTTGCAGGTAAATCGTAAGTGAATTTATGTTTATTTACCAATGGCTTATATCCTACAAATTGCCATATATACCTGTTAAAACTACCGAATTCCTTTTGCACAGCCATAAAAGCTTTTGCATTTGAAATAGCAGCTTCTATTTTCAATTTATTTTTAATAATCCCATCATCCTTCATAAGTCTGGCGACATCCTTTTTAGTGAAAGCGGCCACTTTCTTATAGTTAAAATTAGCGAATGCTTTTTTGAATCCTTTACGTCGGTGAAGAATGGTTTTCCAGGTTAATCCTGCCTGAAAGCTATCCAAAATGATATATTCAAAATGCAACTTATCATTAAGAACAGGAACACCCCATTCTGTATCGTGGTATTGCTGCATCAGTTTGTCATTACCGGGCCAATCGCACATTTTTATAGGTTTTTGATAGCCAAATTTAAGGGTTTTTGATTGCAAATATCAATTAAATAGTACTTTTGTTTACACAATGAACATCAGCCGCATAAACACCCTCATCCGCAAAGAATTCATTCTCGAATTCAGGCAAAAAGCCAGTTTAGGAGGCATGCTTGTTTACGTTGCCGCAACCGTTTTTGTAAGTGCCTTGTGTTTTACAGGCAAAATACACACGCATGAATGGAACGCTTTATTCTGGATAATATTGCTTTTTGCTTCTGTAACTATAAGTTCTAAAAGTTTTTTAAAGGAGAGTAAAGGGCTTGGTTTATTTAATTACGCGTATTATTCTCCAAGGGAATTCATTCTTGCCAAAATCATTTTTAACATGGTGCTTATGCTGGTCATTAGCTTAATTACCCTCTTTTTCTATATGTGGTTTGTGGGTGGAGACATCAATAATTTTGGCTTGTTTTTCGTTACACTAATCCTATCTTCAACCGGCTTTGCAGGTGTACTCAGCTTGATGAGTGCCATAGCGGCAAAGGCCAATAATAACTTCGCTCTTATGAGCATTTTAAGCTTCCCGGTTTTGATGCCTATGCTTATGGTTTCTATACGATTAAGTAAGCAGGCAATTGATGGTTTAGGCTGGGCCGTTAGTTACGATTTTTTGTTAATATTAGCAGCATTAAACGTATTGGTAATAATGCTTGCAAATCTATTATTTCCTTATCTTTGGAACGATTAATTTTAAGCCTCAGAATACATCAAAAACACCATGTTTTTGAATTATGGCAAGGCTGGTAATCCATATGAAAAATTGGTATAAAATACTTTCTGTTCTTCTGATCATTTACACCATTTTCCAGGGTATGCTCGGACAGGTGCCCCGTCTCGACATTCTCAATGAAACCATCCGGAACGTTTATTACCATGTGCCTATCTGGTTTGCCATGATTTTTCAAATGAGCGTCTCTATTTGGTTTGCCATTAAATACCTGATGAGTTCAAATGTTCAGGATGATAACATCAGTTTTAACGCTGCCAAAGTTGGTTTTTTCTTTAGTATTCCTGGTATATTAACCGGTTGTCTTTGGGCCAAGTTTACTTGGGGTACATTCTGGACTTTCCAGGATCCGAAATTAAACGGCGTTGCCATAGGCATACTTATTTACCTGGCTTATTTTATTCTCAGAAATTCTATTGTTGACGAACTTAAAAAAGCAAGGATTTCGGCAGTTTATAATATTTTCGCTTATGTAATGTTGATTGTATTTATTATGATTCTGCCTCGTTTAACGGACTCCTTGCATCCGGGTAACGGTGGTAATCCGGCTTTCGCGAAGTATGATTTAGACAGCAACATGCGTTTAGTTTTTTATCCTGCAGTTATTGGCTGGGTAATGCTCAGCTGGTGGATATTGCAAATTAATAACAGAATTTCTCAACTTAAATCGAATTTGAATGATTAGAAAACTAACAATATTGGTGCTAATGTTCCTTTCATTAATAACGAATGCACAGGAAATTACTAACGGTCCGGATATGGCTGACAATTTCAGGACTGAAGGGAAAATTTATGTTGTAATTGCAGTAATGACGACTATTTTTTTATGCGTGGTGGTTTATTTAGCCATTATTGAACGTAAATTAAAGAAGCTGGAAGAAGAACTTAAGAATAAAAAGTAACATGAAAAAAATTCACATCGTTGGAATAATTGTAATTGCCGTGGCTATTGGTGTAATCATCACTTCACTTAAAAACACAACTTCCTATGCCGACTTTAACGAAGCCATTGCAAATCCTGACAAAGAATACCACGTTGTTGGTAAACTGAATAAAGAAGCTCCAATGGTTTACGACCCAAAAATTAATCCTGATGAATTTATTTTTACATTAATCGACAATAAAGGCGTTGAAAAAAGAGTGGTGCTTCATAAGAATAAACCACAAGACTTTGAACGAAGCGAACAAATTGTTATTATAGGTAAAATGCAGGGCGAGGAATTCCACGCTAATGACATTTTAATGAAATGTCCTTCTAAATATAACGACGGCAAACCACAAATTTAAACAACGGCTTGCCTAAACTTTTTATTAAACAAAAGCGCGGCAACCATATCACAAATGAACGAAATCACATATATAGGAGAGCATCTCTGGATTGGCCAATTAGGAAATGCTTTTATTGTGCTTTCTTTGGTTGCTTCCCTTATTGCACTAATAGGATTCTACTTATCTACTAAAAACAAAGATTACCTGGCTTTTGCAAGAAATGCATTTTACTTACATGCGATAAGTGTATTTGGCATTGCTGCTACATTATTCGCTATGTTGTTTAACCATTATTACGAATACCAATATGTTTGGCAACATAGCAGCAAATCACTTCCTGTGCGCTACATGCTGTCGTGTTTTTGGGAAGGGCAAGAGGGAAGCTTTCTTCTTTGGAGTTTTTG
>Ga0154020_10011421_pt1 | contig 10129 bp, 8 predicted proteins | sample Klosneuvirus_201_FD_109709 | JGI IMG/M metagenome (GOLD analysis project Ga0154020, IMG submission 109709) | Active sludge microbial communities from wastewater, Klosterneuburg, Austria - Klosneuvirus_20160825_MG | ecosystem: Engineered > WWTP > Aerobic digester > Activated sludge | place... | reverse complement strand
TGTCCTTGTGCCTTTGTGGTGAAAAGCTGAGGTAGTCAAGCATTGCGCCTGGGGAAGAGTGGATTCAGCGCCGTCCCCGCTTGGACGGCCGCGCCGCTTCCTGCAGCGGCTCGACCCGCACCGCGCAGGCCTTGTACTCGGGGATCTTGGCCCGCGGGTCGACGTCATCGAGGGTGAGCAGGTTGGCCGCCGCCTCGACAAAATGAAACGGGATGAAGACGACACCAGCAATGGTCTTGTCGGTCACTTTTGCGCGCAGGGTGATCGTGCCGCGCCGGGAGGACACTCGGACGGGCTGCCCATCCGCCACGCCAGCTGTCGCGGCATCTACCGGGTTGAGCTCCATTAGCGCCTCGGGAAACAACTCATCCAGGCGGCTGTTTCGGGTGATTGAGCCGCCATGCCAATGCTCGAGCACCCGTCCGGTAGTCAGGATTAGTGGGTAGGTCTCGTCCGTTGGCTCGACCGCCGGGATGTACTCGAGCGGCCGGAATAGTCCGCGCCCGCGCGGGAACGCGTCGGCAAACAGAAACGGGGTGCCGGGGTGGGAGGTGTCATCGACCGGCGTCTGCAATCCTTCACCCTCCAGCCGTTCGTAGCGAATGCCGGCATAGTCGGGCAGGACCTGGGCGATCTCGGCCATCACCTCGGACGGGTGGGCATACGCCCAACCCGCCGTTGGCCGGCCAAGGCGTGCCTCGATCCGCAGGGCGAGATCGCACACGATGGTCCAGTCGGCCCGCGCATTCCCGCGCAACGGAATGGCCTGGCGCACCCGCTGGACGCGCCGATCGGTGTTGGTGAAGGTTCCGTCCTTCTCGGCGAACGAGGCCGCGGGCAGAAAGACATCCGCGAAGGCGGCCGTCTCGTTCATGAACAGATCCTGGGCGACCAGAAATTCGAGCTGCTCAAACTGATGCCGGGCGTGATTGAGGTTGGGCTCGGACATCATCGGGTTCTCGCCCATGACGTACAACCCGCGCACCGTCGCGCCGATCGCGCCCACGATCTCGGTCGTCGACAATCCGCGAGCGCGGTTGAGCCCGCCCGGCTCAACATTCCAGGCCCGGTCAAACATCTGGGCGACCGCCTCGTCGGTCACCGACTGGTAACCCGGGTAATGCCACGGCATCGCCCCGCAATCCGAGGCGCCCTGCACGTTATTCTGTCCGCGCAACGGATTGAGCCCAGTTCCCGGCCGCCCGATCTGGCCGGTCATCAGGGCCAGGTGGATGAGCGAGGCGGCATTGTCGGTGCCATGGGTGTGCTCGGGGATGCCAAGCGCCCAATAGATGGACGCATTCGCCGCGCCGGCGTACATCCGGGCCGCCTCGACAATCAAGCGGCGATCAACGCCCGACACGGACTCGGCATACTCCGGGGTGAACGGCCCGAGCGAGGCCAGGAATTCGGCATACCCTTCCGTCCGGGCCTCGATGAAACCGTTGTTGGCTAGGCCGTCGCGGGCAATGACGTGGGCGATGGCGCTGAAGACCGGCACGTCTGTGCCGGGGCGCAGCGGCAGCCATAGCGCGGCGTAGTCGACCATCTCAATCCGGCGGGGATCGATGACGATAAGCTTCGCCCCGCGCTTGCGCACCGCCGCCTTCATCTGCAGGGCGATGATGGGATGCGTTTCGGCGGTATTTGATCCGGTCACGATGAAGACATCGCTCAGCGCGACTTCGGCCGCAGTGTTCGACATCGCCGCCGAGCCCAGCGCGTCCATCAGGGCGACGACCGAGCCGGCGTGGCACAACCGGGTGCAATGGTCGATGTTGTTGGTCCGAAACAGCGCGCGGAAGAGTTTCTGCAGGAGATAGTTGTCTTCGTTGGTCGCCTTGGCGCACGAGAAAGCCGCCAGCCCGTCCGGTCCGTGCTTGGCATAGATTCCGGTCAGCCGATCAGTGACAAGCTCGAGCGCCTCGTCCCAGGTTGCCTCACGCCAGGCTGCCCGATCGAAGGCCTGGGTCCGCCCGCCGGGCGTTTGGGGCTGGCGCCGGATCAGGGGCGTCGTCACCCGTTTGCGGTGATGTATAAAGTCGGTCCCAAAGCGGCCCTTGACGCACAAGTTGCCGTGATTGACCACCGCGTCGCTCGGCGAGGTGACCTGATAAATCGCGTCGTCCTTGATATGCAACTGCAGCTTGCAACCCACCCCGCAGAAGGGGCAGGTCGTCGTGGTGATCCGATCGGGGGTAACCATGTTCGGGATCAGGCCGCCGGGCCGTCGGGATGCTCCAGCTCCCACGCGCGCAGGGGTTTAAGCGCGCCGCTCGGACACACGCCGACGCATTGGCCGCAGAACACGCAGGTGGTCTCGGGCAGGGGTTTGCCAAAGAATGTGGCGATTTGGGTGTCAAACCCGCGCCCGTCGAAGTTGATGGCAAAAGCGTACTGGGCGTCCTCGGCGCACACCTGCACGCAGCGCCAGCACAGGATGCACTTGGCGTAGTCGCGGACGAACATCGGGTTGTCGGCGACGACAGGCGGACGGCGTTCGCGCCCGCCGGCGAAGCGGGCAATGTCGGCCCCGGTCTCGGCGATCTGGGCCAGCGCATCCGGGGTCTCGCTCAGGTCGGTCGAGGCGGCCAGCATCTCGAGCACGGTCCTTCGGGCCCGGGTGATGCGCGGGCTCTCGGTCGTGATCGTCATGCCTTCCACGGCTCGGGTCACGCAGGCAGCCTGGAGCAGGCGCGCGCCCGTGGCTTCGACCACGCACATCCGGCACAAGCCGTTGGGCGCGCAGCGCGGGTCATAGCACAACGTTGGTATGTCTATCCCAATCGCGCCCGCGGCATCGAGCACTGTCGCGCCCCGGGTGGTTTCGACAGTCAGCCCGTTGATCGTCAGATGGACGGTCTCAGTCATTTGGAAAGAGCTCCGGCCAGCGCTTCAGGGCGCTGAGCGTGACGGAAGCCGCGGTCTGTCCAAGCCCGCACAACGAGGCGTCGGTCATCGTCCAGCCCACGTCGAGCAAGCGCTGCCGGTCACCGGGCATGGCCGCGCCTGCGGCCGCGCGCTCAAGAATCTCGGTCTGGCGCTGGGTGCCGAGCTGGCACGGGTAACACTTGCCGCACGATTCGTGGGCGAAGAAGCGGGCGATCCGTTGGATGGGCTCGCCCAGATCACGGGTTCTGTTGAAGACCATGACGACGCCTGACCCAAGCGGCAGGCCGGCTGCGCGCATGTCTTCCATGCTCAGCCGGGTGCCAAGCGCCTCAGGGCCGACCAGGGCCCCCGCCGCGCCACCCACCAGGAGGGCCTGGAGGTGTCCGTTCACCCCGCCCGCGCGCTCGAGCAATTCGCCCAGGCTGATGCCAAACGGCATCTCGTACAGTCCTGGCCGGGCGACATCGCCCGAAAGGCAGAAGAGCTTGGGTCCGGGCGACTTGAGCGTGCCATAGGCGCAATACGCTTCGGCCCCCCGTTCGAGCAAGGCCTGGGCCGCGGCCAGGGTCTCAACGTTGTTCACCACCGTCGGCGCGCCAAACAGGCCGTGGGTGACGGGAAAGGGCGGCTTGAGGCGCGGAAAGCCGCGCTTGCCCTCGATCGACTCGATCAGGGCCGTCTCCTCACCGCAGATGTAGGCCCCGGCGCCTGAGCGGACCTCGATCTCAATTGAGAAGCCGGAGCCGAACGCGTTGGGGCCGAGGTAGCCGGCCATGCGCAGCACATCGACGGCCCCGCGGGTCCGGGCCAGGGCGAGCGGGTACTCGGCCCGGATGTAAATGTAAACGCGATTTGCGCCGACGGCATAGGCGGCCAGCAGCGCGCCCTCGAGCGGCCGCCACGGATCTTGCTCGAGCAGAATGCGATCCTTGAAGGTCCCGGGTTCGGACTCATCGGCGTTGACGACGACGTATTTGGCGGGGCCTTGAGCAGCCGCGACGGCCTCCCACTTGGCAGCCGTGGCAAAGCCCGCGCCGCCCCGGCCGGCCAGGCCGCCTTTGCGGATCTCATCGATCACCTGTTGGCCGGGTTCGCGAAGCGCGCGTTCATAGGCCCGCATCCCGCCTGAGGCGACATACTCGGCCAGGCTGGCCGGGCGCCCGCGCCCGCACAACGCCGTTAGCCAGCGCACGTCGCCGTCCACGTGATCGCGCGCATCCGGTTCGGCGGCGGTGAGGACCCCGCGTGTTTCGATCAGCGTGGCCGGAGCGCGATTGCACAGGCCGGGGCAGGGCGAATCGCGCACATCCGCGCCGGCGGCCAGCAGTTTCTGGCGCAACCCGGCACTGCCGGCCAGTGCGCAGGCTGGATCGACGCACACATGGTGGACGACCTCGGGGCCAGGGGTCGCGCGCAGGAGATCGTAGAAGCTGATGACGCCGTGCACGTCGGCCAGCGGCACACCAAGACCAGCTGCGATCCGCCCGGCGGCGGCCTCTGAAATCCAGCCGTCTGCGGCCTGGGCGGCCAGCAGGGCCGGCAGCAATTGTGAGCGTCGTGGCTCGGGGTTCGTCATGACGAACGTATTGTGGCCGGGCCGCGCATTTGCGTCAACCCGGATAGGCGGCGGGACCATGGTTGTTACAAAGTCCTCCGCAGCCCCTTAGCAAGAACGCCGATTGGGCAGGATCGGGCTGCGCCTTCGATTTTGCGTTATCTCCCAGCCTGCATGACGTCGTCCAGCGTCCGCACCCCGGCGATCGTGCGTAAAAAATCGCCCACACTCGGGCTGCGCTCGCGCAAGGCTTGCACGGCTGGGCCGATTGGATCGCGGCCAGCGGCTGGCGCGCCACCGGGTTCGGCGTTGTATGCGCCATAGAAGGCGAAGTACGCCTGGTTCAGGCGGCGGATGGCGTAGCCGTTTGAGACGAACAGCGCCCGGCGGGAATCCATGTAGGCTTCAGCTTCCTCGATCTTGCCGGCGGCCAGCAGGTCGTCGGCGCGCAGACGCGTCTCGCGCATGGCGGCGTTGAAATCGAATGGCGCGGGTTGGGCCGCCCGATCAGAGGCCAGCACGGCTTCGGCACGGCCAAATTCGAGGTCGCGCGCGGTGTCCGGATAGTAGCGCTTCAAGACGCGCGCGCCAATCTCGCGCTGCACGATCACGGAGGCGGTCTCGTTGATGACCCGGGCGACGGGATCGTCACCATACGACACCGCAACCGGGGCAAGTCGAAAGAGCAGATAGTTGTGCACCCACTCGTGCGCGGCCGTGTCAATGATGAAGGGCAATGACGGGGTTTCGGGCAACATCGTCGGGTACGCCCCGAGTCCGCCGATCGCGGTGACAAAGGACGAGATGTTGAACCGTTTTTCGGTGCTGCGCTCGATGCTGTCGAACTGATCGACGGTGAGGCCAACCTGCAGTTCGCGCTGATCAATCCGTTCGATTCGATCACGGCGCGAAACAATCAGGACGTGTGGAAGCTGGGTCATCCTGAAGCGCAAGGGAGGCATGACCTGGCCGCCCAGCGCAAACCCCTCGTCCCGCAAGGCGCCCTCGACTTGCTCTTGCAGGATCGACTCAGCCAGCTCCTGACGCGCCACCAGGTCAGCCCGCGCCAGGTCGCGCTGCGCCCGCAGTTCGGCCGAAACAAGCGCGGGATCGGGAATGGTCGGATCGACATACAGACGATTGATCTCTGAATCGAGGCGTTGCTGGTCTGAGATGCGGCGTACATAGTCGCGGACGAAGGCGATGCGCTGGCTTTCGGACATGCCTGCCTGTGGGGCGATCAACTCGTGCCCAAGTTTGCCCGCCACGGCATCGGCGATCCAGGCGATGAAATCGAAGGACTGGCCTGCCAGCAGCCGATCCAGCATGGCGCCTCGATCGGAGCTCTGTGGCACGTCAAACCGTAGCGATGTCAGAAGCAGCACGCCCAGGGCCAGACGGGGAAAATCGTGCCGCCACCAGTTGCGCAGGGCAGGGGCCACATGCGCGCGAGCGAAACGCCTCGCCGCCCGCGCCTTTATCCACATCTTGTGCCACCGTTGTGTCCCCATCTTGTTATGCCAAATCCTCGCCGGCGGCTAAATCCGACCGCCACATATGGGGAAGTATGCAGTTTTCACGCTACGGGTGGCGTTAAGAATAACTGAATAGTGGCCTAAATTTGACAATAATCGAGTCGTGCTCTTACATAACAATTCCGTTTTGTGGACAAGTGCATACCTTTCTGGGGATAAGGAGGAGGCTTTGGGGATAACTCGGTCCTCGAGGGAGTCAGCGACGCTATAATTTCCTGCAGATCGCCGTGCAGGATTCAGCGGGGCGGACTGGTGTGGACGGATTGACGTATTATGTTTCAGGTCACCTTGGATACACCGATCGGACGGCTGCTCATTGAAGGCACGCGCGATGCGGTCACGGCCATCAATGTTGTGCCACCCGATACCCAGGCGGTCCTCCGGTCGGGCGGCGCGCCGACCATGGCCAGGCGGCAATTGCGCGAGTACTTTGCGGGAAAGCGCCGATTGTTCGACGTGCCCGTATCGCTGGATGGGACGCATTTCCAGCGCGCGGTGTGGACTGAGATCCAGGCCGTTGACTTCGGGTCCACCACCAGCTATGCCGAACTCGCCCGGCGCATTCACGCGCCGTCCGCCCCGCGCGCGGTTGGGCGGGCCAATGCGGCCAACCCGGTGCTCATCATCGTGCCCTGCCACCGGGTGCTCAGCACACGCGGGCGGCTGACCGGATACCGGGCTGGCTTGGCTGCAAAGGAATGGTTGCTGAAGCATGAGCGGGCGGTGATGTTCTAGATGGGCCGGCCGACGGTCGCCATCGACTGCCGACTGATGAAGCATCGGCGGGCGGGCATCTCGCAATATACCCGTGGGCTCGCCATCGCCCTGTCCGAATTGCCTGCGCGCGATTTCGATCTGGTCTTGCTGCTTGATCGACGTGATCGCGACACTCAGTGGATACCGGCGGGCGTGACCGTGCGCCGCACGGTCACGCCCGCCCATCACCGCTTCGAGCCCTGGGCCTGGCCGCTGGAATTGGCCGCGCGTTTCCCTGGTCTCGCTCTGCTGCATTCGCCCGATTTCATCACGCCGGCCGGGCGTTTTAAAAAGGTCATCACCCTGCACGACCTGTATTTCATGGAGCACCCCGAAGTCATGGGCGTGGATGGCGCGCGATACTATGCCCGCACGCCCGACTCGGCCGCGCGAGCCCACCGCATCATTGCCGTCTCCGCCCACACTGCCGCCGATATCGGGCAGCATCTCGGCCCGGCTGCGTCGGACAAGACCGTTGTCGTGCATGAGGCCGGGGCAATTCCGGTTCTCGTGGCGCGGTCCGAGGATGCGATCCAGCCCTATGTCCTGTTCGTCGGGACCTTCGAGCCGCGCAAGAATCTGGATACGCTGCTGCGCGCGCTTGCCCGGCCCGAGGCAAGCGCCGTGCACCTTGTCATCGCTGGCGAGCCAGGCTGGCGGGCGGGCGGGCCGGCCGAACTTGCGAATGAGCTCGGCGTGGCAGGGCGGGTGCGCTTCGCAGGACGGGTCGACGATAGTAAGCTTGATGCGTTGTACGCCCGTGCGCGCGGCTTTGTGATGCCGTCGTTGTCCGAGGGCTTTGGGCTGCCCGTGCTCGAGGCGATGGCCCGGGGTGTGCCAGTGGTGTGCGCGGCGGCCGGCGCGCTTCCGGAAGTCGCCGGCGCCGCAGCGCTTTTGCACGCCCCGTCTGATGGAGCGGCCCTCGCCAATCATTTGGGCGAGCTATGGGCCGACCCCGGTCTGCGGGCCGATCTGGCCCGGCGCGGGCTCGCCCAGGCCGCGCGCTTCTCCTGGGCTCGCGCCGCGCGCGAGACCGCCGCGGTATATCGGGCGGCCATGGGGCTTCGGTGATACACCTCGCGGGCGAGGGACGAGGCCAATAGCGATCAACCTCGCGGGGGGGCCCCGGCGCAGTTCCAGGGCCCCCCCGCGAGGTTGATCTCATCGAGAGGCAAATCCATGTCTGTTGATCGAACCCATATTGAAACCAACCGCGCATCCACCGCGCGCATCCGCGCCCTCGTCGCCGGTCTAAGCGACGATGCCTTGCGCCAGCCCGTCGGCGAACACTGGACCGTCGCCATCGCGCTCGCCCACCTGGCATTCTGGGATCGGCGCGTTCTGCGACTTCTGGAAATTGCCGAGCGTGACGGGTTGCGTGATGTGCCGAACATCGACGTGTCGGTCAACGATCTGTCGCTGCCGTTTTGGGCGGCTCTCCCGCCGCGCGAAGCGGCCCGGATCGCCCTCGAGACGTCCGAAGCGCTCGACAGGCGACTCGAGGCGCTCCCGCCGCGTGTGCTGGAGATGCTCCGGAGTGGCAACCCGCGCTGGGTGCAGCGTGGTTTGCACCGCGATGCGCACCTCGACGAGATCGACGCCGCGCTGAGGATTTAGGATGCGCACGCTTCAACCCGGCCGACCTTTACGCCATGACGGGCATGGTCGCGGCGAAGTTTCTCAAGGAGATCATGGCGCGCATGCTCTCCTGATCCTGCGTTCACGAGACCGCTCATGACTAATCCCATCTCCCGCAACGTTACGCGTGCCCTGGCCGTCTTCGATGTTCCTGGCGCAGCGGTCGCCGTGGTTAAGGACGATGCGCTTGTTTTCGCCGCCGGCTTTGGGACGAAGGATCTGGGCGGCTCGGCTCAGGTCGACGAGCACTCCCTTTTCGCGGCCGGCTCGATTTCGAAATCGATCACCGCCACCTGTCTCGCCATCCTGGTGGGCGAGGGCAAGCTGGGTTGGGACGATCGGGTGACCGAATACCTGCCTGGATTTCAGCTTTCGGATCCCATTGCCACCCGTCTACTCACGGTCCGCGACCTGTTGGCTCATCGCTCCGGCCTGCGCGATGTCAGCGGCGGCACGATTTGGTATGGCGCCCACTATGACCGGGCCGAGGTCATCCGCCGGCTGCGCTTCCTGCGCCCCGTCGCGGGCTTTCGCGAGCGTTATGCCTACCAAAACGTCATGTATCTCGTCGCTGGCGAGCTGATCCCGGCATTGACCGGCAAGACCTGGGACGCGTTTGCGCGCGATCGATTGTTCGACCCGTTGGGCATGCCCGACAGCAACACAAGCATGCCCGAGCTGCGCGCAAACGTTAACGTGGCGATGCCACATGCGCGGATCGATGACGTCCCCCGGCCGGTGCCCTATCGCGACCATGACAATGTTGGGCCGGCGGCGTCGCTGAATACCAGCGCGGTCGATCTCGCCCAGTATCTGCGCCTGTATCTCGGCGGCGGAACCTATGCCGGGCAGACGCTTGTCGCGCCCGCCCCGTTTGCCGAGCTGATCCGGGCCCAGACCGTCGTCCCGATCGATCCGTATCCGGACGAGCTGAGCGCTCTGACGCCGAATTTTCAGGCGTACGCGCTCGGCTGGTCACTGCGCGACTATCGCGGGCGGCGGGTGGTGGTTCACACCGGCGGGGTCGATGGGATGCGGGCCATTGCGGCGATGGTCCCGGACGAGCGCCTGGGCGTGGTCGTGCTGGCGAATCAGGAAGAGCCGCTGCCGACGGCGATCTGCTACGGAATCCTTGACGACTACCTTGGCGGGCCGCGGGTGGATTGGATCGGCGCGTTTCAGGCGCGGCGGGCGACATTGCGCGCGCAGCAACGCGCTGCGCGCGACACGGTCGTTGCTGCCCGTGTGCGCGGTACCGCCTCTGCCCTTCCCTTGGAGGGGTATGCCGGCCGGTATCGTGACGCGGCGGCGGGCGATGCCCACGTCGCGCTCGAGGAGGGCCGCCTTGTGTTGCGTTTTGACCACGCGTCTTGCTTCAGCGCCGAGCTGGAGCACTGGCACTTCGACACCTTCCGCGCGAACTGGCGCGATCCGTATGTTCCACCCGGGCTGGTGACTTTCCCGCTCTCATCGAAGGCGGTGGTCACGGAGATGCGCTTTGATCAGCCCAACCTGCTGGATGTGGATTTTGGCGAGCTCGATTACAAGCGAGCCGCTGCTGCGTGAGTTGCGCAGGCCGACGGGATCTATCCGCAGATTACGCAGATTCGCGCAGATTCGTTTTCCGATCCAATCGGCGGAAATCTGCGTAATCGGCGGATAAATCCTGAGAGTTCGCCGGTATGGGCCTAGAATCGGCTCCGCACCCCATGCGCCTGCTTATCCTGACCCCCCAGTTGCCCTATCCGCCCCG
>Ga0154020_10011420_pt1 | contig 10129 bp, 16 predicted proteins | sample Klosneuvirus_201_FD_109709 | JGI IMG/M metagenome (GOLD analysis project Ga0154020, IMG submission 109709) | Active sludge microbial communities from wastewater, Klosterneuburg, Austria - Klosneuvirus_20160825_MG | ecosystem: Engineered > WWTP > Aerobic digester > Activated sludge | place... | reverse complement strand
GTTTGTTTGTTAGTAAATTGATTACTTAGTAATAAATAAACAGTAGCATAAGAAAAAACTTAGGTGTTTGAATACTCTCTTTTCAGTATGTACTATACTCGACCATATTAATCCCTACACTACTGTTTAAAGTTTTATCCCCTCCACTCAGTTATTAAGGAAACTGAGAAACCTTGTGGTCCCTACAGGGCATGATCCTGTAACCTCCACGTTATGAGCGTGTTGCGCTACCAATTGCGCCAAAGGACCTTATTATCACATTACTGAATTTGTTCTAGGTTCACGAATAATTTCTTCATCTATTTCAAAAACCCTAACTGTTTTACTAGTTATAGATTTTTTAATCAATTCATGACCTTGAGTCATTGTAAAGATTGTAGTAGTTCTTTCATCATTGGTTATATCAACATATATAAGAACATCACTGTTCTCATATACTACATTACCATAGTTTACACCTGGTACTTTATATCCTTGACTAAAGGATTCATATACTGTTGCCATTTTAAATTATTTAGTTAGTTAGTTAATTTAGTCTTTCATATAAACTCTGTAGTATTCTTCAGCAGTAGGCTTTTCAATTGTATTGTCATTGTATTCTTGAATATAATTTTCATTGTTAAAGAATAAATCATCAATAAATCTCCAAACCTTAGTTATAAATCCTTTATGTGCTAATTTCCGTGCATATGTCATAGATATAGGTCCCCATACTACTTCTTTAGTACAATGGTTATTAATACCAAAAGATACAACACCATAGTTCTTTACAAAAAAGTAAACTATTACCCAACTGTATTTATAACTATACTTTAACTTTTCAAGTTGTTCATCTGTTAATGTTGGGTGTAATTCTTTGCAAATAGATTTTAATACTGTGATATCAATATTTTTTTGCATCCTAGTCAAACCATTTATATGCTTACTCATGGTTATTCCTTTTACTTGTTTTAATTCTTTTATCTTCAGGTGTTTTAAACTCCCTATCACTAGGAAGAAGAAACACAAATACACAAGCCATTATTATAATGGCGAAGCTTATAGCTGGTATCATATTCAAATTATTTTATTTAGTTAGTGATTAATAATTTAATAATTTAATAATTTAATAATTTAATAATTTAATAATACTTACATACAATAATCGCATCATTAGGTATAAGATCGTCCCTAATATTTATGTACCATTCATGCTCTGGATTAAGATTTAGCCGAATTACTATTATTCATTCGATACTTATTATTATCTATTATTGTATGTAAGTGTTATTCTATCCCATATACGGAATAGTTAATATCTTCTTTCAACAGTCTTAATTCTTCTCTACATACACCCTCTAAATCAGGATGAATGTCTAAGTATTCTTCTATTCTACTTTCGTAGAACCAATAGTCTTCCCAACTTCTTGCTGCATTAGCAAACAAGACTTTCTCATTCAGTCCTAAGATAGAACATATGAGTGGATATGTATCATATTTTGATAGTTCATCTGTCCAATCATCTTTTGGGTCATATGTACTTTCTGTATCTTTTATTTCTACTAGTAATTCTTCTTCTAACTCTCCTTCTTCTCTTACATTTTTACCATTCAAGTATGTGTGTAAGGCATCAATATCATCTATTAATGTCTTTGTAAGTTCTTCATGCTGTAAATCTTCTACAGCAGACTTATATAACTTAAGTCCCATTCTTAAGATCCTAAGTTCTCTATCATTAAAATTCTTCATGTTAAACATATTAATTAGTGATTAAATTCTGTTTTGTTAAAACCAAAGCTATATCAGCTAAGATTTTTGATTTTATTTCTCCAACTCCAAATTCATTCTGTAAAAACTCAATTGTTCCATAATAACTTAATTTATCAATGATGATAATTAAGTTATTTTTAAACTCATTACCCATCATATTGTAGATGGTGTAATGCCTTACTGTAGGCAAATCAATTGTAATACTCATTATTTAGTTTAGTTAGTGATTAATAAATAAGATAATATTAGACAGAGATAATACAAGCATATCATATTTGCAATACATTACATTTACAACTGTTAACATACCAATCAGATATTTGTATTGTATTATCTCTGGATAGAATTACTATCATCAGTACGCTTTAGTCAACGCATACACATCTATCTACAGTAAAGCTGTAGAACCCATTTGCTCGATATTGAGACTTTTCCTTTTCGACCCTCAATTAGGTCATCATCGGTATGAACAATAGTCCATAGAAGGAATCAAGCAAGTAGTAGATAAACTCTCTTACATAGATGCATCTATGTAAAATACTAAAGATAGTCATTAGTTCTCAGGCTAACTTTTTCTTTTAATCACTGTTGAGTCAGATGATTCGTACTTCTCTACTACTTACTTGATAATATATATCTAGAATATATCAGCACTGTTGTCTAATCCCTGTAGTCTACAACTTAACCACATCGCCTTATCCTTTCCCTTTATTTACTACATTAAGGAATACTTTCAGGTTAAAGTTTTTAATTTAATAGTTTAAAATTTACATCTAAAGAATGTAGCTTGCAGTAATAAGCCTTTCTTTATTTTAGATAACCGTACGCCTACGATTAAATGACTAATGTATACTTTATCGTTATATAAAATACACATATATGTATGAATTGTGATAAATGTATCACAACATAAATATCAAGTTGGTGAGCCTATGTATAATCTAATCAAGTATCATGATATATGATACATTGTACTAAATTAAGGCTATACTAGTGTTGAGTAATGAACTGTGTATCAGGATGATAGAGTCATTATTTGTACCTAGATTAAGGTACATGAGGATAATGAGAGATTGTGAGGATAATAATGTGATTGTGTGTAGCATTAGTTGCATACTTTACGTCTATTTCACACACTATTTCCCACTAAAATTGCATAACTCATTGATAAATTAGAAAATTTATCGATTTATGCAAATTATTCACCCAAATTATTCAAATTATTATGGATATTTAATAATTTTCTATCTGTTTTGTTAGAATAGCATGATTAGTTGAGGTCAAGATAATTGAGTTTGACCAAATAATGTGACAAAGGATTTCTCCTTCATCACACTATAAAATTGTGTTCTAACAATACCAACTCAGTATCATTAGAACACAACAAAACTAGGAGAGCAATACCACTCTCCTAGACCCAAAGGTTTTAATCAGGTAAAACTGATTCAACAACAGGTTGGATAACAACTTCAGTTGCTTTCTTACTGTAGTCATATCTACCTTCCTTTTGCATAAGGATAAGAGAAGCTAAATCTGCTTCTGCAATCGCAGTGCATCTCCATCTTTCAACACCTTCATATGGTTCTTGCTCATTAGAGCAAAGAATCATTTTGTTAATGTCCAATCCTGTTCTTCTAAACATAGTCCCATCGATGATGGTGCTATGTGCTGTACCTGCAAGTACAGTACCAATGAACGGTCTATCACCGTTCTTATTGGCTTTAAAATTTGTTCCCTCTGCTTGAGAGAACTTACCGATAAAAAATGTTACCTGTGACATTTGTAAACGTTTATAAGTTAAAAAATATATTCAATGTTGTATGTAGTCAGGATAATTGAGTTGATAAGATAAAGAGCATAGGTACATTTACCTACACTCTTTTTGTTTGCGAGGCATACACACATACAGTCTAGATAAACTCTAGGCTGTACATGTGGTGTCTAAGTTTAGATTAGATATTACCTCCGATGCATTACTCAATTCAATGACGATGATGGGGGGTAGATAAAATCTAGAGTTTGGTGTGGTTATGATGATTGATACCCAGTGTACTTATCTCTCTTGAATCACCTTTTAACCCAATGGACATATCTCTTTTATATCCCACTTTCTAGTAAGCCGGGGGTACTTTAATTTTACACTCTATTATTATACCCGTTCGCGTATAATTTTTAAAAAAAGTAAAGTTTTATACCCTATCGCGTATAATATGGTGTTCATTTCATATGACGTATTTTAAGCCTCTCTAAGGCATTATCTTTTCTTAGTGGATAGATTGTATTACTTAGTAGTGTTATTTGTAGAGTAACTCTTTAAATTAGCTTATATGACGTTTTCCTGTATTTATCTATGTTTAGATCAGTCCTAAAAGTTCTGTAAGATTAATAGAGAGACTACTAAAATATTGTTTTAATAGATTGGTTATTAAGTAATTACAAAGAATTGTTACCACCAAAAAAGGTGTTTGCTATTTTTATTAACTTGTTGAGTGTTAATAATTTAATCACTTTTTTCAAAAACTAAAAAACCTTTTTTGGTGTTTTGGTGTTATTAAAAGAAAAGAATATGAAAAACTCTTATAGTAAAGAAAGAATTGATTTCGAGAAGTATGTTAATACTGAAACAGGTGAACCTCTTAGTTCTGAAATGACTGGTGCTACATCAATCAATGTAAAGAATAGGGACAAGGTGATCATGTCCAGTAAGACTTACTTTGTTATTGATGCAGAAGCTATGGAGTATATTAGACAAGAATTTAATAGAACTGAAATGGCTAGAATTTTAGAAATGTGTAACATGGTAAGAGGAGAGTATAATATTATTTTTGACAACAGTACAAATGAACCTCACACTAAAGAAACTTTGATGGTAGAATTAGATTACACAGTTAATAAATTTAGAGATTTTATTAAGAAACTTTATACCAAATCTGTGATATATTATATGTCCGGTTATAAAGATGGTATAGAGAAAACATGGATAATGCTAAATCCTTTTATTGCTAGGAAACAGAAAACTTATAGTATGAAATGTGTGGATAAGTTTCAAAAGTTAACTCCTAGATTATAGTATATAAAACTACTTATTATGATGATAGTCAGATTGTTATTAGTACTTGGATGTGTTGTTTTTGTCTATTTAATACACAGAGCTAATGAAAGAGATAAATTAATTTAAAAATAATCGATTAAAAACTAATCAGTTGTGGAACTTAATTTAAAGGTGTGCGTTATATGTATTATTATATATGAAACAAAGTAAGTACAATCCGTTTATATTAGAAGATTGTGACATAGTAAAATTAATAGAGGGTCACAACAGCAAATTAGATTTATCTACCTTGGATAAACTATCTTGCTATGCCTTTAAACTTCTGGTCTATATCATTCAGAATTTAGAATCGGATTATATTTACTTGCAGTGGACATCAATCAAAAAGGAATTGGGTTATGGGACCTATGTAACTTTCCACAAGGCTATAGGTGAATTAGAAGGAGCATGCTTGATAAAGAGAAAAGGTCGTAATGAGTATTGGACAAATCCTCTTCACTTATTCAAGACCAAAACAGATGAAGAATCTATGTCTAAATATTACATGGAAACTTTTAAAGATGGTATGAAGAAGTATGCGCCTAAAGTTTACTTTGATAAGTATGATCAGATTAAGAAACATAGTGAACTAAAGAGTAAATGAGTAAATAAGCAAATATGAAATACATTAATTTAAGAACATTAAAAGCAACTCTTGATTACGGACCTCTCAAGAACCAATTAAAACAATTGGGTTTAAAGGACATTGATGAAGAAGAGGATTTCCTATTTGATGATGAGGATGAAGATGATGATTATTATAATGAGGAAGCTCAAGACATGATCAATAAACTACCTCAAGATAAGAATGGGAATAGGGTCATAGAAGTAAGTGATTTTATATATGACGTACAAAATGTTTTTGTCAATGTTTACAGGATATCTTCAATTGAAATGTCTGTAATACATGGAGTAGAGTTAACGTTTCTTAATATGGGGAATAAGAACTTTATAATCTCTTATTTATCTCCTCAAGAACTGTTCAACCTTATAGTACAAGATGGTGTTGTAATCAATCAAGAACATGATCAAGAAAGAGAAGCAGAAGTACTTACTAAATTAAATTCAAAAGGTAAAGGTTAATATATGGCATTATCAATAAAACATGACTACACTTTACTGGAGAGTGTAAAATTTCAACTTAAGTTAATCATACCTGGTATCACTGATAGACAGATTGGGATACTTGCGTATATGATTATCTATCCAGAAGAGTACAAGGATAAAATTGTACAAGATGATATCTCTACATCTAAAGGTTCTCTTGCTGTAAGATTATCTCAGATGGAAGATATAGGGATTTTAGAAAAGATTCCTAACACAAGTGAAAGAAGATTATTACCCGGGATATTAAACAGTATCCAGCTAGGTAATTTCACTTATACGATTGATGTAAATTTAATAACAGTAGATAAGTAAATATGAAAAAATTATTTAGTATAGGATTAAAAGCATTTAAAGGATTGTGTTATTATATTTATAGTGGTAAGATAAATAAACTTACTCTTTCAAATGTTAAAGGGTATTTTCAAGGATTAAGTAGAATGCATGATTACACTCATAATAAGAACCTGGAAGTATTTCAAGAAGAACAGTTTTATTATCGAATGTTTAAAATGGATAAAAACTGCATTGATAAAAAGATGTGCCCATGTCAATGCGAAGTTCCAGCTAAACAGTTTGAAGATAGAGCTTGTGAAAATAACTGTTATCCCGCAATGATGAATCAAGAACAATGGGAAGTATTTAAGAAAGTCAATGATCTTAATATACGTGAAATAAAACATATTGCAGTAGATAGATTTGTAAACATTTAAACATTTAAAACATTATTCAAATATGATTTTAGTAAATAACGGACAAGATATACATGTCCAAATTAAGGCAAACGTAGCTAAGACTTTTTCTTATGTTGTAGAAAACACATCAGATAAATCACTTTATTTGACATTAGGGAAAGTGTCATGTAGTTGTACACAGTTAGATATTTCAGAATTCACACTTGCTCCTGGTGAGAAAAAAAGAGTAAATGGTACAGTATTAAGAGGAACAAGTGCACTGTTTACACCCAACATTATGTACGGTGAAACTCAAGAAGGAGATAAGCAAATGATCTTCTATAATATTAACATCGAGTTAACATAATATTCAGTAAATAGAATTACCTTTACACTATTAAGTTTACTGTAAACAAAAAGATAATTAAGCATGAATATATTATTTTCTGAAACTGAACATAAATACTTTTTAGACAAGGAACCTAATAGACCTTTTACTTCTGTATCTAAGGTATTAGGTACTATTAAGAAACCATTTGATTCTAAGTTCTGGTCAGCTAAAAAAGCAGAAGAGGAAGGAATTACTCAAGAGGAAATGTTAAAGAGATGGAAGAAAAAAGCTGATCATTCTTGTTTAATTGGTTCCCATGTTCATAAGTTGTTTGAGGATGATCTAGTCAATAAAGGTGGAGTACTTCACAAACAAGAAGGTGCTTATAAAAAGGCTTTTTCTTTGAAAGAACTCCAGAACTTAGAAGATGGTATTTACCCGGAGCTTATTATTCCTCACATACCATCCTGGACTATAGGTACAGCAGATGTTATTACGATCAAAGGTAAAGAGTTTACCATAGAAGATTACAAAGGTTTTAGTTTAAATACACCTATTGCAACAGATAAAGGTTGGAAAAATATAGGTGATTTACAAAAAGGAGATTTGATTTTTGATGGTAATGGAGATTTAACACCAATTAAAAATGTGTCATCTATTCATTATAATCCATGTTATAAGATAACATTTGATACAAATGATGAATTAATATGTGATCATGAACACAGATGGGTCGTTAATAGTAGATTACAAAAAAGTAAATTTGATAAATATGTAACTGAAGAATTAACTACCTTAGAAGTAGAAGAAAAGTTTAAAAATGGCTACATAATTAATATAGAATGTGTCAGTTTAAATTTACCTGATATTGATTTACCTTTAGACCCATATATATTAGGAGTATGGTTAGGAGATGGTAATAGAACATGCGGCTCATTAACATGTGAAAATGATGATATATGGGAAGAAATAAAAAAACGAGGTTTTGAAGTTAGTATTAATCATAATAGAAACTTTTCAAAAGCTGAATCACGAACTATTTTAGGGATAAGTACACAATTGAGAAAATTAAATTTATTAGGAAATAAACATATTCCTGATTTATATATGAGAAGTTCCTATAACCAAAGACTTGAATTATTAAGAGGTTTTATGGATGCTGATGGACATTTTAATAAAAAAAGAAAAAGAAATTGTATATCTACTACAAAAACATGGCAAGTTAATGCGTTTGTAGAACTCATTTCATCTTTAGGTTTAAAACCCACTGTAATTCCTTATAAAGGATCTGGGTTTGGTAAAACTAATATTCAGATGTATTCTATAAATTTTAGTTCTTCAATAAATCCATTTTTATCTAGAAATAAAGATTATAATGATAACGTAAAAAAGAAAAGTTTTTTTAGTTCTAAAGTACGATACATTAAAAATATTGAAAAAATTGAAACTGTACCTACAAAATGTTTAGAAGTTGAAAGTGAAACACATACTTATTTAGCAGGTAAAACGTTAATAAAAACACATAACACAAATGAGGACTTGCAGATAGAACCTAAAAAGTATTACAAGAAAGAATTAGGTTATGCTGATTACACTTACTTATTGTCTCCAGTAGGACACATCATAGAAACAAAGTTTAATATCTATCAACTTCAATTATCTATGTATTCTTATTTCCTAGAATGTCTTGGTTATAAGTTTGCAGGAGGTACTATCAGACATGTTGTTGTGGATCCACTCAAGACAAACGAACAACTTACACCAGGAGACATAATCTCATTAGAGTCTTTACATCAGGTAATAGATTATCCTATCACCTATATGAAAGAAGAAGTTATAGCAATTTTAAGAAGTTTTAAATTATCAAACAAATAAACAATGGGAGTACAAAAATTTAAACAACGAAGACCTGAAATTGAAGCTATCAAGAACACAGGTGACAATCTTCAAGAGATTTTAGATTTTATTGGGTCTAAACTAGAAGACAATACTGAACTTGCAGACTATAAGTACGATGAAGAAAAGAATATTGTAGATGCAGATGGAAATCCATTTATACCAATTAATGATTGGTGTGCTTTTGAATTTGGAGAGTTTGCAGCATATGATAATACTGGTATGGAATTTTATTGGGAACCTGTAAATTAAGAAAGAATATGATTTGGATGTCAAATGAGGATATAGATAATAAATTAACAAACCAGTTAATTGAGAAACTTAACGAGGTGAACTTGGCTAATAGTCAAGGAATGGATGAGAAATTGATATGGTACTTTTCTACAGAGGGTGGGGATATAGCTTCAGCTCGAGAAATCATTGACATCATAAACACAAATAAAGATGTTATCGAACTTGTTGCTTCTGATGTAATTGCTTCTTCTGGATTCTTTATCTTTTTCAAGTCTACATGTAAAAGAAGGATTCTTCCTTACACTATAGGTGTACACCACTCTGCTGTAAGCACTATTAATATTCGTGTGGGTAATCTACCAAAGAATGAATATGACGTGCTTACAAAGTCTAAGAATAGTCAAATTAACGCAGATCTTTATAACTTAGGAATGAATCTTGGATTAGATCATATTCAATGTAAGACTTTCAAAAAGGGTAAAGATGTTATCATTGAATATCCAGAGTTACAAATTTTATTAACCCGGTCAATTGAATTAAATGCTAACATCCTCGATACTTAGTGAAGAAGGTATTATAAAGCCTGAAGCTTTAGAAGTACCTATCATAAAAGATACTATAGAAAATGTAGATGATGGTGAAAGAGTTGTACTTGCTGTACATATGATTACTTACCCATTCTCTCCTTATTCTACAATACACCAGGATAAAATAGAAACAGAAGTAAGAGAAGATTTTCCTGAGTATGCTGAAGCACTAGATAATGCTTCTTCGCTCTATTACATAGAAAGGTTAAAAGAAAAGCTAATGCATTTATACTCTACACCTTCTAAAAGGTTTAGAGATTCATTAGCAAGACAACTAGATATTGTATCTGATTATGGAGATACATTGATGAAAATTACAGATGGTAAAGATGGAAACTTATCTCAGATACGTCAATTGATTAAGGATTCTCCTTCATTATTGAATGCATTTAAAGAAACAGATAACATCTATAAAGAAGAACTTAAATCACATAGAGGTATGTCAGAATCATGGGATGATAAG
>Ga0154020_10011419_pt1 | contig 10130 bp, 5 predicted proteins | sample Klosneuvirus_201_FD_109709 | JGI IMG/M metagenome (GOLD analysis project Ga0154020, IMG submission 109709) | Active sludge microbial communities from wastewater, Klosterneuburg, Austria - Klosneuvirus_20160825_MG | ecosystem: Engineered > WWTP > Aerobic digester > Activated sludge | place... | reverse complement strand
GCGCCGATGCTGCCGCTCTGCAGCGGCGCATCGAACCCGACCTGGATGTACTCCTCGTTCGTGACGTTCTTGCCCCACAGCTCGAACGCCCACGAGTCGCTCTGCGAGCCGATGCCGATGCGCGCATCGAACAGCGCGTACGCGTCCTGCATCTTGAGCGGATTGAGATCGGAGCCGGTGTTGTAGTCGGACATGTACTTCGCACCGACATGCGCGCGCCACTTCAGGCGCGCGCTGATCGGGTGCTCGAAAGTCGCCGCGACGCCGCCCGCCCACTTCGGTGCGAACGACAGGGTATTGCCAGGCAGCCGCGCGGAGGCGCCGACCGCGGCGGCATTGAAGTTGCCGTATCCGGTCTCTGCATAGGTGAGGCCACCCTGCAGCGTCAGGCCTTCGAAAGGCGCATACCAGAGGAAATCGAGGTCAAAGCCCTGCGAGGTCACTTCCGGAATGGAGGCGACGATGAACTGCAGCCCGTTGTAGGTGTTGAGCTGAAACCCCTTGTACTTCTGGTAGAACACCGCGCCGTTCAGGGCGAGGCGGTTGTCGAGCCAGGCGGACTTCACGCCGATCTCGAACGAATCGACCGTTTCGGAGCCGAAAGCCGTGTCGGCATCGGCAATTGCGGCCGTCACCGGGCCGCCGATGCGCTCGCGATCGAGGTTGAAGCCGCCTGCCTTGTAGCCGCGCGCGTACGACGCATAGGACATCACGTCGTCCGTGAAGTGATAGATCAGCTTCGCGGTGCCACTCCACTCACCCTCGTCGATCGACTGGCGAGTCGTTGCATCGTTGAACGCGGGATCCGAGAAAGTGGCGCAACCGAGACCGTAGAAGCCCGGCAGCGCAGCGGCAGGCAGCGCCGCCGAGATGAGCGCAAAGCGCGCGCGGGCCGTGGCGCAACCCACACCCGCTGGCGAGGCGGCGGTGCCGAGGTTGGTGTAGTGCGAACCGAGTTCCTTCTCCTCGTTCGTGTAGCGCAGGCCGAAGCCGAGGTCGAACTTGTCCGTGAGCGCGAAGGTGTTGTTGGTGAAGAGCGCCCAGCTCGTCGAGGTCTGTCCGTAGGTGTCGTATGAACCGTTGCCGCTTGCAAACGACGCACCCGGCCCGCGACCCAGCAGAGTCGGAACGAGCGCAGGCGACATGCCCGCCGAGAGCGCGAGTCCGTAGTACAGCTCGAACTGGCTGTCGTACCGCAACGAGTTGATCGAATCGAGGTCTTCATCGGAGTAGAAGCCCCCGACCAGCCACTTGAGACGGCCTCGCTCGCCCGCGACGCGCAGCTCCTGTGTGAGCGTTTCAAAGGTATTCGCATAACTCTTCGAGTCGCGGTACAGGATCGCCGCGCCGGTGAAGTCGGCGTCCTGACCGAGTTCCGCCTCCCAATGGCGCCACGCCGTGACCGAAGTCAGCGTCGCGCCGCCGGCGAGGTCCCAGTCGACTTGTGCGGAGGCGCCACGGTCGCGGATGTCCTGCAGGGTATTGCGATTGGCGTAGGCACGTCGCGCGAAGGGCCTGGCGGGAATGGCGATGCCGCCGCCCGATATCGCGCTCACGATGGCCGCGCTCGGCCCATCCACGTACTGCACGCCGAGGCAGCAGAATTCGTTGCGCTCCGACCAGTCGGCGATCAGGCGCACACTGAGGTCGTCGTTCGGCTTCCACAGGAGCTGGCCCCGTGCGGTGTTCACGTCGCGGTTGACGTCCTCCTGCGCGCTGCGCGGCGCGCGCGCGTTCACATCGAGCCAGCCGTCGTGCTGACGATAGCCGTAGAAGATGCGCCCCGCGAGCTGCTCGCCCACGAGCGGGCCGGTCAGTGAAAGGGAGCCCTCCGCGATGCCGCGATTGCCGCCGATTGCTTCGAGCGCGCCGCCGAAATCGAACTGCGGCCCGACGGTGCGCACGTTGATCACACCGGCCGAGGTGTTCTTGCCGAAGAGGGTGCCCTGCGGGCCTTTCAACACTTCGATGCGCTCGAGCTCGCCGAGATCGCCAAACCCCACGCCGTTGCGGGGGCGATAGACCTCGTCGATCACGATGCCGACCGACGACTCGAGGCCGATGTTGTCACCGACCGTACCGACGCCGCGGATGCGCGCGGTCGTGCTCGTCTCGTTCGCGGTCGACGTGACCGTGAGGCCTGGCGTCAGGAACGTGAGATCCTTGATGTCGCGCACGCCCGTGTCCTGCAGCAACTGGCGCGAGATTGCCGTGACGACGATCGGCACATCCTGGACGTTCTCTGCGCGTTTCTGCGCCGTGACGACCACCTCGTCGAGGGTGCGCCCCTGTGCCGCGGCATCGCCACCCGGCGTCAGGGCTGCCAGCACGCACGCCATGGACGCACCAAGAAACTCTCGCATTGAACGCATACCAGTCCGGGCCTTTCGTGGTCTTGTCAGTCGAAGAGGTGCTTGCCGACCGACTCGAGATGATGGTCGCTGTCGCCGAAGGCGATCTCGAACATTGTCAGTCGCTTGAAATAATGGCTGACCGCGAGCTCGTCAGTCACGCCGATCCCGCCGTGCAATTGCACGGCTTGCTGCCCGACGAAGCGCGCGGCTTCTCCCACCCGCACTTTGGCGGCTGAAACGAGCCGGGCACGCTCACCCGGATCGGGCTGCCCGACGCCGTGCGCAGCGAGGAGCGCCATGGAGCGCGCGGTCTCGGTCTCGAGCAGCATGTCGGCCATCCGGTGCTGCAACACCTGGAAGCTGCCGATCGGCACGCCGAACTGCTTGCGGGTCTTGAGGTACTGACCCGTCATTTCGAGCAGTACGCTCATCGCGCCGACCGCGTCGGCGCAGAGCGCCGCGATCGCGGCGTCAATCGTGGCAGCCAGGTGAGGGGCGGCTCCACCTTCCTCACCGAGGAGCGCTCCCGGGCCGACACGCACGCCATCAAAGCGCACCTCGGCCGCGCGGCGCGCGTCGTACATCGGATAATCGCGCACCGTGATGCCGGGTGCCACGCGTTCGGCGAGGAAGAGTGACAGCCCCTTCGCAGTGCGAGCCGACACGATCAACTGGTCCGCGCCTGCGCCGTTCAGCACGTAGGTTTTCGCGCCGGAGATGACCCAGCCTCCCTCGTCGCGACGGGCCTCGCTCGAAACGGCGTCGAGTGCATAGCGCGCGCCCGGTTCGTAGTGCGCGAGCGCGAGCTGCCGCCCGCCGGCGCCGACCGCAGGCAAAATGGCAGCGCATTGATCGGCACTACCGGCGCGCGCGATCACGCCGGCGCCCATCAGCACGGTCGGGAGCCAGGGCTCGAGCAGCAACGCGCGCCCCGCCTCTTCCATCACGACGTACGCATCCATCGCCCCGCCGCCGAGACCGCCGTGCGCCTCGGGCAACGTGAGCGCGAGCACGCCGAGTTCCGCAAGCTGGCGCCAGGTGGCAGCACTCCAGCCCCGCGCGCTCGCCGCGATTTCGCGTCGCCGCTCGAAAGAGTAGTCGGCGGCGAGCATCCGCCTCAGGCTGTCGCGGAACTGTTGCTGCTCGCTGGAGAAAGTCAGCACGCTCAGAACCCGAGCAGGTGGCGCGTGATGATGTTGCGCTGGATCTCGTTCGATCCGGCATAAATCGACGCCTTCCTGAAATTCAGATAGCGACCCGTCGCCGCCTGCGGGTACGGCGCAGCCTCGTGACCGAGCGCGTGCATCGTCGCTTCAGTGAGCGCCTGCTGCAGCTCGCTGCCCATGATCTTGAGCATCGACGCCTCGGGGCCCGGCGCGTGACGCTGCTCCTCGAGCGCGAGCACCCGCAGGTTCATCACCTCAAGCGCCATCAGGTCGATCTCGAGTCGCGCGATCCGGTCGCGAAAACGCGTGTCGGCTGCGAGCGGACGGCCTTCGTTGCCGGGCTGACGCCGCGCGAGCGCCTTCAGCTCGGCGAGCCAGCGGCGGCAGTACCCGACGCCAGCGTTGCCGGTGCGCTCGTGGCCAAGAAGATACTTCGCGTACGTCCAGCCCTTGTTCTCTTCGCCGACCCGGTTTGCGATCGGCACCTCGACGTCTTCGAACCAGACTTCGTTGATCTCGTGTTCACCGTCGAGCATGATGATCGGGCGCACGCTCACGCCCTTCGCCTGCATGTCGATCAGCAGGAACGAGATGCCTTCCTGCGGGCGGCCTTCGGTCGCCGTGCGCACGAGACAGAAGATCCAGTCGGCGTGCTGCGCGAGCGTGGTCCAGGTCTTCTGCCCGTTGACGAGATAGTGCTCGCCGCGTCGCTCTGCGCGCGTCCTGAGCGAGGCAAGATCGGAGCCTGCGCCCGGCTCCGAATACCCTTGGCACCACCAGTCCTCGCCCGACAGGATCCGCGGCAGGAAGCGCTGCTGCTGGGCGGCGCTGCCGAACTTCATGATGACCGGCCCCACCATGCGGATACCGAAGGGCAGGATGCCGGGTGCGCCGGCCAGTGCGCACTCTTCCTCGAAAATGTGCTGGCGCACCGCGCTCCATTCGCAGCCGCCGAAGGCACGCGGCCAGTTCGGCGCGATCCAGCCGCGCTCGTGCAGGATGCGATGCCAGGCGAGATAATCCGCCTTCCCGAGCGCTTCGCCCGCGACCACCTTGTGGCGCAGTTCCAACGGCAGCTTCGAGCGCACGAACTCGCGCACTTCCGTGCGAAAAGCCGCTTCCTCCGGTGCGAACCCCCATTCCATGTCTTGCGGACGCGACGCCCCCGTGCCAATCGTCCCGGTAGGGTAGAAGCCACCAGCCGGTTCGGCAATTACATTGATCAAAAATCTGGCGAAGGCGTGGGGCAGACGATAGGCTGGCGGGTTTCCGGCCGGGATGTCTTGCGAGGAGCAGGTACGCATGAGCGCGACGAGTTACGAGAAGCGCGGCAAGGTCGCCGTGATCACGATGATGAGCCCGCCGGTCAACGGGCTTGGGGCCGCGCTGCGCGCGGGGTTGATCAAGGCTCTCGACAAGGCACTCGGCTCGCCAGGCGTGAAGGCGATCGTGCTCACGGGCAGCGGCAGCGGCTTCTCTGCCGGCGCGGATATCCGCGAGTTCAACTCTCCGAAGGCGGCCGCCCCGCCGACGTTGCACACGCTGATCGCTGCCTTCGAGGCGAGCCCGAAGCCGGTGGTCGCGGCCATCCATGGCACCTGCATGGGCGGCGGCCTCGAGCTCGCGCTTGGCTGCCACTATCGTGTCACGAAGCCCGACGCGCAGATTGCCCTGCCTGAAGTGAAGATCGGCCTCATTCCCGGCGCAGGCGGCACCCAGCGCCTGCCACGCGCGCTCGGCCTCGAGGCCGCGCTCAACATGATCGTTTCGGGCAACGTCGTTCCCGCGCAGAAGCTCGCCGGCACGCCGCTCTTTGATGAAGTGGCCGAGGGGGAGCTGCTCCCGACTGCCGTGATGTTTGCCGAGCGACTCATCAGGGAGAAGCGACCGCCGAAGCGCGTGCGCGACCTGAAAGTTCAGCACGCGAACCCGGAAGGCTTCCTGATGTTCGCGCGCAATACGGTCAAGGCCGTGGCCGGCCCCTTCCCTGCACCCGTCAAATGCGTGGAAGCGGTGACCGCGGCGGCCAGCCAGCCGTTCGCTGAGGGGCTTGCGACCGAACAGCGTCTTTTTCACGAGATTCTGCTGTCACCGCAATCACGGGCGCTGCGCCACATCTTCTTCGGCGAGCGCGCAGCAGCCAAGATTCCCGATGTCCCGGAGACGACCCCGCCCCGACCGATCGCGAAGGCCGCCGTGATCGGCGCCGGCACCATGGGCGGCGGCATCACGATGAACTTCGTGAACGCTGGCATCCCGGTCACCCTGCTCGAGATGAAGCAGGAGGCGCTTGATCGTGGCCTTGCGACCATCCGTGGCAACTACGGCGGCGCCGTGAAAAAGGGCCGCATGACCCAGGCCGATGTCGAAGCACGCATGCAGCTCATCACGCCGGCACTCGATTACGCGGCCATCGCGCAGGCGGACATCGTGATCGAGGCGGTGTTCGAGGACATGGAGGTCAAGAAGGGTGTCTTCGGGAAACTCGATGCCGTCATGAAGCCCGGCGCGATCCTCGCGACGAACACCTCCACGCTCGACGTCGACCGCATCGCCGGCTTCACGCAGCGGCCGGACGATGTGATCGGCACCCATTTCTTCAGCCCCGCAAATGTCATGCGGCTCCTCGAGGTCGTGCGCGGCGCGAAGACCGCGCCCGATGTGCTCGCGACCGTGATGAAGCTCGGCAAGAGGATGAAGAAGATCGCGGTCGTCTCGGGCGTCTGCGATGGCTTCATCGGCAACCGCATGCTCGAGCAACTCGGCCGCCAGATGCTGTTCCTGCTCGAGGAGGGCGCGCTGCCGAAGCAGGTCGACGCCGCCATGGAGAAATTCGGCTTCGCGATGGGACCATTCCGCGTGGCCGATCTCGCCGGCAACGACATCGGCTGGGCGATCAGGAAGCGCCGCTATGTGGAAAAGCCGCTGATGATCTACTCGCGCCTCGCCGACCGGCTGTGCGAGCAGGGGCGATTCGGGCAGAAAACGGGCGCGGGCTGGTACGACTACAAGGCGGGCGATCGCACCGCGCATCCTTCGACAGTGGTCGAGCAGATGGTCGTCGGGTATTCGCAGGAGATCGGCGTGAAGCGCCGCGTGGTGAGCGAGGAAGAGATCGTCGATCGCATCGTCTTCGCGCTCGTCAACGAGGGTGCGAAGATCCTCGAAGAGGGCATCGCGCTGCGCGCCTCCGACATCGACATGGTGTACCTCAACGGCTACGGCTTTCCCGCGCATCGCGGCGGGCCCATGCTGTATGCGGATACGGTCGGCCTCGATGTGGTCGTGCGGCGCATGAAGCAGTTCGCGCGCAACCGCCACGGCGACCCGGCCGCCTGGGCGCCGGCGCGCTCGCTCGTGAAGCTCGCGGCCGCGGGCAAGACCTTCAGCTGATTCCGGGGACACACATGACTGATGCCGTTATCGTTTCCATCGCCCGCACGCCGCTCGCGAAGTCTTGGCGCGGCGCCTTCAACATCACCCACGGCGCAACCCTCGCGGGTCATGTCGTCCAGCAAGCCATCGCGCGCGCCGGAGTCGATCCGGCCGAAGTGGAAGATGTGCTGCTCGGCTGCGCCTACCCGGAAGGCGCCGATGGCCTCAACATCGCGCGCCAGGCGGCGCTGCGCGCCGGCTGCCCGGTCACGACGGGCGGCGCGACGGTCAACCGCTTCTGCTCATCGGGCCTGCAGACCATCGCGATGGCGGCCGGGCGGGTGATCCTGGAAAAAACGCCGGTGGTCGTCGCGGGCGGCGTCGAGTCGATCTCCTGCGTGCAGAACGAGCTCAACCGGCACATGCTGCACGAGCCCTGGCTCATGGCGCACAAACCCGACATCTACCTGCCGATGCTGCAGACCGCGGAAAACGTCGCGAAGCGCTACGGCATTTCGCGCGAGCGCCAGGACGAATACGGCGCGCGGAGTCAGCAGCGTGCCGCGGCCGCGCAGGCGGCCGGGCGTTTCGACGCCGAGATCGCGCCCATCACCGTGACCGCGGCCTGGGCGGACCCGAAAACGCAGGCGACAGGCACGCGCGAAGTCACCGTCGCGAAGGACGAAGGCATCCGCGCCGACACGACCGTCGCGGGCATCGCGAAGATCAAGCCCGCCATCCCCGGCGGCGTGATCGCGGCGGGTAATGCGAGCCAGTTCTCGGACGGCGCCGCGGCCTGCGTCGTGATGGATGCGAAGCTCGCGGAGCGGCGCGGCATCACGCCGCTCGGTGTGTTCCGCGGCTTCACGATCGCGGGTTGCGAGCCCGACGAGATGGGCATCGGACCGGTGTTCGCGGTGCCGCGCCTGCTCGAGCGTGCGGGCCTCTCGGTCGATGATATCGGCCTGTGGGAGCTGAACGAGGCGTTTGCGGTACAGGTCATCTACTGCCGCGACAAGCTCGGGATCCCGGACGAGCGGCTGAACGTCAACGGTGGCGCGATCGCGGTCGGCCACCCTTATGGCGTCTCGGGCACGCGGCTCGCCGGGCACGCGCTGATCGAGGGCAAGCGGCGCGGCGTGAAGTACGTCGTCACGACGATGTGCATCGGCGGTGGCATGGGTGCGGCGGGCCTCTTCGAGGTCGTGTAGCGGGCTCGCGCTATACTGCCGGCACCTTTGCAAAGGCTGGCGACAGAACCCGCGCGATGTACCTGTCGTTCTTCGGACTCAACGAGAAGCCGTTCTCGATCACGCCCGACCCGCGCTACCTCTATCTGAGCGAGCGGCATGCGGAGGCCTTGGCGCACCTGCTCTACGGGGTCAGTGAAGCGGGCGGCTTCGTGCAGCTCACGGGCGAGGTGGGCACCGGCAAGACGACGATCGTGCGCTCGCTGCTCGGCCAGATACCGAAAAATGCCGAGGTCGCGCTGATCCTGAACCCGCGCATGACGGCACCGGAGTTCATGCTGACGATCTGCGAGGAACTCGGCATCGGCCTGCCCGACCACGCGGTCTCGAGCCTCAAGGATCTCGTCGATATCCTGAACCACTACCTCCTGCGCGCGCACGCCGATGGACGACGCGTCGTGCTGCTCGTCGACGAAGCGCAGAACCTCGCGCCCGCGGTGCTCGAGCAGGTGCGGCTCCTCACGAACCTCGAGACGCCGACCGACAAGCTGCTGCAGATCATCCTGATCGGCCAGCCCGAACTGCGCGAGATGCTCGCGCGCCCCGAGCTGCGCCAGCTCGCGCAGCGGATCACCGGCCGCTATCACCTCGATCCGCTGTCCTCGCCGGAGACGGCCGCGTACGCGCGGCACCGCCTGCGCGTCGCGGGCGCGACCTCCGACATCCTGACGAATGGCGCGCTCACCGAACTGTATCGCCAGTCGGGCGGCATTCCGCGACTCATCAACGTGATCGCGGACCGTGCGCTGCTGGGTGCGTACACACAGGATCGACACAAGGTCACCGCAGCGATCATCCGCAGCTCCGCGGGCGAAGTGTTCGACCGACGCATCACACCGCGCTGGTTGCCGTGGGCCGCAGGCCTCGGCGGCGCAGCCGTAATGGTGCTCGCCATGCTGGCGCTGTGGCAGTCCGGTGCGCTCCAGCGTGATGCGCTCGCAACGCCCCAGGCCCATGACCCGGACACCGTTACGGCGCAGGGCGTCGCTCGAGCAGCCGCCCCGGACCGGACCGCCGCGGCGGCGGCAGCGGCCCCCCTGCCTGCACCGACCCCGCCGGCACACGAATCGCTTGTCACACTGCTGGCGCAGCATGCCGCCGCCACGACCACTGACGCGGCGTTCTCGCGCCTGCTGGCACGCTGGGGCGCGGCCTACGCGGCCGGCGCGGGCGACGGTTGCGCGCAGGCCGAGCGGGCAGGACTGCAGTGCGTCGCGCAACGCGGCTCGTATGCGCAGCTGCGCCTCTACAACCGCCCGGCGATGCTGACGCTGGGTGACGATCAGGGTGGCACTCACCAGGTCGTGCTCGTCGCGCTCGGCGATGACGATGCGCGGCTCGATCTCGGCGGCGTGGAGTACACGGTCCGCATCGCAGACCTCGCGCGCTACTGGTTCGGCGATTTCGTACTCTTGTGGAGGCCCGTCGCGGTGCCGGTCAAGCCGCTCTCACCGGGCATGTCGGGCGAGGAGGTCCTCCGGCTGCGACAGCATCTCGAGCGACTCGCGGGCGTCAAGGACACCGGGGCGGAGGCCGATCGCTATGATGCGTCGCTGGTGCAGCTCGTCGAAAGCTTCCAGCGTCAACGGCGCCTCGATGTCGACGGCATCGCCGGCTGGCAGACTCAACTTGCACTCGACAACGCCGCACCCGCCGAAGGCACGCCGCTTCTCGTCGCGGGTGCAGAGGGGAGCTGAGCGATATGTCGTTCATCCTCGATGCACTGAAGAAGTCCGACAGCGAGCGGCAGCAGCAGGCAGGGCCGGCGCGCTTCGAAGTCCGCCGCGCAGCGCCGCGCAGCGGCTTGCCACTGTGGGCGATCGCGCTCGGCGCGCTGCTGCTCGTGAACATCGTGGCGCTCGGCTGGTTCGTGACCCGCTCCCGCACACCCGCGGCGGCACCCTCGCCAACTGCGGTCGTACCGGCACCGCCCGCCAGCGCCCCGACTGCAACCGCACCACCTCTGGTCACCGCACCACCTCTGG
>Ga0154020_10011418_pt1 | contig 10130 bp, 7 predicted proteins | sample Klosneuvirus_201_FD_109709 | JGI IMG/M metagenome (GOLD analysis project Ga0154020, IMG submission 109709) | Active sludge microbial communities from wastewater, Klosterneuburg, Austria - Klosneuvirus_20160825_MG | ecosystem: Engineered > WWTP > Aerobic digester > Activated sludge | place... | reverse complement strand
GCCCGGCACGAGGCTGGCGATGGCCCCGAGAACTGTCGTCTTCCAGCCCCAACGGTGGTCGAGCGCGGCGGGAAGCAGTGCCAGCAGATAGAGCAGGAAGAGGATGCCGTGGGCCATGCCGACATACCGCACGGCCAAGGGCTGGTCGGCTAAGTATTTCAATGGCATCGCGATGCAGAGGAGGATAAGAAAAGAGGCGCCTTCGAGGAGACCGATCAAACGGAGGCGGGCGAGAGAGTTGTCGAACATGAGTGAGGAAAGGAGACGCGAGCTGTGGGCGGTGGATCGGGCGGTTGGCGGGGCAAAAGAGAAAGACTACCGAGAAAGTGGGGTGGTGACCATTACGGGATCGAGGACGGATTCAACCCGCTCCCACCTTCAAAATTGATCTGCCGAGGAACTTTCGGCTGACTGCGGCGTGGTCCCCCTCTACCGCTCCTCTGACCTGATTGCGTTTGCCACCTCGCTGCTGCAGAGCCAGGGCCTCGATGCCGACAAGGCGGGAAGTGTGGCGGAAATTTTGGTCGAAGGGGATTTGCTTGGTCACACCACGCATGGCCTGGCGCTGCTGGGCGGATATCTGAGCGAACTCGAAGGGGGCCGCATGACCGCGGTGGGCGAGCCGCGGGTGGTGGCCGATTTTCCGGCGGCGGTGACGTGGGACGGGCAGCGTTTGCCGGGGCCCTGGTTGACGTTGCGCGCGCTCGAACTCGCGATGGCGCGTGCGACCACCCAAGGCACTTGCACGGTCGTGGTTCGCCGGAGTCATCACCTGGGCTGCTTGGCGGCGTACTTGAAGCGGGCGACGGATCGCGGCTTCATGGTGTTGTTGACCTGTTCCGATCCGAACGTGCGCACGGTGGTGCCGCATGGTGGACGTGAGGCGGCGTACACGCCCAACCCCTTGGCGGCGGGTTGGCCGACCGAGGGTGATCCCGTGCTGCTCGACGTCTCGATGTCGATCACCACGAATGCGCTGACCGCCCGGTTGCAGCAGGAAGGAAAACGATATCCGGGAACCTGGGCGGTGGACGGTGACGGCAATCCGACAGATGATCCCGCGGCTCTGGCCGGAACTCCGCCCGGAGCGCTCCTGCCAATCGGCGGGGTTGATCATGGGCACAAAGGTTACAGCCTCGCGCTCCTGGTCGAGGCGCTCACCGGAGGACTGGCCGGCCACGGCCGGGCTGATCCGAAGGAAGGGTGGGGGGCCACGGTCATGGTCCAAGTTTTGGCGCCGGCACTTTTCGCGGGTGAGGAGGCTTTTCGACATCAGACCGGCCACCTGGTGAACGTCCTCCGCTCCAGTGCGCCTCGCCCTGGATTTGAACGCGTGCGGCTTCCGGGCGAGTCCGGGTTGCGCAAACGTCGGGAACAGCTTGAGCACGGCGTGGAACTTTACCCGGCCATCCTGCCTTCGCTGCAGCCGTGGGCGGAGAAGGCGGGTTTGCCCCTCCCGCAGGCGTTGGCCTCCCGATGATCCGGACGGGGTGGTGATCGGGACACCCACGCTGGCTCGTTTCGGTTTGGCGATTGCGTCGTCCGGTGTCCACCGGCACCGTCCCTCCCCAGCCCCGCCAGTTTCCCCACCCCACCTCTCATGCGTATCCGAACCGGCCTGTTCGTTCCACTCTTATTCTGCGGCGCGGCCGCCGCTCACGCCCAGACGGCGAAGGAGGAAACGCCGGGGCAGAGAAACATTCGGCGTTCGCGCGAAGCGGAAACCAAGGGACTGGCGGAGCCCTTTAGGGGAATCACCGCCGCGGGCACGGTGGAGCCGGGACTCTTCCCGATCCGCTCCACCGGCGTGTCCACCGAACCGGTTCGTGTGGCGGCGGACCGTTTCCTCAGCCTGCTCTCACCGGAGCAGCGGGCGAAGAGCTCGTTTCCGCTGGAAGATCCGGAGTGGCGGAAGTGGATGAACCAGCATTTCTACGTCCGCCAGGGTGTGAGTTTTCAGGAAATGTCCGCGCCCCAGCGTGAAGCCGCCTTCGGGCTGATGCGCGCGTCGCTCAGTGCGAAAGGCCTGAAGCTCTCGCAGGACATCATGAAGCTCAACCACACGCTGGGGGAGCTGAACCATGACGATTTTGTCAATTACGGTGAATGGCTCTACCACGTAACCCTGATGGGTGAACCGTCGGCGACGGCCCCCTGGGGCTGGCAGCTCGACGGGCACCACCTGATCATCAACTACTTTGTTCTGGGTGATCAGGTGGTGATGACCCCGCTGTTCGTCGGTTCGGAACCGGTCGTGGCACCCAAAGGAAAGTACCAGGGATTGACCATCCTCCAGCAGGAGCAGAATGATGGGCTGGCGCTGTTGCGTTCACTCGATCCGGAGCAGCGAAAACGGGCGGTATTGAACCCCGCCAAGACGGGGAACGACAACCTGACCGAGGCGTTCAAGGACAATGGCGTGATCCCGTATGCGGGCTTGCCCGGATCCGCGCTGACCTCGGCACAGCAGACCCGGCTGCTTTCGTTGATCGCGCTCTTCATCGACAACCTGGACGAGGGGCATGCAAAGGTGAAGATGGACGAAGTCCGCGCCAAGCTCGCGCAGACCCACTTCGCGTGGATTGGTGGATCGGATGCGACGAGTGTATTTTATTATCGGATTTACAGCCCGGTGGTGCTGATCGAATTCGACCATCAGCGCCCGGCAAACTACCGGCCCGAGGGGACGAATCCGCAGGTGCCGAACCGGGAGCACATCCACGTGGTGGTCCGCACCCCCAACGGCAACGACTACGGCAAGGACCTGCTCCGGCAGCACCGCGATCAGCACAAGCACTGACCGTTGGATCCGAGCCAGGCCTCTCCGCTGTAGGCGGCCTCGCTGAGGTCGCGCTCCGATTTCCTCAAGGCTTTGCGGGAGTAGCCGCCGCCGCGGGCGCGGGCAGCCGGCAGGACTGCCAGGCGAGAAAGCGCCACACGCCTTTTTCCAGACGATAGGCGGCGAGGAAACTCAGCGTCAGCTCGGTGTAGGGCGTCTCCTGGCCGAGAACGACGCGACAGCGACCGTTCATCAGCACGAGTCCTGGAGCCACCTCGCGGAAGTCGCGTTGCTCGTAAGTGATTGAGCGATACTTGGACTTGCCGGTGGTCAGGACCTCGATGAACGACGCTTTGGTGTCCGCCTTGCCGCTGGAGTGCACGTAGAGCAGCTCGTCAGAAAAGGTGGCCGCCAGCTTTGCCGGAGAGGCGGAAATCATCGCCTCGACCCGGGCATCGTCAGCCAGCCGCCAGGTGGACGCCGGATCGATGGCACCGGCCAACGGGGAGAGGGAGAAGATTAAGAGACACAGGGAGGGTATGAAGGATTTCATCGGGAGTCGCAGATTGCCAGGGACGCGGAGGGTGGAGGGGAACAGCGGCCTCAGACTGGACGAAGGAACCGGCCAACTCAAGGCCCCGTCTGGACTGGACGCATTTCCGCTTGGCGGCGTCAGGGGAGGCGGCGAGTCTGCGTCATGCCCGCTGACGCAGACGTGGCCGCCGAGCTGGCGGCGCAACTCGACCGCCGCGATCCCCTCGCGCGATTTCGCGACGAGTTTTTTCTGCCGTCGGACACGCTCTATTTTGACGGCAATTCGCTCGGGCTGCTCTCCCGCCGGGCTGAGGCCTCCCTTCTTCGGCTGGCGGACGAATGGCGCGCGCACGGAATTGAGGGTTGGACCACGGGTGAGCTGCCCTGGATTGGGCTGGCCGAAACGGCGGCGGCCGGGCTGGTTCCGCTGCTCGGTGCCGCCGCGGATGAGGTCTGCGTCTGCGGCCAGACCACCTCCAATCTCCACCAGCTGCTCGCCACGCTCTATGATCCTGATCACCCGACGCGGCGCGTGTTGGTTGGTGACACCCTGAACTTTGCCTCGGACACCTACGCCCTTCGGTCCCATCTCCGGCTTCGCCGAGTGGACCCGTCGGCGCATCTGCGGCTGATTGCTTCTCGGGACGGCCGTGGACTGTGGCTTGAGGACATCCTCGAGTCCTTGGCGGATGACGTGCAGATCGTGGTTTTGCCGGCGGTGGTGTTTACGAGCGGACAACTGCTGGACGTCGCCACGATCACGCGCAAGGCGCGGGAACGCGGGATCCTTGTGGGCTGGGACCTTTCGCACAGTATCGGCGCGGTGCCGCATGCGCTCGACCGCGACGGCGTGGATTTTGCGTTTTGGTGTCACTACAAGTGGCTCAATTCCGGACCCGGTGCGGTCGGCGGGCTTTACGTGAACCGGCGGCATTTTGACCGGGCTCCTGGACTGGCAGGGTGGTGGGGGGTGCGACCGGAGCGGCGTTTTGCGATGGCGCCGGAGCACGAACCTGCCGGAGGCGCGGCGGCACTGCACGTGGGCACGCCGCATCTTCTTTCGATCGCGCCGCTGTTGGGCTCACTGGAGCTGATTGCCGAAGCGGGAGGGATTGCGGCGCTGCGGGCGAAGTCACTTGCGCTGACGGATTTTCTGATGGCACGGGTCGAGGCCGAACTCGCGCCGCTCGGCTTTACGATCGCCACCCCGCGTGGCGCCGCGGCGCGGGGCGGGCATGTCGCCCTGGCTCACCCCGATGCCTGGCGGATTTGCCAGGCGCTGAAACGTGCGGGAGTGGTGCCTGACTTCCGTGCGCCGGACCTGCTCCGGCTCGCGCCTTCCCCGCTTTATACGCGCTTCGCGGACTGTGCGGATGCGATGGCCCGCCTGCGCGAAGTTGTCGCGTCTCGCGCCCATGAGCGGATGCCCGCGGCGCCTTCGCTGGTGCCCTGACCGCGGGCGGATTACCTTTCCTATGCGCTTAATCGACATTTCCCGAACGCTCCAGACGGGTGCTCCGCATTGGCCCGGGGACACTCCGACGGAGTTTGTCGCTACCGCAAAGATGAGTGAAGGCTCCTCGTGCAATGTGGGCCGGCTCTCGCTCTCGGTCCACAATGGCACCCACGCGGACGCGCCGTACCACTACAATCCGCGGGGTGAAACGGTGGAGATGATCGCGCTCGACCGTTTCGTCGGGCCTGCCCGGGTGATCGATGCCCGTGGGCGGGCGGGTTTGTCGCCCGAACTGCTCGCGTCATTTTCACCGGCTGAGATCGCCGCGACCCCGCGGCTCCTCTTCCGCACCGATCGCTGGACCGACGCGGATCGTTTTCCGACAGACTGGCCGCTCTTGGAGCCCACGTTTCCGGCATGGCTGGCGGCTCGTGGCGTGGGGTTGATCGGGCTCGATGTTCCCTCGGTCGATGCGCTGCAGAGCCGGGAACTTCCGATTCATCAAGCGCTCGATGCGGCCGGTATCCTGATTGTGGAGAACCTGGACCTGCGGGGAGTGGAGCCGGGATGCTATGAACTGATCGCGCTCCCGCTCAAACTCCGCGGTGGCGATGGTTCGCCGCTCCGGGCGGTGCTGCGGGTAACCGGTTAAGGCACCTCGTACACTTCCACGATCGCAGTGCCGGTGCCGCCGTCGGCGCCGGATGCGTGAACGGTGTAGCCCCCGGGGGGCAGATTGATCAGGAGGGCGGCGTCCTTGCTGCCGGGGAGCAGGGCGAAGGCGCCGACGCTGGCGAAGACGCCGGAGAGCGTTGCGGAGTAGGTGTCGTTGTCGGCGATTCTCACGGGTGGATTGGCCGCGGTGAAGACTTCCAGCTTGGGATCGGCGAGGGTGCCCGCGACGCCGAGGGGAACGAGACTGGGACCGACGGCCCGGATGAGGGTGCTCTTGGTCGTGGAGCCGGTGATCGTAAAGCCGGCGATGAGGCGGTCGCCACCGCTGCCGACAACATTCAGCGCGGAGAGATTGGTCAGCCGCGGGTTCTCGCCGGAACCGGCGTCGTAGGCTTCGACGACCACGTTGCCGGCTGACGGACCGGAGACCTGCAGGGTGCGGCCGCCATCGATTTCGGCAACCAGAGCCGCGTCGAGACTGGTGCTAGTGGCAAAAGGGAAGGCGCCGACGGTGGCGGCCGCGCTGGCCACGGTGGTGACCCCGTTCCAATTGTCGTTCGTGGCGATGCGGGTGGTGTTGTCGAAGAGGGCGAGACTGGGATCGGACATCGTTCCCTCGACTCCGAGGGCGGCGAGACTCGGACCGGCGGCGCGGAGCAGGACCGGTTTTTTCCCTCCCTGCATCGTCAGGCCAACGGTGAGAATCTGGTTTGCGGCGAGGGTGGTGCGCACGGAGACATTGCTCAACCGGCTCCCCTCCGTTTTCGCCGCGGCGACGATCAACGTTCCATTGATACCACCAAGATAGTGGGGATCGTTGATCAGCGCGGTCACCGGATACACGCCGGGTGCGACCGGCGCCGTGGCGCTGCCGTTGTAAGTCACGGACGTGGCGAGGCCCGCGGGCGTGGTGTTCACGGACACCACCTTGGGTGAACCATCAAAGACCTGTCTGAGGTTGCCCAGACGGAGTGTGGCCACCTCGAAGGCTGTGAAGGTAAACCGATCTGCAGAAACCAGAAACCCGGTGGATTCGGGGTTCTTGCCGGTGGCGGTCAGGCGGAGGGTGTGGGGAGCGGCAGTGGCAAACGTGACGGTGCCGACGGCGATGGAAGTGAAGCGGTTGGTGCTCGCGTATTGATCGAGTGTGCCGCCGACGGCGACGCCATCCACCGTGAAGCTCAGCTGTCCGCGATTGGGGGTGGCCTTGTAGGCCAACTGGAGCTGGTAAGTTCCAGCCGGGATCGAGCTGGTGGTGAACTCCATGAACGGGGTGGCGCTGGTCGAATTGAGCTGCACCCAACTTCCGCCGCTGGCGAGGGCTTCGGAGTTGACCGAGGACGTGCTGCCGTTGACGACGACGGGCAACACTTCGGCTTCGAAACTCAACGAGGCGGGCGGAGCTGACTCAGGCTCGACATTGATGGGAAGCGACGGGGCGCTCTCACCGATCGGATTCACCGCCGAGACCACGTAAAAATAGGGACGGCCGTTGATCAGTCCGCTGTCGGTGTAGTGGGTCGCCATCACACCGGTGGCAATTGGCGCGTAGGGTCCTTCGCGCACGGTTGCGCGTTGGACGATGTAGCCGGTGGCTGCAGTCCCGGCCCAATTCAGGGTGACCTGACCCGTGCCTGCTCGCATCCCGGTGAGGTCGGTCGGCGCTTCGGGCGCGCGGGTGAAGATCGGAAACGTTTCCACCGAGGGTGGCAGGTTTCGGGTGTAGCGATCCAGCGAGTAGAGGATCCTTTGCTGCAAGGCGCCCGTGGAGTCGAATCGGAGCACGGCGGTACTTTGGTTTCCCAGCGTTCCGGAGTATTCCTTCGCCAGATCGGCCGAGACATTGATTTTTGTGCCGGAACCGAGCGTCGGTTCCTGATTCAGGCGGATCGTAAAGGACTGATTCCCGGCGGAGTCCTGATTCAGGAGCATGACCGACACCAATGACTGGGAGGCTGAACTTGTGCTCAGGACGGCGAGATTCGGCACGGACGTCGTGCTCGGCAGGTAACCTCCTGGGAGCAGGTAGTCGGCGACCATCTTCATGTGGTGAAAGCTTGAACGCCTGATCGGCGTCGCCCACGAACCGCCGATGAAACCGAAGTCGGTGTTGCTGCCGGATCCACCGCCCTCCTGCAGACTCCAAGTGGCCATCGTCAGCGCCTGGTGTTTCATGCCGACGCGGTAGTATTCGGCGAAGAGCTGCCCGTTGATAAACGACGACACTCCCAGTCCCGCCGGGTTGTTGATCGACGTCGGAGGATTGCTGTAAGTCAGGTTGAATTCGGTCAGACTCCACGTCAGGGCATCCGCTCCGGTACGGCGGTGCAGCGCGTTGGCGAGGTTCACGTGGCCGAGCAGGGCAGTGACCGTTGACTCGAAGCCCGAATGCATTTCGGCGAGCACACCGTTGCGGGTGAAGGTAGCATTAAATGGATACCGATGAAAACTGATGTTGTCGATGTAGAAACGTCCCTTGGTGTCCTTGCCCGTGATATCCGATGCACCCCCGACCAGCGCCTGGAATTTGGTGGTGCTGTAGAAGGCCATGTCGGCGGCGCTGAGGTGGATGCCAGGATCAACATCGCGCATGGCCGCACTGAATTCCTTGATGTAGCCGGCCACGTGGGCGGCCATCTGAGTCTCCGTCCCCGACCACTTAATGTCGGGCTCGTTTCCGATGCTCCAGTACTTCACCGCCCGCCGATGGGTCACGTTGAGGTAGGTCACGGTGGCCGCGGCCACGGCAGCTCCCTTGTGACGGGAAACCTGGATCATGGGCTCGGCACCGATGCCGCGAATATTGTCCACCTGCCTGAGGAGCGCGGCGTCGGACAGCGGATTGTTGTCGTAGGTGATTCCGCCGATACGCATCAGAGTCACCCCGCTCTCCTTGATGAGCGTGTACGCGGAGTCCGGAGGGTTAAGCCAGAAGTTTTGCCCGATCAGCCGAGGGCTGACTGGGGTGCCGGCAGGAAAGGCGCCTTGGACGATGGACCCGGTGATCGCGAAAACGAGGGCGGGCCACGCGTGGAACGTCCGGTAGGTGCGTACGAAAGTGCGGAAGGACACCAGCAGAGCATGAATCATTGGGGGCAAGGGTAAAGGTTTCTTACCCTTGATTGTTCCCTCGGGCAATGGGAGGCGCATTCGTTCTGAAGAACGGACACGGCGAGTAGCCTGCACAGCGAGGCCTATTTTGCCCCGGGGAAGACGATCGATTGCCCAGCCCCGAGCCGACCTTCAAACGATCATTTGTCGGCTCCCGAAGTGATCGGAGAGAACTCGGAACGACGGATGAAGGTTTGATCGACCTCCCGTTTGAACTGCGCGGCGCCGACGGGATCGGTCTGGCGGAGGAGGTAGACGTTCTCGTTGGCGTCCTTCATATTCCGCAGACGCTCGTCCTCTTCCCACATCATCAGGGCGTACTGTTCCTTGCTTATGCCGAAGATGGGGATCGTGAAGCGATTGAGCGCTTTGCCGGTCTCGTTGAAGTAACGGGCCACGGCGATTTCACCCAGGCCCTTCTTGGTGTTGATGTCGCGGGGACGAAAAACGGGAGGGCGCTCGCCCTCGACGATGTACTGCGGAAGGCGGACGATGCCATTTTTTGGGGTGTCGTCCTCGGCCGGTTCGGGTTTCGCCACGACAGGTTTGGGTGGAGCGGGGGGGCGGTACGGAATACCGGCGGCGACGGCGCTCGTGGTCGACCGCGAGAGCCGCTCGGAAGGCCCGCTGACCTCGAAGGTGGGTCGTTCGGGAGGTGGCGTCGGTGCCGTGGCTTGCCCGTAGAGCGCTGAGGAGGTCAAAAAGGGGATCGTCGCCAAGGCCAGAAGAAGGGGGGTGGTATTCATGCCTGTTTTTTAGACTCCTCGGAAGTGGGAAGGTTCGGGAAAAGGATCGGATTGTGGTTCGTTGGCGTTTAGGGCAGGTTGGTCGCTGGTGCCTGCATCTGCCTCTTCGTGATCGAAGCACAGCTTTCGGGCTTAAGTGCGGACTTGGCCCGAGCCGTCGATTAGGTACTTGTAAGTGCAGAGCTCTGGCAAACCCATGGGGCCGCGGGCGTGGAGACGGTCGGTGCTGATACCGATTTCTGCGCCGAAACCGAATTCGAAACCGTCGTTGAAGCGGGTGCTGGCGTTCCAGCCGACAACGGCGCTGTCGACGCCGGCTTGGAATCGACGAGCGGCCGATTCGTCGGCCGTGATGATTACGTCGGTGTGCGCGGAGCTGTCCCGGTTGATCACGGTGATGGCCTCGTCGAGGGAATCGACGATTCGCACCGCGATGACCAGATCGAGGAATTCGGCGGTGAAGTCCGCGGGCTGCGCGGCGATGACCTGTGGCGACGAGGAACCGGCGGTTGGCGCGAGGATCGCGGCGGCCCGGGGATCGCAGCGGAGCTGCACTCCCTTGGCGGCGAGCGCGGCGGCGATCCGGGGAAGAAGGGAGGGGGCCGCAGTGGCGTGGACGAGGAGTTGCTCGGCGGCGTTGCAGACGCCGGGGCGTGAAACTTTGGCGTTGAGGGTGATTGCCTCGGCCATGTCGGCATCGGCGGCGGCATCCAGGTAGACAAAACACACGCCGGTGTAGTGTTTGATCACCGGGATGCGGCTATTTTCGACCACGAAGCGAATCAGGCTTTCACCCCCGCGCGGGATGATGCAATGGACGAGATGATCG
>Ga0154020_10011417_pt1 | contig 10131 bp, 3 predicted proteins | sample Klosneuvirus_201_FD_109709 | JGI IMG/M metagenome (GOLD analysis project Ga0154020, IMG submission 109709) | Active sludge microbial communities from wastewater, Klosterneuburg, Austria - Klosneuvirus_20160825_MG | ecosystem: Engineered > WWTP > Aerobic digester > Activated sludge | place... | reverse complement strand
TGGAAGAACAAGCGCAAGGAATTGAACACGGTCGTTGAGAAACTGCGCGTGGCGGGCAAGAACCTGACACTGGACCTCAAGCCCAAGAGCGATCATGGCGCCATCGTGATCGATTTGCAATCAACGCGTGATTCAGACTCCCGCGGCCGAAACGCGAGTCGCTTTCGCCTCATGAACGCGGCTGGCGCCGAAGTTGCCTTGGCAGATGCGGGCCTGCGCGCTTTCTACTATGGCCACATCATTGGTATACCGCCGGGAACCTATTCGCTTGTGCTTGAACTGGCAGGTTTTGAGCCGCTGCGGCTGGAAAAGCTCACCGTGACTGCCGGCGCAGTAACAAAGGCGAGCGCAGCGCCCAAGGCACTGAAGGCGCTGACATGCACCTTCGAGGCAGAAGGCCTGTCTCTCCAGATGTTGCGCAGCGCCCTGATTACTGCCTACGATTCCGACAACATCACGCTTCAGCTGGCGGAGAAGCCGCGAGTCAATTGGGCAGAATATCAAGTCTACACAATTGTTCTGACACTCAATTCCATTCCGGCTGCAACATCGAAGATCAGCATCAAGGTTGCAGGCTACAAAGAGCTGCTCGTCGAGTTGAAGGAAACCGAGACACGACAAACACCCAAACTGGAACGCGAGTAATCGCGCCCTTTCTGCGTCGATGGTCAAGAATGTGTACCAGGCATGCTTTAAGCGAAAGAACTTCCATGCGTTACCTCGCGCCTCTGCTTCTGCTGCTTTGCCTTGCCCCCGAGCTTTTTGCCGCTGAGCAGAAGCTTGAGTTTGATGCTCGTGTAGAGGGCCGCGTCACGGACACTTCGGGTGCTCCCGTTGCCGGCGTTTTGGTCAAGGTCGTGCTCAACGATCTTTGGGGCTGCAAGTCTGCCGACCAAAAGGCCACGCAGGAGCGCAAGCGCGGCAAGTTCCCGGTGGGCAGCGTCAGTGGCGATTGCACCTCCGACGCCGAGGGCAAGTTCTCGCTGGCGGTGAAAGTCGCGCTCAAAGACGGCACGATGCCGCAAACCAAAGTGAAGGGCGCCGACGGCAGTATGATCGAGACTTGCTGGGTTTCCGTAACCGTCTCGGCGCAGAAGGCCGGATACTTCGCCCAATCCTGGGATACGGTGCTCTACCAGGATGCGTCCAACAAATGGCCGCTTCCCAATTTCGTTCGCGCCTTCACGCTCAGTGGGCGCGCCGTGATGCAGCCTCTCTCGCAGCCGCTTGAAGGGCTGTCGCTGTACTTCATCAAGCCCGAAGGTGCCGCGTCGGGCAACATCCCCCCGGACACTTTGAAGGCCGTCACGGACAAAGGCGGCGCCTTCAGCTTCACGGGCGTTGACGTGCACAAGCATTCCGGCTGCGTGGTTTACGCCGATTCCGAAGGCTGGGCACTCGACCCGCTCTCCCCCCACTGGAACACGGAACTGAAGCTCGGCAGCGATCACGAAGCGGCGCTGGGCGACCTCACGTTCTGCCCTACCGGCAGCATGAAGCTCACGCTCAAGCGCGAACACAACCAGCCCTTGGCGGCGCCGCTGACCCTGACCATGATTGAGCCTGTGAAGGGCCGCTTCCTGGCCGCGCTCAAGAATCCCTCATACGGCAAGTTCACGTGCGACCGCCTGCCCGAGGGCCGCTATCGCATCTCCTCGCCCGCGCAGGGGGGCGCGCCCGCCTTTGCCAAGGAGTTCCGCGTTGAAGCCGGCAAGACCACCGACGTGGGCGCGGAGTTGCTGCTCGACGTCGAGCAATCGGTCGAGTTCAGCACCAAGCTGATCGGCAGCGTGCGGACAAATCAGGGTGTGCTGGCCGGCGCGAAAATCACCTGTGAACCCAACAAGCTGTGGCACTTCCGAAGCGCCAAGGAACTGGAGCGCGAAGAAATCGCCTTTGGCAAGTTCCCTGAGATCACGGTCAGCGGCGAAGCCATCAGCGAAGATGACGGCGGCTTTGTCATCGAAGTCAAGGTCACGCTCAAGGGCGCCTACATTCCCATGCAGAACCTGTCGACCGCTCGCGGAAACTATGTCCAACAGCCCTTCTGCCACCTGCATTTCAACGCGGAGTCCGAGGGCTACTGCAAGACGCAAATCACCATTATGGTGTGGGAAGGCACGCGCAACCGTGTGGACTTTGGCCGCGTCTCGCGCGCGTGTTCGGTGACTGGCCGCATCCTCGACGGCGATACCGGCAAGCCGCTGGCCAACATGCCGCTGGTGTTTGGCAATGAGCGCGAGTTCTACTGGGGCACGCGCGGCCCTGAGCTTGCATCGACCAAGACAGACGCCGAGGGCAATTTCAAGTTCACCGGTCTGGACGCCAACAAGCGCAACTACGGCATCGTGATGGTGGACTCCGACCATTACGTGCTCGATCCCAAGTCCACGGGCTGGGAAAACACAGATCTCAACCGCAACCCCGATGCGAAGCTGGGCGACCTGCGCTTTGTGAAATGCGGAACGCTCAAGGGCCAGTTGCTCAACCCTGACGATTCGCCGCTCGAAGCCCAGGCCCAGATCAGCCCGCAGACCGCCGTTTCAGGAGGCCGCCGCCAGGATTACGGGCGCATTATGCAGCAGAACGTGGATACAGGCCGCGGTGCGTTCCGGTTCTCGCGGCTGCCCGTGGGCAAGTACCAGCTCATGGCGCAGTCGCACCAATACCTGCCTCTGTTGATCAAGGACATCGAGGTCAAGGCGGCTCAAACCGTTGACCTTGGCAACCTGACGATGACCAACGCGATGAAGATCAACGTCGAAGTTGACACCGGTGGTCGAGGCGAAGGCGCAGACGGCCGAATCTACGCCGAGCAGATTGAGGGCAACGATCCTGAGATGGAGCTCAACAACAACACCGAATATCGCGGCAAGCGCAACAATGAATACTGGCGCGGTGGCGTGGCCACTTTCGACCGCATGCCCCCGGGGAAATGGCGCATTACGATTTTCTGCCGCAACTTCTGCCCCGCCACAGAGGTCGTCGAACTCAAGCGCACGGACGTGACGGTCAAGTTCAAGCTGACGGCCGGCGCGAAGCTCTCGGTCAATCTCTCTGACCGCAACGGTAACGCGATGAACGGCACCGTTTTGCTCGTGTCCTGCGAGAACGCGATTTACACCGAATACACGAAGTCCGGCAAGCTGCCCGCCATCGAAGACGTTCACCGCAACTGGCAGCTCTGGAACCGCAGTATTGACCTGCGCATCTCCCAGGAGTACCGCGAGGCGATCGTGATTGAGCACGCACGGCCCGGCAAGTACTTCGTGATCGCCTTCATCCGTGAAAAGACCCCGATCGCCAGCGAAGTGATTGAACTGTTCGAGGGCAAAGACGCTCAAGTGGCGCTGCGCGAGCCGAGCGCGACTTTGAAAGTCACGCTCAAGCGCGGCGGCAAGCCGGCCGCGAATGAGTCCGTTTACGTGTTTTCGCTCGTCGGGCTGAAAGACCCGCTGAAAGATGAGTACGACCCCAACCGCGGCAGCGTGTTTGGCAATTACAACGTTGCGCCGCGTTCCACGAGCAATGAAGGAACAGTCGAGTTCAAGGGCCTCAACGTGGGTGACCTGTGCGTCGTCACGGCACGCGAGCACCTGTGCCTGACGCGCGGCTTGGGTAACCCTTACAGGTTGGGTTTGATGGAAGTGTTGCGCGGCCGGGTGCAGAAAGCCAGCGTGGGCGAAAACGCGCAGGTGATTGAACTGCCTGCGTATGCCGGCACATGGGTAAGCGTTGAAGCCAGGCAGAGCGAAGGACGCGGAGCATCGGGCACGCTCATTCCGCTGCCGGCCAATTGCCAGACATACCAGGGACACGAGCTGGCCGGTCGGCTGGAATTCGGCGTCATTCCCAAAGGGCGCTACGAGTTGATCAGCTACGCCGCCAGTGGGTTGGTGCGCGAAATTGAAGTGAACGCCGAAGGCGAGCAGCATTTCAAGTTCGACGAAAAACTCGCCGAGGTCACCGTGCGCGTTTTGGACGATAAAGGCGAAGCCGTTGAGTTCGTCCGCGTGGTCTTGATTCCTGAAGTTCAATCAACATTTGCAGAGCCCCTGGTTCAGGCCATTGGCGGGCGCATGCAAAAGGATAAGTCTTTCGTGTTCCGCGTTCCGGAGGGCAAATTCCGCGCGCTTGCCATGGCGGGCGGCCGAGACGAAGACGAAATCGTGCGCCTCAACTCGGTCAAAGTCGATGTCAAGGCCGGCAAGAACCAGGTCTCGATTACGATCAACGAAAACACGGGCACGATCCGGCTTCACTTCAACACCGGCCGCTCAAACCCCATGGGCGGCGGAATGATCCGCATGATGGTCGTGGACGACAAGGGCAAGGTGATGGAGGCCGAGGGCGAATCGTGGTTCAACCTTGGCGGCAACTCGCCCGTGATTTGCGTGCCGCCGGGCAAGTACAACCTGCGCTTTGACGGCACCATCAAAGAGATCGTGGTCAAGGATATCGAGGTCAGGGCCGGCGAATGGACGATACAGGAAGTCGATGTCGAAGCGTTGGCTTGCCCGATCTTCCGTGTAGCAGGCCCGGGCCTGACGCGCGAACTGCTTGCCTCTGCGGAGATCACCTATCACCAGGCCGACGGCAAGAAATCCCAAACGCCTACCTTGGCCTGCCTGCCCAAACCAATGGTGATTACGCAGAACATGCCCGGCGAACTGGCACTGACACTCTTCGGCCTCGATGCCGACATGACCGAGGTGCGCGTCAAGATCAAAGGCTACAAGGAATTCCAGCTGCGCGGCTGGCGCGACTACAACTACCAACGCGAACCGGCGAAGCTGGAGAAAGAGTAATGTCGCCCGCGCTCCGTAGGGCGACATAAATGTCGCCCCTGCTACAGCGGGATTTCGACACTGGCCGTCGTGCCAGCGCCGGGTTTGCTTTCGAGGCTGACTTCCCAACCCATTTGCTGCGCATACTCGCGTGTGAGCCACAGCCCAAGGCCTGTGCCCGCACCTTGCTCGTTGGCTTTGGCGCCGCGCGCAAACCTTTGAAACAGGCGCGGCTTGTCTGTGTCCGAAATCCCCGCGCCCTGGTCGATGATGCGCAGGATCAGTTTGCCATCCTTTGTTTCACTGGAGATGCGCACAGGTTTGCCGGCGTCGCGGCTGTATTTGAGCGCGTTGTCGATCAGATTGAAAAACACCTGCTGCGCGGCTGCGCGATCCTGCCTTACGATGGGCAACTCGCGCGCTTCGTTGATGACTTCGCGACCGGCATGAGCGCGCAGCGCGGCTTCGATAGCCGCGTTCAGCGGTTCGCCCAGCGGAGCCGGAGCGACTTCAAGTTTGAACGAGCCGCGCTCGATTTTTGCGGACAGCAGGATCATCTCGACGAGGCGAGTCAGGCGCTCTTCCTCGGCCAAAATGCGCGATGCGTGCTGTTCAACCTTCTCGTTCTTAGCGGTCTTGGCCTGGCCAATGAGCAATTCCGTGAACAGGCGCATGGCGGTCAGCGGCGTGCGCAATTCATGGCTGACCGCGGCCACAAACTCTCCCTGCTGCTGCGCCAGCGCCTCGCTGCGCGAGACGGTGCGATGGAGAAACAGGCCCACCACGGCGATGATGAGCGCGTATCCAATACCGACAACCAAGTAGGTATTTCGGGTACGTTCAAAACGTTCACGAAACCCGGCCGTGGCCGAACCCATAACGTAGGCATGCCCAAGCAAAGTGGCAAAGCCGAACGGTGTTGTCGGCGTATTGTACTGCTGAAACCAATTCACGGGCTGGTTGCTTCGCATTCTTGCCCAGTTCCCTAGAAAGATCGAGCCCGGCATGGCACGCGTTCCAAATTGCTCGATGAGCCATGTTGACTTCACGTAGTCCAGATCAATTTCAAAGCCCTGCATGATGTGTTCTGCTGGCGTGCGCACTGTGCGCCAGAAGATCATGCGCCGCCGATCGTCAACCCGTTGATAGAAGCAGAAGGGATAGACCTGCACGATGGAATCGCCATAGGGATCGTCGACGCCGGGCGGACGTTTGAGCCCCGCCCATGGGTCTTCCTCCCTGCCGGCCTTGTTGGCCTTCTTGTGGATTTGCTCACTGCGTGCTCGATTGGCAACATCCTGCGAGTTTGAGTTCACAATCAACACTTCGTTCGATACTACTTGCACGCTGCTTGGCTGCTTGCCGCTCTTCAATGAGAGGAAACTGGACACAAGCAAGTCTTCCGCCACAGGCTTGCGATCATCCATCCCGGTATCGTCGAAACGTGCGCTGACGACGTAGGGCAACTCTGTGAGTACTGCTTCGCGGCTATCGCGGACCACCTTCTTGAACTCCTCTGAGAGAGGCTCAGCCCTCTGGTAGCTTTCGAGCTGTTCACTTTGATCTTCAGCCTGGTGCGGAGAGTTGTAGGCAAGCGTCTGCCCGTCGCTGCGTACTTGGAAGTAAAACTTGATCAGTCGGTTGCGAGGAGGCCCTGCCAGATTGGAGCGAACCACACTCGGACCCTGCGCCTGAATGTTCAGCGGCGCTCGCCAATGCTGATACTCGGTGTACTCGCGCGAGAATTCCGTCGCGAACAGTTCATTCAATGTGGCGTTGGCCCTGAAGTTCAACTCTAAGGTCTGGTTCAGACTTGATTGCGCCGCCTGATTCACTTGCTCAACGTATTCGCGCTGCGCGTGCTTCGAACCCACGCGGCTCAGCACCGCCAGCGGGATCAATCCCACCGCGACGTAGAGCAGCATGGCTATGCGCACCTTTTTCATGGCTCGCTGACGCGGCTGAGCCGCGCCCCTACAATTCCCAGCGATAGCCGGCGTCGCGCACCGTTGCGATCACGCGCGGCTTTTCTTTGTCCTGTTCGATCTTCGCTCGCAGCTTGGCAATCGCCATGTCCACCGTGCGCGTGGCCACGGCTTCCTTGTAGCCCCACACTTTCGTGAGCAGTTCGTCGCGGCTAACCGCGTTGGGCTTGGCCTTCAACAGATACTTCACGAGTTCGACTTCAAGTTGCGTCAGCGCGGCCGCCATGCCCCCGCGCAGCACTTCGCCGCGCGTGAGATCGAGCTTGCAGCCCGGCAATTCCAGCGGCGCGCCGAACGCCGCCTGCACGCGGCGCAATTGCGCGGCTACGCGGGCGTGAAGCTCGGCGAGGCGGAAGGGTTTCGTGATGTAGTCGTCGGCGCCAGCCTTGAGGCCTTCGACGATCTGTTTTTCGTCGGCCAGCGCCGTGAGCATGATGATCGGCAGCGACGCGCCCTTTGCGCGCAAGTGCTTACACACTTCCATGCCGTGCATGCCCGGCAGCATGAGATCAAGCAGCATCAAATCCGGCTTGAAAGCGTCCACGGCCGCCACAGCCGCGTCGCCGCGCGGGCAGGTCTGAACGGCAAAGCCCTCGCCCGCAAAGGTCTCGTTGAGTCCAATGCGAAGCGACTCTTCATCTTCAACAATCAATATGCGCGCCTGGGCCATGACTTCCTCGATAGGGGTCAGGCACGATTTCGGCAAGCGCCAACTTCGAGCCAGACCCCAGCATTCTCCCACTGAAACGCGCGCAAGCCAACAGCCTCGCCGCCGCAATGTGTAAATCCGGTGTAAACGTCTGTGTGCTTGCCACCGTATGGGGCGCGAACGTCAGTGACCGCTGTCGAGGACGCACCCATTGGTCTGTTGCTTGTAGAACTCGCTCATGCCTTCTGGCGTGATTCGCTTCAGGCCGACAATTCTGGCCCAACGCAACGCCGGCAGGTCTTTCAGCATCAAGAGGCCTTCATCGCAGAACTTCGAGTCGGGGAGCTTGTCCTCGACCCACTCCACCGCAAGGTTGATGCACCTAAGCTTGCTCAGTTTCTCAAGCGCTTTGAGGCCTTTGCCAACAATGCCGACTGGATTGAGTAGCGACAAGTTCTCCAGTTGCTGCAACTGGCCCAGCGGCGCCAAGCCGGCATCGGTGACCTTCTCGCAATGCTGCAGGTGCAGATACGTCAGATTCGTGGCTGAGCCGACGTGGGCCAAAGCCGCGTCATCGATCGGCCCGAAGTAGGTGAACTCATTCAGGTGCTTGAGTCCGGCCAGGAACGAGAAGGCCTCTCCGGAGGCAGCAACCTCGTTCAATTGCAGCGATTGAAGCAGGGTCAGTTTTCCCAGAGCAGCGAGCCCCTTGGGTGTGACCGCATTGGAGAGTCCCAGGTTCAGACTTTTCAAGGTTGTCACGGAACCTATAGCGACAAAGTGCGCGTCCGTCAGGCTCGTGCCGGTTTGTTTACCTTCGACCCACTCCGACATCGTCCACGAGAGGCTCTCAAGCGCTTTGAGCTTCGATAAAGCGGAGGCATCTATTACGCGCGAAAAACCGTCGAGCCGAAGCGAGACGAGCTTCGTCCAGTTGCAAACTACGTTCAGGCTGGAATTGCCGAGCTTGCCGATCTCGGAGAGTTCTACGTGTTCGAGATCCTTCAGTGCGGCCAGCGACGCAAAGCCTTCGTCGGTGACGCCGGGGCAGTTGCAGATGTCCAGCGCTTTCAGTCGGATCAACTTCCCGAGTTGAGAGAACGCTTCGTCTGAAACATCGGCTTTTGCATTGAAGTAAAGATCCTCGAGTTGCGTCACCTTGGAAAGCGCGACGACTTCAGCACCGCCAAACTCCGGGTAGTTGCACAGGCGAATGCGCCGCAGTGTCTTCAAGTCGGATAACGCCGACAGTGCGTCAGCCTCGAAGCGCGAGCCCCTAATCGAGCCCCAGGTCGAAATCGACAGCAGCGTTTTTGACGCGGCCAGGTGTCTTGCCCAATCCGCAGGCAGAAAGACTTCCGTGAATCCGATTTGCTCCAAGGGCAGCGTGGCCAGATAAGCGACGTCATCCTGGCCCAAGGGCACGCAGCGCTCCAGGGTTAGCGAACGCAGATTCTTCATTGAGCCCAACGTGCGCAATGCCTGCCTGGTGAGTTTGTAGCTGCCTTCGAGGTGCAGTTGCTCCAGCTTGGTCAGCGATGCCAGCTTCGCGAACGAATCGTCGTTGAGGTCAAACGCACTTCGGATCGACAATTGGCGCAGCTCGGTGCAGCCAGATATGACTTCCAGTGCGTCGTTGGAAATCATGAACGCTTCAATGCGCTGGACGTCTTTGGGCAATGCGCGAGCCTGGCGTCGATTCTCAATGCGAATCTGGCGCGGGCTGCCGTCTTCGTTAAATGCCTGGTACTTGGGCGGTGGTTCGTAACCGTCCACCTGGAGATCAGGGAACTTGTCGAGCAGTTTCTCGACGCCTTCACCTTCTATGCGCTCGCAACCATCGATTGAAAGACCGCCGAGTTGCTTGCACGCCAGCAGGTTTTCGATACCTGCATCCGTGAGTTTAACCGCCTTGCTCACGTTCAAGTAACCCAAGCCGGTGATGCCGGCCACGAACGCCATTGATGTGTCTTTTAGTTCGGCGCAATTCATGAGCGTCAGCGATGCCAGCGTGGGGTGGCCGGCAAAGGCCTCAAGCCCGCTTCCCGTCAATGGCGCGAAGCGAATCCACACCTCGCGCAACGACTTGATTGCGGCCAACGCGACAAGCGTCTCATCGCCGATATCACCGTCGATTGAAAGCCGCTCGAGCTTGGTCAAGTTGCCAATGCCGCGAAGCGCCTTGGAAGTCACCCCGCTCGCCTGCGTGAGCCAAAGCTCGCGCAACTGCGTCATGCGCGAGAGATGGGCAATCGCTGCTTCATTGGTTGTCTTGCAATACTGCAGTTTAAAGCTCTCGAGTTTCGGCAGCGACGCAAACGAAGCCAAGCCAGCCTCGGTGAACACGCAGTGCATCGGCAGAATCACTCTCTTGAGGCCCTTGAGGGCGCTGACATGCTTGGCGACAGCGTCGTCGAGCGCCCGCGTGTAATTCAGATCAAGCTCTTCAAGCCGCTGCAGAGGCTCCAGTGATTTGAAACTCTCGAAGTCAAAGGGATGGGCCTCCATGCCGCCCATCCATGAATCGTGGTTAATCGACAGTTTTCGAAGACTCGTGAGCTTGCCCACATGGTCGAGCATTCCGCCGCGATCGCTGTCCATCGGCAATGCAAGTTCCTCCAGTTGCGTTAGTTTGGGCAAGTCCGCAAGGTCTGGTTCGGTGATCTCGCAATACTCCAGGAGCAGGCTTTGCAACGAACTAAGCTGGCAC
>Ga0154020_10011416_pt1 | contig 10131 bp, 5 predicted proteins | sample Klosneuvirus_201_FD_109709 | JGI IMG/M metagenome (GOLD analysis project Ga0154020, IMG submission 109709) | Active sludge microbial communities from wastewater, Klosterneuburg, Austria - Klosneuvirus_20160825_MG | ecosystem: Engineered > WWTP > Aerobic digester > Activated sludge | place... | reverse complement strand
CGTGGTGCTCAATGTCACCAATGGCTACGCGGGCTATCTGGCGCCACAGGAGCACGCTGGCCGGGACCAGTACACCGTCTGGCAAAGTCCTTTCACACCGGGTGCGTTGGAGACCCTCATTCACGCCGCCGAGGCAGGTTTGGTCCAGGCACTGGAATGATCTGTCGTGCGCTGGATTTCTTCAACTTTAACATGAAACCGTCCCCTCCATCCTCCCCCCTCGCGCGCCCGCCAGTCAGGCGCGGGATTCTCCAACTGTTCGTTATCGCCCTGGGAAACTTCTGGGGGGTTCTTCTGTGCGGAGCGGGCGTGGAATTCTCCTCCCACCAGCCCGCTTACCTCGTCGCCAGCCCGGCCTCCGAGCTGGAAAAGCGGGTCGTCAAACAGATATCCGACTACGTCGGTCGGGTCGTCGGGAGACCGGCTGTCCAGGTGACTGCGCTGGACGAGGTGCCGAGCGGGTCGCCGGCAATTGTCCTGACCCTCGCGGGTCGGGGTCCGTGGGCGGATGTAAAGGTGCCGGCAGACTCTCCAGAAGCCTTCAGCCTCGAAACCCGGCGGGAGCAGGGCCGCTCCCTCGTGGTTGCCACGGGGCGAACCGACCGCGGCCTGAAGCGGGCGGTGCAGCGCCTGGTCATGCGTAGTGAACAACGCCCACCGGGCCTGGTGATCCCGGACCTGGCGGTGGTGGAAAAGCCGTGGATTCCGCGACGGGAGTGGACGCTGTGCGCCTGGAGCCCGGAGCTGGTGCGCGGCCTGTTTCACAATCCATACGCCGACAAGCGGATGAATGTCTGGCTCTACAGCGACCGGCAAGTCGCGGCGTATGTCGAAATGTTCGACTGGTTTGGCTACAGTGGCTCCCAATTGATGGATACGGTCGCGAACTACGCCGCCGTCGGATCGGCCGAGGCCTACCACGGTCGGCTGCGCATGTTCACCCGCGCACTGCGCGAGAACGGGCAGGACATCACCCTGTGGGTCTGGGCATCCCAATTCAACGACTTCGGCTGGGTCGACCGCACGGTGGTGACCACGCCGCAGCCCGGCAACACCGCCTTCACCGACCCGACGGTGCGCGCGACCTTCGAACGCTACTACGACGGCTACGCTGAGCTTGCGGGTGACGTTGATCTGCTCATCGCCCACTTCTACGATCCGGGTACGCTCAAGGAACGCACCGATGTCTTCAAGTACATGGGCCTGCTCCGGGACAAGTTCCGGTCAAAAAATCCCAAAGTGAAGCTCGGAGTCGATTTCTGGTATGCGGACCAGGAGGTCGGCTACATGGAACAGCTGGTGGAAAACGGCTTCAAGGACGTGCTCTTCCTCGAGAATACCATGCCGCACACCTATCCGCCCGGACGGCGCGAGGAGTTGCACCAGGCGGCCCGACAGCGCGGGCTGGAAATCGGCGTCTGGGGCTGGCACACCGCCGAGATTGAGTCGGATCAGATGCCGACGATGCACGTCAACGCCCAGCTGCTGAGTAAGTTTTATCGCGAGATGAGGTCCGGCGTCGATCGTATCCATCCGATTACGTACTGGTCGGAGATGGAGGCCTGCCACCTGGTCAACATCTTCACCATGTATTGCGCCGGACAGCTGCTCTGGAATCCTGATCGCGATCCCGAGGAGCTCCTGCGCGAGGTGGCTGAGGGCATTTGGGGACCGCGCAACGGCGCTCCCGTCCTCGCCGCCCTCCAGCTGATCCAGGATACGCGCACCGGCCCGTCGTGGGACACCTACTGGTGGTCACTGCCGACCCACCGGCTTGGCACGGCGGACCCGGCCGATGACTTGCGCCGCGCGGACGAGGCCATTGCGTCGTTTGAGTCGTTGGTCACCGACACGTCCTTCGTACCCAAGCTGCCGCTGCCCTTCCCGCCCGACACCTTCATCGATCTGATGCTGCCGCACCTCCGCCAGTTGCGGGCATTCGCCGAATTCCGGATCAATTTCGCCGCACTCACTGCCGACGCGTCCCAGGGCCTCTCCAAGGAGGAACTCCGCGTCCGGGCGAACGCGATCTGGAGTCCCATCCTCGATTACTCCACTTGGATCGGCGCCTTTGGTCCGCCCGAGGCCATGACCCAGGAAAAGATGCTCATGGCCTTTGCAGAGAAGCATGGACTCGTACTGACGCCGCCGCACTGGCTGCGCTGGCGCGATTCGAACCGGCAATTGCAGTCCCTCCAAGGCCGGCAGCGCGCGCAAAACGCACCTTTGCAGATCGACGTGAATGCACGCCATCTCTCACGCGACTTTTTCTGGTCGGTGGAAAAGGGTCGGGATCGCTTCCAGCTCCTCATCGACCAGGGTCTGGTGGTGAAGACGGGCCCCACCACGTACCAGCTGGCCAACTGGGAAGAATTTCGCGGACGCTGAGCCATGCGCGTGGAACTCGGCACCGTCGATCTGCTGGTCTTCGGCGCCTACCTGATCGCCGTCGGCCTTCTGGCCGCGCAAGCGTCACGGAAACGCAACGACACCCGGCGAGAGTACTTTCTCGGCGGGGAGAAGCTGCCATGGTGGATGGTGGGCGGCAGCATTGTCGCGGCGAACATCAGCAGCCATCACTTTATCGGTGTGATGGGGGTCGCCTACCAGCACGGCTTCGTGGCGATGACCATCGAGTGGGGCGCGATCCTCGTCGGCTTCAATGCGCTGTTGTGGATTTTTCTGCCCTACTACCTGCGCAACGGCTTCTACACGATGCCGGAGTTTCTTCAGCGCCGGTATGGCGGGGCGGCGCGCGGACTGTTCGCGGTCCTCATTCTCCTGACCTACGTTTTCGTGGAGATCGCGGCCGTCTTGTATTTCGGCGCTCTGGCTCTGCACGAACTACTCGGGTTGTCAGTGCACCTGTGCGTACCCTGCATCGCGCTGATCACCGGCATCTACACGGTGACGGGCGGCCTGCGGGCGGTGGTATGGACAGAGATGCTGCAATTGGTGGTGCTGCTGGTCGGAGGACTGGCGCTCGCTGTGGCGGTGCTGCACGCAGGCGGGGGTTGGGCGGCGTTCATTGCGACGTCGAAGGATTGGGACATGATCAAGCCCGCCAATGACCCCGATTTTCCCTGGACCATGTACCTGGGCGGCTTGCTCTGCATCAGCATTTTCTACTGCGCGGCCAACCAATTCATCGTTCAACGGGTGCTCGGGGCGAAGGACGAGTGGCATGCGCGAATGGGGGTCGTGTTCACTGACTATCTGAAATTTCTGCTGCCTCTGATCATCGTTGTTCCGGGCATCATCGGCCCAAAGCTATTTCCAGGTTTGGAACGACCCGACATGATCTTCCCCACGCTCGTGGCGAATCTCTTGCCGCAGGGTCTGGTCGGTTTGGTGCTCGCCGGACTCGTGGCTGCGGTCATGTCCCATGTATCTGGAGCGCTGAATTCCTCCACAACGATACTCACGGTGGATTTCTTTCAGGTTTGGCGGCCGGAAGCGACCGAGGCCGAGGCGGTGCGTTTCGGCCGGCGCTCCGGCGTCGTGCTCGCCGTCTTGGGGGTGGTGGCGGCCGAGGTTCTCACATCGCATGCGGACCGCCCGGTTTTCATCTACCTGTTGAGCGCGTATGGCTACGTCACACCGGGAATGGCGGCCATGTTCCTCGTGGGCATTTTCTGGCGACGCGCCACCCAAGCCGGGGCGGTGACGGCCGGGGTTCTGACTCTCGTGCTCTCGGTCGGACTCGAGCTGCTCTTTCCCCGCCTGCCCTTCTTCAATCGCACGGGCATCGTGTTTTGGGTCTGCATTCTCGCCTGCATCGGCGTCAGCCTGTTGACCACACCCAAGTCGGATGAATCGTTGCGCGGCTTGATCTGGACCCGTGAAAGTCTCCAGCTTCCGGAGAAGCAGCGCGCTCAAGCCCGGGGCTGGCGCAGCCCCGCGTTGTGGTGGGCCGGCATCACGATGGTTGTGCTCTACTTCTACGTCCGCTACGCCTGATAAAACCCGACCCAAGGTTTGGCGCATGAAAATCACCAAAATCGAGACGCTTATCTGCCACGCGCGCATGCGCAATTGGATCTTTGTCAAGGTGCTGACCGACCAGCCCGGCCTGTGGGGCTGGGGTGAGGCGACGCTGGAGTGGCACACGCGGTCGGTGGTCGGCGCCATCGATGACCTCAGTTCCCTCCTGATCGGCGAAGATCCGACCCGCATCGAGCACCTCTGGCAAATGATGTACCGGCAGCATTTCTGGCACGGGAACGGGATCGTGCGAGGCACCGCCATCAGCGGCATCGACATCGCGCTCTGGGACATCCTTGGCAAAATCCACGGAGTGCCCTGCCACCAACTTTGGGGCGGACGCGTGCGCGACGGGGTACGCCTGTACTGCCACCTCGGCGGCGGGCGGATGGAGGATTTTTATCAAGCGCGGCCCGAGGACGCCCGCCGTTTCGCCGACCTCGCCCTTCAGGCGGTGGCGCAGGGTTTCACCGCGTTCAAGGCCATGGCGGTGCCGGAGACCCAGCCGATTGAAGGATTGCAGCCCGTGCGGTACGCGACCGCCTGTGTGCAGGCCATGCGCGAAGCGGTGGGCGAGAGCATCGACATCATGGTCGACTGCCATGCCCGACCTTCGCCGCGCATGGGGCACCTCTTTGCCGCAGCGCTTGAGCCCTACGGTCTGTATTTCCTCGAGGAGCCATGCTGGCCGGAGTCCATGGACGACATGGCGGCTATCCAGCGCAGCGTGCGCACCCCCATCGCAACTGGGGAGCGCCTCGTGGGGCTCGCGCCGTTTCGGGATCTGCTGGAGAAACGAGGGGCAAGCGTCCTGCAACCGGATTTGACCCACTGCGGCGGCCTCACCGAAGGACGGCGGATTGCCGCTCTCGCCGAGGCCTACCGCGTCGGTCTTGCACCCCACAATCCCCAGGGGCCGGTGAGCACGGCAGCGTCCATCGAGTTTGGATTCGCCACGCCGTCCTACCTGATCTGCGAATCGGTGCATGCGGACGTACCGTGGCGTGACGACGTCGTGAACCACGGATTCACCGTCGAGCCCAAGGGCCAGATTGCCCGGCCGAACCACCGTCCGGGGCTGGGCGTCGAAATCAACGAGGAGGCGGTCCGGGCCCACCCATTTGAGCAAGAGCTCGTGCTACGCAGCTTTTATCGCGATGGAAGCGTCGGAGACTGGTAACCTTCCCCTTGAAGGCCAAGTCGCCGTGGTCAGTGGCGGCCTGGGTGACATCGGACGCGCCACCGCCCAGGCGTTGCGCGCCGCAGGAGCCCGCGTCGCGGTCAGCGACCTTCTCCCGGCCAGATCGGTCCGCGGAATGTCACCGAGCATTCACTACACTCGGGTCGACATCAGCGATCCCGCGGCGGTAAAGGACTGGTTGGACCGGGTCGGGCGCGAGCTGGGGACACCCTGCCTGGTCGTCTGCAATGCCGGATTGGTCGCGCCGATGAGTGCCCTTGCCACGACCGAAGCGGTGTGGGAGAAGACGCTGGCGGTGAATCTTACCGGGGCCTTTAAGCTCGCGCAGTTGGCGGCCCGGCAAATAGTTCAGCAACGGATCCGGGGACGGATTGTATTCATAGGAAGCTGGGCGGGGCACGTGCCGCATGCTCAAATCACGGCCTACTCGGTGGCCAAGGCGGGACTTCGAATGGCGATGAAGTGCCTCGCGACGGAGCTGGCCTCCGCTGACATCCTCGTCAACGAGATCGCGCCGGGCATTGTCGATGCCGGACTGAGTGGAAAATTGATGGCGCAGCGCCGTGGACTGCGAGAGAAGACGCGACGCAAAATCCCGGTGCGGCGCATGCTGGAGCCAGAGGACGTCGCCCATGGCGTACTGTCGCTTTGCCTGCCCGAAGCGCGTCACATGACCGGATCCATCTTGCTCATGGACGGAGGGCTTTCGCTTCAGGGCCCGATCTGACCCTTCCAGGCGAAAATCCCGATTTCTCATGAAAAGACGTCAAGGCTTGACCTGTGACACCTTTTCCCCGCACCCCGACGAAACGGCTTCCGATGCCAGTCAACGGCAGACTTCAATTTTCCCAGCTCACCCGGGGAGCAACACCGGAATCGGGAATCTGGGCCGATATGCGAAAGCTGACTTAAGCCTCGTTTTCGTCGGCTGTTTCCCTTGCCCTACTGGGCTCCGCCCGGTTGCTTTCGCAAGCCGCGTCAACCTGTGGTTTTCGTTCCATGACTCGATCCCACCCCTTCTTGCTCCGTACCTCGCTCGGTCTCATTGTTCTTTCATTGCTGCTGCCGGGGAGCGGCCTATTCGCCGCGGAACTGCGTGACGACGCGCCCCACGCGGCGCTGCCGCTACCCGTCCCCGCCGTGGTTCGTCGTTCAGCGGTGGCGACCAGTCCCGCCCCCGGGGAACGCATCGCCTTGCTGGGTAACGGCCTGGCGGAACGGGATCTCTACTACGGCATACTCGAAACCGAGCTTTACCTCCGGTATCCGGAGAGTCGCCTGATCATCCGCAATCTCGCCCGCCCAGGCGACACCCCCGGCTACCGCCCGCACCCGGCCCGCACTTCCCCGTGGGCCTTTCCTGGTGCCGAGGTGTTTCGTCCCGAAAATGCCCAGCACAATGGCAAGGGCTTTTTTCCGTCGGCCGACCAGTGGCTTGCCTCGGTCAAGGCCGACACCGTGGTGGCTTTCTTCGGCTACAATGAGTCGTTCGACGGTCCCCAGCGCGTCGGCACGTACGAGGCGGAGCTGGAAGCGTTTGTCCTCCACACGCTCGCGCAGGCTTACAACGGCGAAACCGCGCCGCGCCTGGTGCTGGTCTCACCCATCGCCTTCGAAAACCTGTCCGTCCGCCGCGATCTCCCCAACGGGACGCGGGAGAATGCCAACCTGGGGCTGTACACCGACGCCATGCGGCGGGTCGCCAATCGTCACGGGCTCACCTTCATCGATCTCTTCGCCCTTTCCCGGGACCACTACGCGCAGCGCCGGGACCGCACCTTCACGATCAATGGTTTCGCCCCGACCGAAGCTGGCTACACCGAGCTCAGTCGCTGGCTCGCCGACGGACTCTACAGCGCCGAGGCCCGCCGCACCCAGGCCGATCCAGCGCTGGTGCGATCCGCCGTGCTGGAGAAAAACTGGCTCTGGAACAACGACTACAATCTGATCAACGGGGTCCACACCCACGGACAGCGCTATGCTCCGTATGGGCCCCAAAACTACCCGGACGAGGTCCGGAAGACGCGCGAAATGATGGCCCTGCGCGACGCCCTGATCCACGACATCGCCCTGGGCCGCAAGCGCGACCTCGTGGTCGATGACAGCCAGACCTACGTCCTCCCGCCGGTGCCAACCAATTTCAAGCCGGGCGGCGCCATGGGCACCATCACCTACGCAAGCGGCCAGGAAGTGATCGCCCAAACCAAGGTGATGGACGGCTTCAAGCTGGAGCTCTTCGCCTCGGAGAAGGAATTTCCCGACCTGCGCAACCCGGTTCAAATGTCCTTCGACAACCGGGGCCGACTCTGGGTCGCCGTCATGCCAAGCTACCCTCACTGGCGCCCGGGCGATGCCCGGCCGAACGACAAACTGCTCATCCTTGAGGACACCAATGGCGATGGCCGCGCCGACAAGCAGACGATTTTCGCCGACGGTCTTCAACTGCCCATCGGCTTCGAACTCGCCCCAGAGGGCGTCTACCTCTCCCAGGAACCCAATCTCTGCCTGCTGGTCGACGACAACCACGATGATCGCGCCGATCGGATGGAGATCCTGTTGCACGGCTTCGACACGCACGACACCCACCATGCCATCTCCGCCTACAGCTCGGACGCCTCCGGGGCGTTCTATCTTTGTGAGGGGCGGTTTCTCCACTCGCAGGTGGAAACCCCGTACGGTCCCCGCCGCTGCAACGACGGCGGTGTCTGGCGTTTCGACCCCAAGAGCTTCCGACTGGAACGGTATAGCCAAGCTGACTACAATAATCCCTGGGGCATCGCCTTCGACCACTGGGAGCAACTTTTCATTTCCGACGCTTCCGATGGCCTGAACTGGTGGGGTCTGCCTCTTTCGGCGAAGATGCCTTTCGGGATTGAGAACCCAAAGACCCGCACCTTCGTGCCCAAACGGTCGCGCCCCACCTCCGGCTCCGAATTCGTCTCCTCGCGCCACTTCCCGGAATCGATGCAGGGACAATTCATGATCTGCAACAGCATCGGTTTTCTCGGTATCAGCCTCGCCTCGGTGGAGGACGACGGCGCCGGTTTCCTGGGCAAGCTGGCGGGCGACCTGCTGTCGTCGAACAATCCGAACTTCCGTCCCGTCGATCTCGAATTCGCTCCGGACGGTTCCCTCTATTTCGTCGACTGGCACAACGCGCTCATCGGCCACATGCAGCACAATGCGCGGGACCCTAATCGCGACCACGAACACGGACGCATCTACCGTGTCACCGCGGTCGACCGTCCGCTGGTTGTACCAGCGAAAGTCGCCGGCGCCACCATCCCGGAGTTGCTCGAAAATCTGAAACTGCCCGAGTACCGCACGCGTTACCGCACGCGCCGGGAACTGCGCGGACGGCCTGCCGCCGAGGTACTTCCGGCGGTGCGCGCCTGGGTCGCGAAACTTGATCCCAAGGATCCCAACTACGAGCATCACTTGTGCGAAGCCCTCTGGGCCACCTGGGCGCAGAACCAGCCCGACGCCGCTTTGTTGAAGCGCCTGCTCTCCGCCCAGCGCCACGAAGCGCGCGCGGCCGCGGTCAATGTCCTCCGGCACTCCGCCCACCAGATACCCAGCGCTCCCGCCCTCTTCCAGCAGGCGGCGCGCGACCCCCACGCCCGGGTCCGGCTCGCAGCGATCGTGGCGGCCTCCTGGCTCGAGCCAGTCAACGGCGTCCGGATCGTGCTGGAGGCGCTGCGCGCGCCGCTCGATCCGTGGATGGGACCGGTGACGAAACTGATCCTCGATGCCACCCTGAAGGACGAGGTCGCTACCCTGCGAGCGAAGCCCGGGGCCTTCGCCGACAACCCGGAGGCCCGGTCCTTCCTCGCCGGCACATTCTCCTTCCCGGAGCCCCCCAAATCGGAGGCCCAGCAACGCTTCGGCCCGACGCGGCAGCTCGACGGTGAGGACAATCGCGTCTATTCCATCGGCAAGGAAGTTTACCTTCGCGACGCTCATTGCGCCACGTGCCATCAGGCCGATGGCAAAGGCCTCGCCGGGATCTATCCGCCTTTGGAAAGGAGCAACTGGATCGAAGACGAGGAGCGACTGATCAAACTCGTGCTGAAGGGCCTGTGGGGGCCGATCGAAGTCAATGGCCAGCACTTCGATCCCAGCAAAGGCGTACCGCCGATGATGGGTTTTGGCGGCATGCTGAACGACAACGAACTCGCGGCGGTCCTGACCTACGTGCGCCAATCGTTCGGCAATGACCACCCTCCCGTGTCCTCCGAGTCCGTCCGCCGGGTGCGCGCCGCCACCGCGGACCGTACCAATTTCTACATGGTCGACGAGCTCCTGCGCGAACACCCGTTGCCCCCGTCCCCACCCGCCGCCCCGGCGTCCGCGGAAAAGCCCACACCCGTGAACAACCCCGGCAAGTGATCCGGCTGCCGACCGGACAGAACGCGACAACTGCGCGGTCTTGCCGGCGCGAGGCAGACCAGCGATCGTGCGGAACACACCGGTCCGATCCTTCCGCTCGTCATCACCATGCCGCGTCCATCCCACTCCCTGATCGCCTGGCTGATTTTTGTCCTGGCACACCTCGCGGCCCGTGCGGCCGGGCCCCAGCCACCCAACATCCTCTTCGTCCTCTCGGACGATCACAGTTATCCGTTTCTCAGCTGCTACGGCGACCCGAACGTGCGCACGCCGACTCTCGACCAGCTCGCGGCCGAGGGCATGAAGTTCCATCGTTTCTTCACCGTTGCCCCCCAATGTGTGCCTTCACGCGCAGGCTATCTCACCGGCCGATCAGCCGTCGCGGCGCGCATGACGCGATTCTCTTCCCCGCTGCCGCGAGATGAGATCACTTTCCCGGAAGTGCTGCGCTCCGGCGCGGGCTACTACACCGGCATCTGCGGACGCTCCTTCCACCTCGACGGTTCCGGCCGCAACGCCGGCACGACCCTTGGAGGGCTGATGGAGAAGCACGGCCT
>Ga0154020_10011415_pt1 | contig 10131 bp, 12 predicted proteins | sample Klosneuvirus_201_FD_109709 | JGI IMG/M metagenome (GOLD analysis project Ga0154020, IMG submission 109709) | Active sludge microbial communities from wastewater, Klosterneuburg, Austria - Klosneuvirus_20160825_MG | ecosystem: Engineered > WWTP > Aerobic digester > Activated sludge | place... | reverse complement strand
TGGTGGTGGGCGACAATCCGGATTCGGAAATCGCGGCGGGCAACCGGCTGGGGATGCAGACGATTCAGATTCTCCGTCCCGGCGTAACCCGGAGCAACGCCGCGGCTGCCCACGTCAACAATCTGACCGAACTGAAGAAATTCTTGTAAAGCCTGGGCTAACGCATGCCCCCGTTGCGCTCGTCGCCCGGGATCTTCGACCACAGCTCAACACCACATCGGGACAGGCGATCAGGAGTTTGCGATCCTGAATTGGACGGGTACTGGATGCGCCAAGCAAGGCGCCATCGAATCGTCGGGTGGGGAATGTCGAGTCAGGCGGTTCTAATGTTTTAGCTTATCACCAAACTGGCTTCAAGACGGTGGCCCGCGAGCTTCCGGAAAGCCGGTGCTCCCCGCGGTAGGGTTACACCCCATAGGCGCGGTCCGATCCGGAGCGTAAGTTGGCTTCAATAAGTGCCGGCAAATGAATTGCCCGCCCAAACGAAAGCCACTATGCAACTCCTATTCTCACCGGTTCTGGCCAATATTTATTACATAGGCGGCGGCTCGGTCGGCCTCCTGCTCGTGATTGTTGTCGTCGTGCTCTTGCTGCGCCGCTAGTTCAGCCGTCAGGCCGATGAAGATTTTAACCCGACGCGCCAGACTCACGATTTCACTATGCTGACCTTGTTTACCGCGGAGGCGATTTCCAAAGGCGGACGTTCGGGCACCATCAAAGCCCCGGATGGTCTGCTGGAGGTTACGTTGGGGAATCCCTTGGCGAAAGGGCTTGAGCGCCGGGGCCCCAGTCCCGAGTTGTTGTTTGCGGGCGCCTATGCCGCCTGTTACCACGGCGCCGTGGGCAACGCGGCCAAAAAGTTCGGTCCCCCGGTCGCGGATTCCACGGTGCGGGCCCGGGTGAGTCTGATCGAGGATGATCAGGGCGGCTACCGCTTGGCGGTGGAACTGCAGGCACATCTCCCGGGAATGGATCCCGTCCAAACGCAGCGCATCATGGAGGAAGCGCACAAAACCTGTCCGTATTCCAAGGCCCTGCGCGGCGACACATCCGTGAAGCTGGTGGCGGGCTAATTCACAGAACCAATTATGAAAGACCACGTCTATAAACTCATCGAACTCACCGGCACTTCCACCTCCTCCATCGAGGACGCCGTGGCCAAGGCCGTTCAACGCGCGCACAAGACCATCAAGAACCTGGGCTGGTTCCAAGTGGTCGAAACCCGCGGCAGCATCGCGAAGGGAAAAGTGCAGCACTGGCAGGTAACGCTCAAGGTCGGCTTTGCCGTGGAAGGGTGAGCATTGGCAATCTTGAAAACCGCCGGAATACCCAAACCTTATGAGCAAAGAACGCACGACCGCCGAGTTAATGATCACACGCGCCCAGATGATCGAGTTGTTGAACGAAGATCTGGCGGGTGAATATCAGGCCATCATCGCCTATACGGTTTACAGCCAGGTGCTGAAAGGCGCCGCGTATACGGATATCGCGCGGGAGTTGGAATTGCATGCCGGCGAAGAACTGGCCCATGCCCTAAAAATCGCCAAACAGATTGATTATCTGGGAGGCATGCCCGCCGTGCTGCCCAAGCCGGTTAAGACTTCCAGCGACCCGGTCGCCATGCTGCGCGCGGATCTGGAGAACGAACGGGAGACCATCGGGCGTTATCGCGAGCGCATCCGGCAAGCCGAGGCGATGGGGGAATTTGCGTTAAGCGAAACCCTGCGGGCGATCATCGTGCAGGAGCAGGAGCATGAAATTGATCTGGCGGCGGCGCTGGGCATTGACGTGCCGTTGCCGAAAACGCCAGTCCAAACCAATGGTCGGCATCCAGTAAAGGGCAGCCATGCCGCAAGGTGATAAATCCAGCTACACGGACAAACAGAAGTGCCAGGCGGCCCACATTGAAGCTGGCTACGAGCAGGCGGGGTTGAGCCCGCAGACCGCCGCCGGTCGGGCGTGGGCCACCGTGAACAAACTCACGGGCGGCGGGAGGAAAAGCGGTGCTGGCCGACGCCATGCGAGCCACCCGCCGCGGTCGTTCCCAAATGAGCCGAGCCACTCCCCTAATTGATTTTCGATGCGAACAAGCGAGGCCGAAATGCACCGCACATGAGGTCCGTAGGCTCCCGGAAGAAGGTTATTCCTGGCCGGCCAATGCAATGACGCTTTCTCCAAGTATTCCAGCTCGAAGCCAAACTCATCCACCACCCCGCAGCATGAAGTCCGAAACCGCACGCGAATTTAGAAAACGATTGTGAATATCAAACTGGCTGCAACCGATCATCCCATTCTAAAACTGCTCGCTGAACGCTGGAGTCCCTACGGCTTTGAAGACCGTCCGGTGCCAGAGGCTGACCTGCGTTCGTTGTTTGAGGCGGCGCGCTGGGCGGCATCCTCCTACAACGAACAGCCGTGGAATTATCTGGTCGCGACCCGGGAGAACGCCCCGGAGTTCGAACGACTCCTTTCTTGTCTGGTAGAAGCAAACCAAGTGTGGGCCAAGACCGCGCCGGTGCTGGTGCTGGGCGTTGTGAGTTTGCAGTTTGCCAAGAACAAGCAGGATAATCGGGCCGCCGTGCATGATCTGGGGCTGGCCGCCGGGAATTTGGGGGTGGAGGCGACGGCGCGCGGGCTCGCGGTGCACCAGATGATCGGCATTCTGCCCGACAAGGCGCGGGAGGTGTACCAGATCCCGGAGCATTTCGAGGCCTGGACGGCGATGGCTATTGGTTACAGAGCCGACCCGGCCACATTGCCCGAGGCGTTGAGAGTGCGCGACCTGACGCCCCGGCAGCGAAAACGCTTGAGTAAGTTCGTGTTCACCGGCCAGTGGGGTCAACCGTCACCCCTCGTGCTGAAGCCTGATCCCTGACCCCGGAGTCCGGGCCGACTTGATTTCAACCCAGTACCCGGTCGGGAAGAAATTTCGGGTATCACTTGGCGAACTCACACGGCAGGCACTATGAAAACCATTCCCCCATTGCTCGCGGCGATGTTATCGGTCATTTGCGTTTTGACCGGCTGCCAGTCGCCGAAGGCGGCCAGAGCACCGTTGGCGAGTACGGCGGCCCAAGCGGTGCGAAACAATTGTTACAGCTTGCTCCATCAACTCCTGGAGGACGAAAAGAATGTGCGCCTCCTGCTATTCATCAAGCGGGAACAGGAGGATGTGAACCAACTGATCAAGAAGATCTCCGCCAATTCGGGCGCGGGGGCCAAACTGCTGGAGGAGTTTGCCCGGCACGATCCGGCGATCCGGTTGGATGACTTCCGGCTTCCCCCTGGGGAGATCGCCACCCGCGCTGCGATTGCGGCCACCAAGAAGCAGGAATTGTTGGGTCAAAGCGGTGAGCAATTCGAGCTGAGCCTGCTCCTAACCCAACTCCAGGCGCTGAGTTATGCCTGGCATCTGGCAAAAGTTGCCGGCGAAAACGAGGCGCAACCCGAGCGCGCCCAGGCGCTGGCCGGTGTGAGTGCGGACATGCAGCACCTGTACAACGAGGTGTTCGGGCTGTTGCGCTCGAGAACGAAATGATCGGCCCCAAGTCAGGGCCGCATGGGCCAAAATGCTATAACTTGTTGCGGGCACGGGCCGGCCAATTCTTATCCCCGCCCGCCGCCAACCAGTTCGATCAACTTGGGTGCGATCGCGTTTAAGGGTAGGACAAAATCAACATCGCCGGTCTTGATCGAAGTCTCCGGCATGCTGAAATCCTGTGACGTCGGTCGGTCTTGAGCGATGACTTTGCCGCCCTTTTCCTTGATGATTTGTACGCCGAAGGAGCCATCACCGTCTCCGCCAGTGAGGACGGCAGCGATGGCATTTTTTGTGTAAACCGCGGCCACGGAAGCAAACAACGGCTCCGCGGACGGACGGGCATAGTGAACTTTTTCCGCGGCGGAAGAGGAAAGTTCCAAGCGACCACCTTTTCCCACCGATAGGTGGTGATTCGGCGGGGCGATAAATACATGCGAATGGCAGAGGATGTCGCCCGTCTGAGCCTGCTTGACCACCAGATTGGAACGGCTGGCCAAAATCTCGGCCAGGAGGCTCTTATGATCGGGAGAAAGGTGCATCACGATGGCAATAGCGGCCGGGAAATCCGCCGGCAAGCCGCCGAGAATGACCGATAAGGCGTTCAAGCCACCCGCCGAGGCGGCCATGGCAACGACGCAACGGGCCGGCTCGCATTGAGAATCATTCATGAGGATTGGAGGTTAGGCTGTGCTGGTTGGTCTGCCCGCCATTTTGGGCTTGGCTTGAGTCGGCGGTGAGACCGCGAGTTTTGGATAGGGCGACGTTTCGCATTGCACTGGTGCGCGGACTGATCTCCCCGCCTTCGAGTTGGGTTTGCTTCATCGCACGCCGATAATCTGCTGGAAAACCGATGGCTGCCATGGGGTGTTTGCCCCATGACCAGGGTTGGTGGTGTCACCATATGCCGACCGTTTTTCGGTTGAAGGGCGGAACTATGGAATCTCAACCGATTTGCTGGCGCGGCTGGCCCGCACCGGCGCTGGCGTTTCTTGGTCGGGTTACACCCCATAGTAAGAGTTGCCTCCGTCGCCTAGCGTCCGGGTGTCCGCCAGTGGCGGGAATACTGTTGCCGTCCGGGTGACGGCGAATCGAAACAAACAACAAAACAAACAAACCAACAAACGTTATGACGACACTTGAAATCAAAGGCGACTGGAACATCACCAAGGGCAAGCTGAAACAGAAATGGGCCAAGCTTACCGATAGCGATCTCCAATACGCCGAAGGGAAACAGGACGAACTGATTGGCCGGATTCAGAAGCGCACCGGCGAAACCCGCGAAGCGGTCGAAAAAGCCGTCAAGGAATCCTGCTCCAGTTGCGGCTGCAAATAGGCGGCCCGCCGGGCGATCCGGCTCGGGCCTGGAGTTGGAACTCAGCGCCCACGCCGACAACCGCGCCGGTAAAATCCAGCCGCCCATTGAACCGGGCGGCTGGTGCTGTTTTAGGGTAACCCTCCCAAGTTGCACGGCGTGGGTGCCGGAGCCAGGCCAGCCCGAACAATGGCGGACCCAAGAAATCAACTGACGGAGACTTGCGTTCGAGCAAGGAGCGCCGGGGTTGGGGGCCGACCTACCCAACGAAGGCAGTCAAGCGACCTTTGCGTCCACCGACGGCCCAGTGACGAATTGCAATCCCGTTTTTATCGCCTCAGCCAGCCATAACCAAGCAAACTGAACGCCGGTTGTGCCGGTCCGCTTTTAGTCCTTCAGCAACCATACTTCGCTGACGCGCGATTGTTTGCGCCAGTTGAGATGAATTTCGTCCGGGAGCGAGTCGAAAGTTAAAAGCAGTTTGCCGTCTTTGATGAGGTTTGCTGGTACGAGGAATTCCTCGAACTCGCCAATTTCGATGCGGGCCTCCCGCGTTGCCGTCAGGAGTTGGCCGTTGGCGCGCAACTTTGCCTGGCCGTAACCGGTCAGCCGCACCCGATAGGAAGCCTGTGCGTCAAGATGGTGATACGCCAGACCCAGCGGCCAATCCATGCTGGTCTGCCAGGAAAGGCGCTTGCGGCTGGCGCCATCGTCCCACCACCAGAAGCCGGGATTGGGGTTCTTTTCCATCATCGGATCGGTGTTGAGTCCCTCACCGCGGACGACGTGGGACGATTTGCCAATGTTACCTACTTCATCATAAAAGCTTCCTGCGCCGGGTTGCTCCCAAGTTCGAATCAGCTCGAGGGCCTGGCGCTTGGCTGGCTCGGCAGACAGCTTGCGAATACGGGTGAATTCGTCCTCAAGCCACCAGCGGTTGTTGAGTGGATGATCCACGAAGTCCAGAATCGCGCCGCGTTCATAGCCGCTGGCTTGGTAGAGCGGGACGCTCGTTTGCAGTTTTATGGATTGAAAAAGCTCAGCGCACAATTGACTGATGCGCGCCCGCCATTCTTTCTGGACGGGTTGGGTAACGGCGCGTTGCAGTACCGCGCGGGCGGAGTTCATCGCGACATCCGCTCCGTGTTGTGAGGCGGTGGCCAGAATCTGGTTGGCTTCACGCTCCAACTCCAACTCATAGATCAGCCGTTGACGGGTATAGGCGTCGTAATACGCGCGGAGGAGACACAGCTGCCAGCGCCAGTTGCCGTGCAATTCCGGGGCTTGGTGATCGAGTTGCTGCCACAACGCGAGGGTCGCGTTCACGCTGCCATTGTCCGCCAGCGGCCCCTCCCAGTTTTTCTCCAGGGCGAGAATCCCGTCGGCGGCGGAATCGGCGACGGCGGCCCCGAAGAAACAGCGCGTATATTCGAGGAGGATTTCGCGCGGCCCGGCGTCGGGTTGCCAGCCCAGTCGGCTCCAGACGGCTTTGTTCACGTCGTCATGCACTCCGTCCGAATAGCTGATAAACCCGCTGGTGTAGAGGCCGAAATAATCCTGCACGGCCTTGTAAAAAACAGGGCGCGGATTGGCCGATTCCCGGCCGAGGGTCAAGGCGTAGGCTGGGTCCCACCAGGCCACCGGGTATTGGCAGCGCACCGTATGCGTGATATCCGGGTAATCACGCAGGCCGTAACGCTGCGGCAGGCGTGCCCGGGTTTGCGGCAGGGGTGGGCTGCTCGGTCCGCCCACCAGGCCACCGAGCCAGGCAGGCATTTTGTCGTTGATCCAGTTGTGGACGAAATCCACCTGCGGCTTCTCAAAGCCCTGCATCGAAAGCCAGATCTTGGCGTGGGGATGATGTTTGGCCAGCACCTGGGACAAATCCTCCAGAAACGGCATCACCTGATCCGGCTCATTGTTGCCGGGATCGCCACCGGGAAAGAAGACGCCGTCGAGGCGCACGCAATCGCGAAAGAAGACCTCATGTTTGGTCAACAATTCTGCCCGCTTCGCGGAGTCCTTAAGATCAAAATCGGCCGGGGACCAAATCCAGTAATCCATTTCATAGCGGGCGCAAATTTCGCTGAGTTTGCGGTTCATCACGTCGCGGGGCAGCGACATGTGCGGACTTAACCGCCCGTCCTGAAAGGGAATGCTTTCAACGCTGTTCGCGCCAAACAAAGCCAGTTCGCGAATGTATTGCTCATACTGTGGGACGTCCCAACCATCATAGCTGTTGGCGGTGGCGCGATAGCCGAGTTGGTGGCCCCGAATGGGCAGGGCCGGCGCCGTGGCCAGATCGAGGTCGGCGGGGATGCGGGCGGAACCTTTGCTCCATTCCAACGTGCGTAGCAATTGGCCGATCCCGAACAGCGCTCCGCGCGAGTCCGCGCCCGTAATCCAGACGATCGGATGCCGCGTTCCACCGCCTGCGACCGCGAGCCGAAAGCCCTCCGACCGAAGTCCGGGTGAATCCTTGCCGGCAGGTTGGGGCCGGGCTTCGGACCAGCCGGGGTCGCCTGAACCTGACGAGATCGCAATCACCGGACCGCGCTTCGGCCAGACCGTGCTGATCGGCCAAGTCAGGCCCGTGCGCTTTTTGATCTCCTCCACCAGCACGCGTGCCGCGGTTTGTTCGGCGGCGGGGAGCGTGCCTGACCGGATGACGACGGTCGCCTTGGCCAGATCGAGGTTGGTCGCGGCGGCGGAAATGTCCAGCAGTGAGAGGTTGGAGAGCAAGCCGACGACAGCGGTTGTCCGGTAGATGCGATTTCGGAATAAAATCATGTTTGCATATCTCGGCAAAGGTTGACCGGTTACACAAGGGAAAACGACCTGGGTGCCGTGGAGGATTCGAAATCGGGCGATTCTGAGCCGGTGGAAAGCGGCGTGTGGTTTGATTTTGACATGTGGCTTTCGGGCCTGCCGGTTTGAGCTCCCGCCGGCATCCCGAGATCAAGCCGGACGAACGCCAGCAAACCGAGCAAACCGCTGGCGGGTCCGATGCTAATCAGTTAATGTCACAGCACGACGGCCCCATAGCTCAAATGGATAGAGCAGCGGTTTCCTAAACCGTTGATCCCCGTTCAATTCGGGGTGGGGCTACCAGTTGACGGTTTCGGTGCCAGGGTTTTGGGACCGCGGCTTCGCGTCTGAATAACCGTCCCGAACCGCCGTCGAATGTTCTGACCAACGCCTGAAGCAAGGCACGAGGAAAACTATATGAAAACCCGCTCTCTTACCCATCTGAGTTTGGTGCTGGCATTATTGGGTCTGCCATTTGCGGGCGGCTGTACCCAGTCGAGCGCCAATAGCGCCGAACCGGAACTCACCAATGCTCAGCCCGCTGTGGTTCAGTCGGCCGGGGACAGCAGTTCAGCTACGGCGGCGGCAGAAACTGCCACCCCCGTGTCGTCCGTACAGCATGCCGAACCGGTTCTTCCCCCGAACATCCTCCCCGCCACGCCCCTCGCCGAAGTCATCAAACTCGCGCAGTCCGGCGTGGGCGATAATGTGATGCTTGCGTTCATTACCAACTCGGTCAAACCCTTCGAGCTTAACGCGGAGGAAATTGTTTACCTTAACGATCTCGGCGTCACCAGCAGTGTCATCACAACCATTTTGCAGCACGATCAAGGGTTGAAGCCATTGCCGTCGAATCTGACGTCACCTGCCGCGCCGCCGCCGCCGGAGCCGGAAGCGGTTGCTGTGGCGCCGACCTATGTGAATCCGCCCGTCGCCACGCCCGTCGCGGAAGCGCAACCGACTTACGTTTCCAACAACTATTTCTACGACTCGCTGGCGCCGTACGGCCGCTGGATTGAAGTCGAAGGCTATGGACGTTGCTGGCAGCCAACGGTTGTCGTTGCCAATCGCGACTGGCAACCCTACTGCGACCGGGGACGTTGGGTTTACACCGATGCCGGCTGGTATTGGCTCTCGGATTATTCGTGGGGCGCAACCACGTTTCATTATGGGCGGTGGTTTGCGCATCCGTCCTGGGGTTGGTGCTGGTGGCCGGACACGGTCTGGGCGCCGTCCTGGGTGAACTGGCGATACAGCGGTACGTATTGCGGCTGGGCGCCCTTGCCGCCGATGGCCTGTTACGATGCGGGTTTTGGCTTCTCGTATTATGGCAGTTCCGTCGGGATCAGTTTTGGGTTTGGTTTGGGTGTCAGCGCGTACACCTTTGTGCCGTGGGGGAACTTCTGCGGCGCGCGTCCCTACCAGCATCGCGTGCCGCCGCAGCATGCCAGCCAAGTCTATAACAATTCCACCGTCATCAATAATTATGGTCGCGGGAACAACAACACCGTTATCAACCGCGGCATTTCCCCCGAGCACGTTCGGGCGTATTCCCGCACCGAGGTCCGGATCGTTCACATCCGGGATCAGGTCGCCAACGGCCCCCGCAACGAGCGGCTCGAACGGGATGGCCGCACGCTTGCGGTGCATCGTCCGCAATTGACATCCCTCAAGGGAAGCGGCGACGGCCGGATGGACGCTCCGGACCGCAGCGCGTTGCGGCCCGGTGTCCCCAGGGCGACTACCCCAACCCTTTCGGGTACTTCGCAAGAGGCGGCCAGGATTCCGGCTGGCCGTAGTGAACGTGGCGGGGGCAAGGGTAGTTCTGCCGGCGTAGAATTCCCTTCGACTGTTGTGCCAAAGACGCCGCCTGCTTCGACGCCACGGATAAATCAACCGCGTGTCATCCAAGTCACTCCGCAGAATACGACCCGCCCCGCCGCCGCCCCGGCCGGTTCCTTGGTCGTTATTGGCGGCCGGAGTTCGAGCCGGTCGGGTGGTCGGGATTACTCGGTGTGGAGCACCCCTTCGCCCGCCTCGGTCACGAGCGACTCGGGCGGTTCACCCCGTACGGGTGTCCCGTCCTCGGCCGCAGCAGCGCCCGTCGTCAGTTCGCCAACGGTTACCAAGGCTTCCCCGGCCCCGGCTTCACGCCCCCCGGCGGAGCAGGTGGTCGCCAGCCGGGATTCGTATGCGACCTTCTCGACGCCGTCGCCAAATGCCTCCACTTACACTCCGCTGCCTGAGCCGGTCAATTCCACGCCGAGTTATGCTCCGCGATCCGCTCCTCCGAACTCCGCGCCAAAAGGTCAGCGGTTTGAATCCCGGTCCGCCCCGGCGGGCTCCGCAACGGGCCCCGCGCAATCCTCGTCGCGACCGGGTTCGAGTTCGGGCCCGCGCAGTCGTTGACGCGGCCTCAAGGGTTTTGTTCCGATGAAAGCACGGCTATGCTTCCGACGATGGCGGTTGG
>Ga0154020_10011414_pt1 | contig 10132 bp, 16 predicted proteins | sample Klosneuvirus_201_FD_109709 | JGI IMG/M metagenome (GOLD analysis project Ga0154020, IMG submission 109709) | Active sludge microbial communities from wastewater, Klosterneuburg, Austria - Klosneuvirus_20160825_MG | ecosystem: Engineered > WWTP > Aerobic digester > Activated sludge | place... | reverse complement strand
TCCACCACCACCTCCTCCACCTCCTCCACCACCACCACTCTCCTTCTCGCATTTCGTTGTTTCTCCACATTCCCATTCTCTCTTCCATTTTCGTGACCACTTTGCTCCAGGTTACGTTATGTTCTGCGGATACGCGATTTGAAGATCAAATATCATCAGCAACTGGAAACTCTCTCCTTGAAACTCGATCAGTGCCAGAAGGAGCTCACTGACTTTGAGGCGGCTCTGGATCCGACTCGACGGTTCCCGCTTTTTCCTTTCCCCTCACTTTTCTCCCCGTTTCTCTCCCCCCTTCTGCCTCCCCTCCGCCCCCCCTTGTTTCTTCGCTGAGTTTCCCGTTAATAGGTTAGTATATCTTGTGGATGACTTGTTGGGCAAAGAGAAGGCGATCCTCGGACTCAAGAAGAGCATTGAGAATGCGACAGAGAAGGAGAAGGAGAAGACGCCAGGGAGAATTGAGAAGCTGCAGGACATCTTGCTCAAGAAGGAAGACATTGAGAAAGGAATCGATTACATCAAATCGAGTGCTCCCTATCAAACTCTCGAGGCCGCCAAGGAGGAGGTGAAGAAGTTTCGAGCTGAGATTGGACTTGATGGAGCGGAGACGGATCTCGCCGATTACCTATGGACGATGCAGAATCGTGTCGACCCCAACAGCGGCATCAACTTTGAGAAAACTTGCGAATACTTTGTCGACGAAATCGCCGATGCGCTCCGAGCGAAACTCAATCACGATGGGGCGCCATCGGTTTCCTCATCCGCTCCCGCATCGACATACCCTCAGATCTTGGTGGTCCATGGTCTCCAATTCCAAGGCGTGTCGGTTCCTGAGGCCTATACTGGTGAGTTCGACTTCCTCATCTTGGAGGTGCGCGAAGAGATCACCGAAATCTCTCTCAATCGATTAGGAGGCGACGAAAATCTGTCAAAGAGGCAAAAGGAGAAAGAGCGACGGAGGAGCGCCGAACCGAGCGCTGGCTCCGCTCAAGTCGTCCAAGCCCAAGACGCTGCTGGCTCCGATAGTTTGAAACCGCCGACGTTAGCTGGCATCAAGTCTCCTATTGTCACCTCTCAGACGGTTCTCAAAGCGAAAGTGCTTAAGCTCGTCGAGTGCAAGAACAATCCACAGAATGTTCGAACGGACTGTAAGAAGAAATACGACGCCATGATGTTCTTCAACGGCAGGATCAAAGGGTAACCCTTCTTTTTCACCTCCACCTCCACTTTTTTCGTCTCCTTTCTTGTCCTCCATTTCGATCGTTTTCAGTTTTTATTCTGGCATCGTGCAGATTAAAGGGCGACTATTTCTCGACGGCGACATTCCAAGTTCCAGACGGCCGTGTGATCGCCTTTGATGTCGATTCGTTCAAAGGCCTCGACCCCTCCACCGACTCATTCTATGACAATCTCATCTACTTTGCTCGCGATGGAGGTCACCTGGATCATCTTCTTATCATTATCGGATTCCCTTTCTTAATGTTTTTGTTTTGAAAGGGATCGATTTGGATTGGCGAGCGGACGATGTGATGTACCAGCTCTTGGAGGTGGACAAATCCATGCACGAGCCCTTCTCGATCGGTTTTCTCGAGGACACTTATAAATGCACTTCCCTCCCCTTCCACCCCTTCTCCTGCCATCTTCTACTCTCCTCCTCTTCCCTCTCTTCCCCCTACACCTCTCACACTACATTCACTCCTCCGCTCGACTTCTTGATGATGTTGTAATTTAGGGTGTATGGTGAATATGGCTGCTGACGATGAGCAAAAGGCAGATGCCAAGGTGACGCGTGAGGTCTTTCTGCGTCTCGTGGAGGCCGAGTGTCTCCGTCTGCTCGCCCCCATCGCTTCATTGGAGCTCTTGGGGCTCATGGAGATGCTCCCAAGGCGAAAGCGCTCTCCGAACGCGGGCTCCAATAGCTCACCCGACGTTCGTTGTTAGTTGTCAGACAGTCAGAAGGGCTGTTATACGATTGCAATGCTGTGGTTGATGTACGGCGTGCATTAAAATCAGTGACTGAAAATCGTGCAATGTCACGAGCGCGGTATTCAGTTTCAGTTCGGTTGCCCGGCCAGTGACCCCCGGATTATTGCCTCGCTGATTTAAATAATTTAATAGAATGCTTTGAAGTAATTCCATTCCATTGATTTCAAACACATCTGTATTTAACTACTGGCCTCATATCGATATCTATTGCCAATCTGCTGTTTGCATTCGGTCAAGCACGGCTTCCTGACGAGACACCAATGATCCCTCGACGAGCGCTCTCCGTCGCATCGCCTCGCCCCCACCTCTTGAGGACCCGCGCACCGCATCGACTTATCATCATTTCATCATCGAATCGTATTAAAAATGTTGATAATGTTCCATTGGTGCGCCTTCGTCTCCTCGCCTTCTCGCCTGTCGTGGGTCGTGCTTCGCTCGACGAGAATTCTTGGACCGCCTTTGACTCTGATCCCATTGAGATTCTCGCTCGTTAGTATTTATATTTATGATAGGCTTTGTTTTGTTGAAATAGGGAAAAGAGACGGATAAAAGCGTCGGTTCATCCGTGAGTGCGTCGACCGCCCGCGCTCTGCTCGACGAGGCCGCTCGAGCCTTTGGTTCGCCTTGTCCTCCCTTGGTTCCCTTTCTCTGATCCCCTTTTGCCAGAAAACAATATCTAGAAATTAAATTATATTATGAATTTGAGCCATGGGCGTTGCGCCATTACAGCACTCGTGAGAGAGGAGATACATCTTCCCCATCGATATCATTTCCCCTTCGATAGGAATCTCCTCTGACGATGAGTGGTATAAAGTGTCGAGCGCCGCCTTAGTAACCGTCGGAGGTCCGACAGTTCGCGGATCGGTTGCAGCGCTTCTCCGCCTCGCTTACCCTGATAAGGAGTGGTTCCCTTGGCTCTTCCCCGATGGCCTTCCCAACGTCCTACTTCTTAGAGTCGATCTTGTTGGGATTTGATCAAAACGTGTAATTATTATCAAATAGGGATTTTGGGGGAACATCGAAAACCAACGGCGATACATGGGGTGGCTCAGCAAGAAGCTGAACCGACTCCACCCCGACCTATGGTTCTCTCCTCTTTTCTTTTCTCTTTCATTTTTCTGATCCCGACTCATCTTTGAGATGATTTATATATTTCGATATGCTATCATGATTTGATGGTCTCTGACAATGAGGTTATAGGTACAACTCGACGAATAGCGATTTCATAGCGAATCATGGCAAGGGGCTACTCTACCACTATAACAATTCACAGATTCAAGGTCCCCATCGCATCGCTCGTCTTTCTCTTTACCTTTTTATTCCGCGAATCGACATAGAAGTTTGATTTCGTTTTGGATGTAGTGTTGAGATCGATATACCCTGATGTGGAGTGGTTGCCGTGGCGGTTTGCGACTACCCCGCGCGGTTTCTGGGCCGACAGAGCGAATCAACTCTCATATATGTCGTGGCTCAGTCGTCGTCTTGGTCGCCAAGAAGGCGTCCCTTCTCAATGGCACTTTATTAATATAATCGTTTTTATACCTTTTGATAGAAATTTAACTTTCTTCAAAAGGTATTCAGTGTCGCGGGTCGACTTTATCGATAACTATGGTGAGCGGTTATTACAGTTTTACGAAAACTCGCACTACCACGCCCTCAAGGCACTCTACCCCGAGGCTGCGTGGCTCCCTTGGATGTTTACTTCCACACCAAAAGGTTAATTCACTTTTATTACAATATCTCCAAATCAGAATTTGTTACTTTTACTTCTTTTTGTATGACCTTCTAATTGTTGTGATAATGTTCAGGGTTCTGGGCTGAGAAGGCGAATCAGCGCTTGTACCTCGACTGGCTCGGGGGTCGCCTTGGCATTGTGGAGCGCTCCGATTGGTATAATGTTACTCGAAAAGATTTCGAAGCGAACTACGGAGTTTCACTCTTATCGTTCATCTACAAGGGCTCGCCCTCTGCCTTACTCTCCGCCGTCTACACCGATTACCAATTCTTACCATGGAAGTTCACTCACGCTCCACCTGTGCGCTCCCTCGCCAGCCTTCATAGGTATTGATATTTATGTATAAGTATATTTTATCATAGGGATATGGAAGCGAAGAGGAATCTATGAAGGCGATCTTGACACATCTCAAACAAGTGCTTTCGCTGGGCGAGGAGGAGGAGGGGTGGCGCCGGGTCACTACCTCGCAACTCCGCGAGCTCGGTGTCGATCACCTCATCCGACGCAATGGAGGTCCCCTCATATCCCTCATTCTTTGTATTTGCTCTTATTATATTGATATAGTTTTATATCTTTGTACTTTTAGGATGGGATGAGATCCTCAACAAATACCTCCCACTTTGATGAGAGCAACAAATACCTCTCTCAGCTTTAAAGGGCGTCTGCGTGGAACCTGTGAAATGACAATTGATAGAGTTATCGAGATAAAAACTGCAATCAAAAAGTACAATTTACTGACTGGTGGGAAATTTACAATGAGAGGCGGGTGGGGGGAAAGAGGGAGAGGGAAGAGCAAGGGAAAGAAAGGAGGACTAAGCGGGATCGGCCCAAGAGCCCTTGAACTCCCAATAACCGATGTCAAGATTGGTGGCGCCGCCATTGTTACCCATGGCAACTTGGCGAATGACCTTAATGAGAATGAATTGACCGACGGCGGTCGTCTTGATCGTCCGTGGCGTCGATAGGTTCATCGACCACATGAAAGCTGGCCCTACAACGAACAATAGAATGACCAACAAGATCATCGTAGAGAGGGAGAAGGAGGGAAGGGGTACGATCGGAGGAGGAGGGGTTGTTCGTCTTCCAGTCGTTGAAGGCAGATTGCTCCATGTTGTCGAAGACTCGATAGGGCGCGAGTTGCTGTGTACGAAGATCGATCGAGTCCAACATGGTCCACAGCAACCCGAGGCCAGCTGGCGCATTGTACCTAACATGCGAAATTATTATAATGATGGGCTTTGAAACAAAGGCAGGAGGGAGGAAGACGGGAAGTAGGGAGGCGCACGCCATGGCGAGGGTTGGCACGGTAGCTTTGGGTGGATGGATCGTCACCTCTTTCAGCATAAATGGTCGATCTGCGGCGAGCACAATGTGAACCTAATAACGCATAAATGTAATTTCGATAAGAAAGGTCATGGAGAATCGCGGCAGGGCGGACGTTAGTGTGTTTATTGGCGGCGGTGGAGTAGGGATGAGCGGCATTGGGGTTCAACATATTCGAAGGCACGTGATTTGCATCCCAGAACTGGCCATCTACAACACCACAATATGAATGATAAATATTATATATATATATAGATATATATAGATATATTGGAGAAAGAGGGAACAGCGCGCGCACCAGTATGAAGAATGGCGAGGCGAGGGTTGAGCACCTCCGTGGACTTGGCATGGAGCACCTTCAAGTATCCTGGATCGATCAGCGCTGCGCTCCTATCAAACATTATATCAAACTTATATCAAACAGCACAAATCATAAATATCGAATCGCATTCGGTGGCAAGGGAGTGGAGGACATTCGAGCAGCGTCGTCGAACTCCGGGTCTTTCTCGTCGCCGCTATTCTGAGCGAGGCGCCGTCGATGAAGCTGCTCCTCCTCGGGATAGACCTAAGATTATAATATTAATAGAAATCCATGAAGATCATCCACTTGAATGCACTTGGCCGCTGCTCGAGCAGGACTGCCTGACTTGACCCGGACATCAGAACCGACAGGGAGACGTCGAACGGTCATCGCACCAAATATAATCACAATTAAAAACAGAATAATATGGTAATAATTATAGGTGAGAAAAGGGGAGGTGGGGACGGGTGAGGGGAGAATGACCTCGGGGAAGTAATCGGGAGAATCGACGGCGAGGGGCTTTCCATCGGCGCCGAACATATATTGAGGGCGCTCCGACATGCGCACCGACGAACTTGCCGCACCCATCGCGACACAGTTTATATACTACACCGTCGGCACTCCACCTCCAACACAAGCCAAGAGATCAATGTGCTGTAGGAGCAGGCGGCAGCGAGGGGCAACCGCTCGTCTGAAAACTCTTCATGAAAAGGACAAAGATCTCTCTGAGAGGGGAATGTTCTCCCGATCGCTCCATGTCTCCATCATGGCCATTCTATTGATTCTCATCAACGATGAAGCACAACCGCGACGAGGAGAAGCCGCCTTCCCCATCCAAGGCGACCAAGAGGGCCAAGACGAGCGACGAGGCCGCCGATGTTCGTCACCGCTTCCTCGCCCTCCTTTCTGCGCCCTTTCGCCCCATCTCGTTATCATTTTGTATTTATCGTATCGTTGGTGCGATATTGCCTCACAGGACGGAGCTAACGGCTCCCTTTAATAATAGGCCAAGGTCGAAGCGACGCCTCAGCCTGTCCTCGCCACCGACCCTGCCGTCACCAAGTTCAAGAGTACGCCTTGCTATTTATACTTTTTGGTGATTTTTTTTGTGTCATTTTCGAGTCTCCTCTTTTTTTACCGGGCTCATGTCTCAGTGAATGTTGTCGGTGGAGCCGTTGGTTTCATGGGCGTCTTGCATTCGATTTGGTTTCACTCGTTGCATTATCTTCGTAATATTATATAGTTATATTCATACTAATCATTTTCATAATATCAATAGAATGACTTGCTTTGAGAACTGACATGAATCCCGTTCCGTCCACCTCCACTCCCTCCTCTTACCGTTTCCTCTTCCGTTCTCTTCTCTTGTTTCTGCTCCTCTCGTTCGATGTTTCCCCTCCTTCTCCTCCTCTTCTCCTCATACTGCTCTTTCCTTAGTTCCCCCGCGTTTCTCGGCGCAAATGTACGATCCCTTTGAGGGCCAAAACAACATTCACGAGATCGAAACCTATGAGGAGTTCATCGAGAAGAGCAAAGATATCGGTTCGCTGACTCCCCGGCTTCCTCAATTGCTCTCTCAAGTTGTATTATAACCTTCTAACAATTCGAATATATTTCGTATTTCTTATATATTAAAATATTAACTATATCAAGATGTTGATGATACTTATGGATCTCTTTCAATTTATATATTTCAATTTCTGATTGTGTTTGTGATAGCTCCGTCGAAGCTGGCATTGTACGGTTGGGTCTTCCAGGGAGTCGACTTCAGTCGTGTACGCTCCATTTTCATACATATCTCTAGCTGTTGACCATATGTTTGACCATAGCGGCATTTAGGAACCCGTGGAGAGGTGGGCGCAGTATGACCTTAAGGGAGCAGCTTTTTTCGGTTGCAGTTTTCCTGAGGGCATCACTAACCGCTCCGTCCGTGCGAAGGGCGCTCATGTCTGGAAGGAGCCCGCTAACATGCCCTTCCAAGCCTTCCGTCGTTCGCCTTCTCCCGTCTTTACGGTTATGTTGTTATATTTTGGCATCTTTATGTGGGTGGTTTGCAGCGTTCATGTACACTCAGAAGGAGATTATCGAGCACGACGCGGTGATCAACGCGCACTATGGTCAGCACTACGACATCGCCACCAAGCTCGCCCAGTCCATCCACGACTTCTCCATGGTGTATGTCCCCTCGCTCACCGCACTATGGATTTGATTCAACTTGATCTTGATGACATAGTGATGCCCTCCACGACTACCTCGAGGCCAAGACGCCTGTGGGTTTCATGGGCGGTCACCGCACTGCCCGCGCCTCGCCCGAGTACCGCCAGACGGTTCTGATTGCTCGCAAGGTCGCTCAAGCGGGCTTCCTCGTGGGTCCGATTGCCTCGCCTCACTCGTCGTTCATTTACTTTCTAACTTGCATGTGGATGAAGTGACTGGCGGTGGCGCTGGCTCCATGGAGGCGGCGAACCTTGGCGCTTACCTCGCCAACAAGTCTGACGCTCAGGTGGAGCAAGCGCTCGAGTACTCTTCCTCTTCTCGATCACGACTGATCATTCGTAATATATTTCTGATTTCCGATGGCAGCATCATCAGCAAGGGCAACGAGGGCTTTGAGGGCGTCGAGTGGCTCAATCCGAAGCCCGCCGACAATGTCATCGCTGCCCTCGGACCTGTCACTTTCATGCCCTCCCTCGGCATCCCCACCTTCCGCTACAATCAAGAGCCTCCGAATCGGTGCGAATATATTCGATTAATATCTGATTCGGCGAATGGCGAAGCTGATCGGTGTTTGTCCTGCATTAGTTTTGCCACCTGGCACGCCAAGTTCTTCCAGAACGCTTTGCGCGAGGACGGTTTGCTGGCCATTTGCACTGGCGGCATCATCTACGTCAAGGGGGGACCTGGTACAATCCATGATGTTCGCAATTGCTATCATGTCAATGACACATGAGACTGTGATGATAGGTACTCGCCAGGAGATCTTCCAAGCCGCTTGCCACAACTCAGAGGTCCGCGATGAGAAGGAGACCCGCCCCATGGTATGCCCCGCTCTGCCCTGCCCTCTTTCTCTTTCCCTTAAGCGAAAATTCATCTAATTTCTAAATGATTTTCGCTTTGCGATAGGTCTTCACTGATGTTGCCTACTGGAAGACTACGGGCGTGCTTGATGTTCTCGAGAAGACGTCGAGCACTTTGCCTTTCTACAAGTTGCTCTTGTGCTCGGATGACATTACTGAGATCCTCAGCCACTTGGTGAAGCATGCTAAGAGCAAGAACTATCCCCTCACGCCCAACCTCGACGACCTCCAGGAGAAGTTCTGGATGAGGTAAGCTCGGGCGCCCGGATGGTTATGTAACCTACAATTGTCGATGCATTGCGTCTGATGACTTTGCTTTGATAATAATTGAGCTGCAACGAAAACAAGGTCTCTTCTCAATGGGCGAGTGGTGGGGTCAGGTGCTGAGTTCGTCGTCAGGGTGTCGTCAGCCCGAGCGTCTCCGTGTTGGTCAACAAGTCTGTTATATCATTCCGTCCGTCTCTCGCTCGACGCATCCCATCCCTGTGCCCGCGAGTAAGGTGAGGCTCGAGAGCGCAGATGGACGGTGAGCGTCTGGCGCAGCTCTATGTGCCGCCCACACAAGTCGTCGTGTCGGGTGCGCAGAGCCGTTCAAGCTGTCAGAGCCCTTTTCCCCGCCTTCCCGTCCCTGGCCGCGCCTTCACCGCCCTCTCGATTACTTGATTATATTTATCATTGTTTTAATTATTTGGGCCGTCTTGTGGACGTGCCGTGTGGCGTGGGGCCGTTGCTCTTTTCTTCCCCGCCATTCTCCTCCTCCTCTCATTTCGTCCCTCTCTCACTTTCCCTCGTGACATTTCCATTAATTATATATTTATTGTATTTTTTGTAGGATTCAAGGCACGGTTCTATAAAAAGGGCCCTCAGGCGCGCGTGTATGTCCTCGTCAGCCTCGACGACACTCTTCGCCGAGCCTCCTCGGCCAACTCGGGTCCTTCACCTCCTCCTTTCCTTTTTCCCTTTCTAATGATTTATAATGTTATATTATATTATATTTATTGTGTCGAGGGCCTCGAGAGGTGCTTTGCAGAGGGGCCTTCTGTTCGCCTTTCCTCCCTCTTAGGATTGTCTTGCAGAGAAAGTGCGAGTGGAGAAGGAGGGAGAGGCGGTGTGGGAGTGGCGGTTTTCCGGCACTGTCAATTCCTTCGGCTCCGCTGATCGCCCTGCAACCGCCGCTATCGAACTCTGGACTGAACGGCCCTCGGGCTTCTCTGGCTTCTCTATCCCTTTCCGCGATATCTGCTTAGGTATCAATCCAATCAAGAGATTCAAATCGGTTTTTCCTATTCAAAATCGGTTTGGATTATTATATGTTATCGAGTGACGGTTTTATGGTCGTTTAGGAAGCGTCTCGGTGCCTCTGCTTAAGTTTGCCGATGGTGTGGCGAACGAGTTCAAGTTGCCCGTGTTTGCCGCTCAGTCGACTGGCTCCGATCCCGAGGCCCTCATCGACTTCACCATTCAAACTTCGGCACCTCTAACTTTTCTGAATATATTATCTATTATCATTTTTGCATTTTGGTGATTGAAGACGAGATGTTAGATGGACATCAACAAGATGATGACCGAGGATGAGATTGACGCCAAGTTCCAGGCGCTGAATCTCCCGAACGACGGTTTAACTCCACGTGACTTGTCGGCGGCGGAGAAATATTCGCAAATTGTCGATTTTCAGAAAAGAAAAGATGAAAATGAAAAGCGAAACGTGGAACG
>Ga0154020_10011413_pt1 | contig 10133 bp, 11 predicted proteins | sample Klosneuvirus_201_FD_109709 | JGI IMG/M metagenome (GOLD analysis project Ga0154020, IMG submission 109709) | Active sludge microbial communities from wastewater, Klosterneuburg, Austria - Klosneuvirus_20160825_MG | ecosystem: Engineered > WWTP > Aerobic digester > Activated sludge | place... | reverse complement strand
GCAGGGGCTACTTCAGGTCGGCGCCCTCGTGCGACCGAAACAACACGATGGTACGATCGCCGCCGAACACGTGTTCCTCGGGCGACGGGCCGGTGTCCGCGTCGACGCCGGCGTCGATGGCCGCGGGCGAGGACGAAGAGCAGGCGCCGAGCAACAAGAACCAGGCGAGCCTGCGCATCGGCTTCCAGCCTACGTCAGGGGCAGGCGTGCACGCTGCGGAAAGCGCGACTCTCGATCAGGGTCCCGTCGGCGCGCACCGCCTGGATGGCGTAGGCCGCCCCGCCCTCGAGCGTCGAGAGCAGGATGCGGCCCCCTTGCGCGTCGACGAGGCCGGCCGCCGTGGCGCCGGTGGTTGCGACGCGCGTCGTCCACGCCTTGCCGCTCGAGAGGCGCCCGCTCGAGAGCAGCGCGGTGAGCACCTCGGCGTGGGGGGAGCCGATGTGCGCGGTGCTCACGCCCATCAGCGCGTTGCGGCTCTTGCCGTCGGCCGGGAGCAGCCGCGCGACCCAGGTCGCGTTGCTCGAGGTGTTGCGGCCGTGGTGGCTCGCGTGGAGGACGTCGACCCCGCGCGCGTCGATCCCGGCCGCCGCCCCGAGCCGCGACGCGTAGAAGCTCTCGACGTCGTCGGTGACCGAGCCGCCCCCGGTGAGGTCTCCGGCGAGCAGCATGCGGAAGGCGCCCCGCTGCACCACCGACAGGACGCTGCGCGCGTTCTCGCCGTTGCTGTCGCTCGTGAGGAACGGCGAGACGACCTTGTCGTAGCGGTCGGCGCCGATGAACCCGTTGGCGGCGACGAAGTCGAGCAGCGCGCCGCTCCCGAGCGCGAGATCGGCCGTGGCGAGGCCCGGGCACGCGGTCGCCGGATAGCTGCCGACCCAGCTGGAGGGCGCGCAGGGGGGCGCCGAGGCGGCGTTGCACAAGCCGCCGGCCGCCGCGGGGCGCGCCGCGATCGCGTTGCAGATCCCCTGGATGGTCGCGTCGTTGGCGGCCGCCGTGAAATCGGTGAAGCCGCGGTGGACGATCTTCCCCTTGAGGGTGATGCGACCGAGCAGGCCGGCGAGGCCGTCGCCGTGGTCCGAGTGGAAGTGCGTGACGACGATGTGATCGACCTTGGTGGCGCCGGTGAAGTCGGTGAGTCCCTTGGCGATGTCGTCGTCGTGGCTGTCGTTGCCGACGTCGACCACGACCACCGTGCCGTCGGGCCCGACCAGGATGGCCGACTCGCCGATCGAGAGGCCGCCGAGCCCGAGCTGGCCGTAGAAGAGCTCGCCCGGCGTGGGCTTCAGGACCGTCGTCGGCGCGGCCGGGGCCGGCCCACAGCCCGCGTCGCTCGGGCTCGTGTCGGTGGGCCCGCCGTCGACGGGCGTGCCCGTGTCGACCGGCGTGCCCGTGTCGACGCCCGTGTCGACCGGCGTGCCCGTGTCGCTCCCCGTGTCGCTCGCGCCGTCGGCGACGACGCTCGTGTCCTCCCCTCCACTCGTGTCCGGCGTGGAGGCCGTGTCCGAGTTGCTGCACGCGACGAGGGAGAGGGCCACGAGGGGGAGGAACCGGCGCGACATGCCCCGGGTATCGCACGGGATCGGGATCGTGGGGAGGCTCAACCGTGGGCGGTCGTGCGCCGCCGCGCCCCGAACACGACCAGCGCCGCCAGCGTGACCACGTAAGGCAACGTCTGCACGAGCTGGTGGGGCACCTTCGCGGTCTCCTGCACCACGAGCTCGAGGGCCTCGGCGGCCCCGAAGGCGAGCGCGATCCCGGCGGCGCGCCCGGGGCGATGCCCGGACAGGACCAGGATGGCGAGCGCGATGTAGCCGCGGCCGCCGCTCATCTTGCTCGAGAACTGGCGCTGATCGAGCGCGAGCCACGCGCCCGCGAGGCCGGCCGCCACCCCCGCGGCGGCCACCGCGAGGAGCTGGGTCCGCGGCACCGAGACGCCGACGCTCGCCGCGGCCTCCGGGTGCTCCCCGACCGCGCGGATGCGCAGGCCGAAGCGGCTCCGGGTCATGGTCCACGTGGTCGCGACGACCACCGCGACGACCACCCACGAGGCCGGGTCGCGCAGCAGCGACGAGGACTGTCCCGGGATGGTGGGCGAGTTGCTCGACGACGCGTAGAGCGCGCGCAGCAGGAAGCGGGTCCCCGCGAGCGCGAGCAGGTTGATGGCGAGGCCGCTCACGATGGGGTCGGCCTTGCCGTGCACGACCGCCGTGCCGTGCACGAGCTGCACGAGCGCGCCGGCGAGCGCGGCCGAGAGCAGGGCCACGACGACCGAGCCCGTCGACAGCGCGCCCCACGCGGCGGCGAGCGCGGCGACCAGCATCGTGCCCTCGAGCGCGACGTTCACGATCCCGGCGCGCTCGCTCAACACCCCGCCCATCGCCGCGCCCATGTACGGCAGCGCGACGCGCACCGCCTGGCCCAGGAAGTCGAGCGAGAGGACGCGGCTCATCGGGCCCACCGCCGGTCGATCGCGGCCGACATCCGCGGCGCGATGGCCACCAGCAGGACCACGAGACCCACCAGGAGATCGGAGGCCTCGCGCGGCACCCGCGCGTTGATGGCGAGGCCGCCTTGCGCGAGCGTCGCGAAGAACGCGGAAGCGACCACGATGCCCACCACCGAGTCGCCCGCGAGGAGCGCGGCCGCGAGCCCGGTGAAGCCGAGCCCCTCGGTGCGATCCTCCTCCGCATTGCCGCGCGTGAGCACGTCGTGGACAGAGGCCAGCCCGGCGACCGCGCCCGAGAGCAGGAGCGCCTGCACGAGCCTTCGATCCACGCGCACGCCCGCGCCCCGCGCCGCCGAGGGAGACGCCGCGACCGCGCGGAGCTCGCGCCCGAACGGCGTGCGACGTGCGAGGAAGGCCCAGCCGACCAGCGAGGCGACGGCGAGCAGCCCTGCGACGTTGGCCGAGGAGCCGGGGAACACCGAGAGGCGCGCGGCCACCCAGGCGATCGGGAGCGGGCGGGTGTGCACCGAGCCCTTCTCGGCGAGCCCCGCGGCGAACCCCCACGCGGTGAGGCCCGAGACGACGTGGTTGAGCATGATCCCGGAGATCACCTCGTGGGCGGAGAAGCGGACCTTGAGGCCCGCCACCACGGAGCTCGTGAGCGCGCCGACCTGCATGCCGACCACGACGAGGATCGCCACGGCGATCGGCGCCGGCACCGTCCGCGGGAGCGCCGCGCCGAGGGCTCCGACCGCGAGGGCCGACAGGGCGATCGAACCCTCGACCCCGAGGTGGAACAGCCCCGCGCGGAGGGCGACGCGCGCGGCCACCGCCGAGAGCGCGATCGCGGTGGTCCGGAACAGGATCTGCCCGAGGCCGTACCGGTTGCCCCACGTGTTGGAGAACAGGAGGCGCGCGATGTCGAGCGGACGCTCTCCCCACGCGAGCACGACGAGCTCGAACGCCAGCGCGACGAGCAAGAGGGCGAGCAGAAGCGGGCGACGCTCGTTCATCCGAGCATCGCCTCGCCGATGACGTCGCGGCCCGCGTCGCTGCGGACCTCGATCGCGCGCCCGCGACGCAGGACGAGCAGCCGGTCGGCGACGGTCGCGAGCTCCTCGAGATCGGCGGAGATGAGGATCACGGCGGCGCCGTCGGCGGCGGCGTCGACGATCCGCTGCCGGATCCGCGCCGCCACGAGCAGATCCACCCCGCGCGTCGGCTGGGCCGCGACGAGGAGACCGGGCGTCTTCGCGAGCTCCCGCGCGACGACGAGCTTCTGCTGGTTGCCCCCGGAGAACGACTGCGTCGCGAGCGTCGGATCGGCGGGCCGGACGTCGAGCGCCCTCGCGGCGGCGACGAAGCGCGCGCGCACCGCCGCGTCGTCGACCGCACCACGCACCGTGGGCATGGCGCCGAGCACCAGCGCGTCCTCGGCGGGGATGTCCGCGGGCAACGCGTGGGCGTGGCGATCGGAGGGGATCCACGCGAGCCCCGCGCGGCGCCGAGCGAACACGTCCCCGCGCAGCGCTGCCCCATCGAGGGCGCACGCTCCGTGGCTCGCGAGCACCCCGACGAGCCCGAGCTCGAGCGGCACCTGTCCGTTGCCCTCTACGCCCGCGATGCCGACGATCTCGCCCGCGCGCACGGTGAGGTCGAGGGCCGAGAGCGCGGCGCCACTGCCCTCGGGCGCCTCGACGGTGAACCCACGCAGCACGAGGCGCGCGCGGTCCTGCGGCTCTGCCTCGCGGTGCACCGTCGGTGGCTCCTCGCCGAGCGCCTCGCGGGCCAGCGCGCGGACGTCGTGCACCGCCGGGTCGTCGGCCGCGTGGTGGGCGACGACCTTGCCCCGACGGAGCACCGTGACCTCGTCGGCGAAGCGGGTCACCTCGTCGAGGTGGTGGGTGACGACCGCGACGGCGACGCCGTCGTCGTGGGCGAGGCGCGACACGCGGGTGAGCAGCGCCTCGGCCTCGCGCGGGGCGAGGACCGCGGTCGGCTCGTCGAGGATCAGCACGCGCGGCTTGCGGAGCAGCACGCGCAGGAGCTCGAGCCGCTGGCGCTCGCCCACGGACAGCGACGCGACCCGGGCGTCGAGCGGCAGCTCCATGCCGAGGGCTCGCCCGAGCTCCTCGGCCCGCGCGCGCAGCGGACCGAGGCGCAGCACGAACCCGGTGGCTTCGCCGAGGGCGAGGTTCTCGAGGGCGGTGAGCGAAGGCACCAGCATGAAGTGCTGGTGCACCATCGCGAGCCCGCGCCGGATCGCCTCGCGCGCGGTGGCCGGGGCGAGCGGCCCGCCGAGCACCGACACGACGCCGCGGTCCGGCTCGAGGAGCCCGGCCGCGATGCGCAGCAGCGTCGACTTGCCGGCGCCGTTCTCGCCCACGATGGCGTGGACGCGCCCCGGCTCGAGGCGCAGCGAGGCGCCGTCGAGGGCGACCGCCTCACCGAACCTCTTGTCGATGCCCGTGAGCGTGACCGCGGCCACCCGCGCACTATAGACGCGGGCCTCGGCGACTGGGTCTCGATTACTTCTTGGGGTCGTCGACGATCTCGGCCTTCACTTCGACGGTCTCGTCCTTCGGCTTGGGGGCCGACGCGGCGTCGACCTTTGCGGCGATGGTGCCGAGGAGCTCGCCCGTGGTCTCGAGCGCGCGGGCCGACTGCTGCAGCGCCATGCGGCCGATGGAGAGGCCGTACTTGGCCCAGCCGACGCCGAGCTCGGTGATGAGGCGCGCGATCTTGTCCGGGGTCTGCTCGCTCGGGGTCGCGTGCTCGGGGGTGGGGTAGTCGTTCTGGGTCTCGGTGGTCATGGCTGTCTCCTTGGTCGAGCAAGAATCTGGGTTACTTCTTCGGGCGGGGCAGGCACGCGTCGCACACGATGGGGCGCGGCGCGGCCGGGTCGCTGTGCACGCCGAGGTGCGCCGACTCTCCCGCGGAGAGCTCGGCGTCGCACACGACGCAGTGGGTGTCGGTCGCGAGCACCATCGGCTGGAAGCCGACGATGCCGCCGAGGGGTCCGCTCTTGGTGCGGCCGACCACCTCGTCGCGCTTGCGGAGGATGGCCTCGCGCTGGGCCGACACGCGCCCGGCGGCGCGGTGCAGCTCCTCTTCGACCCCCCGGCCGGCGCGATCGGCGACGGCCACGGCGTCCTCGAGGATGGTGCGCACGAGGTTCGAGACGGGGACCCGGATGTTCTGGGCGAGGCGCTTGAGCTCCTGCTCGAGAACCGCGGGGACCCGGGTGTGGAGCACGCGCTCCTTTTTCTCGTCTCCGTCTTCGGGCGGAGGCTGCGGGGGAGATTCCTCTTGGCTCACGGTGAATCACAATGTGATACCCCGTGATACGAGTGTCAAGGGCCGGTCCGGGGCTTTCTCACCCTGTCGCCTTGACCCAGCGCACGGGTTCGGCGGTCATCAGCACCCCGACCACCTGCTCGACCTGCCGGGGGGTGGTCCAGAGGAACGCCTCGATGTCGCCGGGCTGGAACGGCGCGCCCGCCCAGTCCTTCTCCTGCGCCTCGCCCACGAGGATCACCGTGTAGCCCGCGATGCGGCGCTGACCCGTCGAGGTCTCTGCCTTCTTCAGCAGCACGCGGATGACGGCGCGGCGATCGGTGGGGACGTGGTCCACAGAGGGAGCTTACCGCGTGCGCCCGTGTTGGGTACCTTCTGTCGATGCGTACCCTGGTCGCTGTTCTCTTTGTCCTCGTCGGCTGCAGCTCGAGCTCCACCCCTGCCACCACCGAAGACACGGGCACCTCGAGCGAAACCGGCACCGACGCGGTGGCCGAAGTGGCCGTCGACACGGGGCCCGAGACCGATCCCGACGGCTGCGTCCTCGACCCTGGGCCGGCCGATCCCGGCATCGATCCCAGCGCGTACGCGACGTTCAAGCCCGCCGACTTCACGCTCGACAAGGCCCTCGCGGGCTTCCCGGCGGGCACCGGCACCTTGCGCGCGCGCATCACCACCCAGAGCGGCAAGATCGACTGCAAGCTCGATCCGACGGCCGCGCCGATCAGCGTGGCGAACTTCATCGGCCTCGCGCGCGGGACGCGCCCCTACAAGCAGGGCACCACGTGGATGCTCGGCCGCTTCTACGACGGCCTCAAGTGGCACCGCGTCGTGCCGGGTTTCGTCATCCAGGGCGGCGATCCTCGCGGCAACGGCACCGGGGGGCCGGGCTACTCGCTCGTCGACGAGAACCACGTCGCCGAGCCGCTCGGCACCCTCGCCATGGCCGCGTCGACCGCGCCGAGCGGCAGCCAGTTCTACATCGTGGTCGGGACGGGCCCCGCGGCGGACTACAACGTCTTCGGGAGCTGCGACACCGAGACCGCGATCGCCATCAGCAAGCTGCCGGCCGACGGCAAGGCCGCTCCCGTCACCGAGGTGAACATGCAGCGGATCGACATCGTCCGCTGCCCCAAGTGACGCACCACGGCGAGGCGAACGGGCGGCGATCGGGCCGCGAAAGCTGATAGGATCCGCGCATGAAGCGCCTCACGCAGCCGCTCGTCCGCGATCTGGGCTCCCCTCGGGGACAGCTCCGCGAAGCCACCTGGGAAGAGGCGCTGACCCGCGCGGCTGCGGGGCTCACGGCGGTACGCGAGCGCCACGGCGGCAAGGGGCTCGGCATCTTCTCGTGCTCGAAGGCGACCAACGAGGTGAACTACCTCGCGGCCAAGCTGGCCCGCGTCGCGTTCCACACGAACAACATCGACAGCTGCAATCGAACGTGACACGCCCCTAGCGTCGTCGGTCTGGCGACGGTGTTCGGAGCAGGCGGTGGGACGAACTCCTATCGCGAGGTGGAGGAGACCGATCTGGTCGTCCTCTGGGGATCGAACGCGCGCGAAGCGCACCCGATCTTCTTCCACCACGTGATCAAGGGGCTGCGCCGGGGCACGCGCCTCGTCGTCGTCGACCCGCGCCGCACGCCGACCGCCGAGTGGGCCGACGAGTGGCTGCCCGTGCACGTGGGCGCCGACATCGCGCTCGCCAACGCCTTCGCCCACGTCATCCTCGACGAGCACCTCGAGAACCGCGCCTTCATCGAGCGCGCCACGGTGGGCTTCGCGGAGTTCGCCGCGCACGTGTCGAGCCCGGCGTGCTCGCCCGAGGCCACCGAGGCCATCACCGGCGTTCCGGCGGCGCAGCTCCGCAAGGTCGCGCGGGCCTACGCCACCGCCGACCGCGCGATGATCTGCTGGACCCTCGGCATCACCGAGCACCACGACGCGGTCGACAACGTCCTCTCGCTCATCAACCTCGCGCTCACGGCCGGCCAGGTCGGGCGGTGGGGCGCGGGGCTCAACCCGCTGCGCGGGCAGAACAACGTGCAGGGCGGCGGCGACATGGGCGCCCTGCCCCACAAGCTCGCGGGCTTCCAGGACGTGGGAGACGCGGCCGTCCGCGCGCGCTTCGACGCCACCTGGAAGACGACGATCCCCCCGCAGAACGGGTGGAACCTCACCGAGATGTTCCTCGCGATGGAGCGCAAGGAGCTGCGCGGGCTGCTCGTGTTCGGCGAGAACCCGGCGCAGAGCGAGGCCAACGCGGGGCACACGCGCGAGCTCCTCTCCGACCTCGACATCCTGGTGGTCCAGGACCTGTTCCTGACCCGCACCGCGGAGCTCGCCGACGTCGTGCTCCCGGGCTCGGCCTCGTGGTGCGAGACCGACGGCACGGTCACCAACAGCGAGCGGCGCGTGCAGCGCGTGCGCAAGGCCGTGTCTCCGCCGGCCGGCGCGCGCGACGACTTCTGGATCCTGAGCGAGCTCGGGCGACGCATGGGCCACGACCTCGGCGACACCTCGCCCGAGGCGCTGTGGAACGAGCTCCGCACGCTCTCGCCCATGCACCGCGGGATGAGCTGGGCGCGCATCGAGCAGCTCGGCGGCATCCAGTGGCCCTGCCCCGACGAGCAATCCGAGGGCGCGCCGTTCCTGCACGGGCGCCTCTGGAAGGACCCGGTCGAGGGCCGCCGCGCACCGTTCACGGTCACCCGCCACGAGGGGCCGCTCGAGCACGTGAGCGCCGAGTTCCCGTTCCGGCTCACGACGGGGCGCCGGCTCTACGCGTACAACACCCACGTGCAGACCCAGCACTTCACCTCGCCGCTCCACCGCGGGGAGACGGTCGACATGTTCCCCGCCGACGCGGCGGCGCTCGGCCTCGTCGACGGCGAGCGGGTGCGCGTGACCTCGCCGCGCGGCTCGGTCGAGCTGCCCGTGCAACTCGACCCGAACCTGCGCCCCGGGCTCGTGTTCATGACGTTCCACTTCCTCCAAGACGCCGACGCGAACACGCTGACCAACGACGCCTTCGACCCCAAATCCGGGACCGCCGAGTTCAAGGCGGCCTCCGTGCGCATCGAGAAGCTGACCGAGACGGCCGCGGCCGAGGAGTAACGATGGATCTGGAGCTTCACGGGCCGGAGCCCACCGAGGACGAGCGCGCGGCGATCGACGCTGCGATCGGCCCTCCCGTGGACGACGCGCGGTCCGTGGTGGGGGTCGCCGAGGCCGCGAGGCGCAGGCCGCTGCTCCTGCCCGCGCTCCACGCCGCGCAGGCTCGCGTGGGCTGGGTGAGCCCGGGCGCGCTGGCGTACGTGTCGCGCCGCCTCCACGTCCCGCCGGCCGAGGCCTACGGGGTCGCGAGCTTCTACGCGCTCTACGCGCTGCACCCGCGCGCACGCTCGATCGCGCACGTGTGCGACGACATCGGCTGCAAGGCCCGCGGCGCCGACGCGCTGTGCGACGAGCTCGGCGCGCGGCTCGGGCCCGCGGGTTCTCAGCACGGCGGCGCCGGCTGGATGCGCAGCCCCTGCCTCGGTCTGTGCGAGCAGGCGCCGGTCGCGTTGATCCAGCACGCCGGCGCTCCGGCGCGCGAGGGAGCCCTGGGCGAGGCCACCGCCGACCGCATCGTCCAGGCCCTCGGCGAGACCGAGCGGACGCCGGAGGCCGCACCCGCGGTGGTGCACCAGGACCGCGCGAGCCTCACGCTGCTCGCGCGCGTCGGCCTCGTCGACCCCACGAGCCTCGACGACTACCGCGCGCGCGGCGGCTACCGCGCGCTGCGGCGCGCCCTCGACCGCGGCGGGGCGAGCGTGTTGCACGAGCTGTCGGTCGCCAAGCTCGCGGGGCGCGGCGGCGCCGCCTTTCCGACCGCGCGCAAGTGGCAGGCCGTCGCGGCGCAGCCCGCGCGCCCGCACTACGTGGTGTGCAACGCCGACGAGTCCGAGCCCGGCACGTTCAAGGACCGCGTGCTGATGGAGCAGGACCCGTTCGCGGTGATCGAGGGCGTCACGCTGGCGGCGTTCGCGACCGCGAGCGAGAAGGCCTACCTCTACGTGCGCGCCGAATACCCGCTCGCCGCAGCGCGCCTGCAGAACGCCATCGATCTCGCGCGCAGCCGCGGGTTCCTCGGCGACGACGTGCTCGGGCGCGGCGTGAAGGTCGACATCGAGATCCGCCGCGGCGCGGGTGCGTACATCTGCGGCGAGGAGACCGCCCTGCTCTCGTCGATCGAAGGCCACCGGGGCGAGCCCCGCAACAAGCCGCCGTTCCCGGTGGAGATCGGCCTCTTCGGCAAGCCGACGGCGATCAACAACGTCGAGACGCTCTGTGCTGCGGTAGCGATCGTCGCCGACGGCGGCGCCGCGTGGGCCGCGATCGGCACG
>Ga0154020_10011412_pt1 | contig 10133 bp, 7 predicted proteins | sample Klosneuvirus_201_FD_109709 | JGI IMG/M metagenome (GOLD analysis project Ga0154020, IMG submission 109709) | Active sludge microbial communities from wastewater, Klosterneuburg, Austria - Klosneuvirus_20160825_MG | ecosystem: Engineered > WWTP > Aerobic digester > Activated sludge | place... | reverse complement strand
GGCACACCCCAACAGAAGATGGGTGCGGTGGCAAATGCCCTCCAAGCGGCGACGCCCTTTGCTCCGGGGCTAGGGTTGGCGGCTTCCTTGCTTGGAAACTTTCAGCAACTGACCCAGTAGATCCAACGATTCGATCAAAAGACTGAGGATGCGATGACCAAATACGGAAACAAGGGGACTTTTGAGCAGGCGCAAGGCACGTCTTCTACGGCGAATGCTCCAGAGGCGAAGTCAAATATCGCGGAGATACCGACGTTCCAAGGAGGGGGGCCGAATCTTCGCCGCCATGCTGTGGAGTCGCGGTCGGTGTTGACGGAACAACGCCTAGAACCATCGATGTTTCCAGAAATCCAGATCCCTTCTTTGGAGGGGGTGGTGATCGAGGTTCCTTCGCCGCCCCCGTTGAGTGAACAAGAGATCGAAGAAGCCTTTGAGCGGTTGGCGTATGAGTCAGCGGTGCGTTATCCGCGTGGTCCGGGCCAAGCGGTGCAACAAGGCGACGAAGTGATCGTCGATTTGGTCGGTTACATGGGTGGTTTTTTGTTGCCGATGACAGCACACGAAGGGATGCGCTTGATCGTGGAGCCTGACGTGTTTTTGCCGGGCTTTGCTGCGCAATTGATCGGAACACCCGTAGGACAGGCCAAGATGATCGAAGTGGTCTTGCCAAACGATTTTGGGGTGGAGATGGCGCGGGGGATGGGGGCGGTGTTTGCGGTAGAAGTGCGCGATGCGTTTCGGCTGGTTGTGCCGGATGCGTCGGATCCATCGCTATTTCAGCGGATGGGTTTGGGGGCGGATCTTGCGCAGACGATGGAGGGTGTGATCGCGTTGTTGTTGGATCAACGGGCGCGCCAGATGGCGCAAGATGCGGTGCGCATCACGTTGGAAACCTTGCTTTTGCGTGCGCCGTTTGATGTGTCTCCTGCGCTTGTGGAGGCCGAGATCCAGAATTGGTGGCGACAAACGGAGGGGCGATTTTTGCTCGAAAAAGGCTTAGAGCGGGAGGATTTGGAGACCTCCTTAGAGGGATGGCTCGACGATCCAACATTGCGGACGGATGCGACATTTCGGTTGAAAAGCGCGCTCTTTTTGTATGCGATCGCCAAACAAGCCGATCTGGCGAGTGATCGCAAAGAACTCAAGGGCTTTTTGGGCGAAGTTGCGGGGGCGTTGGGGATACCGTTGGATGCCCGAGAAAAGAACCTCTCTCGGGACTTCAAAGAACGCGAGATCTTGATCGATCATTTTGTGTATGCCAAAGCCTTGGCGTACCTTAGCGAAAAAGTGACGTTTCACTACAATTAAGGCGAATGTATCGGAAGATACGGTCTTCACGGCTTTTGAAGAGATGCGTTCTTTTGGAGCGCAAGCGTGCCGCACACTTGCGGGAGACGCGCAAAGACCATAGGATCACGCACGCGCATCAAAAACAGCGAGCGTGTGCGGATTCGCCGCAAAGCCAAGGAGCCTTGTTGTAGGAGCAGATCGCGGATGTTGGCGGAGGATTATGTCGGTCGCGTCTTAAAAGATATCTATCGGATCGATCGCTTGCTTGGCGAAGGTGGGCCGTCGGTGGTGTTTTGTGGCTGGGATCTCCTGATGGAGATCCCGATTGCGATCAAGCGCTTGAAGAAAGAAGCCACAGGGCGACTGATCGATCCACAGCGTTTTTTGCGAGAAGCCCGTACACAAGCACGCTTGGTTCATCAAAATATCGTGAGTATCCGAGCGATCATCGAAGATCAAGACGAGTTCTTCATCATCATGGAGTACATCGAAGGCCGCGATCTACAGAGTCTGATCCAACGCTCGCAGCAAACACCGCGCTTTTCTTTCCCCGATACATGGCGGATCTTCGAGCAAGTGCTTTCGGCCCTTGGATATGCCCACAAAGAAGGCGTGATCCACCGCGATATCAAACCCGCCAATATCTTGGTGGCCGATTCTTTCCAAGTGAAACTCGCAGACTTTGGTCTTGCGCGTGCGATGCAAGACAAACGACTCACCGAGGCGGGTGTGGTCTTGGGTACGCCTGCCTATATGGCTCCCGAACAAGTCCGCAGTCACAAAGTGGATCATCGAGCCGATATCTACGCTGTCGGCGCTTCGATCTATGAGACGCTGTCGGGATCTACGCCTTTTGCACATCCAAACCGACCCACGCCGCCGTTTGAGATGATGCGCAAGCAACTTTACGAAGAAGCCCCTTCTTTGCGCGAAAAGGGCCTTGCCATCGGCGATGCGCTGGATGCTGTGTTGCGCAAAAGCATCGCCAAAGATCCCGAACAGCGCTTTGCTTCTTGCGAGGAGCTACGCGAAGCCTTTTCACAAGCGATCAAAGAAGATCCTTTGTGGTCTTTGCCGGCTCCTGTGTCTGCATCTCCATCCTCCAGCACGCAGCTTTACGCATCCGTTTCGCCCGAGGAGCCCGCCAAACAAGGGGCTTCTCCTGCTGCGTTGATTCCCGTACGCAAGCGCATCCCCTTACGCCCACCGAACGAATCGAATCCTCCCAAAGATGACAACGAACCCGCCCATCCCAACGGCGACAACGCACCGCCCCATCCCAAAAGCCACCACGAACCGCTCCACAGCGCCGAAACGGTGTCGCCGAGCGAGGGTGGGCCGATCGATTTTTCGGCACAAAGCGGCGCACCGAAAGCGGCCTTGTCTTCGGCTGCCTCGGAACGAATGGCTACGGGGGTTCCAGATCGCATCGCAGAGCCTGTTGTTTCCGAACAAGACATCTCTCCCGCGCTTCGTTCTGCGCAAACCATCGAACCTGCCGAATCTGCCGCAGGGATGCTTGATACTTCTTTTTCGCAAGGGACGCCTTCTTCTCGCCCTTCGCTCTTGCCGACTGCCATCGTTTCCGCGCAAGCCAAGTCAAGCCCTGAAGTCCCCCAAAATTCGGGAAGTTGGGTGGAGCCGCAAGCCATTGAGCCTTCTCGTTCTTCTGTTCCGCCGTTGGTGAGTTCGCCTGTTTCGTTGCTTGATGTGGCGGAGAGTGCGCCCACCGCGTTTGATATCCCTTTGAGTCATGAAGAAACGGCCCATCCTGCCGAGATGATCGCGATCCCCTCCGAACCGACCGACCCGCAAGTCGGGCCTCCATCCTCTTCGTCAGGCCGTTTGACGCCTCGATCTTCGGGGGCTGCACTGCCGATCGCTGTGGATGATGCACCTCCGCTACACCATACGCGCCGCCCAAGAAAGCGCCGCTCCTCTGTTCCGTGGGGGTTGGTCCTGCTGGCGCTGTTGTTGATCTTTGCGGGTGCAGGGGCGTTAGGATGGGGTCGAATCAAGAGTGCTTGGATGCGGCTTTCGGTTCAAGTGCAGCAAAAGATCGAACCACGCAGCAAGCCGCCCTCGCCCACACCGCAGATCGCAACGACGTATCCGCAAGAAAAAGTCCCTGATATGATCATGATCGACATCCCCGAAGGCCCCTTCTGGCGGGGCTTTGGCTCGCGCAACGATGTTTTTTCTTATGCACCGCGTGAGCGGATTACTTTGGATCGCTATTGGCTCGATCGCAACGAGGTTTCCATCCAACAATATGATCGTTGTGTCAATGCAGGTGCTTGCCGTCGCGTTCGCACAGAACAAGACTCGCCAGAAATGCCGATCACAAGGGTGACTTGGGAAGAAGCGCGGCGTTTCTGTGTGTGGGCGGGAAAACGTTTGCCGACCGAAGCAGAGTGGGAAAAAGCAGCGCGAGGGATCGATGGTCGGCGCTTTCCGTGGGGAGAGGCAGCGCTCGATTGTCGGCGACTCAATTATCGCCGCTGTCGGTTGGGTTTGCTGTCAAGCGTGCGTGCGCAACAAAAGGAAGGCAAAAGCCCATATAAAGTCTATGATATGGCAGGAAATGTGCGTGAGTGGGTTGCCGATTGCTACGAAAAAGAAGCGTATCGTTATCTGCCGTTGCACAACCCGATCAAGGAAGTTCCTAACTGTCGCGAGCGGGTCGTGCGAGGCGGATCATGGCTTTCTTCCGCACGCGAAGAGTGGAAACTGCGCACGTATGCGCGTGACAACGAGCCTGTGTGGAAGCGCGCAAGGGATCTCGGCTTTCGTTGCGCTTGGTCACCGAATCGTTGAGCGCAAGGTTTTGACAAAAGTTGCCAAGAAAGGAAACAAAAGTGCCTTTTTCTCAGGAGCCCAAAAAGAAATATGATGAGCATTACCTTTCGCTGAAGGAATGGTTGCTTTCTTCAAAGGAACAAACGATCTCCCCTGAGTTGGCTGCCCTTTATACGATGGAGATGCGGCGCGTCGCGTTTCGCTCAGGGATTCGCGTGCTGGAGATCGGCTTTGGCCAAGGCTTTTTTTTGGACTGGGCGCATCAACAAGGAGCGCAGGCGACAGGGATCGAGATCATCCCCGAGCTTTGCGCACATGTGAGACAGCGCCATCCTACTGTGTACGAAGGTTTTTTGCCTCAGCTGGTGGAGACCGGAACGTTGGCGGGGCCTTTTGATTTGATTGTGGCGTTCGATGTATTCGAGCATTTGACGCGTGACGAATTAATCCTTTATTTTCAAAATTTTTCAGGACTATTGAAGGAAGGCGGGGAAGTTCTTGCGCGGTTTCCAAACGGCCAAAGCCCATTTGGTCGGGTATATCAACACGGCGATATCACCCACCAAAGCACACTCACTCCCTACAGCATGAAGCAAATCGGCCTCATGTCGGGATTTGTTGTAAAGAGCGTCGACAACGCAGCGCGTGTGGTCGTTGGATCGTTGTGGAAGAGAATTCGCTGGCGTGCGATCTACCAAGCCCGTGCGATGGCCGAGCAAATGATCGGTTATCTGTATTTTTCTGCGCGGCTACCGCTCGACCCTAATTTGACGGTTGTGCTAGAAAAACGCCACGTTTGAGCGCATCATCCCGGGATCAGCCTTAATTTGGTTAAAAACCAAAAAATCAAATAATAGCCAAAATACAAGGGTAAACTGCCGACAAAAGCAGGCAAAAACCAAGCGACCGGACCGCCCATGCCCATCTGTACCGCCATAAAACTCAGCGGGATGTACATCCATTTGCGATCGCGAATAAACAAGAGCGATTGGTAGGAGAGCAAAGCAAGAACGATTCCGATATAGAACGCAACGCTGAACAGTCCAACCAATCGAGCGTTCCAGTAGCCTTCCATATAAACGCCTAAGCCCGTCGAACTGGTACGCGTTCCGTTGATCATCTCGGTAAAATCCGTTCCCATATCTGTCATCACGGGTTTGTCTGGCATCAACAGCCGGGGTATAAAAACATACGGCCAGTTTTCGTAAGTGTTGACGGTATTTCCGAGAGAGACCTCATGGAGAGCAAAGGCTTGCACGTTGGTATAACAAAGCCGCGCCCACCACGCCATCGGAATTTCGTCGTCGCTTTCTTCTTGCGAAGAGGTGTGTGTTTTTGTGATGACGCGCCAAATCACTTTTGACCGCGTCGAAAAAGGCGCGAGCTTCGCTTGTTCGATGTAGTGGCTGTGTTCTATCCGTGCGTCGCTGACAATTGGCTTGATATAAAAATAGAGCACCGCCGTTGCTGCGCCAAAGACCGCAAGCTTTTTGATATTTTTGTGAGCCAAAAAGCTTCCTAGACCGACGAGGATCGGAACAGTAAGGAAGGCTTGTTTGCTATAAGTCAGAAAGGATGTGATCGCTTCCATAGGCAACAACACCATCAAAAGAGCGCTCCAGAGCCATTCATTGGTTTTGAGCCGCAGATAAGAGATCAAAACGAGACTGATATAAAGGAGCAACTGGAAGTTTGCGATCGCCCCCGGTAAGGGGGTATCGATCAATTCAAAAAAATGGGGCAAAATGAAAAAATAGTGGACGCTACCTCCCGCGCTAAGGAAAAACAGAGCCAAGAACTTGGCTTGGTGGATGTTTTGGTCCTCGTTAAAGGGACGATTTCTTTGTGTAGGCAAGAAAAAGAACGATATGAAAAAAGAAAATAACGTAATTAAAAAACCAGTAAGATTAAGAAGATTAATTCGCAGGAGCGTGAGTTGATCGGTGGGGTAGATAGAATTGATGTATTCGAGGCTCTCTTCGGGTCCAAAGAGGATGATCATCGATCCGAACCCAAAATAAATCCCGTAGGCAATCAAAAACCAAAAGAGAGGCGTCCACACGAGATCTTGATCGTTTCGAAGCAATTGGTATGCGGTGGTCCAAGTACTCAAACAAATCATGAAAAGAACAAGGGTATTCCAAAAAGGAAGCGCCCCGCTATCGTCGAGAAATGAAAGTGCAAAGCACAACAAGCACAGACCAGCGAGCACAAACCAAAGGCGAACAAGGGGGCGAAAACGATGATCCAAGGGCTTACCTCAACAACGTGTGTATTTGGGGGGCTTTCTCTTGCGTTGGGGGTGATGGCATCTCTTGCGTTGGGGGTGGGCGGTGTGTTTTGATGCCAAGCGCTCCTTTTTACACCAGACGAAGCGCAATTGCACAGCTTGTTTTGAGACAGACGAGGAAAGGTAGACGGAGATGGCCGGCTTGCTTAGCGTGATCATGTTGACTTTGAATGAAGAAGAAAATCTTCCGGGCGCGTTGGAACACCTACGAGGATGGGCGGATGAAGTGTTTGTGGTGGATAGTTTAAGCACAGATCGCACCGTCGATATCGCTTTAGAGGCGGGGGCAAAAGTGGTGCAGCGGCCTTTTACGAACTTTGGGGATCAGTGGAATTTTGCGCTGCATTGTTTACCGATATCAGGTGTGTGGACGATGAAGATGGATCCAGATGAACGGCTGTCTGTGCCTTTGATGCAAGAGATCACAGAAGCCTTGCGAAGCAATCAAGAGATCGCTGCCTATTCGATGGAGCGGCGCCTTTGGTTTATGGGCGAGCCGCTGCATGCGATGGGGGAAGTCTTGCGGATCTGGCGGACAGGTTCTTGTCAATTTTCGGATGTGTTGGTCAACGAACATCCCATCGTTGAAGGGCGGATTCAAAAATTGAAGGGGATCATGGAACACTTTGATAGTCCCACGCTACACCATTGGTTCGAGAAGCAGAACCAATACACGACGATGGAAGCGATCATGCGGATGCGCAAGGACGCCTTGGCTGCGGATGCGAAGTGGTGGGGGAGCGCGCTGGAACGTCGGATGTTTTTGAAAAAGATCTTTTATCGTATCCCTTTTCGTTATTCGCTTTTGTGGTTGTATGAATTTTTCTATCGCCAAGCGTATCGGGATGGGCGGATGGGGTTGGCATGGACGCATTTGCGTGTGGAAGTGATGCGCAACGTTGAGTACAAGTACAAAGAGATGGTGAAAAAAGGGACGATCTCTGAGATACCAAAAGCCAAACGCGGAGACTATGATCCGCGCATCCTCTCGTCTGCTTTGCAAGCGGAAGCGATGGAGAAAGACAAAAGCCGCCTACAAGGAAAACGCACGCAAGGATGAGGAGCGAAGGGCGAGAAAAACAGAAGGCAAGCGGATTAGACCAGAGGAAGGGAGCTGTGGGGGGTGTGTGGCGGGAGGGAAGTTTCGGTGGAGAGGGGGGTGTGGATGTGGAGGCAGGCTTTTTCGATGTGTTGGAGTTGTTGACCAAAGAGAACGATGATCTCGCGCCAAGCAAGGCGGAGATCACAACTGGTCGGGTCCGCGTGTTGGATGGGGATCTCCCAAGAGAAGATATCGCCGTTGGCGAGCGTATATGTTTCGGTGTGGGGCGGGAATTCGGAAGGGATGGGGTGCGTGCTTTTGTGGTGGTAGAGCGTTGTTTTTTGGGCGTCGTAGAGGGTGACTTGGTGGGGTTTGAGGGCGCGACAAACCCAATCGAGTTCTTGGAGGAGGTCTTCTTGTGTTTTGATCGGCTTGATGACGCCGGGGAGATAAGCGATCACGGAGAAGAAGAACTTGACTTCGCGGCGGTTGTCGAGGACATCGCGCAAGCGGTCAACGCGGAAGTACCCCAAGACAAAAACAAAAAAGAACAAAACGAAAGCCGCAAGCAAAAGCAAGAGCCAAAAGATGGCGGGGGTGGTCGCGAAAAGATGCGTGCCGATCGAAACGAAGGTCATAAACATCGAAAAAAGGCCAACAATGAAAAGGACGCGGCGGGGATTGCGAAAGCGCCGCATCAGTCGGTGGTGGATATGTCCCAGATCCGAGGACATGATCGGCTTTCCACGGACAAAGCGGCGAACAATCGAGAGAAAGACGTCAAGCAAAGAAAAGGCAAGCAAGAGCAGAGGAGCCAAGATCATCAAGGAAGTGTCGCGCTTTTGCATATTGCCACCGACAACGACGACGGCGAGCAAAAAGCCGAGCAGCATACTTCCTGTATCACCGAGAAAGATCTTGGCGGGGGGGAAGTTGTGGTACAAAAAGCCGACAAGGCAGCCCGCGAGGGTAAACGAAAAGAAGGCGATGAAGGGGTTTCCGAGCCACAATGCGATCAGGCCGTTGCCAAGGGCGGCAAAGAAGCACACAACAGAAGCTAGTCCATCCATGCCGTCGATCAAGTTGATGGCGTTGATGATGGCGATGGTCCACACGACGAAAGCGATGCTTCCCAACGCGCCAAAGGGGATATCGACGATAAAGGGGATGCTTACGGCGGGGATACTGAAACCAAAAGCAACGCAGATCAAAGCAGAGAAGAGCTGTCCGAGAAGTTTGGTGCGCGCACGGAGAGCAACGATATCGTCGATGATGCCGACGATCAGGATAGACGTTGCGCCGAGAAAAACGCCAAGCAATTTCCATTTGTAGAGCCAAAGTGTTTGGATGATCGGTCCGTGCGTGAAAAAGAGTGCGATCAGGCTGATGGTGGAGAGAGCGACATAGATGGCGATCCCACCGAGAAGTGGGGTGGGTTCGCGGTGAACCGATCGCCCACCCGGGTAAGAGATCGCCCCTAGGCGAAGCGCCAGTCTCTGCACACCAAACACCAAGCATAATGTAAGAAAAAGTCCGCTAAATGTTGAAACGATATAGATCATCTTGACCACCCATGAATGAGGCAGGAATTGTTGGAGCGAGAAAGCTTGATGTTATAAGAGGATAAAGCATTGGGGGGGGTTGGATATTTTTGATCGCGTTGTCAACTCTTTTGTCCCAATCAAGCCCTGCTGTGTATCGCAACGCTATTACAGAGGGCCGCGCGAAACATTACACACTCGCCTATTTTTGGGTAGAGGGGAGGCGGGTCAAAGGAAACGCAAGGCTACGGCCTCAAGGAAGAAAAACAGCAAGAGCGCAAACAAAAGAAAAGGCCAGAGTCGTTCGGATTGCGAAGAGAAACCTGCGCGAGAAGTTTGCGTAAGCTGTCCGCTTTTTTGTATCTCTTGATCAGAGAGAGGACGAATATCCGATTCGGTAGGATCGACATTGACGGAAAGAGGGAGAGAATCGATTTGCTTGCCTTGGCGTTCAAAGTGATAGTTTCCGGGTTGTGGGGCTCCGGGGAAAGGGAAGCCGCGTTCTTCGGGGCGCAAGAGGATGGAAGGAACGCCTTTGGGTGGGAGGACACGCAGGGTTTCTTGCCCGGGGAGTTGGAGGTGGGTTTTTTGAGCGACGCGCAAAGTTCTTCCTCGATGGAAGCGGGCTCCTCCTGCGAGGTATGTAAAGACGTGTTGTATCCAAGGCTGAAAGAACGGTCGGATCGGAAGATCGGTCCAGTCGCGATCGATGGTGGTGGTCAGGAGGAGGACGCGACCTTGTCCGACTTTTCGTTCAAGGAGGGCGGGCGGGCCGTGGCTAAAGCGCCAAAGGATCTCGCCGCTTTCTTGGGCGCGGCGTGTTTCAACGAGCATCAGTTTGGTGGCGCGGGCGGATTGAAATAGGACGCCATCACGGTACATTCGCTGAAATATCGGGTGGTTGGCTTGAATTTCGCCAAAAAAGCGAGAGAGCGCCACGCCCGTTCCATCGGGGCGTTGGGCTGCAAAAGAGACGCCCCGCAACTGGCGAGGCAAAAGGTCGGCGAAGGCGACGTTAAAGGCTTCGGGACGGACTTGGTTTCCCATCGAGAGAAAAAGTCCACCACCACGGGCGACATAGGCGGGGAGTTGTTCTTGCCAAGCGGTGGGAAGCTGTTCGATGTTGGAGAGGGCCATGACATCGAACTTGTTGGCGGGAGGGAGGTCAGCG
>Ga0154020_10011411_pt1 | contig 10133 bp, 6 predicted proteins | sample Klosneuvirus_201_FD_109709 | JGI IMG/M metagenome (GOLD analysis project Ga0154020, IMG submission 109709) | Active sludge microbial communities from wastewater, Klosterneuburg, Austria - Klosneuvirus_20160825_MG | ecosystem: Engineered > WWTP > Aerobic digester > Activated sludge | place... | reverse complement strand
GTGACTTCACTGCCGGTGGGAGGCAACGTCGATGACGATCCGCATCCGACGATCGCTGCCAACAACGCGCTCGAAACCACGGTTCGCATGGACCGGAGACTAAACGCGATCGACGATGATGTCGTGCACGTTCTCGACGAGAAACCAGAAGTGAGCCGCCTTGCATTGCCTTCGCGGCGTGAACTTTCTAGTTGGTGCGTGCGACAGTCTAGTTGACCCGCCGTCCATCGCGTCGCTCTTCGACAACCTCGCGTGGTAGCGACTATCGCTTCTGACCGAGGTGGTACTTCTTCATCTTGTCGATGAGCGTCACGCGCGAGACTCCGAGTCGGCGCGCTGCCTCGGACTGATTGCCACCGGTCGATTCGAGGGCGCGCGCGACGAGGCCGCGCTCGAACGCTTCGACTTGTTCTTTCAGCGAGGGGCCGTTGCGAGCATCGGTGAGCGGCACGTCGTGATCCTCCGGAGGATGGTCGGCGGCGGGCAGAGTTTCGTAGGATGACGAAGGTGGTGTGCCGGACGCGGCTTCGTAGTCCGCGATGCCGATCACGCCACCCGACGACAGGGCTGCGAGGCGGGCGATGGTGTTCTCCAGTTGGCGTACGTTGCCGGGCCAGTCGGCGCGAGCGAGCGCGTCGATGAGCGCGGGATCGAGGGTGATGGTGCCGAGACCGAAGCGCTCGCCATAGCGACGCGCGAACTCGGCGGCGAGCGCGGGGATGTCGTCCTTGCGATCGCGGAGCGGCGGGACGACGAGCTCGACGACGGCGAGGCGATAGTAGAGGTCCTCGCGGAACGTGCCGGCCTTCGCTTCGGCGGCGAGGTCGCGATTCGTCGACGCGACGACGCGAACGTTCACCTTCTCGATGCGACCGGAGCCGACGGGCTGGATCTCGCCCTCTTGCAGGACACGAAGTAGCTTTGCTTGGACGGCGAGGGGGAGCTCGCCGATCTCGTCGAGGATCAGCGTTCCGCCATCGGCCTGCGCGAAGAAGCCGGGGCGCGTGGCGGTGGCGCCGGTGAACGCACCTTTGACGTGACCGAACAGCTCCGCGTCCGCGAGCTCGGCGGGGAGTGCGGCGCAGTTGAACCGAACGAGCGGCTTGGATGCACGCAGCGATTGCGCGTGGAGCAGCTCGGCGACGAACTCTTTGCCGGTGCCGGTCTCGCCGCGCACGAGCACGGTGACGTCGCGCGTGGCGACGCGAGACGTGGCCTCGAGGAGGCGGCGCATCGCACGCGAAGCACCGATGATGCGACGGCCGAGCGTCTGCTCCGCGGCGAGGCGACGATTGTCGATGCGCAGGCGGCGCGCTTCGAGTGCGCGATCGAGGACAGCGGCGACCTCGTCGATGTCGAACGGCTTCGCGAGGTAGTGATACGCGCCTTGCTTCATCGCGAGCACGGCGACGCGCTCGCTGCCGTGTGCGGTCAGCAGGACGACGGGGAGCGACGCATCGCGCTGGACGATCTGCGCCATCAGCTCGAGGCCGTCCATGCCGGGCATCGACAGATCGGTGAGCACGGCGTCGACATCGTCGAGCTTGGTCAGTGCTTCGGCACCGGACTTCGCGGTGACCACCTTGTGGCCGCGATCGGTGAGCACTTCGCTCAGCGTGAACAGAACGCCGGGCTCGTCGTCGACAAGAAGGATACTCATGCGCGTGCCTCGATCATGGCGGCACGTGGCGAGGGCTCCGGTGCGGCCGCCGCTTCGACGGGCAACGTGATGGTGGCGGTAGTGCCTTGGCCGAGCGTGCTCTTGTAGTCGAGCGTGCCGCCGTGTTGCGTGATCACGGATTGCGCGAGGACCACGCCGAGGCCGGTGCCGTTGGGACGCGTGGTGAAGAACGACGTGCCGAGGCGCTCGAGATCCTCGGCGGAGATGCCGCGGCCGGTGTCGCGAACGCTGAGGGTGACGCCGGTCTGCGTGGTGCGAACCCGCAGCGACACGCGGCCACCCGAGGGCGTCGCTTCGACCGCGTTCGACACGAGGTTGATCAGCGCCTCTTTGAGCCGGCGCGAGTCGCCTCTGACCTGCGTCGGCGGCGCTTCGATCTCGAGTGACACGCCTGCTTGATCCGCACGGCCCGCGACGATGTCGAGGACGTCGCGCGCGAGGGCGGCGACATCGAGCATCTCCGGCTTGAGATCCTCGAGAGGGCGGCTGAACGAAAGGTACTCGGCGAGGATCGTCTCCATGCGGGAGATCTCCGACGCGACCACGGCGAGGCGCTCCTGCGTGCGCTCGCTCTCCGGCGTGCGTGCGACGAGCTGACAGAGTCCCTTGATCGATGCGAGCGGGTTCTTCAGCTCGTGGGCGACCTTCGCACCGACCGACTGCAGGCGACGCAACTGCGCGATCGCTTCGGTCACGCGCTCCTCGCGGAGACACGCCATCGAGTCCGAGGCGCGCGTCGACATCGTGGTGAGCTTGCCGACCATGAGGTGCAACATGAACAAGTGCCAGCCGAGGCCCATGAGCACGAGCAGCGTGTAGTACGTGGTCCCGATCGACGGGCCGACGATCGACGCCGGGAGGAACACCATCGCGACGATCAGGAAGAAGTTACCGACCGCGGTCCATCGCGCGACGGGGTAGGGGCCGAAGAACAACAGCGATACGATCGCGGGGAGCACCAGGCTCGGCAAGAACGGCGAGTGGATGCCGCCGCTGATCGATGCGGAGCCGACGACGAACAGCTGCGCCGAGACGTTCATGCGGATGAAGCCGGTCTCGACCGTCGACGGATCGCGCATCGGCCGGATCACGAGCTTGTGCGAGACGGCGAAGCCACAATAGAGACCCGCGAGCGTGGCGATGCGCCACGTGTCCATGCCCGCTGCATAGAGGATCGCGAGCGTCGCGACTTGCATGAAGCAGCCGAGGCCGATCATCACGCGCGAGGTCTTGTTCGCGCTCTCGTAGAAGAACTGATTGCGCTGGCCACGCCACAACGAGTCGGGGATGGGCGTTGCTGGAGCGGCCTCGGACACGAGAACGGCGTCTGCCAAGGACGTGCCAGACAAGTTCTCCCGCGTCGTCATGGACCAACTCTAGCCCGATCACTTGCTTGCACGAGCGGTGATCGAAATGTGACGTCGGGTGTCACGAAACGTGACCTACAGTTGTAAGGGGCACCGACAGATCACCCTCCGGGAATCGATGCATCTCTACCGGCTAGGGCTCTGGCGTCGTGGCACGCACGATGCTTTCGTCCGGCGCATGACTCAGCGCTTTCGTCGTTCGATGTTCCTCGCCGCTTCGCTTCTCGCCACATCTACGGCGATCGCGCAGCCCAAGGCGCCGGCACCTGCGCCGCCGACCAAGCCTGCTGCGCCGCAAGCGGCAGAGGACACGTTCGAGAAGGACCTCGACGCCTTGTTCTCGGAGGGCGGACTGACCGCGGAACAAGCGGCCGCGCGCTCGATCAAGTCGTCGCCGACCGTGCGGCGCAGCGTCGCCGACATCGAGGTCGCGATCGCCCAGGCCGAGCAAGCCGAGCTGTCTCGCGTGCCGCGCATCGGCGCGAGCTTCACGTACACGCGACTCTCCGACGTCGACTCCGCCCTCGTGATCCCCGGCGGTGGCTCGTTCGAGTTCCCCGTGTTCCTCAACACGTACTCGGCGGACGCGAACATCAATATCAACCTGTCCGACTACGTGGTTCGCTATCCGAAGTTGATCGCGGCCGCGCGTCTCGGCGAAGAGGTCGCGCGCGTCAGCCGTCGCTCGAGCGAGGTCAACGCGGGACAGGACGCGCGGATCGCGTACTACGAGTGGGTGCGCTCGAAGCTGCAGGTGCTGATCGCACAGCGCCAGCTCGCGCAGGTGCGATCGACGCTCGGACAGATCCGCGCGCTCGCCGAAGCACAGCGCGTGTCGCGCGCGGACCTCATGCGCGTCGAGAGCAACGAAGCCGTCGCCGAGCAGACGCTGACCCAGCTCACGCTGCTCCAGCAACTGCGCGAAGAGCAGCTCCGCATCCTGATCGACGAGCCCGCGGGAACGCCGCTCTCGATCGGCGAGGACATTCGCAAGGACCTCGCGGCGCCGATGGCGTCGCCGATCGACGATGCGATGAAGACCGCGCGCCAACAGCGCCTCGACTTCAAGGTGCTCGACACCGGCATTCAGGCGAAGGAGAAGCAGCGCTCCGCCGAGAAGGCCTCGAACTATCCGAAGCTGACGGGCTTCGCGAGCGCGCAGTACTCGAACCCGAACCAGCGCTTCTTCGGAAACTCCGACGCGGAGTTCAACTTCTCGTGGGCTGCGGGGCTGCAGCTGTCGTGGACGCTCAACGACACGCTGTTCGCGAAGACCACCGATCATCGTCTGCGCGGCGAGACCGATGCGCTGCGTGCGGATCGCGAGAGCCTCGATCGCGGAGCACGCGTGCAGATCATCGCTGCGCAGCAGGCGATCGAGAACGCGAGCAAAGCGCTCACGACATCGCAGAAGGGACTCGCGGCGGCGGAAGAGGGCTATCGCGTTCGTCGCGAGCTGCTCAACGCGGAGCGCGCGACGGCGGTCGAGCTCGTCGACGCCGAAACCGATCTGACCCGCGCCCGCATCACCGCGCTCAACGCGCGCGTCGATCTCCGCGTCGCGATCACCCAGCTCCAGCACGCCGTCGGGAACGACACGTCGTCTGCCAAGTAGGCACCGGCTCACCTGAAGTCGGGTCGTCGGACGTCCGGCACCGACACCTGTCGGGAACCCGTACACGGCCATCCAACCCTTCCCGCCTAACCACACGGACTCGCAGCACTGGAAAAGTGCACCTGGTGGCAAGGGCCATGCATCCGAGAGGCGCCTATGCGCGGTTCCGCCGTTCTTCTCCTGGTGTCCCTGGCTGCTTGCAACAAGAAGGGAGCCGACGATGGCGTCAAGCACGCGCCCCCGCCACCGATCAAGGTGGACCTCGTCGCCGTCGACAAGGCGCCGACTCCCAAGACGCTCGTGCTCACCGGCATGATCGCGGCGGATCAGCGAGCGGAGGTCACCGCCGACACGCAGGGCAAGGTGCTCGCCGTCATGGTCGAGCGCGGCCAGCGCGTCAAGATGGGCGAGCCGATGGTTCGACTCGACGTCCGCAACGCGGCGCTCGGCGCGCGCGAGGCGCAAGCGAACCTCGCATCGGCGCGCGCGCAAAAGGCGCTCGCCGAAGAAGAGTGCAAGCGCACGAAGCAGCTCCTCGACAAGGGCGCGATCACGCGCAGCGAGTACGATCGTCAGAGCACGCAGTGCACGTCTGCGCTCGAGCAAGTCGCCGGCGCGCAGGCGCGTGCCGAGATGATGACGAAGTCGGTCGCCGACGGCATGGTCCGTGCGCCGTTCGACGGCATCATCGCCGACAAGAGCGTAACGCCGGGCGAGTGGGTCGCTCCGGGCCGTCCGCTACTCACGCTCGTCGACGACAGCCCGCTCAAGATCGAGCTGTCGGTCCCCGAGGTCGCGGTCCGCGCGATCCAGATCGGGCAGACGGTCACGCTCTCTGCCGTCGCCGTTCCCTGCGCTCACTTCGCCGCGACGGTGTCGCGCGTCGGTGGCGAGATCGGTCGCACGCGGTCGTTGATCGTCGAAGCGACGATCGACAACAAACCGATGTTCGAGGCGGTGCCGACCGCCGACTGCAAGGCAGCGGCAGCCGCGGCGCCGACCTCGCAGCTCGTGCCGGGCATGTTCGCCGAGGCGACGGTCACGGTCGGCGAGGTCGAGCGTCCCATCGTTCCGACGAGCGCCGTCGCGTCGCGCGGAAAGACCTGGCACACGTTCGTCGCGGTGAATGGCGAGCTCCAGGATCGCATCGTCCTTACGGGACCGTCGAAGACGCCCGGTACCGTCGCCATCATTCGCGGCGATCTGAACCCCGGCGACAAGATCGCGAACAACATCTCCAACGAGCAGGGCATCCGCCCCGAGATCGTCGACGGCGCTCGCATCGAAGGTGGCGCACCCGCACCCGCCGCGAAGCCGACCGCTCCGTCGGTCACCCCCACCGGTTCGAACAAGTAAGGAGCCGCCATGCAGTGGCTATCTCAAATCGCCGTCAGGCGGCCGGTGTTCGCCACCGTGCTCATTCTCGTCTTCGTCGTCGTCGGTGCAGTCGGCTACAAGTCGCTCGGCGTCGACAAGTTCCCGAAGATCGACTTCCCCCTCATCACCATCGTCACGCCGTATCCGGGCGCGTCGCCGCTCGCGGTCGAGTCCGATATCTCGAAGAAGATCGAAGAGGCGGTGAACACCGTCAGCGGTCTCGAGATGCTGACCTCCACATCGACGGAGGGCGTGTCCCTCGTCGTGGCGCAGTTCGCGCTCGAGATCGATGTCGACGAGGCGGCCGCGGACATCAACGAGAAGATCGCGACCGTGCTTCGCGAGCTACCTCCGGGCGTGCGTCCTGAAGTGCGCAAGGCAGATCCGGACGCCGCACCCGTGCTCGTGCTCGCGGTCAAAGGCCCGCCGACGATGGGCGTTCGCGATCTCACGCGCTTCGCCGACAAGCAGGTGAAACAGCAGATCGAGCGCACCGCCGGCGTTGGCCAGGTGATCATCCTCGGCGGCCAGCAACGCCAGATCAACGTCAACCTCGACGCGATCCGCCTCGCTGCCGCCGGCGTCTCCGCGATCGAAGTGCAGCGCGCGATCGCCGCGGGCAACGTCAACGTCCCGGGCGGCCGCATCGAAGCGGGCCCGATCAATCAATCGCTGCGCGTCGAAGGCCGCGCGATCGAGGCCGAGCAGATCGGCGAGATCGTCGTGCGCCAGATGGGGCAGCACCCGATCCTCGTACGCGACGTCGCGACGATCGTCGACTCCGAGGAAGATGCCGAGACCACCGCCGTTCGCAATGGTGTCCCGGCAGTCGCGCTGTCGATTCGCAAGCAGTCCGGTACGAACACGGTCGCCGTGGTCGATCTCGTGAAGGCCGCGGTCGAGGATCTCCGGACCAAGCTACCGAAGGGCTTCTCCGTCGATGTCGTTCGCGATAACTCGGTGCAGATCCGCACGTCGGCGTCGCAGGTGCTCGAGCACCTCGTGATCGGCGCCGGTCTCGCCGCACTCGTGGTGCTGCTGTTCCTCGGCAGCCTCCGCTCGACGATCATCGCCGCGATCTCGATCCCCGTGTCGATCGTTTCGACGTTCGGCCTGATGATGGTCGCGGGCCTCACGCTAAACCTCATGACGCTGCTCGCGCTCGCGCTCGCGGTCGGCATCGTGATCGACGACGCCATCGTCGTGCTCGAGAACATCTATCGGTTTATCGACGAGAAGAAGATGAAGCCGTTCCCCGCCGCGATCCTCGCGACGAAGGAGATCGGCCTCGCCGTGCTCGCGACGACGCTGTCGCTGATGGCGGTGTTCCTCCCGGTCGCGTTCATGAGCGGCATCGTCGGTCGCTTCCTGTTCAGCTTCGGCATCACGATGGCGTTCGCGATCGCGATCTCCATGATCGTCGCGTTCACGCTGACGCCGATGATGGCCGCCCGCATGCTTCCGCTGCCGCCACCGCCGGGCGAGGAGCGCCGTCGCTCGTGGCTCGAGCGCGGTAGCGACTTCATTTATCGCCCGATCGCCCGCGTGTACTCGAGCGTGCTCGCGTTCTGCCTGCGCCGCCGCTGGGTCGTGGGACTCGCGATCATCGGCTCGTGCGCCACGATGCCCAGCCTCGCGAAGAAGGTCGGTGGCGACTTCCTCCCGCCGAACGACGAGGCACAGTTCGAGATCTACATCCAGACGCCCGAGGGCACGACGCTCGAGGCGACGACGCTGATCGCCGAGCGCATCGCCCGCGGCGTGCGCCAGTACTCCGAGGTCGACGCGACGCTCGTGACGATCGCGGACTCGGATTCTCGGCAATCCAACGTCGGCCGCGTCTACGTCGCTCTGACGGATCCGGTGAAGCGCACGAACACGCAGGCGCAGGTGATGCAGCTCGTCCGCGAGAACGTCCTCAAGGATGTCCCGACCGGCACGCGCGTCGCGGCGCAGCCCGTCAATGACTTCTCCATCGGCGGTCAGAACGCGATGGTCATGTACCTCATCTCGGGTCCGGAGCTCGACAAGCTCGAGGGCTACGCCAAGCGCGTGCTCGACAAGATGAAGGACGTGCCGGGCGTCGTCGACCTCGACTCCAGCCTCCTGGACCCGGTCGACGAGTCGACCGTCAAGCCGAACCTCGAGCGCGCGGCGCTGCTCGGTGTCGACCCGCAGGCGATCACCGCCACCCTCGGCATCCTCATCGGTGGCAGCGAGACCTCGACCTTCGAGGACCGCGGCGACCAATACCCGGTCTACCTCCGTGCCGCGGAGCGGTTCCGCAACGATCCGAGCGCGCTCAGCCTGATCTCCGTGCCGTCTTCGACGCTCGGACAGGTGCCGCTGTCGGACGTCATCACGATCGGCGAAGGCAAGGCGACGTCGAAGATCACGCGCAACAGCCGCGAGCGCGCGATCACGCTGTCGATGAACGTCAAGCCGGGCTTCTCGCAGCAGACGATCGTCGATGCGCTGTCGAAGACCGTGAAGGAGCTCGATATGCCCAACGGCTATCACTACGAGCCGTTCGGTCAGTCCAAGGAGATGGCGAAGATGATGAAGGCGTTCTTGTTCGCCATCTTCCTCGCCATCGTCTTCATGTACCTGGTGCTCGCGGCGCAGTTCGAATCGTGGGCGTACCCGTTCATCATCATGATCTCGTTGCCGCTGGTGGTGCCGTTCGCGATCATGTCGCTCGCGATCACCGGTGGCTCGCTGAACATCTTCTCGATGCTCGGTCTCATCGTGCTGTTCGCGATGGTGAAGAAGAACGCGATCCTCCAGGTCGATCACGCGAACGGTCTGCGCCGTCAAGGCATGCAGCGCACGGAAGCAGTGCTCGCGGCGAGTCGCGATCGTCTGCGCCCGATCCTCATGACGACGTTCGCCTTCGTCGCCGGCATGTTGCCGCTCGTGACGAGCCAGGGCGTCGGCTCTGGCTTCTCGAAGGCGATGGCCTCGATCGTCGTCGGTGGACAGACGTTGTCGCTGTTGCTCACCCTCGTGGCGATTCCCGTCATCTACACGGTGTTCGACGACCTGAGCCTGTGGATCTCGCGCATCGTCCGCACGTACATCACGCGTCCGATCCGCCGCGCGTTCCGCTTGCCCGCGGATCCGCCGAGCGCGAAGGATCGCGGTGCGGAAGAGGTGGGGATCATCGATGTTCACGCGCCGTCAACCACGAGTGCGCCCGAAGCGCACCATTCGTGACGTTCGTGTCGCGCATCGAACACTGATTGCTCCGGATGAACGACGCGCGCGCGACTTTGCGCGAAATCGGGGTTGTGAAACGAGATCGCGGTTTGATATGACGCGACTCCCTCGCAAACGTCGCGCTCGTGAACATGCCAAAAACGACACGATCAAATTCCGGGCACAACGGTGGGCGGAACAAGGCGGCGCTCGATCTTCGCGCGCTGCTCATCCTCCCGCAGGATGACCTGCAGTCTCAGCTCGCTGTTCGACTGCAGCGCCTCGGTTTCCCCGACATGCGTCCCGCACACGTCCAACTTCTCAACGCGATTAGCGGTGGGGCGGACGGTGATGCGAATCGCGGAGTGCGTCTCGCCGATCTGATCGGCGCGCTATCGCTGCCCAAGCAGACGGTCGGTGATCTGATCGACGAGCTCGAAGAGCTCAAGATGGTCGAGCGGTTCCCCGACCCCGATCACGGCGTGATCAAGCGCGTTCGTCTCGGACCCAAGGGCAAGGTGTGGGCAGCCGAAGTGAAGCGTGTGTCTGCCGCCACCGAGGCGAAGTGGGCTACGCGTCTCGGCTCGAAGAAGATGAAGTCGCTGCGCTCGCTCCTCGAGGAGCTTGCGGCGACGGTGCACGAAGCGCCGGCTGCGACGGGCGCTCGCGCGGCGAAGCGCTAGCTGCCGCCAAGGCGCCGGGTGCGGCTGCGGACTTGGATTACCGCCAAGGCGCCGGGTGCGGCTGCGGACTTGGATTACCGCCAAGGCGCCGGGTGCGGCTACGGACTTGGATTACCGCCAAGGCGCCGGGTGCGGCTGCGGACTTGGATTACCGCCAAGGCGCCGGGTGCGGCTGCGGACTTGGATTACCGCCAAGGCGCCGGGTGCGGCCG
>Ga0154020_10011407_pt1 | contig 10134 bp, 14 predicted proteins | sample Klosneuvirus_201_FD_109709 | JGI IMG/M metagenome (GOLD analysis project Ga0154020, IMG submission 109709) | Active sludge microbial communities from wastewater, Klosterneuburg, Austria - Klosneuvirus_20160825_MG | ecosystem: Engineered > WWTP > Aerobic digester > Activated sludge | place... | reverse complement strand
GGGGGGTGGGGGAGAGGGGGGGGGGGGGGGGGGGGGTGGGTGGGGACGTACTCCAGAGGTTGCTGGCCCACTGGTGGATATCGGTCACATCGCCGCAGTTCTGTTCGGAGCTCGCTCCACCACGACATACCTCAAGGTAAAACATTAACAAAAGAATGAAATCGAGATGAGGGAATGGAAAGGAAGATGTGACAATAGATACCTGGTTCCGATAGTCGATCTTCTGGTTGAGCTCCTGTATCTTAGTATCATGAAAGCCTGCTCCCGTAGGGCCTTTTAGCACCACCTTAAGCTAAAAAACAGAGAGCAATTCAATGTACAACGTTGGAGAATCGATAAAAAATTAGGAGGCCTCCTAATAAAAGGTGCTCATACGCTATCTTTGACCCAATCCAGATTGGGGAGCAAGCCACCAAGATCGATGTCCCACAAGGAGTTCTGCACACGGGCGACTTTCTCGATCGATCCACCAGCGACCGACTTGACCACCATCATCGTGCCAATGCTCTCAAAGAGAGCGAAATACCTGAGTGACAAAGAATATAAGAGGAGAAGAAGCATTCAATCAAATACAAATAAACAAAGAGCGACGAATAGTGAAAGGGGAGTCGAACAGGTCCTTGCGTTCAGGATAGGGCTCGGACAGGGTGTAATCAAAGGCCAATCGAACGGCCTCCTCCACTCCATAGGCGCTCACAGGCGAGGCCAACTCCGTCTATCCAAACCACTATTATCAGCAAAAAAAGTGCACAAGATCATAACCAATCGATACGAAGGTGACCACTAATCGATGTGAAGGGAATAAAACGGAAATAGCATGGAAGGAAGGGAAGGGAAGTGCCTGGTAGAGCTCAGCCTGAACGTCGAGGATGGCAAACGAGGCGGCTCGGAGGAAAAACTTGTTATATACGTCAGCAGTCGATTCGGAGGTCTCAATGATATTCCCTGCGAATGATGCGAGGAAGAGAGCGAGAGGGAGAAAGGAGAACGACGGAAAGGAAAAAGGCGCACTCGGGGCGACAGCGGAAGACATCTGAGAGGCACTCCAGCCAAAGAGATTGTCGAGGTAGTTCTGCATGGAGGGGAACACATGCAAGCGCGTTACAGGATCACTCACAGGCTGCGGGGTATATCTAATATATATAGACACCTTCAATTCGATTGCGAAAGCCAATTGGTGAGCTGTGCGTACATAATGCCAGGAGGAACAGTAAAGGTCTGGTGACCGCTGGGACTGGACACTGGAGTGCCGCCTCCTCCAAATTGAAGCAATTGCCGAGTCACTTGGTTCCTGGAGATCGTCAAGATATGAAAACGAGAAAGGGTACCTAAATAGGAGGTTTCGGGAGGGGGTACGAGAAGGAGAGACGACCAGCGCCGACGGTGGAAGGAAGGAGGTTTTCTTGTACAGTCCTCTTCCTGGAATCAAATGTATCACAATGGAGCATATCATCACTTTGAGATCACGTGGATTAAGCAATCATCCGCATATAACTATTATATGGGAAGGATCGGATGATTCGAGTGACTGTATGGAAGGGAAGTGAGGGGTACCCCGATGAACGAGAGGAAGAGAAAGCGGAGAAGGTGGGCGAAGTCGAGTTGAGTGCCGGGTTCAAGAGATAAGCAAGATAGGCGGCACCGTCTCCACCGAAGATCACCGTCGTATTATCGTCATCATTGTAATCCTCCTCCACTGCGGTCGGGGAAACCACATGTAAGCTCGGGTCATCATCAAAGGGATAGGAGAGGGTGACGAGACGCACATGTGCAATCGCTGCCGGTCCATCCAGGAGGGCACTCGCAGAGACAAGTTGAGGCGTTCATATAACCGCCATTATCACAGAGGACATATACGCCATCATTGATGCAGACTCTACGAAAAGAACGATCGTCGATGAAGAGCGGAAGACAGTGAGTGCAGAAAAGCAACGATGGAGAAGATACAGCGGCACGGAGCAGTCCTCGCCACCGAAGGCGCCGCCGCAGTTTTCGCACTGAAGGCAACTCGCATCGGGAACACCGCCATTGTGACACTCCAACTCACACCCTGAAGTCATCATCAGGAGGGGGAAAGAATGGCTCAGGAGAATGAACAATGAGAGAAAAAAACAATTTCTCGTTACGAGGCGTAACTATTATTGAATACTATCATCATATTGTACAAGGAGCAGCAGTCCGCGAAAAGATGACATGGGAGGCGAAAAGAGTGAAATAGGGAAACACGAAAAAGTGATGTTCAGATGAATATTATTCTCATAAACACTGTGTAATGTCCTAGAATTATTACAGGGAGGTGTACCGAGGAGGTTGAGCTTGGCGTTGAGGGCGAGCAGCTCCGTCACCCGGCTCCGCAATCCCGAAACCTCTACAAGATGGAGAAGTTAAAGGGAACAAGTGACGGTACATATTAATAAATAGGAAAATTAAAAAGGGGAAATCATGGCTTGTCCTGACCATCGGAACAGTCGATCGAAAGATCACAAAACGGACTTGAGAGCCCCCGAGATCAAAAGTATCCATAGTGATATTATTCTTAATATATTAATAGTATCAATATTAATTGTGAGAATGAATTTCAATGGACGAGGAGGGGACCGTTGACAGAAGTTTGGTGCAGGTAGACTGCGAAGGCGAGGCATGCGAGGGCGAGCACTGCGCCGACGACTCCGAGCGCCACGCCCGCTTTGCCCCACGAAGCAGCTGACGAAGACGTCGCAGAGGATCTCGGCGCGCCGCCCTCGGGATTGAACTCGAATTCTTCCTCCATTAATAAACAATATTTAGGGTGGAGGGACGGTGAATGGGCCTAACGGTGAATGAAGTCTGAGGACAACCGATGAGAACCCAGGTCATTTTATAACTCGGCTGGAAAAGTCGTGCGCTATCAAATGCAGCAAAATCAGAACATTATCATGCCTTTGTTGGCGCTCTCGAGCCCCAAGGTGAAGGCACGACCGCGCTCGGGCGACCTCACGCAAGGCACAACTCGCTTCAGTCGCTTGAAAGACCTTGTCGTTGCTGTGTCGCTTCAAACTGGGAAATTCACATGTCTTTTCGGTCCCGCCCCTTTCAATGCCCCTCTCCCCGCCAATATGCCTTCCAATCATAACGTATTTGGGTGTCATATTATTTTAAACTGTATTATTGTGGTCGGGCGACGTAGACCAAAGGGAGGAAGTCTGAGGACCTGGTTAAGGACGGCGCAGGGAACCGAGCACCTTGGAATACGCGTTCGACGGGTATGATGGCAGTTGCACGGCCACATTATGTTCATCTCAATCTTAGAGAACGAACATGATGGGCTCCTTTCTTCATTTTCATTAATAGATGTCACCCCCTCGGCTTTCTGAACGTCGAAGTCCGTCCTCAGTCTTCGTTGAATTCTGTGCTTAATTTTGGATATTAATCAACTCTATTGGACCAGAGAATCGTGTGCTCTTTTGCTTTGACGACATGATCCGCGACATGCAACACGTGATTGCCAACGACTTCCTCGACGACCTTTCGACCCTTTTTCTTGCGATGACCTGCCGCTCCTACCACCAGCTCTTCAAGTTGTCTACCCGCTCCGAGGCGGAACTTCGAAAGAGGCTAGAGCATCAACTTGGGTCCTTGGGATCATCGAAGCAGTTCCAATTCTTCGTAGAGTCGAAGTGGACGCTCTCCTCTCAAAGCATCTTCACTACCGCTTTCAAGTCAGCAAACTTGAACTTCTTGTTCGATTTCGACTTCAGTTACTCGCTCCGAAATCAGCGGTACTCTCTTCGAATTGTCGCCGGCAACAAGATCTTGAGCTTTACGATGGGAGAGTACTCAAACTACCTCGGGGAATCCGCCAGTCTCCAAACCTTCCAAGCACTGAAGGCGAGAAAGATCCCCCTTGACGACTTTCAGTTTTGCCTCGGCGCGGTCTCGAACGAAAATGGGGCCGACTGCGTCATCTCGCTGATGGATGTCGACGTCCAAAATGACTTGAAATGTGTGGTTGAGAAGGCGGCAGAATTCGCAAACATTGCGGTTCTCAAGAGACTTTTTGATATGAAGAAGGCTGCCTTCGTACACTCAGAGCACCCTGAGGAGTCTTCCAACTATTTCCTTGTGGACGAAAGCAGCCTCGTCGAATGCCTCTCCGTTAACGACAATGGACAATTGCTCAAGCTCACAAGGTTTACCAATGAAAATGGTGGTCAGATTCGAAAGCCGTATCTCAACAAAGCATTTGACTTCGGTGATGCTGAAGTGTTGAAGTATCTGCACGCTTCCTGCAAGGTATTTCAAGAGCTTCGCTATGATCAACTTTCCGAAGATCTAAAAAGCGCCTTCAAGCGGTCCCATCTGCAAGTTGTGAGGTTCTTACTTGTCACCTTTCCTCAGCTCTTGCGAGAGATGGAAGGCATCCTCTCTCTTGCGAGCTTCAGCGAACAGCAGTTGAGGGCCTTTTTCGACAAGTTTGCGACCGACATTTTGCCTCTGCTAAACGATGTTTCCGCCAAAGGATATCGCTTCAACAGCGAGTCCCTCGCGCAGTTCAGCTTCAGAAAATATCCCTGGATCTGCGACCATGAAAACATTCCGCCACTCGTCCAATTCCTTAGCGATCACAATATTAGAATTCACTCGAACTGATCTGATGAAGGTCCTCTGTATTATACAAGACAGATTCAATTTGTACAACTGTAACACAAATGCATTGGTTGTCAGCGTTACTGCGCGTCCTCGGATTTGCTGTTGGAGCGCAGACGCTTCTTTGGACGGCGCTCTTGCGTCTCGTCAAGGCCCTCGTCGTTTTCCTGGACCTTCTCGGCCTGGTCATCCTTCATCGCTTTCGAAACATCCGTCGGCACTGCAGAAAAAATCACCGGCTGTGCAGAGACCACCGGCTGCGCCTCTTCCTCGTCAACCTCGCCGCCTTCGACGGACTCCGCCTTCTCGGCCTTGACTTCGGAGACATCTTCCGCGTCCTTCATCTCAACGTCTTGCTCACCATCAATCTCCTTCGCAGTGGCTTCACCTTCCTCTAGCTCCTCCTCTTGACCCATCGCTTCTTGGACGATGGCCATCAAGCCCGCCTTCGCTTCTTCCTCCAATGAGGCCGTGACTACGCTGCTGGCTTCCAGAGCAACCGCGGCATGAGCAGTCGAACTAGACGAGTTGAGCGTTGGCGACACATTAAAGGGAGATAAACGGCAAGTGCGTACGGGACGTTAATGGCGGCGATGGCCTCAGAAGTGGCGGACTCAGCCTTCACCGCAACAGCTACTGGTTTCGCGGCCTCTGCACGGAATGGCCGCGACCGCGTTCCACGCACAATGTTGCCAACAGGCTCAAAGTCGCCATCGTCCTCATCAGAGCGTTTTGACTTCTGTGGTCGACCTAAGGTCTTCTCATTATTCTGTTTGAGTCGATGCTGCTGTTGTTGTTGGAGTTGCTGCTGCTGTAGGAGCTGTTGCTGCAAGTGCTGCTGCTGGAGCTGCTGCTGTTGCTGTTGCTGCTGCTGCTGCTGCTGCTGCTGCTGCTGCTGCTGCTGCTGTTGTTGTTGTTGTTGCTGCTGCTGCTGTTGGGCATGAAACAGCTGCTGATGATATTGTTGTTGCTGAGCAATTTGTGCATTCAAGGCCATGGTGGGAGTCGTCAAGGCATTTTGCGAGAAATTATTGGTATTGAGGACCACACCGCCCATGGGCATCGCCTGAGGTAACTGCTGAACGTATACCATTTGCTGATGTTGTGGCTGTTGTTGCTGGGACTGACCAGGCCCAGGTATCATCTGTCCTAAAGTAATGCGATCACAAATTTGGGAAAATGAAAAGAGACAAAGATAGAAGAACCTTGAGTGAAGTTAGCATTGGATGCACGCGCAGTCAAGGCCTGAATCCTTCCACCAGGCCCGCTCTGCAGTGGTGGCGGCGCAATACCCTTTTGTGCCAAGATCTCTGTAATGCGCTGAATTCGCTCATGAAGAGGTCGATTATTCGGGTCATTCACGCCGGCGTGCTGGTAGGCGTCAAGAGCGTCCGGCAGCTGACCGCAGGACTCATACAAGGTGCCGAGGTCGAACCAAACCTGGAGTGGAATAATATCGCTCACCAAAGTCAATGAAATGATAAATATATATTGGAAAAATACCTCAGAAAGATTCGGGTTGAGGCGGATGGCTCGTAGATAAGCGTCGAGGGCGTCGCGTGGCTGATTGATCTGAAAGTAGAGGACGCCGATCGCACACCAATACATGGCATTGTTGCCGTTGCGATAGACTGCTTGCTGCAGCGCCTCAAAAGCACCCACATGTTGTCGTAAAGCGGTAAGAACGCGGCCAACCATATACCAAGACTGCGGATCGTCTGAAAAAAAAAAGCGATCAGAAGCCTGTGAGGGAGACGAAGCTCAGAAACAGACGAACTTTGATCAAGCTCGACGGCCTTCTGCAAGTATGCGAGCGCCTTTTCCACATTTTGAGATGAATTCGCAGGATCGGCTGATGCGACAGTAAAGAAAAGCCAGCCAATCTGACCGATGCTCTAGAAGAATAACGTCAGCGATGACTCAAGAGGCAGATTCCGGGACAGCTAGAAGCTCACCTTGGCGTGCTTGGGGTCCACCTGCAGCGCCTGCTCGTAGGCGTCCTTGGCAGCGTTGATGTTGCCTTGTGCCTCAGACACTTGACCGATTTGGAACATGATATCGCTCTTGCTCAGCGGGCGAGGCGGCGAGGCGAGAAGGAGGCGGAGGTAGAGAAGCGCCTGGTCGAACTTCCGCAGTTGTTTGTAGACCATGGCGAGGCGATAATGCACTTCTGATGTCCTACTCCCAATTAAATATCAATTTGAAAGGAAACATAAGACAAGAGGACTAATGGAGGACTTCTCAAAGGTGGGCGCGAAGGTGAGAACAGCATTGAATGCGTCAGCAGCAGCTTCCATGTTTCCCATGCGGTCATACAAGATACCAATACCGAACCTAAGTCGGACAAGATGGATCAGAAATACAAGGACATTCTCAAACCATATTTCGCAGATCTGCGAGGAGCTTCTGGGAGGAACGGCGGTGGTTCAGCACCTCGGCTGGCGATAATTCTCCGCCAATCGATTTTTTTTTTAAAAAAATAATAACGACGAATGATCACGGGGCAATCAGGGGGCAGGGGGTAACAAAGTCAGGGAGGAGGCGAGGGGGCATGCCAGAGTTGCGGATCGTGGCTTCGGGGGACTTGCTGGAGGGCACGTTGGTAAGCGAGATGTGCTTTCTGGAGGTTGTCCATCATCATGTAGGATTGGCCGAGCGAGCTCCACGCATTCGCATTCGTTCCGTCGATTTGAAGCGCTTTCTCGAGCACCTCCGTGGCCTGCACATAGCGCCAATAAGGAAGGCGTTGAGCTTCATGAAATAGGAGCATCTTGGACACTCGAAGTTGTCCCGCCTCGCGGAGAAAATCTTCGTGATCCCCAGAAATGACAACAGCGAGAGATATTAACAGCTCAAATTATATAAGAGGCAATCCAGAAACGGGATGAATAGCGGTAATAGAAAAAAGGACCTCTTGGAATTGCTCTTTCTCGCGATACAAGTTGCCGAGCCGGGCGAGGAGGGGCGCATTGACGGGGCCGTGACGCAGCGCCATCGTATAACATTCGATGGCTTTGTCGCGGTCGCCGAGTGACTCCCAGACATTACCTACAATTGCAACTTTAGCACATTACCAAACAAGGAAGAAAGTTGAGCTGAGCGTTCGTAGCGCCATACGCCGGTTCAATTCCCCGCCACACGATAGAATATGCTTTCAATATATACTTAATACTACTTATTCCAGGATTTAACATGGAACGGCCAGAAGGCCGCAGTAGGCAGGCCGCGGAGAATCCGGTAAATGAATTCGTCAAGGTGCACGACACGCGCTCACGGGACCACAGCCGAGTCAGAGCGAATGGCCTCAAACAAAATGTTTGCATTCATAACGCTAATAAAAATGCAAAATAGCTCGTTATATATCCGCGGGACGCGGAATAAATGGAGGGATCACCTTCGCTTTAAAATAGGAAATTACTGTGTGCTCAAAAATGAGAATTGGCGAATGCCCAATCAGAATGTCGCCGTGCCATGGGGCGGAAAAAAAATGTTGACACTATTATCGTTATAACAACAAATACGAGTCTCGGGGAGGGTAGAGCGTGCAGACAATCTTGGTTCGAGGACATCCTACGGGGGACAGACAGCGAATTGACGCACCGCATTTTGACCAGTTCGAATCCTGGACCTGCTCGATCTGCTGAATCGTTTCGAAAGTCATCGGAACACCATGAATAATTCCCTGAGGAGCCGTGGCGAGGGCCGCATGAGGTGCCACGGCGTGAGACAGCGTGCTCATCGTTGGCAGAGAAAATGTTTGTCGCCCTCGAAGCGCGATGTAAAACGAGGCACGAGGCCACTTTTTGGAACTACGAACTTCGCTTTTGACTTGCACAGAGCAATGACGGCACTAAGGTAAATACGAGTGTGCCCTTGGCATGGGCACGCTCGCCAGCGTCAGCTCCTTCACTAAATGCATGACCTTCTTTGGAGCGGACGAAGCAGGAGGTCGCGCTAAGGACCGGACGCTTCGACCCAGAGAGCCACGGGCGGTGTTCTCAGAGTCCTCTCGCCATTGCACGAACAAGGGAAGCGGTATATTGTCAATGATAATGTTTATAGTTGTATCCACGCCCGTGCCTTCGCAGGAGCCACAACGGCACGGAAAAACGGCTTTCGTCATGGTCAACAGAGGGGCGTTTCGGCTAGAGGCGGGCCTTGCCAGCGGGGCCAAGCTCGACGAAGATGTTCTCGAGGATGCCAATGACAATGTCAACATCCTTCTTGGACATGTCGAGGGGAGGGCGGAAGCGGACGGACTGGCTGCCGCAGAGGAGGATGAGGAGGTTCTTGTCGTAGGCGGCCTTCTGAACCTTGGAAGCATAGTCAGGAGTGAAGGTATCGAAGGCGACCATGAGACCCTTGCCGCGAATGTTGAGGAGGCGCTGCGGGTGCTTCTTCTGGAGATCCTGAAGACGCTCCTACAACAATCCGTCAGGTACAGGTCTATCTCATCCGTCAGGTACAGGTCTATCTCATCAACTCAGTCGGGATATCAACGTACGACTAGGTAAGCACCAACGGTGGCAGCGTTCTCGATGAGCTTGTCTTCCTCAATGATCTCGAGGAAGCGGCGCGAGCGGACCATGTCGACGAGGTTACCTCCCCAGGTCGAGTTGATGCGCGAGGAGAGCTGGAAGACGTTGTCCTTGACCTCGTCAATGCGGCTAGTCGCCATAAGGCCGCAAACCTGAGCCTTCTTGCCGAAGGTGACGATGTCGGGGACGATGCCATAGTGCTGGTGGGCCCAGACCTAATGCCAACATTCAACACCGGAGAAAGATCTCCACCAATCTCAGGGAACCGCACCTTGCCGGTCATGCCCATACCGCTCTGAACTTCGTCGGCGATGAGGAGAACCTCAAACTCATCGGCAAGCTTCCTGAGTGCCTGCCAGAACTCGGGACGGAAGTGATTATCACCACCCTCACCCTGAATGGGCTCAAGGATGATGGCTAAGGAGGCGATCAGAGCTGGTCACTGAAGAAATGGCACCGAGATCATACCAGCAATGTCGGGGCCACGAGAAGAGAGGATGGCGCGGAGCTGGCCAAGGGAGCGGGTCTCAGCCTCCTTGGTCTTCTGAAGGTTGTCTCCCTCCTAACAAAAATGTCTATGAGATCGCTGTAGACCAGCACGCGTTCGACCAAATCCAATCCCAGCGCCAGACGTACCAAGGGGAAGATCGCCTTGGGGTTCTCAACGCGAGGCCAGTCCTGAAGGGCGAAATACATGTACTTGCGAGGATCGGTGGTGTTGGTCATCGACATGGTGTAACCAGTACGACCTAATTTGAAGCGAAGAGCGATCAGACCGAGAGAACAGTTTGAGCCAGGCAAAAAGTACCGTGGAAAGCCTCCTTGAAGTGGATGATGCTCTTGCCGCGCTCACCAAGGCCGGCGGCAATGTTCTTGCGAACCTATGTAATTCGCTATGAAGAATAAAAAACTTAAAGAGCATCGCCAGCGACAAACACTACCTTCCAGTCCATGGCGGTCTTGAGGGCGT
>Ga0154020_10011406_pt1 | contig 10134 bp, 7 predicted proteins | sample Klosneuvirus_201_FD_109709 | JGI IMG/M metagenome (GOLD analysis project Ga0154020, IMG submission 109709) | Active sludge microbial communities from wastewater, Klosterneuburg, Austria - Klosneuvirus_20160825_MG | ecosystem: Engineered > WWTP > Aerobic digester > Activated sludge | place... | reverse complement strand
GCGGTCTCCGCAGTATCTGTGAAGGCATCCTGATTGATGCCATGTATGAGCTGCCTTCTTCCAACGAAACCAGTTTTACCCTCGATATTGAATATGCCCGCCGCAAGTTTGATCATAGCAAGATGAGTTTGCTGAAAGTGGCATGAGGGCAAGTTGAGGAGTTGAGTAGTTGAGTAGTTTAAAAGTTTTAGAGGCCCGGTACACCCGGGCCTTTTTATTTTCCCTATTTTCGAAATAAACCCTGATTTTCAATTTTCGCCTGTTTGCAAGCAGCATTCCGGCAGGCAGTTCGGGTTTTCAACTTTCAATTTTCAACTTTCAATTAAATAAAATGAAGGAATTAATAGAAAAACTGAAATCAGAAGCCGGTCTTACTGAAGAGCAGGCTAAAAAAGCCGTTGACACCATCAAGCAATATGTGGTAGAGAAATTCCCGATGCTGGAAGGTGCGGTGAATAATGTATTTGGCGGGGACAATTAACATTGCTGCCTATTGTACTCCCGCCCCGGCCCAAAGGAAACCTTTGGAGCAGCAGCATGCCTCCTGTTGTAGCAGGCGCCGGAAGAGGTTTCAGCTTATCTGATATTTCCGCATTTTCTGCCGCGGGGATTATTGGCCGCTTCATAAGGCGAGTAACTGCGGCTGCAGCTTTCCAGTAAAATAATTGCAAAGATGGCGATCATGAAAATTCTTGTTCTCATACGTAGGGATTTTTAGTTGTTTCCGGCTGATCCGGTGCATGAAAGTAATCACTGCGATGGAGAATTCAGAATGGAAATCCCTGCTGAAATATGCTATGGCAAATGGGTGGAAACCTGCAAGTATTATTGCTGTACGGGTATACGCAGTTTATCAGTGAGTATCCTCTTCTTTACGACTCAACCATGAAATGATGGCGTCCGTTACCGCTTTCAATGCGGGATAAAGATTGTTGGCTGTTTTATCCTCCGGGTAGTAGCGACCTCCCCTGGGAATTTTTTCAAAATTCAAAGGCATAGCTGTCACGCTCCATTTAATGGAATCTACCGGGGCTTCAGGAGTTAAAACATTCCGGTAAATGGAAATGTGGACCAGGTTGACGGCCGTCCGGAATTTCCTGCTCATCTCTTTAAAATCCGGCAGTGGTTCATTTCGCTTTTTGTATTCCTGCATTACAACACCCATTTCAGTCCGGGACAGTTCCCGCATCGTGCTGCTATCAACCAATTCAATCCCTTTTAATTTAAAAGAGGTGGAGATAAAATCAATCACCGAATCCGGCTGGGTTGGTAAGGCGCTCGAAAAATTGATGTGAACAGGTACCTGAACAATGTCTTCCTTTCCTTTATTGGTTTGTGCTAAACCTTTATCCGAGAGGATAAAAACCAGTAAAAGAAAAGAGATTAATCTTAACATGTAATTCATTTTTTGCCGGTTGCCGCCCAGTAAATCCCTGCATAGAGATGCTGGAGGAATATCGGATCGCGGTACACAGCCGGAATATGTCCTAATGCGGTATAAAAGGAACGTCCCCCGTCAAAATCGTGGTACCAGGCAATGGGATGAAAGGCCCCCATACCCTTTGCCTCCTTCGTGGCATGCTTCGCCGCGGGGTTATAGCTCTTCTCATCCACGCTGAGGATATAATTCAATCCTTTTACTTTCTCTTCACCGAATTCGTACCACTCATCGGTCCAGAGCGGATTACCGGCAAAACCCTGTAAGCCGGGAAAAGTATTGGCCGTGAGCTGCAGCCTGGCCGTTTGAATCGGCGGATGCAAAAAAAACATACGGCCCACCAGTTGGGTGTACCATTCCCAATCATATTCGGTATCGGATGCACTGTGGATACCTACATAACCTTTACCGGACTGTATAAATCTTTCCACTGCTTTTTGCTCAGCAGAGTCTAAAATATTTCCTGTGGTATTCAGGAAGATCAGGACCTGGAATGATTCCAGGTATTTATCATTGAGTTTCCCTGCTTCCTGGTGCCATTGCACATCAAAAAAATGACGATTGCCCAGTTCTTTAATGGCAGCAATTCCATCCGGAATAGATTCATGGTGCCAGCCGGCTGTTTCGGTAAGCAGGAGGGCTTTGAATTGTTTGGACTGGGCTTTGAGGGAAAAGCTGTTGAACAATATTATTATCAAAAAAAGTAAAAAGCGGGATGATCGCATGGCAATTCAATTAATCTGGTAATGGGATTCGCTTGGTGAATATACAATTCCTTTAAAAAAAACATCCCGACGCTTCCGTCGGGATGAACTTAATGGGTACTTTCTTTAATGCATCCGGAAAGACCGGGGTTTTTCAAAAGCCCTCCGAAATGCCGGTCAAAACCGGTTTGACGGGGGTCGTCCTGAGTATCTTTAGCTGCAACCTCCCTGGTTACCGCAATTCAAACATTTGTAACAGGTGCCACTGCGCATCATGATATGTCCGCAAACATTACAGGCGGGCGCATCACTCTGCATGCTCTTGGTGGCAGCACTCAATGCATCCAGTCCGGCTTCAGTCTTCACGGCTTGAGCAGTCCGCTGGTTTTTCACCGGCTGGGGTGCTACTGTACCTGAAGAGGGAGTAATCCTAACACTGGATAATTCCTGCTCTTTCGCATATTCGAGACCGTTAGAAGGAATTTCATCCCACTCATCGGCACCGGTATTCAGTACTTCTGGTTTATCGAGCACATGTACCAGGTCCGTACGGCCGAGGTATTCGTAACCGAGTACACGGAAGATGAAGTCAACCAAAGAAGTGGTGGACTTGATATTCGGGTGCTCTACAAATCCGGAAGGATCGAAACGGGTGAAGGCGAATTTGTCCACGAACTCTTCCAGTGGTACACCGTACTGGAGACCAATGGAAATAGAGATCGCGAAACAGTTCATCATGCTGCGCATGGTAGCGCCTTCCTTGGCCATATCAATAAAGATCTCACCCAGGGTACCATCACCATATTCACCAGTACGAAGGAAGATGGCCTGTCCGTTGATCTTGGCTTTCTGGGTAAACCCGCGGCGTTTGGCCGGCAGGGCCCTTCTTTCCACGATACTGGCCAGTTTGCGTTTCAGTTTGGTATCAGGAGAAGCCTGTACCCTTTTCTGCACTTCTTCCAGCAGTTCTTCAACGGTTAGTTTACCGAGGTCAACAATATTAGACTCCAGTGCTGCTTCTGCAACCTCGGCAGTTTCAGCGGCCTGAGTTCCTTCTTCTGTTTTCTTTTTCTTATCAGATTTATTGCTGAGGGGCTGAGACAATTTAGAACCATCACGATAGAGCGCATTGGCTTTTAATCCCAGTTTCCAGCTCAGGTGATAGGCATCTGCAATTTCATCCACACCGGCTTCATGCGGCAGGTTGATGGTTTTGGAGATGGCACCACTGATGAATGGCTGTGTAGCACCCATCATGCGGATATGTCCGTGAGCATGGATATAACGCTGACCTTTCTGACCACATTTATTGGCGCAGTCAAATACAGGCAGGTGTTCATCTTTCAATGCAGGAGCTCCTTCCAGCATCATGGTACCGCATACATAATCATTGGCAGCTTCAATCTGCTCATCGGTAAAGCCCAGGGCTTCCAGCAGGCTCCACTCAAAATTGTTGTATTGCTCCGAAGTAAAGCCCAGTCTTTGCAGACACTCTTCACCCAGGGTGTATTTGTTGAATACAAATCCGATTTCAAATGCAGTGATCGCTGCAGCATCCAAACGCTTTATTTCATCGGCGATAAAGCCTTTTTCACTCAAGGTCTGGTGATTGATAAAGGGTGCACCGGCAAAGGATGCAGCACCGGTAGCATATTTGATGATCTTATCAGATTCAGCCTGTGTATAACCCAGGTTGCGCAGGGCAGTAGGCACGGACTGGTTGATGATTTTGAAATAACCACCACCTGATAATTTCTTGAATTTAACGAGGGCGAAATCAGGCTCCACACCCGTGGTATCGCAATCCATTACCAGTCCGATGGTACCGGTCGGTGCAATTACCGTTGCCTGTGCGTTGCGGTAACCATACTTCTCTCCCATTTCAACAGCATCATCCCATGCTTTGCAAGCTGCTTTCAACAGGTAATCCGGACAATATTTTGCGTGGATACCCTGTGGTTTCAGGCTCAGTCCTTCATATTCATCCGCATCATAAGCAGCGAGGCGGTGATTGCGCATCACCCGCATCATGTGCTCTTTATTTTCTTCAAAGCGGGGGAATGCACCCAGGGCCTGAGACATTTCCGCAGATGTTTTATAAGCAATACCGGTCATGATCGCGGTGATCGCACCGGCAATACCTCTGGCTTCTTCGCTGTCATAAGGAATACCGCTTACCATCAGCATGGTGCCGAGGTTGGCATAACCCAATCCCAGGGTACGGTACTCATAGCTCAGCTGGGCCACTTCTTTAGAAGGGAACTGTGCCATCAATACGGATACTTCGAGTACTACCGTCCAGAGACGGGTATTGTACTCATATCCTTCCACATCGAATATATTCTTCTCTGCATCATAAAACTTCATCAGGTTGGCTGATGCGAGGTTACAGGCTGTATTGTCGAGGAACATGTACTCCGAGCAGGGATTGGATGCCCGGATGGGTCCGCCTGCAGGGCAGGTATGCCATTCGTTGATGGTAGTATCGTATTGTGTACCGGGATCAGCACAACGCCATGCGGCATAAGCGATCTGGTTCCAGAGTTCGCGGGCGGGAATTTTTTTCATTACCCGGCCATCCATTCTGCCTTTGAGTTCCCATTCGCCATCTTCTTCCAGTACTTTGAAGAAAGAGTTAGGGATACGAACAGAGTTATTGGAATTCTGACCACTCACGGTGCGATAAGCTTCATCTTCATAACCGGAAGGATAACCGGCTGCGATCAGGGCACCTACTTTCTTTTCTTCTTCCACTTTCCAGTTCACAAATGAAACGATCTCGGGGTGATCGAGGTCGAGACAAACCATTTTAGCGGCACGACGGGTAGTACCACCTGATTTGATGGCACCGGCAGCGCGGTCACCAATTTTCAGGAAGCTCATCAAACCGGATGAACTGCCACCACCGCTGAGCTTTTCGCCTTCGCCACGGAGATTGGAGTAATTGGTACCCACACCTGATCCGTATTTGAAGATCCGGGCTTCACGAACCCAGAGGTCCATGATACCACCTTCGTTTACCAGATCATCATCCACACTCAGGATGAAGCAGGCGTGTGGCTGAGGTCTTTCGTATGCGTTGGTTGATTTTTTCAGTTGTCCGTCAGCCTGGTCAACATAATAGTGACCCTGTGGTTTACCGAGGATGCCATAGCTTTCATGCAAACCGGTATTGAACCATTGCGGGCTATTGGGAACGCACATTTGATTGAGGATGGAATACACCAGCTCTTCATAAAAAACCTTTGCATCATCAGCAGATGAAAAATAGCCATATCGTTCGCCCCATGCTTTCCAGCAATTGGCCATACGATGGGCTACCTGTTTGGCGGATGTCTCTCTTCCCAGGCTTCCGTCGGGTTGAGGTACACCGGCTTTTCTAAAATACTTTTGTGCTAAGATATCAGTAGCAATCTGACTCCACTGTTTAGGAACTTCCACATTGTTCATCTCGAACACAACTTCACCACTCGGGTTACGAATTACCGAAGTGCGGTAATCGTACTCAAACATATCGTATACATTCACGTCGTCCCGGGTAAAGCGACGAGAAAATTGCAAACCTCCTTTGGAGGATGCCTTGGTTTTGGTAGCCATAACTAAAAAAGAATTTCTCGGGTTAAGTAACTGTTAACGTCCATGACGAAAATATTTTTAAGTTACTGTAATTCATAGGGTGAGATATACACATTCTGTGGAAAAGGGTCGTGGAAAAACCCCGGATGCAGTCCTGTATTGGATTGCAGCATTTCTTCACAATTTAAGCCCGGAGGAAGGAGAAAAATTTTTTGGAAAATTAGTACCGGAGTTGTAGGAAATTCCGGCGGAGCCATTGTTTGACTGAAACCCATAATGGACAAGGGTTTCTGCCCTCCAATCGCCTGAAACTATTGATTTTACAGGCTTTTCAGGGAACCCATCCCCCCAAACCCTTTACAGTAAAGGATTTGAGACATATGCCATTAATTTATATTACCTGTTCCGGAAAAACAGGGTGAAATTGATGGGGAAGCGGCGGCCGATTCAAAGCATGAAAACAGTGTTGCTGTTCTATTTTAATTTCCCGGTCAGCAAAAGAAAAATTAAAGTGAAGTCCCTTCACCAGGGCAGGCTTCATTGCGCTCAATAGCATTTCTGCTGTTTCAATAAACAATTAAAAAACAGACTGTTTCGGGCTGTGCAATACGGGAAGTTTTTCGCATTTTTGCAATTATCATTCACTTCATGAAGTCAACAATCTACCAGGAACTGGCCGGGAAAAAAAAGCAGGGGAAAAAGTCCTTTGCCGTGCTGATTGACCCGGACAAGGTAAATACGGCCATCCTTGATGAGCTGACGGAACTATCCGTTTCAGCCGGGGTGGATTATTTACTGGTAGGTGGCAGCCTGGTGATCTCCAATCACCTGGATGAATGTGTGCAAAGAATCAAACAGCAATGTGATATCCCGGTCATCCTCTTTCCCGGGAGCCCCTCACAGGTCAGCAAATATGCCGATGCGCTGTTGTATCTCTCCCTGATCTCCGGACGTAATCCTGAATTACTGATTGGCCAGCATGTGGTCTCAGCGCCATTTGTGCGGCAGAGCGGACTGGAGATCATGCCCACCGGATATATCGTTATTGATGGCGGGGCGCCTACTACGGTCTCCTATATCAGTAATGCAGCCCCTGTACCGGCTGATAAGAATGAAATTGCGATGTGCACGGCGATGGCGGGAGAAATGCTGGGGATGAAGCTGATTTATATGGATGCCGGCAGCGGAGCCAGGCGGCCTATTTCAGAAACAATGATAAAATCGGTGGCCGACAGCATCGAAGCCCCCCTGATTGTAGGTGGAGGCATCCTTACCCCCGAAAAAGCCTACTTGAACTGCAAAGCCGGAGCCGATGTGATTGTAGTCGGCAATGCCATTGAGAAAGATGCTTCTTTGATTAAGGAGATGAGCGATGCGGTGCATAGTGTACCGGTTAAGATCTAGTCGTTAGTCCTTAGTCGATAGTCTTTAGTCAATACCCGTTGTGGCTTGCAGCGTAAAACATGGGACAGTCGGGAAGACCGAAAGTCGGAAAGTCCGAAAGAAAGTTGGTGGTAATTGGGGCGTTTTTCAATTATTGAAGCGATAGAGAAAAGTGAGGCGTTACAGGAAGATGAAGCAACAAAAAGCGGATTTCCAATTTCGACCTTCGTATTTCCCCTTTCAATTTTCAACTTTCAATTTTCAATTTACCTCAGTTCCTCCACCTTCACCCTCGTCGGCGTTTCCTTCCCAGCCACAATACTTTTTGAACTCAGGCCGATGGCTTTGATCACCATCACCATATTATCGAGATCCAGGGTCTTCACTTCATCACTGGGTTTGTGGTAATGCGGTTCCACATCCATTTTAGAAGTTGAGATGGTATGGGCCGGTACGCCTAAGCGGGCCAGGGTGGCATTATCGGAGCGGTAAAATAATTGCTGGGTTGGGTAGGGATCAGGGTAGAAATTAAAGGTCGTTCCCTGCAGGTCTTTGGCCAGGATCTCACCCATATTGGTTTTATCATAACCGGTGATATAGGCGGAGTTCTTCCCCCATTTGCTTTCTGTGCCGACCATTTCAATATTGAACATGGCCATTACTTTCTCCGGATTGAACTGCCGGGAAAAATACTGGGCGCCAAAACCACCGCTTTCTTCGGCAGTAAAGGCGGCAAAGACGATGGTCCTTTCGTTATCATTCAGTTGCTTAAAGTACTGGGCCAGCATGATCACTCCGGTGGTACCCGCAGCATCATCATTGGCTCCGTTATAAATCGAATCACCCTCTACGGCACGTCCCACACCAATATGATCATAGTGTCCGGAGAAAATAACATACTCTTCCTTTTTCGATTTGCCGGGAAGTATTCCAACCACATTGGCCATCTTTTGTTCATTGATTTCATGGACCGCTTCTACCGACCATTGAGTCGGCAGGGCATCTGCGATTACGAAAACGGTATTGGTGCTTGTCTTGAACATGGATGATTTTAGCCGCGCCAGGTTACCAAAACTGTTGGCAAAACTTTTATCGACTACTACCAAAGTGTTTTTATTTCCCCGGGCATATTTGCGGGCTTCAGCCTGCAGATTAGCGCCGGCACTGATCATTACTTTATCATATCCGGCATCCTGATCCGCTTTGAATTGTGCGGCACAGGTAATTACGATGATACTCTTTTGTTCAATGGCCGTTCCGTCAAAACTGGCAGTGGCACTGATAAATTTGGGCCTGACAATCGTAAACTCCTGCCGGAAACTGTTATTCATCGGTTGTAATCCGGCGGCTTTAAATTCAGCGGCGATAAAATCAGCGGCTTTATCAATTTCAGGAGAAAAGACTTTACGTCCTCTCATTTCATCTGATGCCAGGAAACTGATGATGCGTTCTGCTTCCTTCGCCTGAAAAACAGATTCTCCTTTCTGTGCCCATAAAAAAGAGCCCGCTGCAATCAACAAGCCCGTCAACAATGATTTCTTCATGTAATTGGTATGCTTTCTTAAATTGATAAAATATCCGCGCTTATAAGACTTATTCTGCTAAAACTAAGTTGCATTGCGGCTAAGCACCTCTTCCTTTATGCCGCTTTTACTAAAGATGTATTGACTAACTCAGCTTGACCTCGCTGGTACTCAAACCCTACCTTACTTCGCAAATGCTACGGCAGGCAATGCTCGCCCTTCCCCTCTTGCTACTCCCCACTAGCCATTCCCCACTCGCCACTAGCCACTTGCCACTAGCCTCTCGCCCCTCTACAAGCTCATCATCTCCTTAAACTTCACCGTCTGCCTCCGGCTTACTTCAATCTTCTCTCCCCCCTTTAGTTCCAGCAGCAAGCCGCCATTGAAATAAGGCTCAATTTTATCGATCATCCTGAGATTGACAATATGTTTCCGGTTGGCCCTGAAAAAAGTCTTTTCATCCAGTCTTTCCTCTAATGCATTGAGTGATTTCAGGATCAGGGGTTTGTTGGCGCCAAAAAACACTTTGGCATAATTGCCCACACTTTCAAAGAGGCGGATTTCATTGAGCTTCACAAACCAACAACGCTCGCCGTCTTTTACAAATACCTGGTCGTTTTCGGTGAGCAGACTGTTATTGGTACTGATGATATCCGGTCGGCTATCCCTGATCTCAGATGCATTCAATTTTTGTACCGCATCTGCCAGTCGCTTGGGTTCAATAGGTTTCACCAGGTAATCGAGGGCATTTACTTCAAAAGCTTTCAATGCAAATTCATCATAGGCTGTCGTAAAGATCACATGCGGGGCTTTTTCCAGTTGCGCTAACATATCAAAGCCTGTTTTTCCAGGCATTTGTATATCCAGAAAAATCAGATCGGGTTGCTGTAATTCAATTTTGGCCAGTCCTTCTTCTGCATTGGCTGCTTCATCCACTACTTCCACTTCCGGGTAATCGAGCAGGAGTTTTTTTAATTCCGCCCTGGCCAGTCTTTCGTCGTCGATGATGATTGCTTTCATATAGCTGTTTTACTTTTAAACGTCTTCAACCGGAATTTGAACCCTGGCTTCCACCAAGGATCCATTGATCTGCCGGATATCGAATTTGGCCTTGCTGCCATAGAGCAGGCCGAGCCGGTTGGTGGTGCTGGACAAACCAAATCCTTCTGCATTCACTCTTCCGTTCAGTTGCCCCGTATTCTGTACCACCAGTTCATGGTAGCCGTCTTTGAATACGGAAATCAGTTTCACGATTCCTCCGTGGATCTGTTTGCTGATGCCATGTTTGATGGCGTTTTCCACCAGGGTTTGCAGCATCATGGGAGGCACGGGCTGATCCAGGGTATCCTCATCAATTTCATAGACCACTTTCAACCGGTCTTCAAACCGCATATTCTCCAGTGCCAGGTAATCTTTTACAATATTCAGTTCTCTTTCCAATGTTACCGTTTCTGCTTTCTCCGCGTGCATACTGCTCCGAAGGATATTGCTGAGTTCGGTTACCGCTCTT
>Ga0154020_10011405_pt1 | contig 10134 bp, 6 predicted proteins | sample Klosneuvirus_201_FD_109709 | JGI IMG/M metagenome (GOLD analysis project Ga0154020, IMG submission 109709) | Active sludge microbial communities from wastewater, Klosterneuburg, Austria - Klosneuvirus_20160825_MG | ecosystem: Engineered > WWTP > Aerobic digester > Activated sludge | place... | reverse complement strand
CAGGACCAGACGCTGCCTTACTGCGTCGTAGGCCAGCGCCGCGCTGCGTCGAGAGGGTGGTAGTGGCCCGAGAACCTGCGACCAGGCGGCACCGTCGAGTCGCCAGCAGTCCTGCAGCAGGCTGCCAGTGTTGCTGCCGCCGAACAGCAACAGCAGACTGCCCGCCGCCTCATGACACCCCATCATGGCGTCGTTCCTGGCGGGTGGCACCAACCCAGGATACAGCTGGCTCCAGCTCGCCTGGGCAGCCACGGGAGCGGACGAGAAGGCGATCAACAGGAGGTCTCGGATGCGCATGGGGTCCTCGGGAAGGGCCCGCCACGCTACCACGACCCGACGACCCCCGAGCGCTCGCGCTCGCGGCGCCGCGCCCGATGCGCCTCAGCGCACGCCGAACACCGCCTCGACCGCGTTGCTGGCGCTGAGCCCGAACGGGTTCGCGGCCGCGTCGAGCGGGAACGCCTGCTGCCGCCAGGCGACGCCGGCGAGCGCGGGCGTCATCGGTACGAACAGCGACCACTCGGCGGTGCCGGCGTCGGCGACCACGAAATCGAGGCTGTCCAGCGGCACCAGCAGTTCGCAGCCCGGCATCTGCACGAACGACAGGTCGATCGGCGGCGTCATGCCGAAGCTCGACACGAACACCGCGCCGAATTCGCCTGCAGCGATGTGGTCGACGCGATTGCGCACCGTGTCGCCGAGCCACGGCAGGTGGTACGGCACGTTCGCCAACGACGGCATGCCGGCGCTGCCGGCGCAGCCGCTGCCGAACGCCGTGACGCTGGCGGGCAGCGGCGTCTGGTAGATCCAGGTGTCGTTCAGGAACAGGCTGCCAGACCCCGTCGGGATGACGCCGCCATGCACCACGACCCGGCGCGCGCCGGCATCGTAGGCGATGCCGAAGTCGGAGCGCGGCGCCGGATTGGGCTGGTAGAAGGTGTGCCAATCGGCTCCGTCCCACTCCCACGGGAACGCATCGCCACCGGTGCCGACGCTGCCGCCGAGCAACAGGATCCGCTGGCGATGCAGATCCGTCACCATGCCCGCGGCGAGGCGATAGGGCGGCGCCGTCGCCGTCTGTCGCTGCACCCAGTTGGTGCCGTCGTAGCTCCAGGTGTCGGCCAGGCCGATCGACGCGGTCCCCACGGTCGCGAGGCCGCCGTACAGCAGCACGCCACCGTTCACCGGATCGAACGCCATCAGGGTCAGTTCGCGTGCCGACGGCGACGTCGCCGGCAACCGCTGCTGCCAGTTGGCGCCGTCCCACTCCCAGGTGTCGTTGAGCAGGGACGAGGGCGACCCGGCATTGCGGCCGCCGAACAGCACGGTGACGCCGCGGACCCGGTCGAAGGCCATGCCGGCCGCAAAACGCGCTGGCGGCTGCAGGCCGAGACCGGGGCTCGACCAGGTCGTGCCGTGGAAGATCCAGGTGTCACCGAGCGTCGTGCCACCGAACGACTGCCCGCCGAACAACACCAGTTCTGCGCGCGCGGCGTCGTAGACGAGCGGTGAGGCGTAGCGCGCCGGCGGCAGCACGCCCGCGATCGGCGACCAGGTGCTGCCCTGCAGGCGCCACGCTTCGGTGAAGACGGTGCCGGTGGCGGGGCTGAGGCCGAACAGCAGCACGCACGAGCCGCTCGCGTCGTGGCCGCCGAGGATCCACACCCGGCCGTCCTCGAGGAGCGCCGCGGCGTGGCCCGCGCGGGCCGTGCGGAGCTGCTCGAACAGCGGCTGGCTCCGGCCCGCCTCCCACAGCTCGAGGGTGTCGGTCGGCGTCCCGCGCAGGGTCTCGCCGCCGGCGATCAGGACCCGCGCCCCGTCCGACAGGGCCGTGGCCGTGTGCTGCGAGCGGGCGTCGACCAGGCTCCCGGCGACGACGGTCGTCCCGACCGCGGCCCCCGTGCTCGCCCCGAAGTGGCCCTTGCCACCCCCGCCGCTCCCGCAGCCCGCCACCACCGTCGAGACGATCGCCACCACGCCCACGATCAGCTTCTTCATGTTCCTCACCTCCTGTGGGAAGGTGCTGAACACGCCGAAGACCAATCGCAAGTCGTTTGAGATCAACGACTCATGGGCAAAGTCTGCCCACGGCTCCGGGCCGTGGGCAAGAGTTGCCCATTCGACTCAGCCCGTGGGACTCAGGCCCTGCGCAGCCGGGCCAGGCCGGAGCTCGAGAGGCCCGAGCGGCGGCGGCGGAGCGCCTTCTCGGTGGCGGCGGCGTCGCGCTCGGCCGCGATCTCCTTGCGCTCGGCCTCGAGGAGCTTCTTCTGCTTCTCGAGCTGGGCCGCCGCTCGCGCGAGCTGGGTGCGCTGCTCCTTCAGGGCGCGCCGCTCCTTCGAGAGGGCCTCGTGGAGCGCCGTGCCCATGCGCGCGATCAGCCGGGCCTCGAGCGCGTCGAGGTCGGCGGCGGAGATCGGCCCGTCGCGCCGCCCGGTCCCGCCGGAGATGACGGGCAGGCGGGCGCTGTTCGGCAGGGGAGCGGGCGGGGGCGGGGGCGGCGGGGCGTAGGTCGGGAGCGCCGTGACGCTCGAGACGCGCACGTCGTGGACGTGGACGATCTCGACGACGTCCGTGCTCCGGCCGCGGCGCGCCTCGTCAGACGGCCTGGGCCGGCCGATCTCGGACGGCCGCCGCGGCTTCGACGCCGGCGCGACCTCTTCGTCGAGCTCGTCGATGTCGACGATCACGGTCTCCTCGTCGGCCGGGTCGCCGGTCGTGTCGTCGCTCCACGACGTGAAGGAGCTCGGGCCCGCCAGGACCCACGAGGCCTCGAGGTCCTCGGAGGCGGACGTGGGCGCGCGGGCGAAGCCAGGGGTGTCTGCCCCCGAGCCCTTCGCGTCGATGTTCGCGTTCGGGGACGAGCCCGAGGCGAGGTGCGGCGTGGGCTTGGCCTGGACGTCCGGCCGGCGGCCGGAGTCGCCGGTCAGCCGCGCGGCCGACGTGGGCTCGACGGGCGCCACGAGGCGGGCGCTGGAGTTCTGGACCTGGGGTCGCCGGGGGGGTTCTGGCCGGAGTGCCATGCTCGTCGCGCTCTCTTCCTGCGTTCCATGGGCGACCCCTCCCCTGCCGTGCCCCGTGCCGAGTGCAAGCGGCGCACCGGGACACTTCCGCGACACAACTCCGGGCGGGGCGATGGCCGGAGCTCGTTGCTGTGCAAAGAGTACGCGGGGTTGACGTGTCCCGAGTGCGCGCCCGGGGCCCCGTGCAACGGTCCAGCCTCGGTACGCGCCTGGTTCCGGCGTGGCCGCCTGTCGGCCGGCGGACACATCGCCTGGTGGTTCCGGCGCGGCCGCCGGCCCGGACCTGGCTAGAATCGCGGCGCTCCATGGCCGCCCCCGCCTCCTCGCTCGGTTCCGCGACCGACGCCTTCGCGACCCTCGAGCCCGGCGCCCGGGTGGGGGAGCTCCGCGTCCGGCGGGTGCTGAGCCGGGCCAACGGGGGCGCGCTGCACCAGGCGCGGGCCCCCGACGGCTCGCGCGTCCTGCTCCGGGTCTACGGGCCGCGCACGCAGGCGGTCGAGGTCCGCGAGCGGATCGACGAGGAGCTCGACCGGCTCCAGCGCATCGACCACCGGGCCGTGGCCCGGATCGTGGCCCGCGGGGCCGACCACTTCGCGCTCGAGAACCCGGGCGGGATCACGCTCCTCGACCTCGTCCGGCGCGGGCGCCCGCTCTCGCCGCCCGAGCTGGTGTGGATCGGCCACGGCCTGGCGTCGGGGCTGGCCGCGCTCCACGCCGCCGGGCTCGTCCACGGCCAGGTCTCGCCGCCGCTCGTCCACGTCACCGAGGCCGGCGCGGTCCTCGTCGACCTGGGCTGGGCCGTGCGGCTCAACGCCGGGGCGGCCCCGCTGGCGCAGGCGGCCGACGTCCGGGCGCTGGCCGCCGCCCTGTGCTTCGCCGCCACGGGCGTCCCGTCGCAGATCTCGCCCGGGAGCGGGCGCGGGGTGCAGGTCCCCCTGCCGGGCCTGTCCGTGGAGGTGGCCACGCTGCTCCGCGGCGCGATCGACCTCTCGGCCCCGCCGCCGAACCTGGAGAAGGTCAAGCGCGTCTTCAAGCGCGCCGCCGACGGCCTGGGGCTGCTCGACGGCGGCGCCCCGCCTTCGCTCGGGAAGCGGCTCCGCGCCGCCGTCCGGGCCCGCGAGGACGCCTCGTCCGAGCAGCAGGGGCTGTCCGAGGCCTCGGCCACGGCCCTGATCGCCGCCTCGTCGGACATCGAGGCCCCGAGCAGCGCGTCCGGCGCCGCGTCGTCCTACACGACCGTCGTCGCCCCCGGCCCGCCGCCCCACACGACCGCGCCCACCCAGCCCGACGCCCCGATCTCGGCGTCCGACCTGAACGCCATGGCGCGGGTACCGCTCTCCACCCCGCCGGTCCCGACCGCCCCGGCTCGCCTCCCCGCCTCCGACGTGTCGCGCCCGGTCGTGTCGGACGTGGCCAAGCTCCCGCCGTCGGGCGTGGGCCCCACCCCCTCGCCGCCGGCGGGCATGCCGTCGTCGTCGGGCAGCGGCAAGGCCACGCCCTTCGCCTCGTCGAGCGAGACGACCGCCGCCTTGCCCCTCGTCCTCCCCGACCCCGGGCCGATCCCGCTGGCGTTCCCCCCGTCGCTGGCGCTCGGCGACGAGTCCGACCCCGGCGGCGCGCCCCTGCGGACGAACGCGCCGGGGGTCCTGCCCATGGACTCGCTCGACGGCGAGGGCGGGCTCGGCGCCTCGGGCGTGGACCTCACGGACGACGGGGACGACGACGACATCCCGGTCCCGATCCCGTCGCTCCTCTCCGTGACCGCCGCGACCACGTCGGACGCCCGCCCGCTCGACGGCGCCGCGACCGACACCTTCCCCACGCCGGTGATCCCCGAGCGGCCGCAGAGCCAGCGCTCGGAGTCGCCCTTCGCCTCGCAGGGCGGGAAGCCGTCGGTGCCGCTCCCGGTCTCGTCGGACACCGGCTCCGGCGGGGCCGAGATCCCGGGCGACCTCGACCTCCGGCCCGGGCTCGAGCTCATCCACCGCCGCGTGCTCGGCCAGGGCGGCATGGGCGTCGTGCACCTCGTCCTCGACCCGCGCCTCGGCCGCCGCGCCGCCCTCAAGGTCCTGCGTGCCCCCGTGACCCCGTCGCGCGTGCGCCGCTTCCGGCGCGAGATCGCCGTCACCTCGCGCCTCGACCACCCCGGGATCCCGCCCGTCTACGAGGCGGGGCTCACCCCCGCCGCCCAGCACTACCTGCTCATGCGCTACGTGCAGGGCGAGTCGCTGGCCGAGCTCTTCGCGCGGCGGAGCCAGCTCGAGGGCAGCAAGAAGAAGGAGTGGCACAAGGACACGCGCGAGCTCCTCCACGCGCTCGTGAAGGTCGGCGAGGCGGTGAGCTACGCCCACAGCCGCGGGATCGTCCACCGCGACCTCAAGCCGGCGAACATCATGATCGGCTCGTTCGGCGAGGTCTTCGTCATGGACTGGGGGCTCGCGCGCGACCTCCACGAGAGCAGCGACGAGGACCAGTGGATCCGGAGCGAGCTCGGGATCGGCGTCGGCGACGCGCCGGTGGGGATCACCCAGGACGGGGCGATCCTCGGCACCCCGGGCTACCTGGCGCCCGAGCAGGCGCGCGGCGAGGACGTCGACGCCAAGGCCGACGTCTTCTCGCTCGGCGCCGTCCTGGCCGAGCTCCTCACCGGCAAGCCGCCCGTGATCGGCCCCAACGTGCTGGCCGTCCTCGGGCTGACCCGCGGCGGCGAGGTCGAGTTCCCCCACCAGCGCTTCGTGACCGTCGACCCCGAGCTCGACGCGATCGCCACGCGCGCGCTCGCCCCGGTGGCCACGAACCGCTACGAGTCGGCCGAGGCCTTCACCTCCGACCTGCGCAACTACCTCGAGGGGCGCAACGTCGCCGCCTACCGCTACCGGCCGATCGAGCGGGCCCGGCGCTTCGTGCGCCGCCACCCCGTCCTGGCCACGGCCTTCGGCCTCTCGGCCGTGCTGTACCTCACGGTCCACGTGCTGATCGGCCGGAACGAGCGGGCCCTGGCCGAGGCCACCGCGGCCCAGGCCGAGCAGCGGGCCGGGCAGGTGGCCGCGTTCGTGGGCCAGGGCGAGGCCGCGCTCGACCGGCACGACGGCGCGGCGGCCCGCGAGCGCTTCCTCCAGGCGCTGGCGCTCGACTCGACCGACGTCCGCGCCGCCTTCGGCAAGACCATGGCCGAGCGGCTCCTCGACGAGGAGCGGCGCGCCGCGAAGAAGGAGCAGGAGGGGCGCGAGGCGGCGGCGCGGCGGGCCCACGCCGAGGAGGCCGCGGCGGGCCTCGTGAAGCGCGGCGACGAGCAGCTCGCGGCCGGCGCGCTCACCGACGCGCGGCGGGCCTACGAGCAGGCCCTGGGCTTCGTCGAGAAGCACGCCGCGGCGCGCGAGGGCGTGATCCGCGTCGAGGAGCGGCTCCGCCAGGAGGCCGAGCTCGAGCGCGTGAAGCGCGAGGGCGAGCGCGACGCCGGCAAGGCCCAGCAGTTCCTCGACGAGGGCCGGGCGGCCCTGGCGCGCCAGGACCCGCGCGCCGCCAAGGAGGAGCTCCTCAAGGCGCTGGCCTTCGGCGGCGGCGACGAGGCCAAGGCGCTCCTGGCCACGGTCGAGGAGACCCTCGTCGAGCTGCGCATGCGCGAGGTCCAGTCCGAGCTCGAGAAGCGCGAGGCCTCGCAGGCCGAGCGGCTCGTGGCCCGCGGCAACGAGGCCCTGGCCCAGGGCAAGCCCGAGGAGGCCTCGACCTCCTTCGTGCAGGCCCTGGCCTTCGACGGCAAGAGCGAGGCGGCCCGGCGCGGCCTGGTCCAGGCCAGCGAGGCCGTGCGCCGCCGCGAGCAGTCGACCCGCGACGAGGCCGCGCGCCGCGAGCGCAGCCGGCGCGTGGCCGACCAGGTGGCCGCCGCCCGCGCGGCCGTGGTCCGCGGGCGCGAGGCGCGCGCCAGGGCCGCCGGCCCGGTGAAGGTCCGCGAGGAGTACTTCGCCGCCCTCTCGGCGCTCGACCAGGCCCTGGCCCTCGAGCCCCGCGACCAGGCGGTCCGGGGCGAGAAGGCCACCGTGGCCCGCGAGCTGGCGCAGCACCTCTTCGAGGACGGCCACCAGGAGCTGGGCGAGTTCGTGCTCCGCCTGGCCGGCGCCGCGCGCGAGGGCGACGTGCCCCTCGACCCGGCGAACGACCCGCACGTGGTGATCGTCGAGGCCGACCGGGTGCGCATCGGCCAGGCCTTCGACGGCGCCGTCCGCTTCCAGCCCACGCGGGCCTTCGACAAGCTCCGCGAGTACGTCCGCGGCTTCGGCGACCGCTACCGGGTCACCGTCCAGGTCCGCTCGGAGACGACCTCCTCCACCCCGCCCCAGGTCCTCGCCGTCGGCCTGTGGATCCGCGTCGAGGACCGGCAGAGCAACACCGTCCACCCCACGATCAAGGTCGCCTTCGAGGGCGGCCCGTACCCCCGCGGCGTGACCGTCGACCCCACCGGGCGCCTGGTCTCCGCCTTCGACCGGGCCTACGACCTCGACGAGGAGCGCTACGTCGCCCAGTGCGAGGCCGCCGTGCGCGCGATCCTCGAGCCGCCCCCGCCGCCGGGGAACTGATCGGATCCTGTCCGCGGGATCCCACGCACTCCGGGGGCGGACTCCGCGTGCATCTCCGCGGACGGGTCACTGGCGCCCAACGAGTTGCGCCCGCCAGACCGCGGCACGGACTTTGTTCTGTCTCCCTCGTCGCCGGCGCGTCCGGCACGTGGAGAACGCGATGAACAAGGATCAGATCAAGGGCAAGTGGCAGCAGATCAAGGGCGAGGCCAAGACCCAGTGGGGCAAGCTCACCGACGACGACTGGAAGGTCGCCGACGGGGACATGGACAAGCTCGCCGGGATCGTCCGCGAGAAGTACGGCGTGGCGAAGGAGGTCGTCCAGAAGCAGGTCGACGAGCTGCTCGCCCGGCTGAACGGCCTGGGCAAGACCCCGACCGAGCCCGCCAAGGGCGTCGACGTCCGCGCCACCCGCGACGCGCAGGTGCGCAAGTGAGCCGCCGCGTGCCCGCGGGCCACGAGGGGCTCGTCCTCGGCGGCGGCCTGCGCCTGGCCCTGACGGTCCTCGGCGCGAAGCAGTTCGCCACCTCGTTCTGCAAGAAGCCGGCGGCGACGTCGGAGTCGGCGGCGACCGTGAAGCCGTCGCGCCGCATCAAGCGCTCCCGCGCGGCGTAGCCCGCACCCCGGTGTCGCCGTGAGCAACTTCGGCGACCCCGCCGCTCCGCTGGGCGCTCCCTCCCCGCCCCCGCGCGACCCGCCGCCCCTCTACCCCCCCGGGTCGCTGGAGGCGCTCCTCCAGGGGGTGACGCTCCTCAAGGCGGCCCAGGCCACGCTCGTGGTCCTGGGCGTCGTGGGCGTCTTCTCGCTCGTGGTGCGCTTCAGCGCCACCCTCTTCACCTTCTTCGGCGCGGTGGTGCTCGGCACCGCGCTCCGGCCGGGGCTCGAGTGGTTCCACCGGCGCGGCGCGTCGCGTCGCGCCAGCGCCAGCCTGGTCTGCCTGGCCGTGGTGGCGCTCCTGGTGGGCTTCGTCGTCCTGCTCCTGCCGCTCGTGCTCGACCAGTCGGCGAGCGCGGCCGGCGCGCTCCCGCGCTGGACCGAGCAGGCGCGGGAGCGGCTGCGGTCGTCGTCGAGCACCGTCCTCCAGCGGCTCGCCAGCGAGCTCCCCACCCTCGGCGACCCGGAGTCGGCCGCGTCGCCGCCGATCGAGGTCACCGGCGCGCAGGCCTTCGCCGGCTCGAGGTTCCTCGGGACCGGCATGTTCTCGGTCGTGGCCCTGCTCCTCCTCGGCTTCTACTGGAGCCTCGAGGGGGAGACGGCCGTCCGGACCCTGGTCCGCTTCTTGCCGGCCAGCCGGCGCGACCTGGCCCGCCGGATCGTCGAGGAGGCCGAGCAGAAGGTCGGCAGCTTCGTGCGCGGCCAGCTCGTCGTGTGCCTCGTGACCCTGGCCCTGTCGATCGTGACCTTCACGGCCCTGGGGCTCCCGAACGCGCTGATCCTGGCCGCGATCGCCGGCGCCATGGGCGCCGTCCCGATCTTCGGCGCGCCGCTCGGCTTCCTCCCGGCGGTCCTCGTGGCCGCCTCGGTCGACCCCCTCCTCGTCCCGTGGGTCATAGGCGCCGGCGCCCTCATCCACGCCGCCCAGGACTACGTCGTGGCCCCGCGCGTCATGAGCGACGCGGTGGGGGTCCACCCCTTCGTGGCGCTGCTGGCGATCACCGGCTTCGGCTCGCTCATCGGCGTGGCCGGCGCGCTCCTGGCCGTGCCCATGGCGGCGGTCGTCCAGCTCCTGCTCGACCGGTTCGTGTTCGAGGTCAAGAGGCCGCAGCGGCTGTGGACCCCGCGCCGGGACCGGCTGGGCGTCCTGCGCCTCACGGCCCAGAAGCTGGCCCTCGACGCCCGGCGCCAGGCGCGCCGGAAGGTGGAGGAGACGGGCGAGGTCGACGACGACGCCGAGGACCTGGTGGAGTCGATCGCCGACGAGCTCGACCAGCTCCTCGAGCAGCAGACCCTGGAGGTCGTCCCGCCCGAGGACTTCGTCCAGCCGGCCCTCGAGCCTCACCCGCTCCGGCTCGGAGGCAACCCGTGAGGCACCTGGCCCGGCTGACGCTCGTCGTGCTGGCCACCGCGACCGTGGTCCTGGCCGTCCTGGCCATGCGCCAGGCCGTCCTGGCCCTGCTCCTCTCGCTGGCCACCGCGGCCGCCGTCCAGCCGATCGTCACCTTCTACACCTCGCGCGGCGCGCCGCGCCCGGTCGCCCTGGGCCTGACCTACGGCGTGGGGCTGCTCGGGGCCGTGCTCGTGATCTCGGTCACGGCCGGCTCCCTCCTCGTCGACCTGCAGGAGACGGTCGAGGCCCTCACGGCGGCCTACGGCGGGGTCCGGGAGCGCTGGGCCGACGGCTCGACGCTGCAGCGCGCGCTCGCGGCCCGCCTGCCCACGGCGGACCTCGTGGGGGTGCTCGCCGGCGGGGAGCCGGGGAGGCTCGCCCGCGGCGCGCTCGGCTTCACCATGAACGCCATCGAGGTCGTGGCCGAGCTCACGATCGTGCTCATCCTGAGCCTGTTCTGGTCGGCCAACGCGGGCGGCTTCGAGTGGCTGTG
>Ga0154020_10011404_pt1 | contig 10135 bp, 4 predicted proteins | sample Klosneuvirus_201_FD_109709 | JGI IMG/M metagenome (GOLD analysis project Ga0154020, IMG submission 109709) | Active sludge microbial communities from wastewater, Klosterneuburg, Austria - Klosneuvirus_20160825_MG | ecosystem: Engineered > WWTP > Aerobic digester > Activated sludge | place... | reverse complement strand
TCTCTACGCAGCGATTCCTAGAGCGACCGCGTGGAGAGGGGGGTGACGCGAAGCGTCGGGGGGTGAGGACACGCGAATCTAACCACCTTCTCTCCAAAACAAACCTATTTCTAGACACCCTCTTATTCGCTTTCGGAGGAGCGGGCGAGCTTGATGCCGAGCTGTGCGAAGGTTTCGTTGATGGCGAAGCGTAGGTCGCTAAGCAAAACGAAGCGCTGGAGGGGATCTTGGACGGCGACTTGGAGGGTGAAGTCGATGTTTTCTTCGTTAAAGTCTTCGAGTTGGACGTAGGGTGCGGGGTTTTGGAGGATTTGAGGGTGTTGTTGTGCGATGCGCAAGAGAATGTCTTGGATGGTGCGGGGTGTATTTTCGGTGGCGACGCTGATCTGGAGAGTGGCGATGATGTGGGAAGGGCCCATGCTCCAGTTGATGACGCTCGATGTGAGGAGGGTGGCGTTGGGCAACAAGACGATGCGTCCGTCGGGAGATTCGACGGTGGTGGAACGTGCGGATATCTCACGCACAGTTCCGAGGATTCCGTTGACTTCGATGACATCGCCGACTTTGACGGATTGGCCAAAGGTGAGGATCAGGCCAGAGATAAAGTTGTTGGCGATATCTTGTGTACCGAAGCCGATGCCGATGCCGATGACACCGGCAAATACAGCGAGGACGCCGATCCCAACGCCCATCCATTGGAGGCCGACAAGAACGCCGAGGATGATCGTGCTGTAGTGAACGACCGTATCGGCAGCGTGGCGGTTGGGCAAAGAGAACCGAAGCAGCGGATAGATCAGGTGGTGAAGGCGCTGTTTCAACCATGCAGACAACCAAAAGGAACCAAAGACAGATAGCAACAGTTTGAAGATGGAAACCACGGATATCTGGGTTTTTTCGATTTGGAAGAAAGGTGTATTGAGGAGGTTGACGACGGCTTTGTAGCCGCCTGCGATGCCCCATGTTTCGAGCAAAAGCGAGAGCGTGATCAGCGCGGTCAAGAGGGTGACGGCCAAGCGCAACAAGCGCAAGAGATTGTTTTGAGTGCGTTTGGTTTCGCCTTTGCCGCCTTGGAAGCGCGAGACGATCGCCATCGCCAGCGTCCAGATCAAAAGCTGGATGCTGTAGGCACTGAGCAACAACACGACACTCAAAAGCGTTCGAATGGTCAGAAAGATCGCGAGGCTGCGATAACCCGCAACAACGATCCCAAAGATGCCGATGGCAAGGATATAAAAGACGGGATAAACACGGCGAACAATTAAGGCGGTGCGCGCACCAAACGCTGTGTCGGTTGGAATAAGCGCAAGGATCGGTTCTTTTTTCAAGAAGAGGTAAAGCACACCAAGCAAGATTCCCGCAACAAACAGGCTTTCAAGGATATGCACAAAGGTGATCGGGTATTGAGCCAGCGGTGCAAGCAGCAAGATCGGGTAGTTGAGGAAGGCAAACAGCGCCAGTCCTTTGAACAAGCGTCGAAAAGCGCGGGCGTCTTGATCGTTGAGGTTTGCAAGAAGCCGATCTGCCGGTGCTTTTGAAAAGAGCAGATCAGCGCTAACCCACAACAACCGCAGCCCAAAAAGCATCGCCCCGACGACTCCCAACACCCATTGCATATTTTGTGGAAATGAAAACACCCATCCCACCGTCAAAAGCGCCGCAAACAACAATCCAAAGGCCAAGATGCGGTGCGTTGCGCGCAGGATCAAGGCAAAGCCACCGCGCAGTCCTTTGGCGGCTTCTTCGGTGAGTTTGGCTTCTGAAAGCGCCATACTTGAGGGCGGAGGTAGAATAGGCGCGATGATCTCGGATGATGCGGCCTGAGCGACCTCTATTGGATCTTTGGCTTGGGGGGCTTCAAGGCTAGATGTGGTGATCTCGGATGATGCGGCCTGAACGACCTCTGTTGGGCCTTTGGTTTGGGGGGCTGCGAGGAGATCGTCGGAGTCCGATGCTGGCGATGTATTGGTGGATGAGGGAGGATCGGCGATCGGGTCGGCAGATGAAGGAGGATCGGCGATCGGGTCGGCGTTATCGGACATCGAAGAAGTGTCGGACGATGAGGGCGGATCGGCGATCTGGTCGGAGGGGGCGGGAGTTGTGGCCGTTTGAGAGGATGCGGCAGAGGCGGGAGTTGGGGCCGTGACGAGTGTTGGGGTCGTTTTGGAGGATGAGGCCGTGGCGGGAGTAGGGGGTAGCGGAGGGGAGAGTGCGCGGGTGGCGCGTTTGAGGGGGTAGCGGAGGAGGAAGAAGAGGAGGAGGAAGGCCAATGCGTAGAGTGCAAGAAAAATACGCCGAGTGAGGTCTTGTTTGTCCCATGTTTTTTGGGCATCGTTGGAGAGCGTTTGAAACTGCGCGAGGAGAGGGTTTTTGTTGAGGTCGACGAGGGCGAGGGTGCGTGCGGAGACTTCGTTAAGGAGTTTGGCTTGGAATTCGAGGGGGAGGTGGTAGAGCAGGCCGCCTTTTTCTTTGGCGGCGAGGCTGCGTTTGAGGGACTGCATTTGTTCGACGGTGTAGAGGTAGAAGCGGTGTTGGGTTTGGTGGAATTCGTGGTTGAGGGTGTGTTCGTGTCGTCGGAGTTGGAGGTATTGGAGGTTTCGGCGGTGGAATTCGAGGATGGTGCGGTTGAGCTGGCTGGTGAGTTGAAAGAGCATCCGTTGATCTTCTTGTTGGATGCGGAGTTTTTCTTGTTCTTTGCGTTCGGTGACTTCGCGTCGGGCGCGTTCGGCGGCTTCGCGGGCAGCGCGTAGGCGTTCAGCGCGGGTGGGACGGCGTGGGTTGTTCTCTTCTTCGGCTTTTTTCTTGGCTTCGGCGGTTTCGCGTTCAGCGGTTTCGCGTTCGGATTTGGCGGCGATATCGGCTTGTGTTTTTTCGTAATCAAGGGCAAGCCGGGCATCGTCTTCGGCCTTTTTTCGGGCAAGATCGAAGGCTTGTTGGCTATTTTCGATATCTTGGTTGCTTTGATTGAGGCGTGTTTGGGCTTGTTCGAGGCGTTTTTTTTCTTCTTTGACGAGGCGTTGCAGGTGTTTGAGATCGCGGAGGAGGGTGCGCCGTCTGGTTTTTTTTGGGTATCGTTCTTGGAGCCATTTGGCGGCGTCTTCGCGGAATTTGAGATAGCGTTCGAGGAGTTCTTTGAGGTTGGTGGCGCTTTGTTCACGGGAGAGCAGGAGAGATTGGAGTTTGACGAGGATGGTCTCGTTTTTTTCGCCCATCTCGGCGATTTTTGCGCGCAGTTTGAGGATCTTGTCTTCACGTCGCCAGCGTTGTTGTTTGGGGAGTTCGCGGAAACGGTTTTGGATGGTTTGGTATTGGGTGGCTTCTTTTTCGAAGCGCTCGCGTTGAAGAGGGTTGTTTTGTTTGATTTCTTTGATGTCTTTTTCGAGTTCTTCGAGGCGTTGTTTGAGTTGTAGGGTTTCTTGGTATTCGGAGACTTCGTTGCTGTCTTGGCTGCCAGAACGCCCAAGCATCCGATCCAAGGGGTTTTGCGCTTGGGCCGTGGGAAGGCTTGCCCAAAGTGAGAACAAGAAGAATCCACCAAGCACAAGGTGAATCGCAACATGAGACAGACGAGAGTTTCGGGGTGGTGTGAGACGACCATCGGGCAGGGTCATGAGTCTTCTCCAAAGCGTGTGATAAAGGCCGACTATGGGCGCAGATCGCACCCACAGAAGCAAGCCTCGATAAGAAAAAGCAAGGAGTACGTTGCCGTGTCAGGTTCTTTTGGCGTACATTGCGCGGGAAACGGCGCACCATCGTAGATGGAGTGGGGGAACTCAGCAAGGATTGTGCCGTATGTTTGTCTGGAGATCACGTGATACATCCCGATGATAGGGAGTCATCGCGTGTTTGACTGGAAAAGAATCGCAAGAGAGGATGGATGGGATGGCGTTGCAAGTCGAGATACAACGGGCCGAGAAGTTGGCTGCACACCAAGCGAGCCAGATCTATGAGGCGTTTGGCGAGTCGTTGCGTGTACCGTTGACGCGGTTGTTGGGGTGGGGACGTGCCGCAGGAGCGGACTTTGTGGAGTTTTTCTTGGAGCGTCGGGCGGAATTGAATATGGCTGTGGAAAATGGCCAAGTGCGCAGCATTTCTCCGAGCCTTTCTGTGGGCGTTGGGGTGCGGGTGTTTCGAGGCCACCAAGACGGCTTTGTAAGCAGCAACGATGCTTCGTGGAACGGATTGAGGCGGGCATTGGAACAAGCCTTGTCGATGCTGGGCTTGGTGTTGCCGAGCGGAGGTCGTTGGGTTCCCGATGTGGCATTGGAACCTTTGCGCGATTATGCGGTGTTGCGGCAAAAAGAAGGATGGCGCGCACAGATGCCGAGTATCGGGGATATCTGCAAGCATCTCCTGTCGGTCGAAGCTGCGATCACCAAAGAGGTCAAACATCGGCAATTTTCAGGGATCAACGCGTTGCAAGATTGGCAAGAAGTCTTGGTGGCTTCGAGTGATGGTATCTTTGCGCGGGATATCCGTTTGCATCAAACCGCTGCAGCCAACGCCCTGTGTGTCGAGGGCACGCACCGCGCACAAGTCGCCGAACGCGAGGGAAACTTCGGTCATCCGCGCTTTTTGCTGGATCTGGATCGAGAAGCCATCGCGACGGCGTTGGCTGAACGTGCGGGACACCTGTTGCATGCGGACTTTGTACAAGCAGGCGAATATCCCGTCGTCATGGCCAATGCTTTCGGTGGTGTGATCTTTCACGAAGCGTGCGGTCACTTGTTGGAAACGACACAAGTCGAGAAAAAAACGACGCCGTTTTGGGACAAAAAAGGGCAGATGATCGCAAATGAAGCATTGACCGCGTGGGATGAAGGTCTCTCGGGAGGGTTGTTTGGTTCGCTTGATATGGACGATGAAGGGATGCCGGCACAACGGACATTGTTGATCGAAGATGGCGTCTTGCGAAACTTTTTGGCAGATCGTCTGGGTTCGCAAAAGACCGGCCATCCGCGCACAGGGAGTGGCCGTCGTCAAGATCACAGTTTTGCCGCCGCAAGTCGGATGCGCAATACCTACATTGGGCCGGGTTTGCATACGCCCGAAGAGGTCATCGCTTCCGTCGATCATGGGCTGTATTGCAAAAAGCTCGGCGGCGGTTCGGTCGGTGCTACGGGTGATTTTAACTTTGGCGTGGCCGAGGCTTGGTTGATCGAGGGCGGAAAGATCACGCGGCCCGTCAAGGGAGCCACGTTGATCGGGACGGCTGCGGGGATCATGCCCAAGATCTCGATGTGCGCAAACGATATCGGAACCGCCCCCGGTTTTTGTGGTTCGGTGAGCGGTCGGGTATATGTCACGGTGGGACAGCCGCATCTACGGGTGGAACAGATTACAGTCGGTGGTCGTTGATCGCGGCAACAAGGAGCAAGAAAGCAGATGGATCGAATCGAGGCTTTGTTGGCGAGCGTCCATCGACTCGCTGGTTCGTTGGATATCAAGAAGTATGATCTTTCAGGCCGAGTATCGGAGGATATCTCGGTTTCGGTACAAGGTGGCCGTGTGGATCAGATGAGTGCAAGCGACAGCATCGGTGTGTTGGTGCGGGTGTGGCATCCATCAGGAGCCGTCGGCGTGGCCTCAACCTCCGATATCTCGGAGGGCGGGTTGGAAACAGCCCTTGCGATGGCCCGCGAAGTTAGCACACAAGCGCCGCGTGAAGATGCACCGATCTTTAGTCCCGAGGCAACGGCAGCATTGGCGGAAGTGGAGATGCCACAAGCGTTGGAGCCTGTGACTGCGGGGCTTTTGGCCGAGACGTTGTTGCGTGTTGAACAGCGGGTGTTGTCTGCGCATCCTGCGATGCAATCTATCCCGTACAACGGGCTTTCACAACAAGCCACTACATCCTTTTATCTGCATTCGGAAGGAGCGACACGGCGACAAAAATCGGCGCGCTGTTCGTTGTACCTGTATCCAAAAGCTGAAGAAGTCGGAAGACGCGGACGGATGGGAAATGCCGTTCGCCAAGCTGCATCGTTTTCTGGGCTAGATATCGATGGATGTGTCGAAGAATCGGTACAAAAGGTGTTGTCTCATCTGGATTACGAAAAGATCCCATCAGGGCGTTATGTGGTGGTGTTTTCACCTTCGGCGATCTTGGCCTTGCTTGGGGCGTTTTCTAATCTTTGGAATGCTCGGCATATCCTCGATCAAAAGAGCTTGTCTCGTCCCGAAGATATCGGAAAACAGATCGCGTCTCCATGTTTGTCTTTGTCCGATTATCCGCTGCATCCGTACAATATACGCATGCCTTTGTTTGATGGCGAAGGAACGCCCACGCGCAAAACAGCGATCCTTTCGGATGGACAGCTTGTCTCGTTTTTGCATTGCGCCAACACGGCTATGGTGATGGGGCAGCCATTGACAGGGCATGCGGTGGTGGGGGCGCGTGTAAGTGTGGACGCGCACTATCTCCACTTGCAGCGCGCACAATCCGCAACATCGGCACTTTCACTCGAAGCAGCAGACGATCTTGTGTACGTCGACAAGTTGACCGCGCTTCATGCCGGTACACAGGCGCTTCAAGGTTCGTTCTCTCTGCCTTTCGATGGTTGGCGTTATCAACACGGAGAGCGCCGAAGCATCGAGGCCGCAACCGTCGCAGGTGATCTCTTGCCGATGCTTCAACAGATCGTCCACGTCGGTCATGAAGAAAAAGCCCTTCCTTCGGGCGCTGCGGCGGAGGTTTGGGTTGAAGGCTTGTCGATCGCTGGTTCCGAAAGCTAGTCCACGGAAAACACGGAAAGCGGCAAAGAATGAGGAAAGAGAGGAAAGGGGCGATTTAGGGGGAAGTGGTTTGGTTCCATGAGGCGAGGCCGCCGACGATCCAAGAAACGGCGGTTGGATCGAGGTGGAGATGAAGGCGTTTGGTGCGGTGGTAGGGGCGTTTGATCAAGAAGGCGCAACTCACTTGGCCCATCCGCCCGCTGATGAATTCGTCGTTTGTGTCTTCCCAGTTCCAAAAAGAATCAGGCCGCAGGGTGAGCGCGAGCGAAGGATGTTTTTGGAGGATGATCTTTTTGGTGAGGAAGATGCCCCAAGATATCTGTAAAGTCGCGGTGGTTGGGGTGGTTTCGATCATCGTTAATTGTTCGGTGCTTTTGAGAAAGAGATAGGGAATGAACCCGAACAAGACAAAGAGAAAGAGGGCGACGGAGAGCCGAGTCCAAACGGTTTGGGGGAGCGTTGCAAAAAGATAGGCGGCGTACCCGAAAGAAGCCGCAAGACCGAGGTATCCGAAAGCAGCGAGGATCGCTCGTTCCGTTTTTTTTCGATAGGGCAGATGCAGGCGGCTGGAGGTTGGGGTTTGTTCGCTCGATAGGTGGTAGAGCGTGTTGCGAAAGGGGGCTTTTCGCGGATCGGCCCAACGCCAAGGCTCGTTTGGGTGTTCAGGGGCCGGTTGATAGATCACAGGCGGATGAGCTTCTAAGCTTTTGCGGTAATAAAGGAGCATATAGATCAGAAGGTACAGAAGAAAGCCTATCGTTCCGAGAAAAGCGAGAACGAGAAGAGCGTCTGACATGAAAACCTCCGAAAAATGCTGAGCAGGGCGGTAGCATATTCTAAGAACCCCGTGTTTGCGATGCTTCGGGCGGATCCGTCGTTGGTGTGAAAAACCTCTGCGCATTCCGTCAACGCGGGGTCAAGGGGCGACAGTCCCTTGTGGGGTGTGGGGCAAAGCCCCACAAAAAACAGAAAAGCGAAGACCAAAAAACAGAAAAGCGAAGACCAAAAAACAGAAAAGTGAAGACCAAAAAGAATCAGGGGAAGTTGCAAGCGCGGGTGTATCCGGCTTTGCAGGCTTTTTGGTAGAGCCGTTTGGCGTTGCGTTCGTGACGGCGTTTGTTTTGGTGGTAGAGGAGGTGTCCGAGGCGAAAGCAAGCGGGAGCGAGGTTGTGATCGCAAGCGCGGCGGTAGAGGCGACGGGCTTTACGGAGGTCTTTGGGGGTGCCTAGGCCGCGTTGGTGAAGGGCGGCGAGGTTGGTGCAAGCGATCCAGTCTTTCATAGCGCAGGCTTTTTTGTAGAGTGTGCGGGATTGGGAGAGATCAGCGTTGCCGCCGCGTGCTTGTTGGAGCATCATCGCGAGGTTGTTGCATCCAGCGGCGTATCCGAGGTCACAGGCGTTTTGGAAATCGACGCGAGCGTCGGCAGGCAGGCTTTTTTCGTTGAGCAGTCCACGTTCGTTGCAAGCGGTGGGTTCTTTGAGTAGGCAAGCGTGCGCGAGTAAGACCATAGATCGGGCAGGATCGTACTCAGCGAGCGAGTTTTGTTGGAGAAGAAGGCCGGCCATCAAGCAAGAAGGGGCGTAGCGTTGTTGGCAGCTTTGTTCGTAGTGACGAAGGGCCTGTTTGGAGTCGACGGGGCCACCGAGACCTTGGCTGAGGAAGCGTGCAAAGTTGTGACATCCAGCGCTCAAGGAAGAGGCACAGGCTTTTTCGTAGCGTGTACGGGCTTGTGCGAGATCTTTGTCTCCACCGCGACCTTGTTCGAGTAGAAGGCCGAGGTTGTTGCATGCGTGTGCAAGTCCGCCGTCACAGGCTTTTGTGTAAAGGATACGCGCAGAGGTGAGGTCTTGGGGGCGATTGGTTTTTTCGTAGAGAGCGGCGAGAGCGGCGCAACTGGGCATTGCGCCTTCGTTGCAGGTTTTTTGATAGGTTTGGATGCGTTGTGCGGGGGAGAGTTTGGCGCGTTGGATATCGATTTGTGCGACGTGATAGCAAGCGTCGGCATAGCCGAGTTTGCAGGATGTTTGGAAAGCGGTGTAAGCGGCGGTCGGATCGGGCTGTAAAAGGCCGAGGTTGTAGCATGCACGTTTTTCTTTGTGTTCGCAGGCTGCGGTGTAGAGGTGGCGAGCTTTGTTTTCGTCCTTGGGACCGCCGACTTGGTGATGCCACATCCATCCGAGATGATAGCAGCTTTGGGGGTGGGTTTGGGCGCAAGCGCGAGCAAAGAGCAAGCGTGCTTGGTCGTCTTTGCGTTCGACGCCTTTGGCTTGTAGGAGGAGCAACGCAGCGGATTCACAAGCGTCTTTGTCTTGGAGATCGCAGGCTTGTTGGTAGGCTTCGAAAGCGCGGAGGTTACGCTGTTTTTCTTGGAGGAGTTGTCCGAGATTCCAACAAGCATTAGGGAGTTTTTGACGACAAGCGCGTTGAAAGAGGCGGCGTGCTTGTTTTGGTGCGTCTGGGTTGCTGCGTTCGTTTCGGAAAAGCAGGCCGAGTTCGTTGCAGGCTTGGCTGCTACCGATTTTGCAAGCTTCACGATAGAGAGAGCGGATCAGTTCGGATGTGATGGGTGGTTGTGTCCAGCCACGCGAGCGGCAAAGGATGTAGTTGTAGCATCCATCGGGGTTTTTGAGACGGCAGGCTTGTTCAAAACGCAGACAGGATTGTGTGATATAGGGTGGAAGTGAGGGCGGTGTGGCGGTGGGAGGTTGGCTGGAAGGGAGAGGTTTATTTTGTAGGAGAAGAGAGCCCGCAAAAAAGCAGCTTGCGCCGTCGCCTTGGTCGCAGGCTTTTTGGTAGAGAGTCAGGGTGGTGGCGGTGGTTTGTGCGTTGTGTGGGGTGCGTTGTGCCGTTTCACGACAAGCGGTGGGGTGTCCAAGCAGACAGGCGCGAGCAAACAGGTTGGCTGCGATCTGCGGATCTTGGGGGATTTGAGGGCTTTTGAGGTGGAGGCGCGCAGCAGAGGCGCAACCTTGGGCGTCACCAAGGCGGCAGGCTTGGGTGTAAAACAGCAAAGCGACGCGGTGGACGGAGGGATAGCCTTTGCCTTGTTCGTGAAGCCGTCCGAGCGCAGTGCATCCCGATTTTTCTTGAAGTGCGCAGGCTTTTTCAAGATGAGTTTGGGCGAGAGCGAGTTTGCTAGACTGTTTGAGGTGCAACAAGCCGAGGTTGGTGCAGCCAGCGGGAAAGTTGAGAGCGCAGGATTTTTTGTAATCTTGTTCGGCTTTGTCGAGTTGTCCGAGGAGTTCGTGTCCGAGTCCTGAGCGTTGGCAGGCTGCGCCGTGATCGAGTTGACAGGCTTGTTGCCAGAGGGCTTGTGCGCGTTTTTGATCTTGGGGGAGGTGTTGGCCAGTGGAAGAAAAGACACCCAGACTAAAGCAGGCAGGGCCGCTGTTGTGTTGGCAAG
>Ga0154020_10011403_pt1 | contig 10136 bp, 10 predicted proteins | sample Klosneuvirus_201_FD_109709 | JGI IMG/M metagenome (GOLD analysis project Ga0154020, IMG submission 109709) | Active sludge microbial communities from wastewater, Klosterneuburg, Austria - Klosneuvirus_20160825_MG | ecosystem: Engineered > WWTP > Aerobic digester > Activated sludge | place... | reverse complement strand
AAGTGGATGATCACCGCCTCTTTTTGGACTGCTCATTTTTTCTTTAGACGGAATTTCACCAAGCCAGAGTTCAGTTTCATTTCTTAAAAGAGCTATTATATTAAAACCATAACGACGCTCTTGGTGTTCAAAATATTGTTTGAGTATGTTGCCTAAGGCTGTTTTATAAAGAGCAAGAGCATTAGGTTTTTCTAGATCTATTCTATAAATACCAAATTTGTTTAAATCACGAGAAAGAATGTTTATTCCATCTAGTATTGCTTGAGTATTTTGAGCAGATAGATCTTCAGCATACTCAAGACCGCTTGTTTCAATTAAATCTTCTAGAGAGTCCCAACTCCAATTTTGAGTGGTTATTTTTGTATTATTTTGAATAAATTTTCCAATGCTTTCACCTGTTATAATGGAAACTTTTGTATTTTCAGTTGTAAAAGGTTCAGGCTCCATGCTGACTTCATACTCGCCACTGCTTTCAGTATAATCCATCGTACTTTTTTCATTGGATTGGAGAGTTTGCTCTTCTTCTGTTAATATCTCATCCAGTTCCATTGCTGTACCAGGATTAGTACGTTGATCGTTGTTATCATCCATCATGCCCATCAGTGACACTGGAGCAAGTATTGCGGTGCAGTACGTAATAAAACAGAAAACTTTCCAATAATGTAATTCCATCATTCCCCCCTCAAGGTTTTAAGGCCAATCATCTACAGGTATAATCATAAAAATTACTCATAAATGGTGTCAATAAAACTAAGATCTCTTATGAATAAATAAGCACTGTCTGAAATAAAACATGCATGCCTAATGAGTATTTATTGAAAAAGTGTTTTGCTGCGCTGCAAATTTACCCTGAGAGACCATGTGATAAGTTGTTTTAATCGGGCTCTCAGTTATACTTTGAAAGATGAGTAATAGTAAAATTTTTTTAAACGGTAAGGGTTTTTTTATGTCATCGCATGGAAAGATTTCATTTAGCGCAGCCGTCTTGATGGGTTTGAACATCATGATCGGTGCAGGTATTTTTATTGGTCCCAAACTTATGGCTGAGTATGCCGGTTCGTGGGGATTTTTGGGTTGGCCATTGGTCGCTATTTTATTGTTTCCAATTATGTGGAATGTTTCGCAAGCGGCCCTCATATTTCCAGGTGAAGGTGGTTTTTATACCTACTGTTCTCAGGGTATTAACCAAACGGCGGGCTTTCTTGCTATTTGGGGATTCTTTTTGGGGTACATAGGGGCGGTATCCACTCAAGCAATGGTAATCAAAGAGGTGCTTATTAGGCAGATAGGTATCGGATTTGTTGAGCAGAATCCCGTTATTTTTTATATTGGATTTTTTGTACTGCTTGCGCTGCTTAATTTGATGAGCATTGAAGTAATCAGCCGAATTCAAAGTTGGGCAACTATCTTTAAAATAATGCCACTTTTCTTTGGTGTTGCATTAATATTTTTCTACTGGTCCCCATCTGTTGCATTTCCATTGTCAGACTTATTGCGTGTTGGCTCAACCATCTCGTTTGCAATTTTCGCATACAATGGCTGGGAATGCTGCACAAGCATCGGCCATTTGATTGAAGGTGGAACTGCTCGCGTTCCGCGCGTTATGATGACCGCTTTTTTTATCACTGCAGCATTGTACACACTCTTTCACTTGAGCATGACCTATATCATGGGAACACAAAATCTTATAGCATTTGGTGCTATTGAATTCCCACGCTTTTTAGGTCTTAATAGTTCACTCACATTTGTTATTCAGACGTTGATTGCATATGCTATTTTGCTTATTTACATGAATGCTTCATACGGTTCTTGTGTTGCAAACGTTTCAAGTTTTGGTTCACTTGTGAGCCGTAAATTGGTATTTGGATCTGATTGGTTGAGTAAAACCAATGCAAATGGTCGACCAATTCGTATTATTTTCTTGCACAGCATTTTAGTTTTTTGCTTGGTGATGTTTGTAGGGGTAGAAGCGGCACTTATTGCATTTACCTGCCTTGGAATCAGCATTGCATTCTTCTTAACGCTGCTTGCACTCTTTTTCCACTACTGGAAGAATAAAAATTATCTTCAACTGTGTATTGTAAAACTTGGCTTTGCGTCATGGCTCTTCTTAAATTACTTTAACTGGACAACGTTGAGCCCAGACCCAATGATGCGTTTTGTATATTCAGCACCACTGACGGTAGGGCTCCTTGCTGGGTATGTTATGTTTAAAATTAAAAAATCAAAACATGTTTCTTCTATAAATTAAGATGTATTAAGAGCTGGTTAAGGTCATGTAAGCATTCCTTAGCCAGCTGTGATGTGTAATCAACATATGGGGCTTCAAATTCTGTTAAGATTTCAAAATGTTCTGGGCCAACGTATCCAAGTCCATATGCTCCTGCGCGTGCAACTACAGCGCCAACGGTTGCATACAAAACATACGAAGAATTTCCCTTACGAAGACTTTTTCCTTGCTTAAGCCATTTTTTCATTTTTTGTTTATCATATTCTTGGCTATAATCAGACAGATCATTTTCTGCTTGAGGTACAATGCCAAGCTTATTTTCTTCATTCAATTGAAATTGAAGGCAACAATAGATTGATGATCTTGTCGCTACAGGATTAATATTCAGCCGCTTTTCTATCGCTTGCTGTGAAATGTAATTGCATAAGTTGTTTGTTATATATTTTTTTAGAGTAGCAAGCGTATAGATATTTTCATTTTGATAAGCGTTAAAAAGATTTTCGTTGCACATTTTTCATTCATTTGAAAGAAATTGCATAGAGCAAGTGCTGCTTCGAGGCTATTTTTTGTTGCTGAAAGTTTAATTAGTCTATCTTCTGGAGTTTCAGCAAATGCCTGTTTGATGTCTCTTTCAAGCATGGCTCTTTTTTTTCGTTAAGTGTGCCTCCCCATGAAAAAATATTTTTCCATCGCTCATCAAAATTTATGCTTGCAAAGGCGAGTGCACGTTTAATTGATTTGTCTGAAACAAAAAGAAGATTTTCTGTTTTAGCGTTAATGGTGCTCTGTGAAAAAATAAAGGTTGCAGTCATGAGCAATGAAAATGATTTTTTGACGCTGCTCATTATAAGAACTCCTTTCATGATGATTAAACATAAAAAAGAGGAATTCAAAGTCAATGTTTTTCCCCTATTTGAGCTCAACTGAAGAGCTGTTGTTTTAATCGGCTGCTCAGCTATACTTTAAAAAATATTGCAATAAGAAGATTTTTAAATTCAAGGATATGCGCAATGCAGACACCTAAAATTCCATTTTGGATAGCTGTTGTTATCAATATAAATATCGTGATCGGAAGTGCATTTTTTTTAGGCGCTCCGCGCATCGCAGCGCTTGGCGGTATGCTCGCGCCATTGGCATGGCTTTTGTGTGGCTTACTCCTGCTCCCATTGGTATTGGTTCTTGCCTCGCTTGCTCGAGAATATCCAACAGCTGGTGGTATTTATATTTACAGTAAAGAGCGTCTTGGGGATGTCTGGGGATTTTTAAGTGGGTGGGGCTATTTTATTGGAACTGTTGCAGGTAATGCAGCTGTGATCCATGCATTTAGTCATCAGCTTCATGAATCAGCAAACATTGCTGCTTGGTTATCAGCGTGGAATATTTCAGATACTTGGGTTGATGCATTGCTGGTGATACTCTTTTCACTCTTCAACTTACTCAATGTTACTTTTTTTGAACGGTTACAGATCGCATTTACTGTTATCAAGTCAATCCCATTTGTGCTGCTTTTAATAGCGGCGCCTTTAGCCTGTAGTGTGCCGGTGGTGGGTGAAATTTCGTATGATATAAGTGGCTTGTTTTCTAGCATACCATTTGTGCTTTTTGCATACATTGGGATTGAAGCTTGCTGTGCTATTATTGATCAAATTAAGGGTGGGTATCGTGCAGGATCGCGTGCCATTTTGACATCATTCTTTATTATCGTTTCGGTCTACACTCTGTTTCAGGGAATTTTGGTTTGCAGTGGCGACTCATCGGTTGGTGCTTTTTTTAACATTTTGCCTCGCTTAACATCAAACCCATATCTTATTGTGTGGGGAAATAACATTGTTTTCTGTGCAATTTTAACATCATTCCTCGCCGGCTTTTACGGGATGTTTTATTACAATAACTGGAATCTTTATGCCATGGCACAAGAGCGATCACTTCCAGGTTCTTCATACATGAGTATTAAAAACCTGCATGGAGTTCCGTGGGTTTGCGTACTGATTCAATCATTATTGGTGATGGCCGCAGTTCTTGTGTTACGCACGAGCCATGCGTTGGTTGTTGTAGGAGATTTTGGCGTACTCCTTGCTTATGCGCTCTGCGTCCTTTCGGCACTACGTTTGCGTCTATCATTTATCAGTCTTTCGGCTTTGGTAAGCTGCGGAATTCTTATCTACATTTGTGCACAGGGCTTATGGCAGGATGGTCTGCAGGCCTATGCACCATTTATAGCTGTTATGGTTGTGGGAATTTTGCTCTACGTAATTGCCCAGTTGTTTAATTTACGCAGGTCTCCAAGTCGATAAAAATGGCATTTTAAGTAGCATAAAGCCCTTTTTTCTTCTTTATTTCTTTATTTCTGCATTTCAGGTATATTTAATTTAATACCTTAAAGATTCTAAGAAAGGATGCTATGAATGCAAGAAATACTTTATCACGAATAACAATAGATATTCCTAGAGAAGATCACAAGCGACTGAAGTCTCTTGCAGCTATTTTGGGCAAAAGTATGCGAGAAATAGTTATTGAGTCAATTGAAGAGCGACTTCTTAGTGCCAATTTTCCTAATGAAGAAACGCTCAAGGCTATTAAAAATGTCGAACAAAAAAAGGGCATGTTAAAAGCTAAAGATGCGGGTGATCTTTTTAAAAAACTTGGAATCTAAAATGTTGCAGCCTGTTTATACGCGACTCTTTAAAAAAGATGTTGAAAGATCTATAAAGCGTGGTAACGATCCTGAGAAGCTCAAAGTGATTATTGAGCTTCTTCTTCGTGAAAAGCCGTTACCAGTTAAACTTAAGGGTGAATTTAAAGACTATTGGGAATGTCATATTGAACCTGATTGGCTACTTGTTTATAAAAAAACAGTTACAGAAATTATTTTGGTTCGAGTTGGTAGCCATTCAGATCTTTTTTAAATTAATTTACGCAGGTACCCAAGTCGATGAATTTCAAGTCAGATGCATTCAAAAGGCTTGCGTTGCGCATTGCGCCAATAGTAGCTTTGGTAACCGGTTTTCTGAGCTGCTTGATAATCATCTGAAGATCTTGTGGAAATTGAGCCGGTTCAATTCCCCACCCGCCAAGGTGGCTGGGCAGCGCAATAAAATAAAGTTCATTAAAAGACATGAGTATTGTTTTGTTGGTGTCTGTATCAAAATCATTTTGGGAGAGTGGGCGGCGCTGAAATGTGATGACACCCAGCGAGTTTTCCTGTTCATCCATTACTTTCCATTGTGTAATGCTTTGCGCCAAATGAGCATAAGAACCGTTTGAAAGAAGCATTGAAAAAATTTCTCCAGTTTCATGATAGTAGGTTCGCTCCATAACTAATTTCTGATTGTTAAACAGAATTCTGTCTCCTAGGCCATGCTGAGAGTCTTGATTATTGTTGACTAACCATTCCCACTGATCAGCGTAATATTTTGGTTGGGTAGGAAGTTGAGGGTCAATGATATTTATCGAATAAATTCCACGATCAATCATCTGATATATATCGCTTCCTCCAGCAAGATAGACAATAGTCTTGCCATCATCAGCCGCCTGCTTGAGAGCTTCTAAGCTATCTTTATGCCAATGTTTCCAGCCAGATCCTGCAAGCCTCTCCCACATGACCGCATACATCATACGGACGATTGCATGATCTTGTTTATTCAAAAAAAGCTGTTGAAATGCAGGCGCTGTTTGCGGGGTAAAGCAGAACTCAAAAAAACGATTAGCAAGGGCAAATGTGAGCTCCTGGTGGAACTGCTGATTATCATGTGCAAGCATAAGTGCTGCAAGTGCAGTGTAGCAATTGATCTGCTCAACCATGGTAGCATCCGGCACACCGTCGAATTGATGAGCTTTAAGCTCATCGATAAAAGCGGGAATATTATTTTCTGCATGCCTGGTAAGTGCCATGAGATTGCGGTTGAAAACCTCAGACAATGATGTGGGGATACGGTGACCGTATGAATTAATAGCATTATCGCTCAGTGGTGCTAAAAAGTCTGAGAGAGCTCTCAATTTTGTAAGGTTTTGTTCATAGCATGCTTTGATTGCTGGAGCACGATTGATATCTTGATTAAATGCTTGCGCAAGGTTGTGATCTGGAAGAACTTGCTGCCATGATGACCATTTTTTAAAAACGTCAGAGGCTTGTCTTACTTCAGCTGCGTTGAGTGTGCTTGCTGCAAAAGCCGTCAAGCACATAAAAGTTATGCGAAAAAACATGGGTGATTTTCCTTATGATGGATCAGAGCCAAAATGTATAAACTTAAGATTAGCAGCATTAAGCAATCCTGAAAGGCGTAAGTTGCATAATTCAGCTTTGCCTATGGGAGCTCTTAACTGCTTAATAAAAAGTGTAAAAGAGTCAGCAAATTGGGTAACATCAATTCCCCAACCCTTAAGTGAATCGGGCATAGCAACATAGGTCGCTTCATCATACGACATAAGTAATGTTTGGTTTGGATGAGGAACAAAGTCATTTTGTGTTGTCAGTCGTCGCTCAAACGTAATGCTTCCTAATTTTTGTTCACCTTTATCGACGATATCCCATGTTGTTTGTGTATGGGGAAGCTCTTGGAGTGTTCCATTTGAAAGTTTAGTTTGAAAGCGGCCAAGCTCTTGATGTGATACTCGGCGCATGATGATGTGGTTATAATCATGACCAAATCGGATTTCGTCGTCCTGCCCACCTTTGATCAAAAAGTTCCATCCTTCTGAATAAAAGTTTGTTTGAGTAGGAAGAAATGGGTCGATAATCCGAAGCGAATAGATGCCTCTTTTCAGCAGGGCCAGCAAATCTGATCCTCCTGCGATGTAGACAATTTCTTTGCCGGCATCAGCATCTTTTTTTACATTGATTAAACAATTTTCATGCCAATGTTTCCATCCTTCACCAACAAGATGATGCCAAATGATTGAATTTAAGAACCGTGCGATAGGGTAATCGGTTTGATTGGCAAAAAGAGCTTGATAGACTTGAGTTGTTTGTGTACCAAAGCATCCTTCAAAAAAACGGTTACCAACGGCGAAAAGAGATTCATTTTCAGAAATTTTATTTTTGTCGGTAAGGAGGAGCCGGATAAATGCTTTATACTTTTCAATAATGTTAAGCGTTGAATCTTGTGTATCTTGAATTGTTTCCTCGTGTGATGCAAAGCCATTGAGCTTGAGACATTCGATAAAAGATTCAAAGTCTGAATCGATTAAACGGTATAAAAGGCCTAAGCGAGCTCTCATATTTTCATCAAGGGGAGGTTTTAATTGGTAACCATCTTCATTAATTTGGCTGTTACTGAGTCCATTTAAAAAATAGTTAAAATCTTTTAAGAGAGAAAAATCGGTTTCGTAGTTTTCTTTGAATGCACGCAAAAAATTATCATCAAGAGATTCTGCTTTCTTTTCAAAATTATACTCTTGATAGACCTCTTGGCAGTCAATCCATTTACGAAAAACATCGGTCGCTTTTTCAATCTGTTTTGCTTGAATATTTGAGGCTGAAACAGATACAAGAAATGCAAAAAACACTGTTTTTTTTAGGTGATGAATCATAACGCAATCTCCTTTTAAGATAAGTTTCTTCATTCCAGGAGGAGCTTACCAGGTTGCGCTATGTTTTCAAGTATGGGATCTATTTTAAGATGGGAGTGAAATAAAAAAGGCCCCAAAGCTGAGGCCTTTAAATGACTTATGCAAGAGCTAGAAGACTAAAAATTAAAGATTAAAATTTCTAGCCATGACGTGGAGTTAATGTTCCACCAGTAACCATAGACAATCCCATTGATACACCCAATGAACCACCAATCATGGTGAGGCCACCTGGTGCATTTGTAAATGGTGCATGGAGTGCTAAAAGTGAGAGAGGAATAGGAATGAATGCCGTAGAAATATCAATGCCTGTACCAAGTTTGAGTACTTGGTTAGAATTTTCAAAATCAATATCGCCTGTAAAAAAGATGAATGCAAAGTTAATACCTAATGCAACCTTTAAGCCAACAGAATTGATACGGCAGTCAAAAGTTCTTTTTTTAATCGCTCCTTGTGAGTTTTTAAAAACGGCTGTGAATCGAGGGTTTTGATTATCATTCAAAAGGCCTACGTTGGGATCGAATGCAAATGCAACACCAGAAATGTTATAAGTACTCATCTTTTTGCTTAAAAAATTGAATACAGAATATAAAGAGGCTTTTGCATCTTCAGGTATATGAGCTCCATATTTATAAAGAATAGCATTAACAAATGCGTGGAGCTCTTCTTCTGTAAAGTTAATTGAAGGTTTGGAGCTAATTTTTTTTTGCAGTCCAGCAACAATCTTTTCATCTACATCAGCCTGAGCAATAGCTGTTTTAATCGCTGCAACGGCGTCTTTCATTGATTTAACTTGAGGTTGTGGTGGTAGTTGAGTGATATTATTTTGAGCAATATCATTTTCCGCAACGCAGCTGAAGAGCAATGCTGCTGAAAAAAGGCAACTTATAAGACCGGTTAAAAATCTTTTTTTGAACATATTTTTACCTTAAATAAATACCAATACTATTTTTTTATATAAAGAGAGTTTACAGAAAGAATATGAATATGCAAGATGACCTCTTCTTATAATTAAAAAAGGCCTTACTTATAGGGCCTTTTAAGAATTTATAGATAAAAAATAACGCTAAAAATTCTAGCTTGTGCGTGGGGTTAATGTTCCACTGGTGACCATGCTGATGCCGTCATTAATTCCTAAGCTTGCTCCAATCATGAGCATACCACCCGGTGCATTGGTAAATGGTGCATATAGTGTTAAGAGTTGTACGAAGGGTGTACGCAACATATCGTTTTTTTTAGCAGGTAGACGTGGGTCTTCAAGTATTTGGGAGAGAGAACGTGCCTCGGGATTGCGAAAAAAAGATGCGAAGAAACTGTCGATCATAAGCTCTATGATCATACTATTTCTCTCTGCATTTGGATTTGGTAAAATGAGCTGGAAAGGGTTTAGGGCAAGATCAATGCCCTTTCCAAGTTCAAGAACTTTATTTGAGTTTTCAAAATCGATATCACCGGTAATGAAAATCAAGTTAAAATTCAGAGAAAATGCAATTTTTAAGCCCCATGAAGTAATACGCGCATCGTAGACTCGAGATTTTACTTTTCCCTCGTTATTTTTGAACATGACGGTGAAGCTTGGATTTTTGGTATCCCCAATTAATGCAATGTTTGGGTCAAAGGCAAAAGCAATACCAGACACTTTATATGAGCTTAGTTGTTTGCTAATAAACCCAAGCACTCCGCGTAGTGAGTCCCTTGCATCACGTGGCATATCGGGTCCAAATTCATTAAGCAGCTTATTTATAAACAGCTTTATTTCTTCTTCAGTAAAGCTGTTAGCTGGCTTGGAATTCATTTTCTTTTGAAGACCAACAAGTGCCTTTTCTTCAACGTCTGATTTACTTATTGCAGCTTCAATAGTTGAAATAGCCTCTTCCATCGACTTTGGTTGAGCTTGTGTTGGGAGCCTGTCAGTAGCTTGATTGTCTTTTGCAACGCAGCTGAAGAGCAATGTTGCTGAAAAAAGGCAACTTATAAGACCGGTTAAAAATCTTTTTTTGAACATATTTTTACCTTGAATAAATACCAATACTATTTTTTTATATAAATGGAGTTTACAGAAAGAATATAAATATGCAAGATGACCTCTTCTTATAATTAAAAAAGACCCTATAAATAGAGCCTTTTTTGAATTTGTGCATGAAAATAGTGCTAAAAGTTTAGCTTTGACGCGGAGTTAATGTTCCATTGGTGACCATGCTGATGGCGCCATTAATTCCTAAACCTGCTCCAATCATGATCATGCCACCTGGTGCATTGGTAAATGGGGCATAAAGTGTTATGAGTTGCACGAATGGTGTACGTAATAAATCGCTTCTTTCAGCAGGTAGGTCTGGGTGTT
>Ga0154020_10011401_pt1 | contig 10137 bp, 7 predicted proteins | sample Klosneuvirus_201_FD_109709 | JGI IMG/M metagenome (GOLD analysis project Ga0154020, IMG submission 109709) | Active sludge microbial communities from wastewater, Klosterneuburg, Austria - Klosneuvirus_20160825_MG | ecosystem: Engineered > WWTP > Aerobic digester > Activated sludge | place... | reverse complement strand
GTCCTCCACCTTCGCCACCACCTCGCCGCAGCCGAGCATCTTGGCGCCGTAGTAGGGGTTCTTCACCGCGCCGCTCTTCTGCACCCAGTAGGCGTCGGCCATCGGGCAGTAGTAGATGCCGTGGCCGGCCACCGCCTGGCGCTCGACGAGCCGCCCGACGGCGTGCGACAGCGCCTTGAACTGCTCGCGCAGCGCCGGGATCTCCGCCGCCTTCATCGCCTTGGCGGCCACGACCACTGCCTCGAGGTCCTCGATTGCGTCGACCGTCGGCTTTTCGCCCTTCGTCTTGAGGATCGCCTCCGCCGCCACCGCCACCTTCGCCGTCTGTTCCGCGATCACCGCGACGGAATCGCCGGCCAGCGCTTCCTGGATCGGCACGTACAACCCCACCAGCTTCTCCAGCGACCCCGCCGGCATCTCCGCCGCCACCACCTCCGGCGTCACCGCCAACACTCCCAGCACCGCACCCGCCAGCACCATCGCTTTCACTCGCATGCGCATTCCTGCTTCTCCTCTCATTGAACCAACGTCGAAGGAACCCTCGAGCTTCGCGAAAAACATGTTTCCTTTACTGAAAGCCTTTGCTCTTCATTGCGAACTTCCACTAGCTACCCAGGAGCTCCCGCTGCTCGCGCAGCGCGGCGCGCCCCTTCCACAACTTGTAGACCGCCGGATAGATCAACAATTCCATGAGGAACGAGGTCACCAGCCCGCCGATCATCGGCGCTGCGATCCGCTTCATGACGTCGGCCCCGGCGGAGGTCGAGAACAGGATCGGCAGCAGACCCATGAACGCCGCGGCGACGGTCATCATCTTCGGCCGGGCGCGCTTGACCGCGCCGTGGAGGATCGCCTCGTCGACCTCGTGCTCGTTGCGCAGCAGGCCGCGCTTCTTCGCGTCGTCCCACGACAGGTCGAGGAAGAGCAGCATGAAGACGGCGGTCTCGGCGTCGAGGCCGAGGAGGGCGATCATGCCCACCCAGGCGGCGATCGAGACGTTGTAACCGAGGAGATGGAAGAGCCAGATCGCCCCCACCGCCGAGAACGGGACGGTGGCGAGCACCAGCCCGGCCTTGAAGCCCGACTTGGTGTTGGCGTAGAGCAGCAGGAAGATGAGGACGATCGTCGCCGGCACGATCCACTGCAGGCGCTCGCGCACCCGGATCATGTTCTCGTACTGGCCGCTCCACAGGAGCGTCGTGCCCGGTGGCAGCGCGACCGCGCGGCGGACGGCCGCCTTGGCCTCGTCCACGAACGAGCCGATGTCGCGTCCGGCGACGTCGACGAAGACGTAGCCGGCGAGGAAACCGTTCTCGTTGCGGATCATCGCTGGACCGTGGGTGACCTGGAAGTCGACCAGCTGCCCAAGGGGAACCTGCGCACCGGAGGCGACCGGCACGAGGATGCGCGCCAGCCGGTCGGGGTCGTCGCGCAGGTCGCGCGGATAGCGCACGCTCACCGGGTAGCGCTGCCGGCCCTCGATCGTCGTGGTGACGTTCTCGCCGCCGATCGCCGCCGCAAGCACGCCCTGCAGCTCCTCCACCCGCAGGCCATAGCGCGCCAGCTGCTCGGAGCGCGGCTCGAGGTCGAGGAAGTAGCCGCCAGCGACGCGCTCGGCGAAGGCGCTGCGCGCTCCGGGCACGTCCCGCACCGCCGCCTCGATCGCCACGCCGACGCGTTCGATCTCCGCCAGGTCGCGGCCCAGGACCTTGATCCCTACCGGCGTCCGGACGCCGGTCGAGAGCATGTCGAGACGCGCCTTGATCGGCATCGTCCAGGCGTTGGTGAAGCCGGGGATCGCGAGCGCCCGGTTCATCTCGGCCACCAGCTCCTCGTGCGAGATCCGGTCGGGCCAGAACGGCCGCACCAGCGGCCGCGCGAACTCCGGCAACCACGACGAGTACCAGGTCTCTTTCGCTCTCCAGGCCGATTGCGGCTTGAGCACCACCGTGGTCTCGAACATCGACAGCGGCGCCGGGTCGGTCGCGGTCTCGGCCCGCCCCGCCTTGCCGTGGACGCTCTCGACCTCGGGAAAACCGGCGAGGATGCGGTCCTGCAGCTCGAGCACCCGCTGCGCCTCGCCGATCGCGATGCCGGGGAGCGTCGTCGGCATGTAGAGGATCGAGCCCTCGGCGAGCGGCGGCATGAACTCCGAGCCCAGCCGGAAGTAGAGCGGCAGCGAGGCGGCGAGGATCACGAGCGCGATCGCGATCACCGTCTTCGGCCGCCGCAGCACGAAGCGGCAGGCGGGGTCGTAGATCCGCTGGATGGCGCGGCTCACCGGATGGCGTTCCTCGGCGTAGTAGGTGCCGACCAGCAAGCCGGAGGCGATGCGCGCCAGGAAACGCGGTTTGAAGGTGAACGGATCCATGCGCGCGAAGAGCATGCGCAGCGCCGGGTCGAGCGTGATCGCGAGGAGCGCCGCGAGCAGCATCGCCAGGTTCTTCGACCACGCCAGCGGCCCGAAGAGCCGGCCCTCCTGGTCGACCAGCGCGAAGATCGGCAGGAAGGCGACGGCGATCACCAGGAGCGAGAAGAAGACCGACGGACCGACCTCCTTCAAAGCCTCGAGACGAACCTCGTGGAAGTCCCCCTTCCGTCCGCCGACCTCCCAGAGGTGCAGCTTGTTGTAGGCGTTCTCGACCTCGACGATCGCGCCGTCGACCAAAACGCCGATCGAGATCGCGATTCCGGCGAGGGTCATGATGTTGACCGAGATGCCGAGCAGATAGAGCGGAATGAAGGACAACAGGACCGAGATCGGGATCGTGATGATCGGCACGATCGCCGACGGGAAGTGCCAGAGGAAGAGCAGGATGACGAGCGAGACGACGATCATCTCCAGCACCAGCTCGTGCTTCAGGGTGTCCAATGCACGCAGGATGAGGTCGGAGCGGTCGTACGTCGTGACCACTTCGACGCCCGGCGGCAGGCTCGCGGCGAGGTCGGAAAGCTTCGCCTGCACCCGGCGGATGACGTTCAGCGCGTTCTCGCCGTGCCGCATGACGACGATGCCGCCGACCGCGTCGCCCTGGCCGTCGAGGTCGGCGGTGCCGCGCCGCGATTCCGGCCCGAGCTCGACCGTCGCCACATCGCGCACCCGCAGCGGCACCCCCGACGGACCCGCCCGCAGCACCACGGCGCCGAAGTCTTCGATCGACTTCGCGTAGCCGCGGATGCGCACCATGTACTCGGCGCCGCTCCACTCGATGAGCCGCCCGCCGCTCTCGTTGTTCGACGCCTGCACCGCCGCCACCACCTCGCCGATCGGGATGCCGTAGGAGGCCAGCCGGTTCGGGTCGACGACGATCTGCACCTGCTTGACGTAGCCACCGATCGAGGCCACTTCGGCGACCCCGGGGACGCTCTGCAGCGCGTAGCGCAGCGTCCAGTCCTGGAGCGAGCGCAGTTCGTCGAGCGCGTGCCTGCCCGAGCGGTCGATGAGGGCGTACTGGTAGACCCAGCCGACACCGGTGGCGTCGGGACCAAGCTCGGTGCGCACGCCGTCGGGAAGACTGCCCTGGATCTTCGACAGGTACTCGAGCACCCGCGAACGCGCCCAGTAGAGATCGGTGCCATCCTCGAAGATCACGTAGACGAACGAGTAGCCGAAGTCCGAGAAGCCGCGCACCGCCTTGACCTTGGGCGCCCCGAGGAGCGAGCTCACGATCGGGTAGGTGACCTGGTCCTCCAGCAGGTCGGGCGCCCGGTCCCAGCGCGACAGGATGATGACCTGGGTGTCCGAGAGGTCGGGCAGGGCGTCGAGCCGGATCACGCCGAGGACCGCCACCGCGACGCCGCAGAGCACCGCCACGGCGAGCAGGACGATCGCCCGGTTGCGGGCCGAGAAGTCGATGACGCGACGGATCACCGGTGGTCCTCGTGCGGATCCGGAGCCGGAGTGCCGGCGGCCGGCGTAGCCTGTGTCGCCGCGACCGCGCCGCGGATGCGCGATTCGGCGTCGAGCAGGAAGTTGGCGCGGGTCGCGACCCGTTCGCCCGCCGCCACGCCGCGCACGATCTGGATCGAGCCACCGCTGCGTTCGCCGGTCTCGACCTCCCTGGGCTCGAGCCGGCCCGGCGCCGTCTCGACGAATACGGTCTTCTTCAGCCCCGAATCGATGACCGCCGACGCCGGCACCAGCACGCCCTCGCCGAGGTCGATCCCGAGCTCGACGTCGACGAACATTCCGGGACGGAGCGCGAAGCCGGGATTGGGCAGCTCGAAGCGCGCGGTGAGGGTGCGCGCAGCGGCGTCCACGGTCGGATAGACGTAGGCGATCTTCGCCGTCAGGCTTCTGCGGTCGTCGTACGGCAGGCGGATCGTGGCCGGCTTCCCGATCGAGATCCAGCGCGCCTCGGACTCGAAGAAGGCGGCCTCGACCCAGACGCTCGAGAGGTCGGTGACCGTGTAGAGCTCCATGCCGGGGGTGATCTCCTGCCCCTGCACCACCGACTTCGCAGTCACGAAGCCGCTCGCCGGCACCAGCAGGTTGACCGTGCGCTGTGCGGTGCGCGTGCGGTCGAGCTCGACGATGAAGCTCTCGGGGACGTCCAGAAGCTCCAACCGGCGGCGCGCCCCGACGAGCAGATCCTGGCCGCCCCGGCGCACCTCCGGAAGCTGCGAGCCGGCGAACCGGTTGGCGGCGTCGCGCGCCAGGAGGTAGTCGTTCTGCGCCGTGAGCAGCTCCGGCGAATAGATCGCCATCGCCGGCGCGCCCTCCTTCACATAGAGGCCGGTGGCGTTGACGTCGAGCCGTTCGACCCAGCCGGAGATCTTGGCCTGGGCGCGCACCAGCCGGCGCTCGTCCGCGACCACCGTGCCGGCGGCGCGCACGCTCCGTTCGAGACGCCCGACGGTCGCGATCTCGGTCACCACACCAGCCCGCCGCATCGTCTCCGGATCGGAGTCGATCCCCGCGGCACCACCGGGAGTCGCGCCGCTCCCGTCCGCGTAGACCGGGACGAAGTCCATTCCCATCCCATCCTTGGCGGGCGTCGGCGAGGTCACCGCGGGATCCATCGGACTGCGGTAGAAAAGGACCCGGCGCTCGCCTTCGGCAGCGGCCGTCGCCTGCGGCGCGGCTTTCTCCTTCTTGACCAGATCCATGTTGCAGATCGGGCAGGTGCCGGGGTGATCCGAGAGGTAGGTCGGATGCATCGGACAGGTCCAGAGCTCAGCCTCCGCGGGGCTCTTGCCGGAGGAGCAGGCGCCGGCCGCGAGCAGGGAGAAGACGCAAACCAGGAGTAGCAGGCAGGGCAGGGTTCGCTTCATTGTCGGGACTCCGGCTGCAGGTCGGCAAGGGGCGCGCCGGCGAGCGCCTGGGATTCGGCCCAGAGGGCGTAGCGGGCGGCTTCGGCGTTCGTCAGTTCGTTGCGGGCGTGGAACCAGTCGTTGAAGAGCTCGAGCAGGCGCGAGAAGGGCAGCTCGCCGTTCAAGAATTCGTTGCGCGCGGCGTCGAGCGCCACGCTGGTGCGCGGGAGGATCGCCCCCGCGAGGCGCGCGACGCTGCGTTCCAGCCGGTCGCGCTCGGCGCCCAGGCGGACCGCCTCGGCGCGCCCGGCGACCTCCGCGGCGGCGGCGTCGGCGCGTGCCGCCGCGACGGCGCTCTCCATCGCCGTCACCTGCGGCCCGAGCCGCCGATGGCGCAGGAACGGCAGCTCCATGCCGAAGCGCAGGGTCAGCTCGGGGTTCGCGCCCTCGGGCCAGAGGAAGCCGCCGCCGATGCCGAAGTCCGGCTTGAGTCCGAGGCGCGCGGCCTCGAGGCGGCGCAGGGCGGCCTCGAGCCGCAGCCCGGCGGCCTGGATCGACGGCGCCTCCGGGCCGAAGGGAAGCGGCCCCTCGCGCACCGCGAACACCGGCGCCGGCAGCGCGCCGACGCGCAACGGCAGCGACTCGGCGAGGACGCCGGAGAGCGCAGCGAGCTTCGCCCGCGCTGCCTGGAAGCGGGCGAAGACCAGATCGAGCGCCTGATCGTGCTCGTCCTGGGCGAGCTCGGCCTCGAGGACGGGCAGGGCACCGCCCTGCGCCGCTCCGAACCGGGCCTGTGCGGTCGCCTGCAGGAGCTCGAGCAGCTCGTGCGCTTCCGCCAGCGAGCGCTGCTCGCGGTCGGCGGCGGCGAGCTCGGCGAACGTCCGCCGCACCTCGCCCACGAGCCTCTGCTCCGCGAGCGTGACCTCGTAGAGGGCGGCGCGGGTCTCCGCCGCCACCAGCGCCTCGAGAGCGCCGCGCTTGCCTGGCCAGCGCACCGGCTGGACGACTTCGACTTCGACCGCGAGCGGCCGGTCAGCCGTCTCGGTGAACGTGGGCAAGGCGTTCCTCACCCAGAGCGCGAGCTCCGGGTCGCCGCGCAGCCCGGCCACCTCGGCCATCACCAGCGCCTGCTGCGCGCGCTCCCGCGCCGCCGCGAGCACCGGCGAGCCGGTGCGTGCGGCGCGTTCGAGGGCGACGATCTCGATCGTGTCGGCGCCGCGGGCAGGCGGCGGCGCGACCCCCAACCCACCGAGGCCGATCGTGCACAGACTGAGGAGGAAACGACGACTTCTCGACTTGCGCATCGGGCGCTCCTTGCCACTCGGTTCCGGAAACGGCGGGACGAAGCTCCCGCCGGACAGACTACTCCCGGAAACGGAGGCTCAGATTCGCCAGACGGAGTGCAGGGTGAAGAGGCCGAGCGGATGGAGCTTGCCGGCACGCGAGAAGGCCACCGTCACGGCGCGATCGGCAACGTCGGCCGCGGCAGGAAGCGCCGCGAGGACGGCGGCGGGCAGCGGCTCGAGGCCGGGCAGCACCGAGGTGGGCGCCGGCGCGGCGACCGGCCGGCAGCAGTCCATCGGCGCCGCCATGCCACCCGAGCCAGCAGAGCCAGCGGCGCCGGCGGCCGGACAGGGGGCCGTCCGTGCGAGCTTCGCCATCATCGGGCAGGCACCGCGCATCTCGCAGCGCGCGGCCGCGACCGGCCCGGCGACGAGCACCAGGAGGAGCGCGAGGAGAGCCAGGCTGAGCGAGCGGCGGAGGGCCTTCACGAGCGGGATTGTACACCCCCGCCCTCCTGTCCTCCGATGTTACTCTGCTGCCTATGAGTCCAGCCCCTTCGACCCCCTCCTCACCCACCCGGGTGGCCCTCGTCACCGGCGGCAGCCGCGGCATCGGCCGCGCCACCTCCGAGGCGCTGCTCGAGCGCGGCTTCCAGGTCTTCTTCTGCGGCCGCAGCCCCGACGTGCTCGAGGACGCCCAGCAGCAGCTCTTCATCCGCTACCCCGGCAAGGTCTTCTCCCGCCTCTGCGACGTGCGCAGCCAGAGCGCCGTCGAGGAGCTCGTGGCCTGGGTCGAGGAAGAGAGCGGCCGGCTCGACGTGCTGGTCAACAACGCCGGCCTCGGGCACTTCGGACCGATCGACGAGCTCTCCGGTGACGACTTCCGCGAGGTCATCGAGACCAACCTGCTCGGCGCGTTCTACGCCATCCACGCCGCCGCGCCGATCATGAAGCGCCAGGGCGAGGGCTGGATCTTCAACATCGCCTCGCTCGCCGCCAAGAACCCGTTCGCCGGCGGCTCCGCCTACAACGCCAGCAAGTTCGGCATGGTGGGGATGTCGGAAGCGGCAATGCTCGACCTGCGGCACGAGGGCATTCGCATCACCGCGATCTGCCCGGGCAGCGTCGACACCGATTTCGGGGGTGGTCAGATGCGCGGCTCCGACTGGCGGCTGGCTCCGGAGGACATTGCCAAGCTGGTCATCGACCTGCTCGACTTTCCGGCCCGCGCCCTGCCGAGCCTGATCGAGATCCGCCCGACCCGCCCGCCGAAGAAGTAGCGCGGACGGTTCCCGGTTCGCCCGCAGATCAGGGTTCGAGCGGACTCCAGGCGCCGGTGCCGTCGCAGTCGAAGCCGTCGACGAAGAGCTCGGGTCCGCCGGCGCCGGTGCGCCAGATCCGGTCGCAGGCGCGATAGACCGTCGTCGAGTTGCGCACCTCCGAGTAGACCGTGCGCAGGCCGTCACCGGCAGCGAGCGCCCAGACCGCGTCGTGGGTGAAGGTCTGCCAGGCCGACCAGGTCAGACCGTCGTTGCTGAAGCGCATCTCGATCGCGGTCGCCGGGCCGTAGACGTAGAGCTCCACCGTACCGGAGGTCGTCGCGTGGCGCTCCCCCGCGATGACCAGCGGATAGACCGTGTTGCGCACGCCGAAGAGCTGCGTCCAGTAGCGCGCGAGCGCCGGGTAGCTGCACGTTTCGCCGGCATCGGCGCAGTCGCAGTCGCCGTTGGAGTCGTAGTCGACGTTCGCGACGTCGCCGGTCTGGAAGAAGTAGCCGGCCCCCTGCTCGCGGAAGCCGTTGCCGAGGATGTTGGCGCGGTGCCCAGCGCTCGCCATCCACTGTGCCATCACCGCTGCCGGTGTGGCGGCGGCACCGGCGATGTTCTCGGCCGCGGAGAAGTAGAAGTAGCCCGCCGCGATCATCCGTTCGAACGGGTCGAGGCCGGTCGAGAAGTCGCAGTGCGAGAAGTAGTCCTCCAGCGCCATCGAGCCGCTGTGCTCGTCGGCCAGCGCGCCGAGCAGCGACACGAGCTTGAGCGGCGACAGCGGGCAGGCGGGAAGCGTGCAGGCAGCGCGCTCCTGGTTGACCAGCTCCCCGACCTGCTCCTCGAACGTCGCTGCCGGCGGCAGCATCACGGAGCGAACCCGCTCGCTGCTCGCCGCAGCTCCTGCGGCCACGCAGGCAAAAAGACCGCACAAGGAGAAGAGGCCAAGCGCCGCCAGCCGTTGGCCGACCGCAAGAGCGTGGCGCTCGCCAAGAGCGGCCAGGCAAGCACCCCCTTTACCGGTCCTTTCGCCGAGTCCGGCAAGAACGCGCGGGGAGACCTGTCTTGAAAAAGAAAAATCCTCTCTCCGCCGCGCGCTGTCCATCTCAGCCGGCGAGGTGTTTGGAGACCAGGCCTTCGAGGATGCGGTCGGGCGGGATACCGCGCAGGCGCAGGGGCGAGGCGGTGAGGAGATCCTCGGCGAGCGCCAGCATGCGGCGCCTGAGCGCCGGATCCGGCGGCGGAACGGCCCCGCTTCCGGGCGCTCCGATCGCCGCCCGGCGGACCGCGGCGGCGGCGAACAGCCAGGGCCGCTGGTCGCGCGGATCCTCGAACCCGAGGGCCTCGGGCTCCTCGCCCGACGCGCCGCGCTTTTTCGCCGCTCCGATCTCCGCCTTGGTCCGCTTGCCCACCGGATCGAGCCTGGCAGCCGCATCGAGCAGCCAGAGCGCACCGCCGCCGGCCATGAACCGTTCGACGCTGTCGCGAAAGCCGGCCGCCACCGCGGCGAGCAGCTCGGCGGGCATGGCTGCAGCCGCGCCGAGGTAGATCGCGAGCGACCGGCTGCGCAGGGTCGGTGAGAGATCGAGCCGCGACGGCGCGAGCAGGAAGAAGTTCCGCGGCGAGCGCTCCCAGGGCTCCTCGATCGCCTTGAGGAGGGCGTCGGAGGCTTCGGAGGAGAGGCTCGCGGCCTCCGCAATGACGAAAACCTGGCCCCGGGCCTCGTAGGGCGAGACCTGCGCCGAGCGCAGCATCTCGCGTGTCGCCTCGGCCGAAACCGAGGTCTTGAGATCGCGCAGGAGCCAGAAGAAGTCGGGATGAAAGCTCGTGCCCTCCCCTTCCGGGAGCTCCGGCAGCGTGATCCGGCGGCAGTGGCGGCACTCCCCGCAGGGGCGCTCCGTGGGCGGGCGCTCGCAGAGCAGGACGCGGGCGAAGGCGATCGCCGCGGCGAACCGCGCCGCCTCCGAGCCGCCATGGAGGATGACCGATGGATAGAGGCGGCCCTCCACTGCCAGTGCAAGCGGGCGGTCGAGCTTCACGTCGCGGGCTCCGGCGGCAGCTCGCGGGCGTCGAGGGCGCCCAGCGCCGCGAGGGCAGCGAACGGCGCGCCCTGCGTCTCTTTCCCGCCGAAGCCTCCGCCGAGGCGCGGGACGATCACGGTGACGTCGTGGCTGCCGAGCCCGAGCACGTGCGCGACCTTGTGCTGCACCTCCGACGGGTGCTGCGTCGACGAGTAGAGCTTCAGCGCGCCCCCTTCTTCGGGGAGCGCGAGGGCGACGTTCGTCTCGAGGTAGAAGTGCTCCTGCGCGCCGCTCTCGAGCTCACCCTCGACGACG
>Ga0154020_10011400_pt1 | contig 10137 bp, 7 predicted proteins | sample Klosneuvirus_201_FD_109709 | JGI IMG/M metagenome (GOLD analysis project Ga0154020, IMG submission 109709) | Active sludge microbial communities from wastewater, Klosterneuburg, Austria - Klosneuvirus_20160825_MG | ecosystem: Engineered > WWTP > Aerobic digester > Activated sludge | place... | reverse complement strand
GGGTCAGTTTGTTAACAACGAAACCTCAGGCGTTTGGGAGTTTTACTACGAAACCGGAAATATTAAGATGAGGGGTATTCTTCGTCAAAATTCAAATTACGGGATGTGGGAATATTTTTATGAGAGTGGTCAAAAAAGTATGGAGGGTACCATCAATAATAAACTTCGCGAGGGTGTTTGGAAAGTATATTACGAAAGTGGAGAACTAAAAGAGATTGGCGAGTATGTTGATAATAAACGTAATGGCGTTTGGAAAACCTTTTTTGAGGATGGTGTGCTTCGGGGAGAGATTGAATATGCCGATGATTATGGACGCTATACAGAGTATTATCATTCGGGTAAAATTTTAGCCGAGGGACCTAAAGCAGGAGCTCGAAATGTAGGTCATTGGCGCTATTTTTCAGAATCGAGCGTACTGGAAAGTGAAGGTGATTTTATAGGAGGAAAGCGAAAGGGTATATGGAAAGGTTATTATGCTTCGGGTCAACTTTCCTCGGAAGGTAGTTATGAAAATGATGAGCCCACCGGATTATGGAAGTATTACTTTGAAGATGGCACATTAAGTTCTTCTGGCGAATACGTGGGCGGCAAGAAAAATGGCTATTGGAGTACGCAAGTACCCGGTGGAAAACGTAAGAGTGAAATCACCTATCAATCAGGTAGTGGCGAGTACCGCGAGTATTACCCGGATGGAAAGTTAAAAATGAAGGGACTGGTTAGGGAAGGTAAGAACCAGGGGCTCTGGAATTATTATTTTAAGGATGGCCGATTAGAAGGGGAATGTGATTTTGTGAATGGGAAGGGTATCTATAAGGGCTATTATCCTTCAGGGTCATTACATACCAAAGGCACCATTGAAGATGATTTGCGGATTGGGACTTGGGAGTTGTTTGAAGAAGATGGAAAGCTGTCGGGTTACTATAAACCATTTTATGAAAACAATACCTTGGCAAATGAAATTAATATCTTGGCGAAATCGCCAGCAAAAGTTAACACAACAAAATCGCGTAAAGGCTTTACCTATTTTAGCCCTCGATATCCAGAGTATAAGGGAGTAATTATAGGAGGCAATCCGGCTTTTTCATTTGTGGGTTTTATGCCTTTTGGCATTGAGTTTTATAATCAAGAAAGATTAGGGCATGAGTTTGAATTCGAAGCCATCCGGAATCCATTTTACATTGCCGATTCAGATGTTCCGGAAGGTAAAGTCTTTGATCGGGGCTATGCCATAGGTTTAAAGCAAAAGTTTTACAATCCCATGAAGATGGGTATGTGGTATTTCGCCCATGAAATTAGATTTACTAACCTAAGCCATTTTGTGAATTTAGATTACCCGCTTTCTCCGGATAATAAAATTACGGCCAGCGCCTCTGAACAAAAAGCTGAGTATGGAATATTGTTGGGCAGTCGCCTGATGCAACGAAACAATGGGGATGGCTTCACCATTGATGCCTTTGTTGGGTATGATATTGGCTACCGGATTTTTGATGCCGATCCATCTTACGCAGATGACTTCAGCTCAGTAAACCAGGACAAGTTTTCTCAAACTTTTCGTTTCGGTCTTAACTTTGGTTATTCTTTTTCCTTTGATGGCAGGCGGTGATCATATCGATAAACGTTAACTTTGAATTCAATTTGAAGGGATAAATACCTTTCCTTATGAAGAAAACTGTAGAAGTTACATTAAGCCCAGAAGAAGCTTTTGACGATGGCTCATTTAAGTCCACCTTATTTAAGAAACTGGGAATACAAGATGATGGTTCTGTTTTCTTAAATCTACAAAAGCGCTCCGTTGATGCACGGGGAAAAAACGTTCAGGTTAAAATACAGGTAGAACTGGTTCCATCAAATGAAATCAGTAATGGGATTTCGTATCAGAGACAAGATTTTAATGTTAGAAATTCGGATCCAATTATTATTGTGGGTGCTGGTCCGGCAGGTTTGTTTGCAGCAATTCGTTTGATTGAATTAGGCGTTAAGCCTATCGTTTTAGAGCGAGGCAAAGATGTACAAACCCGTAGGCGTGATATTGCCGCTATAAATAAAGAACATATTGTCAATCCTGAATCCAATTATTGCTTTGGCGAGGGTGGGGCCGGTACCTATTCGGATGGTAAGCTCTATACCCGTTCGAAAAAGCGCGGAGATGTGAGGCGCATTTTAGAAATTTTAGTTGCCCATGGTGCCAGTGAAGCTATTCTTTTTGATGCGCATCCGCATATCGGTACGAACAAATTACCAACCCTGGTGGTAGAACTGCGCAACACCATTCTAAATGCAGGAGGCGAAATTCACTTCAATACAGCAATAACCGATCTCTTGTTGGATAATGACGAAGTGTGTGGCGTTATAACGCAACAAGGCGATCAATTAAAGGCTTCTGCGGTTATTCTTGCGACTGGACATTCTGCGCGCGATATTTTTCATCTTCTCCATCGGAAAAAAATCCATATTGAAGCAAAGCCTTTTGCCTTGGGTGTGCGGGTTGAGCATTCACAAAATCTGATTGATCAGATTCAGTATCACTGTCCCACAAATCGGGACCCTTACTTACCCGCTTCTTCGTATACATTAGTGCATCAGGCAAAGGTTAATGAGCAGGAGCGTGGCGTTTTTTCATTTTGTATGTGCCCAGGGGGATTTATTGTGCCTGCAGCAACAGCGCCTGGCGAAATTGTTGTGAATGGTATGAGCCCGTCACGAAGGGATTCAAAATATGCAAATTCTGGAATTGTGGTAGCGGTAGCCGAGACAGATTTTAAGAAGTACCACGATAAAGGCGCACTGGCGGGTATGTTTTTTCAAGCAGAGATAGAGCAAAAAGCATGTTCAATAGCGGGCGGGAGGCAAACAGCACCCGCACAACGGCTTATGGATTTTGTAAATGGAAAGGCTTCTGATTCACTCCTGGAAACATCGTATCAACCGGGTTTAAATTCAATAGATATGCGGGCGGTACTACCGCAATTTGCTAGCGAAGCATTGAAGCAAGGGTTCAGGAATTTCGGAAGTAAAATGAAGGGCTATCTGACAAATGATGCTCAAATTGTTGGTGTGGAAAGTCGAACGTCATCACCGGTACGTATTCCAAGGGATAAGGAAACGCTGGAGCACGTTCAAACAAAGAGACTTTTTCCTTGCGGAGAAGGCGCAGGGTATGCAGGTGGAATTGTTTCGGCAGCCATGGATGGCGAGCGTTGTGCTGAAGCGGCAGTACACAAATACATCAAACAAAATAAGGTATGAAGAAGACAGCAATCATTGGGGCAACCACCAACCCATCACGCTATGCCTATCTTGCTGCTGGCATGCTTAAGGAATATAATCATGAAATTATTCCTATAGGGATAAAGAAAGGAACTGTATATGGGATAGATATTTTGCCAATCAATGAAAGGCCAGCTATCAAAGATGTAGATACAATTACCTTATATATTGGTCCCCAGCATCAACCGGAACACTATGAATATCTATTGAGCCTAAAGCCAAAGCGGGTGATCTTTAATCCCGGAACGGAAAATAGCGAATTTGAAAAAATGGTTGAGGAATCAGGAGCAGAGGCTCTTCAGGCTTGCACACTGGTACTCTTAAGATCGGGACAATATTAAAAACCCTATTACTTAGGATAGCTGGCGATAGCGCCAACACAAACTATCTTCCATTTACCATCCTTTTTTTCAAGAATTCGGATTTGGGAAGTTTCATCGCGATCAATTTCATCATTTACTCTTTGGGTGTACCGCACATAGGCGCCCGTACCGTAAACGCGGATACTTGACCAGGATCGATCGATTTTTATTTCTGTTTTTTGATGAGCAACATCGATTTGACGATTCGGCTTTTGGGTTCTAAAATATTCATCAAAAGATTTCCGAATACCATCCCAGCCCTCAATGAAGCTTGTACCCGTAGAGTCAGAATACGACCAATAGGCATAGGGTGCTTGTAACCAAGTGTCTTCCCACTCTTTTCGATTTACATTGAAAAATGAGGATGTTTCTTTTTCAATCACAGCCTTAATGGCGGCAACGTCCTTACTGTCCTGGGCAACCAGCGATGAAAATGTCACACAAAACATTCCTGCCAGAAATAAATGTTTAAACGTTTTCATGAGGCGTGGGGTTTTGATTTTTAATTTACTAAACTTTTTCGGAATCAAAAAGCAAATCATTCGCTTCCATCAGGATATTTGGCTATGGCCCATACGCAAACAACTTTCCACTGCCCTTCTTTTTTTTCTAATATTCTGATTTGGGAAGTTTCGCTTGTTTCATAGTCGTCAATCACCTTTTGGGCAAATCGTACATAGGCTCCGTTTTCATAAATCCTAAATTCTATCCATTCATTACTCACCTTACCACTCGAAGGCTTGGCATTCTTGAAATAATCGGCAAACGTTTTATTCATCAGATCCCATCCTTCTGTGCGGCTAATGGTTGTAGAATCTGAATAAGACCAGTAGGCATACGGCACCTTTAGCCAGCAATCCGACCATTTTTTATAATCTACATTCAGGAAGGCGATGGTTTCTTTGGCAATAACCTCTTTAATCGCTGCCTTGTCATCTTGAGCTATGCAGGCAAATGACAGGGTTGTTACCCATGTAACGGCAAGCACCCGGATAAGCCAGTTCTTCATAGTAGGGTATGTATCAATGTCATTCAATTTAATCAGAATTGTAAAGATTTATGGGATTAAGTAAGATTTTGATAATTTTTTCAAAGTGTGATATAAATCATAGCATTGGAAACCAGCTATTTATTAGCTTGGGAAATAAACCTCTCTTTATGCTATCTGACGAAAAATTAATCCAGCTAAAAAAGTTTACAGTTAATCCGGGTAAGAAAATAAAACTCAAAGATTTTGATACGGAATACACTGGAAAAACCCTAAATAAGGCCGATTCAGAACTTCTACTTGAAAACGGCAGAAAGCACCTGGCCGATGTTCAGGATATGTTGTATGCCCACAACAGGTACAGTGTATTGATTATTCTTCAGGCTATGGATGCGGCAGGGAAAGATGGGGCTGTAAAGCATATTATGTCTGGATTTAATCCATTAGGGGTTAAAGTATATAGTTTCAAGGCACCTAATTCGGCCGAGTTGGATCATGACTATTTTTGGCGACATGAGTTGGCACTTCCTGCCCGAGGAGAGATTGCCATACATAACCGATCGCATTACGAAAACGTTTTGGTGACAAAGGTTCATCCTGAATGGATTCTTAATGAACATATTCCAGGGGTTGATTCCGTAAAACAGGTTGATGATAAATTTTGGCAAAAGAGATATAAGCAGATAAGACGCTTCGAGAAAAATTTAGCCGATAACGGAACGATTATACTGAAGTTCTTTTTGAACGTTTCGAAGAAAGAGCAGAAGAAAAGATTTTTAGAGCGCATTGACGACACAAGCAAGAATTGGAAATTTTCCTTATCGGATTTAAAAGAACGTACCTATTGGGATGACTACCAGAAAGCCTATGAGGAAGCGCTGAGTGCTACCTCTACCGATTATGCCCCTTGGTTTATAATTCCGGCTGACGACAAATGGTTTTCCCGACTTGCTATAGCGGCCATTATTGCCCGGCAGTTTAGTAAACTCGACATTAATTATCCAACCATTAATCAGGCACAAAAAGAAGAGCTTCAAAAAGCAAAACTGCAGTTGATGAGTGAAAAGGATAATGGCAAGATTAAAAAGAAGAACAAAGCGAAACCAAAGCCGAAGATGTAGTTCCAGACTTCTTTACTGATTACCCTCAATATGAACGACTACTCCTTGATCACGAAAGTGCTGTGTAGCCGCGGCCAATTTAATTAGGCTGGTTTCGTTCCACGGGTTATTAGCTAAAACCAAAAGCTTTAGGGATGGAAGCGTCAATAGCCCATCGGGTAATTCGGTGATTTGATTTGATGAAATATCTAAATTTTCAAGGCTTTTTAACCTGAGTAAATCATTTGGTGCCTGAATTAATCCGTTATTGTTAACCCGCAATACCTTTAACCTGTCCATGGTACCTATACATGCTGGCAGTTCGATTAGCCGATTATTGGATAAATAAAGTTCTTTAAGATTAGGGAGTGAGCAAAGGTTTTCAGGCACTCGGAAGATCAAATTATAGGAGAGAAACAACACCTCTAAGTTTTTAAGATTAGCGATGCGATCGTCCACTTGCTCAATTTGGTTATAGTAAAGATCAATCTCTTTGAGGTTTGGAAGAGCGTAAACTCCCTCCGGAATTGCCTTGAGTTTATTCTTATAGAAGGATATCTGCTCAAGCTTTGTTAAAGAGGCAATGGCGGGGTCAACCTCTTCTATTTCGTTATAGCTTAGCATTAATCGCTTTAGGCTTGGAAAGTTTTTAATAGAAGCTGGCAGTACTGTGATCTTGTTTTTCTGTAGCTCAAGCTTTTCCAGTGATAGGTGGACAGGAATTCGATCTGCAACAAGGGTAATTTGATTACTGCTCAACAATAACTCTTTTAATTTTTTATTCTTGGATACGCCTTTAGGAAACGAGGTTAGTTCGGTAGCGGCAAGATCTAATTTTTCTAAACTCCTAAACTTCTTAAATGAGGTTGGTATCTCTTCCGGATTGGTGCCTCTTATTCCCAGGGTGGTTACAGATTTATTTTTTCCAAGCTTAAGCTTTCCGGAGATTTTATTATTCAAAATATAAATACTGGAAAGGTGGGAGAGGCCTTTCAGGTTTTTTGGAATTTTTCGAATACTCGTGTTGACCAGTTCTAAAGACTCAAGGTTCCTACACAGCAAAACATCTTTAGGGATTCGCTTCAAACCCTTTACTGAAATACTTAGATTCTTAATTTCACTATAGTTTTTATCTGTGGCCTCATAGGGAATAAAACTAGAAGAGGGACTATATACTTTTCGGGTTCCAATCATTCCACGTTTGCGAATATCATGAATCACGTTCATCAGGCTATCGATAGCATCAGATTTAGATCGATCGGCTATTAAACTTTTGAATTCAATTTGCGCCCTGGCATGGTCTGTTGAATCTTCTGGTGATCGAAATATGGGCTCTTCCGTAATCCGAAATTCTGTTTTTGGAGTTTGCGAATACGCAATCGAAGCAACAGAAAACAGCATCCATAAAACCACAAATTTTTTCATAATCGATGATGATATATATACTAAAACTAAATAATTAGTTGATCATTGAAAAGAGGTAATAAAATCGCTTGATCAGATATTAAAAATACTTCTGTTTTATAAGGTTTAAATGCGGAAAACGCTTTCTAATAGCTTATTTTTGAAGGTTATAAAAAGTCAAAATGAGCGAAGAAAAAGCAAAGAAGGAAGCCAACTATTCGGCCAGTAATATTCAGGTTTTAGAAGGTTTAGAGGCTGTTCGGAAAAGGCCTGCCATGTATATCGGGGATATTGGGGTAAAAGGGCTTCATCACCTGGTTTATGAGGTAGTAGATAACTCCATAGACGAGGCTTTGGCGGGCCATTGCGATACTATAAACGTAACCATTAATGAGGATAACTCCATAACAGTAGTAGACAATGGCCGTGGTATCCCTACGGATATGCATGAGAAGGAAAAGCGTTCGGCTCTGGAGGTTGTTATGACAGTACTCCATGCAGGTGGAAAATTTGATAAAGGATCATACAAAGTATCAGGTGGTTTGCATGGGGTTGGGGTTTCTTGCGTTAATGCGCTATCGTCTGTACTTATAGCTACGGTTTATCGTGAAGGAAAAATATTTGAACAGGAGTATCACCGTGGGGTACCCCAATATTCCGTAAGAATAGCCGGAGATTCGGACCTAAAAGGTACTACCATACGCTTCAAGCCTGATTCAGAAATATTTATTCTTACCACAGAATACAATTATGAAACGATAGCCACCCGACTTCGGGAGCTAGCATTTTTAAATCCGGGTATTCATATTAATCTGAAAGACCTTAGGGACATTGACGAGAGTGGAGCGCCAAAAACATCCTCATTTTTATCTGTAGGTGGTTTAAGTGAATTTGTTGAATATCTGGATTCTACGAGAGAGAAATTAATCCCCAGTCCGATTTATATTGAGAATGATAAGAGTGATATACCCGTGCAGGTTGCCTTAAATTACAATACTTCTTATAGCGAAAATTTGGTTTCTTATGTCAACAATATCAATACCCATGAAGGGGGTACACATGTCGCTGGTTTCAGGCGCGCACTTACCCGCACGCTAAAAAGTTATGCGGATAAATCGGGGCTGCTTGAAAAGGCCAAAGTGGAAATCAGCGGTGATGATTTTCGTGAAGGACTTACGGCAGTTATTTCTGTGAAGGTGGCAGAACCTCAATTTGAAGGTCAGACAAAGACCAAACTGGGTAACTCAGATGTTATGGGTGCTGTAGATACAGCCGTTGGCGAAGTACTACAACATTATCTTGAAGAGCACCCCAAAGAGGCAAAGCTCATTGTTAGCAAAGTAATTTTAGCGGCACAGGCGAGGATTGCGGCCCGTAAGGCCCGCGAAATGGTGCAGCGTAAAAATGTGCTTTCGGGCACGGGCTTGCCCGGTAAACTGGCCGATTGCGCCAGCTCGGATCCAGCTATTTGCGAACTGTATTTAGTGGAGGGAGACTCTGCAGGCGGTTCGGCCAAGCAAGGACGAGATCGACACTTTCAGGCAATATTACCCTTGCGGGGAAAAATTCTGAACGTAGAAAAAGCACAGGAACACAAGATTTACGAGAACGAGGAAATCAAGAATATGATTACTGCGTTGGGTGTAAGCTTTGGAACAGCCGAGGATAACAAAGCACTCAACCTTACCAAGTTAAGATATCATAAAGTTATTATTATGACTGATGCGGATGTTGATGGAAGTCACATCCGTACCTTAATTTTGACTTTCTTCTTTCGCTATATGCGCGACTTAATTGAGCAGGGTTATGTGTACATCGCACTTCCACCGCTTTATCTTTTGAAGAAAGGTCGCGAGGAACGTTACTGCTGGAATGAAGAAGAGCGTGAAACTATAGTTAAAGAATTGAGCAAAGGGGGAAACGAAGATAGCGTTGGCATCCAGCGCTACAAAGGTTTGGGGGAGATGAACCCTGAACAGCTTTGGTCAACCACCATGGATCCTACAAGGCGTACACTGAAGCAAGTAAATGTTGAATCTGCTGCAGAAGCCGATCATTTGTTCTCTATGTTAATGGGAGACGAAGTAGCACCACGTAGAGAGTTTATTGAAAAGAATGCTAAGTATGCCCGCATAGACATCTAAAAAATCAAAGTATGATGGAGGGAGACAGAGCCAAACCAAACGATTGGGTAATAAAACATATTCAGGAAAGTAATTACATCAGTAGAGATTTAAGTTGGCTGACCTTTAATTATCGCGTGCTCGATCAAGCCAAACACATAGATCGAAGTATTTTTGAACGCCTTAAATTCCTCTCAATCACCGCTTCGAATCTTGACGAGTTTTGCACTATTCGGTTAGGAAGCCTTTACAATTATTTGGATTATGGTAAGGAGCGTTATGATTACAGCGGGTTGAGAGAAACCCCATTCAGACAATTATTACTTACTGAAATTCAGGCGTTTGTCCGTAATCAAAATGAGTTCTACATTAAGAAACTCAAACCACAGTTTGAGAAGAATGGGTTCAATATAGTCAACTGCGAATCTCTTTCTATTGAGCAGGGTACACAGGTGGATCAGTATTTTAATCGCACGATCTATCCCATGCTTACCCCCATGTTGTTTGATAATTATCACACATTTCCTGTCTTGAAGTATAACAGGTTGTTATTTGGCGTAGTGACCCGGATGCCTCAGGACGTTAATAACCAGGAGCGTTATTCATTTATTCAGGTACCAAGTAACCTGCCACGATTCTACGAAATCGAAAATGGGAACGAATCTATTTCGTTTGTTCCCCTAGAGGATATTATTCGGAGAAATATGCAGCACCTTTTCCGAAACGTGGATATAGCGGCTATCAATCTGTTTCGTATTATCCGGAATGGAGATTTTACTTTGGAAGAGAGTGAAGATATTGAAACAAACTTCTTAGAAGAGCTTAAGAAGAAACTGCAAACCAGAAAAAGGGGCCGAGTAGTGCGCATCGATGTAGAGGAGAATCCACATCTC
>Ga0154020_10011399_pt1 | contig 10137 bp, 12 predicted proteins | sample Klosneuvirus_201_FD_109709 | JGI IMG/M metagenome (GOLD analysis project Ga0154020, IMG submission 109709) | Active sludge microbial communities from wastewater, Klosterneuburg, Austria - Klosneuvirus_20160825_MG | ecosystem: Engineered > WWTP > Aerobic digester > Activated sludge | place... | reverse complement strand
GCGAGGGCGACACCCACTGCCTCACCGCGCCGGGGCTGTCGCCGAAGTTGCGGTAATCAAAATTGAGCACGCCGATGCCGGCTGCCGCAAAACGCGCGGCAAAATCGGGCAGCTTCCATGTGCGTTCGGCGCCGAAGCCATGCGCCATAATTACGAAGGGTTGTTTGCTAACCTCGGGGTCAAAATAGAGATCGCCGACGCACTCGCCGTCGCCGCTCTCAAAGCGGACAACTTTTGTTTTATACATGCTCGGCATCAGGCGAGTTTCCCGGCTTCGTAATCGGCAAACGCCTGATAGATTTCTTCTTTAGTATTCATGACAAACGGCCCGTAACGCGCGACCGGCTCACCGATCGGTTCGGCCGCAATTAAGAGCAGGCGCGATCCGCTTTGGCCCGCAATTTCCACGGCGTCGCCGCCGCCAAAGACCGCGATGTCGCCGGCGGTAATATTATCTGTCGCGACCTTCGCATCACCGGTCACACCGATCAAAAGGGTATTCCATGAGGATTTAAACTCGTGCCGAAACACTCCGTTGTGTTTGAAAATGATATCGAAGTAAATCACGGGAATATGCGTCTGGGCCGCACCCGGCTTTCCCGCGTATTCGCCGGCGATGAGCCTCACACGAAAATCGTCGGTCTCTACTTCGGGAATTTTTTCCGGCGGAATATCCTGGTATCTGGGCTCGCTCATTTTCAGGTGCGCCGGCAGATTCACCCACAACTGGTAACCCCATAACATTGGCTTATCTTTCGAGGCATCCATCTCGGGCATTTCGCTGTGGATGATGCCGCGCGCTGCGGTCATCCATTGCGCAGAACCAGCTGTCAGCAGACCATTGTTGCCGCGCGAATCGCGGTGCCGCATGCGGCCTTCGATCATATAAGAGACTGTTTCAAACCCCCGGTGCGGGTGTTCGGGAAATCCCGCGATGTAGGCTTTCGGATCTTCGTTCTTAAATTCATCGAGCAAAAGAAACGGATCGACGAATGAAATTTCGTTGCTGCCGATAAAACGTTTGAGGCTAACCCCTGCCCCGTCGGTTGTCGGCTGGCCCGCGAGTTTTTTGAGTACGGGCCTGAGCGTCATGTGTGCACCTCGGTGGTGACTCCCGCTTCGCCGTTTTTCACATACAGATCTTTGCCTTTCTGCACCATCGAGTCAAAGATGTGCATGCTCTTGGTATCGACGCGGGTACCGATGTCATAAAATGCCCCTGCAAATTTCGAGTCGCTGATTTTGGCGCCGAGAAGTTTTGCAAAGCGCAGGTCGGCTGCAGAAAAATCACTGTTATGGATCACGCAGTCATTGAGAAAAGCTCCCCGCAGGTTGGCACCGGAAAAATTCGCCCCTGTAAGATTGCTTTCGCGCAGGAACGCGTGCTGCAGATTTGAACCGGAAAAATCCACGCCCGAAAGGTCGAGTTTATCGAGCATGACCGAATTCAGGTTCTGGCCACGCAGGTGCCCGTTCGCTTTGAGGAACTCGAGCGTTTTGTCGCGGCTGATCACCTGTTCGCCACTGAGGCCCGTCTGGCCGCGGTAGTCGCGAATCGCTTTCTGCAGTGCCTGCACCGCCGTCAGTGCATAATTCTTGCGGCGTTCGGGATAACCTTCAATTGCGGGTTCAAGTTCGTCAGGTTTGATATCCGCCGCCTGATCGAGAGTTTTGCCCTTCGCGAGATCGCAGATGATTGCCAATGAAGCCAGTGAAAAACTGCAGCCAGTCGTGGTATAACGCGCATCGCGGATGGTGTCGCCTTCTATATCGAGGAAAAGCCGGTAACCGTCACCGCAGCCCACATTTTTGAATTCAGACACGACGCTGGCGTGTTCTAGCTCGCCGTAGTTGACGCGGCCTTCGACCAGCGCATTGAATTTCTCGAAGTTCACTTTGGCAAATATAGCAAAAAGGCGGGCTTTCGGCAACCGGTTCGCGCGGATATACCCCTCAGAGATATCCCCTTTTCGCAGACTGCGAATACACGCCACTAAAACTGGATATTGGGCCGCAGCAGAACCTGGAAGTTTTCACCCCCGGGATAGTTGTCGAGCAAACCGGAATAGAGACTCTCAGACTGCCAGAGAAACCCCAATGCCAGCGTGAAGGCCAGAGTCTCTTTCATCGGCCATTTCTTATTCAGCTCAAAAGACACGCGCGAAGGTTTGAGGTCTGTGGTCTTAAAATCCACGCGCAGATCATAACCGCTGTTGGCGAAAAAATCCCATGCATCGGCCAGATAGTCGAGGCGATCACGTTTAATACCGATGAAAAACACATCGGCGATATTCTGGTTCTGGTGCATCTTCACACCCAATTTAAAAGCCCACTGCAACTTCAGCAGCGTGAAAAGCTGATCGCCCTTAATTTTCCATTCGAGCTCAACCCAATGGTCAGAAAACATTTCGTTGTCTTTGATATGGTGCGAACCGTAACTGATGACATAGCCGACATAACCCAAAGAACTCTGGTAGCCTGATTGCCGGTTCTTTTCTCTTTCAGCCACTGTCCTTCTCGGCGGAGTGTAGCGCACCACGTTGCCGAGAAACAACGACAGAGCATAGGGCTCCTGAAAGCCGTTGGTCGCTGCACGTATCAGGTTAAAGCTTTCACCGCCGAGCTGCGAGCGCTGGTACAGTTCGTTCGCATTTTCGCGCACCAGCACACCGGCCACCGGCAGAGGATTAACACTCGCTTCAAATATTGCCTGCTGCGGAATAAGCGAAGAAAGCATCAGGTTCTTATAAACATTAAATTCGCTGTCTTCGCCGACATTCGGTATTGGCTTATCGGTGAAGTTGAGAATCATGTCGCCACTGGTGTAATAAGCATCGACGGTGTAGTCCCAGATGACGCGGCGCGGCAGCGTATCGGGTGCCGCCCCCATTTTTTCCAGCTCTGCGAAAGTACCGAGCGGGTCGGGGGCTGATTCTGCGTTCAAAGAGGAAAACAGCGCGATCAGCGAAAATAGCGACGGAACAGCGTGGATACGCAGACAACGGCAGCTCATGCGTCAGTAGAGCTGGGTCAGGTCCGCAATTTTTTTGAGCAATGCAGGCTGGTCGAGAGGCTTGCCTATCACATCATGCGCGCCGGCTTTGAGGGCGCGCTGGTGCAAATCGCTGGTATAGCGCGCGGCAGTGACAATTATCACACTGCGGTAATCGCTGTCTCTTTCGATCTCATATTTCCGAATGCTCTGTATCAGATCGAGCCAGCTTTTGGCCGGCAGATTGGCGTCTACCAGAACGATACCGGGGGTCAGGTTGCTGAAAACCGTCAGCGCCTCTTCGAGATCAGAACCGCGGCGCACCGTAAAACCGTTCAGTTCCAGGAAAGAAGATAGCTGCAGGGCATCAGATTCATCGACATCAGCCAGCAAAACTTTATCGCCATGGGGAAAATCAGAAGAAAAGGCCATCAAGGACAAAGTCCGGACGTTGAAAGAGGCAGTCCATAATAATAGCTCAGGGATAACGGTGACCGCAGTTCAAGATTGCCTTTACCCGGCGTCGATAATGAGGTGGGAAGCTATCGTCATGTCCTGCCACGGCCGCACAGTATTATCCTTATTCATAAGCCTCGCAGCGTTTGCCCGCTTCCAGTGCGACTGGAAAGTGCCGTTTTCGGCCGAAAACAGGGAGCCATCGGTGACGAATGAAATCCCGTTCGCCGATAAAGCCCTGCGCGCCGCAGATTTTACGCTCATGGAGCCGGGGTACGCACAGGCGCGCGAGATCAGCCAACGCTGGCAGAGTTATACATCCGCCTTTGGCACAGATGACAAGCGGGCAAAAGAGCTCGAGATTCTGGCAAACGAACCTGCGATCACCGGACTGCTGAATGACCCCGACGGGGCTCTTGCACCTGTTTTCAGGATTGAGGCGCGCCGCGTGCTCGACGAGTTCGGCAACCGTGCGCTGGTTGCCTGGCGACTGCGCGCGCTGAATGGCAAGGTGATTCTCGGCCATCAGGAAAGCCGGCTCAGAAGTGCTGCCGATGCGGAAATGCGCCGGGAGATCACACCGCGGTATTTTACGATCCCGATACGGGGAACTGGCTTCAACTTCAGTCTTGATGCAGAGTGGGATATTTCGCGCTTATCTGATTTTCCTTTAAGTCAGGTAAATTCCGAATATCTGTTTTTTCAGACCGATCACAATTTGAACCTGATTGCACTACCGGACGGTTCACGGCTGCCCGACGCAGCGTATCGTTTCGTTTCCGGAAATAAGTTCATCGCTGAACCGTATGGCGTGCGGCACGGTATGCGGGTTTTGGCGGTAAAATCGCCAGACCATTACCTGATCATCTGTTATCCTTTTGCCGGCTACCTGTTCTATGCCGTGCGCGGCGGATTGCTGATTCTGCTGCTGGTTGCCCTCATTTTCGCTGCGGCAAAACTGCGTTCGCTGAGGAGTGCAGCAAAGCACGTGCTGGAAAACCGTTCGGGTCAATGGCTGGAACAACATTACGAACAAAGTCTGTCGCTCACCGAAAAAGCCGTGAGCATCACGGACAAATCACTCGCCGTTGCTGAGCAACTCAAACAGCGCGAAACGGAAGTCATCGCTGAGCTCGGTCGGCAGCTCGGCAACATGAACCGCAATATTGCGGCACAGACGCGGCAACTGATCGATGAGACACTACAGGCAAAGGAGCCGGTCAAATCATTGTCTTCTGTGGGCGCACCTCAGCCACAGGCAATTGTGCGTCCGCTGCATAAGAAAGTCGTGCGCAAAGAAGCAATCATTCTCGATGGGGATGTCAATCCTGAGATCAGGGTATCGATCGAACTGGATCTGCCGCTCGCCGATGAAAGACAATTGCCGCCCGAAGGCAAAGCGGCCCTCGTGAGTTCACTCAAGCGCAAAGCCCGCGAAAAATCGGCATTACCCGATTTTATCCACGACGAGCGCATCGACAACTACGATTATGTACCCCCGGAACCGATGCCTTTACCGGTTGTGACGCCTGCGGCAGAAGCGCAGGGCGAACCCGATACCGCTAACCTTGAATACGTCCAGAAATTCCGCTACGCGGGTAAGACCCGCGTGCTGCCAATGGCCGCCGTACCCGCTAAAAGTCCGGTCTTAAACGTACGCGAAGATTTGCACCGCGAGCAGCTGATCGTTTCTGAAGAAGAATAGGCAGAATTCAATTAGCCTTGACAAAGTGACAGAATCCCCTGTCCTTTTGCCCACTATGAAAAAATTGATTATGATGGGTCATGCACTCATTCTCGCTGCGGCATTCGCTCTGACAGGCAGCATTGCAGCTGATTCGGCCTGCAAAGGCCTCGGCGAAAGCGAATGCAAAGGCAACGATAATTGCACTTGGGTTAGTGGCTACTCACAGAAAGACGGCGACAAGGTGAAAGCGTATTGCCGCGCGAAGCCGGGCAAAGGCGACTCTTCAGAAAAGAAATCCAAAAAGAAAAAAGAAAAGTCTGAAAAAACGGAAGAAGCAGTGAAGTCAGACGACAGCGGTGACAAGAAAGAAGATAAAAAAGAAAAAAAAGCAAAGAAGAAAAAAGAGAAGAAAGAAAAAAAAGAGAAAGCTGAAGTAAAAGACGACAAAAAAGAAGATAAGAAAGCTGACAAAAAAGAAAAGAAAGAGAAAAAAGATAAGAAGAAAAAGAAGAAAAACAAAGACGAAGATAAATAATCTGAAGCTTTTGGCCCGCAACCCAAGGTTGCGGGTCTCTCCATAATATCCCGTGAAAGTCACCGGATTCTCATTCATTCGCAATGCCATCAAGTACGACTACCCAATCAGGGAGTCGCTGCTTTCTCTGCTGCCGCTGTGCGACGAAGTTGTCGTGGCAGTGGGCGCTTCTGAAGACGGCACACTCGAACTTGTAAAATCCATTTCACCCGATAAAATCCGCATTCTCGAAACCGTGTGGGACGACAGCCTGCGCGAAGGCGGTCGCGTACTGGCGCAGGAAACACAGAAGGCATATGACACGATCAGCAACTCGACCTGGGCGTTTTACCTGCAGGGTGACGAAGTGTTGCACGAACAGGATTATCCTGCCATACGCAAGGCGTTCGCCGATTACGCCGATGACCCCAGGGTCGACGGCCTGCTCTTTCGCTACCGGCACTTTTACGGTTCTTATGATTATACCGGCGCTTCGCGCCGCTGGTACCGCCGCGAGATTCGCGTCGTACGTCCGCCAGCCATTGCCCTGAACCCAGAGCAAAAAATTTATTCTTATAAAGACGCGCAGGGCTTTCGCAAGAATGCAAACGAAAAACTGGCCGTGAAAGAGATCGCGGCCGACATCTATCACTACGGCTGGGTCAAACCACCGGAAGCGCAGATGCAGAAGCAGCAGACCTTCAATAAATACTGGCACGACGACCAGTGGATGCAGCAGAACATTCCCTCCGCCGCCAAATTCGATTACAGTAACATCGATTCGCTCACGCGATTCACAGGCACACATCCCGCGGTCATGAACGAGCGTATTGCCCGCAAAAACTGGCAGTTTGATTTTGACATCAGCCGTTCGCGCTTCACTCTCAAGGAAAAAATTTCTGGCTTCATTGAGAAGCTGACCGGTTACCGGCCGGGCGAATACAAAAACTACCGGAAAATCTAACCCCAAAGCCAGAGTCTCGCAAATTTTCTGCGCGCGTTGCGCGCTGAAAATATGCGATTTATGCTTTGATGTGCCTTGGCTGCGCCAGCGGACAATCAGGCAATGACCTGGCGTAACTCTGCGATGGAGCGGCACACTGCTGCTACATTAAGAGCCGCAAGGTCTTCGTGGCTATGCGCACCGTGGCTGATGCCGACGCCGGCAACACCCGCATTGATCGCCATCTGCAAATCATGCGTTGTATCGCCGACCATGACTGCCTGCCCCGCGGCAAAGCCCGATTCGGTGAGAATTTCCAGAATCATCTGCGGGTGGGGCTTCGGCAGGCATTCTTCGGGAGTGCGCGTGTGGCGGACGAACGCGCCGAGACCTGTTGTTTCCAGAGAACGGTTGATGCCGGCCCGGCTTTTTGCCGTCGCGACCGCCACCCGCCTGCCCTGCGCATCGAGCGCGGCGATCAGTTCGTAAGCACCTGCATAAAGTTCAATGGCTGCCTCGCCTGCTTCGTAATGGCGGCGATATGCCAGATGGAACGCTGTGAAGAAGGCTTTGTCGTTGTCGGATTTATCAGGAAACAACAACTTCTGTGCGGCTTTGAGCCCCAGACCGATGATACTGCGCGCAATTTCGCTGCTGACTTCGGCCCCGAGCTCATGCCCGGCAGCGACGATTGAGGTTTGTATCAGATCGATCGAGCGGTAGAGGGTGCCATCCCAATCGAATATAACCAGCTCTGCATCGCGCAGAGCGTTGGCATCAGGGGCCACTATTCTTCGTCGTCGTCCTCATCATCATCGTCATCGGGCAACTCATAGTCGTCGTATGCATAACCGTCTTCACCCGGATCTTCTTGCCCCACATACTGGATCGGAATAATTTTGTCGAGCATGACGACGTCGAATGAGCTTTTGAGCTCGGGATTCGCGTTGATAACATTGAGCCGCCCGTCGGTGCGCACGAGAATGCTCTGCAGTTCGACGAATTTGGCGATGAGTTCAGAGTTGGCGGAGTTCAGCTTCGCGAGGTCGATCTCGAGCAGCAGGTTGGGGATTTTTGCCATTTCGAGTTCACTGACCACACGGTCGAGGTGGCGGATCATGTTGATCAGGCCGAGTTTATTGTCCTGATCTTCGATCACGACGAGCCATTTATTTTCGCTTTTGTTGACTTGCATAATTTATGTTAGCGGGGCATAGATTTTTTTTTGCACCCCGCGTCGAGGCAAATCGACTGGGCTAGAACCAGCCAGCAGGGCGCCAGATGAGTGCCAGACAGATGGCGGGAATGAGACCCTGCAGCAAAACACCACGCAGCATTGCGGTACCGGCAGAGAACAGCAATACGAGCGCGGCAGCAACCATGCTGCCTAAGGTCACGGTAAATATGGCCACTGCCTCAGGCACGTGTGCGGTGTGCCACAGCCATATCGCGGCGATCGTAGCCACTGCAAGAAACAGGTTGTAGTACCCCTGATTCAGAGCCATGAGCCGTGTGGTTTCTGCTTCGGCTTCGGTGCGACGAAAGATTTTTCTCACCGCTGGTTTCATCCAGAACAGGCTTTCCATCGCAAAGAACAAGATGTGGATAAACGCCGCAACTGCGGCAAGAATGGATATGGTTAGCATGGCTCACGCAAGCCGATGTCTCACCCGATGTCAATCAAAAGCTTCGGTGGGTCGGGCGCGTACACCCTCTGCCTGCGGCAGAGGGTGTACGCGCAAATTCAAAGAGGGATTTGGGTTTGCGGCGGCCGCGCATTGCAGAGTCAGTCATACTGCATGCAGGCAGAAAAGACGGCCTTAATCGAAAAGGCAGCTCAGGCGTTGAAGAATTCCCGCTACCCGCTGTTTCTCAGCGGCGCGGGAATTTCGGCAGAGAGTGGTATTCCTACGTTTAGAGGCACACGAGGTGCCCTAGTCGGCGGCGACAAGGATGTCAAAGCCGCCGACCGAGGTGCCGATGGTCTCTGGAAAAGTTACCGCGCCGAAGATCTCGCCACACCTGAAGCGTTCCGGCGTGACCCCGCGGTCGTGTGGGAATGGTATAATTGGAGAAAGGAAATAATTTCCTCAAAACAGCCGAATGCAGCACACCATGCAATCCGCCTCATTGCCGAAAAACTGCCGCAACTGATGTGCGTCACGCAGAACGTCGATGGTTTTCATGCGCTGGCCGGGTTGCCAAATATTTTAGAGATGCACGGCAATATTTTTCGCGCGCGCTGCATCGCCTGTGGTACCGTGCATGAGAAACGCGAGGCAGTGAACCCAACGACGCCCTGTCCCGCCTGCGGCGAACCGCGTCTCAGGCCCGACATTGTCTGGTTCGGTGAATCGCTGCCGAAAGATATTCTGCACACGATCTACGAAAGGCTGCATGTTTGCGACGCGATTCTGGTCGTTGGGACCTCGGGCAGCGTGTACCCTGCCGCGGGTTTTGCGATCGAAGTGCGCCGCCGCGAGGGTTATGTCATTGAGGTGAATGTCGAAGAGGGACACAAGCCCTACGCGCACGACATCTATCTGCGCGGCAAGGCGGGTGAAATTCTGCCGAAAATTGCGGAACTGATCTAAAACGGAATAAACACAACCGGCGACCAGCTCCAGTCGCTGCTCTTGTAGCCCGAAACCTGGTACGTGTAATAGCCGACCGAAATGCCCCAGTAGACCCGACCGACGAGATTGGCCATGAGACCGATCGACGGGCCGTACGCCCAGCCTTCGGCATTGATGCTGCCGCGCAAAAAATGCCGCGTTGCACTGAGCGAAGGTGTCAGCAGATAACCGCCGAACGGGCCGATAAAGTAAGTCAGCGACGGCCCGACAGAATAATCCTGGTAGCCGCTGCCGAAGATCGCACCACCGCCCACGCCCGCGCCGAGGCGATCGATAAGAAAATAAGTGAAATTGGCGCCACCGCCATAGACCACACCTTTACCATCGCTCGAAATCACCGGGCCCAGGCCGAAACCCGTGCACCCTTGGCCAAACGCAAACACCATGCAGTTGGATTTTTTTTCTTCGCTTCTGCCGGTGCCCGGCAGACCTGAGCCAATCGCATCTTCTTCGGCCGACAAACCAGACGCCACCAAAAGCAAGCTGAAAAGGATTTTTTTCATATTATTATCTCCCGGACCTATTGCAGTGCGCGTAGCCTCAGTGCAGAGTGTCTTTCAACTCGGCAACCATATCGCAGAAAATCTGCGCGCCCTCTTCGAGAATGTCTTCGCGCGTCGCATAGCTGATGCGGATCGCATTGCGGTTCGTGCTAAAGATATAACCCGGCACCAGAAGCAAGCGCCGTTCAATGGCCTGCGTGACAAATTCGGCTGAGTCGATCGGGATATCCGGATAAACATAGAAGGCACCGTCGGGAAAAGGCAGCGTCGTGACTTTGCTGAGCATGCCATAGACCATGTCGCGGCGTTTTTTCATGAGCGCGAGTTCATTATCGATGCCGGTTCTGAGTGCCGTGATGGCTCCCCACTGCATTGCATGCGGCGAACACACCATGGTGTACTGCTG
>Ga0154020_10011398_pt1 | contig 10137 bp, 6 predicted proteins | sample Klosneuvirus_201_FD_109709 | JGI IMG/M metagenome (GOLD analysis project Ga0154020, IMG submission 109709) | Active sludge microbial communities from wastewater, Klosterneuburg, Austria - Klosneuvirus_20160825_MG | ecosystem: Engineered > WWTP > Aerobic digester > Activated sludge | place... | reverse complement strand
AGGTGTGAATTCCGCGCGGAGTTCGACGAGTTCGGCGTTCACTTTGGCGAGCGGGTTCGGGCTGGTGGGCGTCAGGGTGCCGGCTTTTATGCGATGCGTCTTGGCGCGCAGCTTCGCGAGTTCTTTCACGGGCGTGAAGGTCAGGCGCGGGCCGTTGGCGGTCGAGATGAGCTGGAGCTCGAGCGGCACGGTCATGGACTGGTTGAACGGCATTCCTTTGGTCTCAGTTTGAAACCAGCCGATTTGGATGCGGCGTCCGTCGCGTTTCGGAATGTCGCTGAAGGTTTGCGGCGCGTAGAAGCCGCGGCCGCGATGGCCAGCAAGCTTGGAATGTTCGGGGGTGAACTTCGTGCCGTCGAACGTGCCGATGGCGTATTCGCTGTTTGCGCCGAGCAGAACCCACTTCTTGTTTGAAGACTTGCCGTCCACCGGCAGCTCGAAGAAGTCCGGACACTCGAAGAGGTACGGTTTCCCGACGGCGTCGCCATCGGTGATGCTGGCCAGCGTCCAGTCGCGCAGGTTCGGCGACGTGAAGAAGTGGATGGTGTGTTTCTTCTGCCACTCGACGTAAAGCACCATCACCCATTTCTTCGTCGATTCGTGCCACATGACTTTCGGGTCGCGATTGCCGCCGGTGATTTGTTTCACGACGGGATTGCCGCTGTATTTCGAGAAGTGCCGTCCGTCTGTGCTGTGGGCGATGGCTTGCACGGCGGGATTCCCGGCGGCGGTGTAGATGAGCACGAGCGGCGGTTTGCCGTCCTTGCCGAATCCGCTGGTGTTCTTCCAATCGACGACAGCGCTGCCGCTGAACATTGGGCCCATGTCGTCCGGCGCGAGTTTGTCACCGAGCTCCTCCCAGTGAATCATGTCGCGACTGACGGCGTGGCCCCAGTGCATGTTGCCCCAGGCCCAGCCGTAGGGATTGTGCTGGAAGAAAAGGTGATACTCGCCGTTGTAGAAGACCATCCCGTTCGGGTCGTTGTTCCAGCCGCGCTTCGGCGAGAAATGAAACTGCCCGCGTAATGGCTCGCGGTAGAGATTCTCCGCGCCCTTGATTTCATCGCTCTGCTCGATCGCGCTCAACGCCGTGGAGTCTTCCGGCAATCGATCGACTTGCATCGTGACGATCCGGCCGCGCCACGCGCTGACATCCATCGGCGCCCACCAATCCGGTTCGCCATTCGCCAGGCCGATGTCGTTGCGCACCTCCACGCGGCCATCGACAAGCGTCGTGACCTTGCGCGTGGGACCGTTCTTGATCGGCAGATTCAGGTAACGCTTCTCGATCTTGAAATCGCGTTTCGCGTTCGTGACCAGCCCGGGCGGCTTACGATCCGTCTGGACGATGTGATCGACATTGAGATGCCCCCAGCCGCCGGTGGCGTTGTCTATGATTTTAATTACCGCGGTCTGTCCCGCGAACTCGCCCACGTCCCACGACTCGGGCGCGAGCATTTCGCTGCCACCGGGCTTGTCATTCGGGCCGGTCGCGCTGCGGACGACCTTTCCGCCGACGAGCAAGTTGAGCGCGAGCTTCTCGGTGTTCTTTCCGCCGCCGATCAGGAAGCCAATGTAACGTCGCTCAATCTTGAATTCCGGCGACGTGAGCGTGCCCGTCGTGTTGTCGCCCTTGTAGAACGAGTTCACCAAACCCTTGCCCTTGAATCCATCGACCTGCATCTGCCCCGGCAACGTGCCGCGCGCTGGTCCCGGACCGAACGCTTCTCCGGTCGCCTTCCACGAGACGTAGTCGGCACCTTCGAAGTCCGCGACGACGAGGTCGTCCGCAGCGGATGCGTAAAGCGGTAGGACGATGGCAGAGAGCAGCAGTCCGAATCCAAGGCGATGGTTGATCTTCATTCCAGTGGGGCTGAGTGTTGGCGACAGTTATTTCGAGCGCGTTAAATGACGTTCGGCAAGTTCGAGAGAGCGCAGCCAGTCGAACATTTCCACGGAATGACCGCCAGCGCGATTCTCGTCGGTCGTTTCGACGGCGAGTGACGGCCGGCTCGCGTCTGCTCATTGAGTTGCGGAGCATCGCGGCAGCGTACTTACGGCGAGATAGCAGTTCCATGATCGAACCCGCGATGTCCGCCAAAGTATTTGAATCCCCGGACCGGCCGAATGTCTCGCGCCGTTCATGCGCCGGTGCAGGCAAACGCGGAATCGGCCTTCCTCGACGATGAATTGGAGCATTGCCGCCTCGGCAGCATCCACCCGCGAATCTCCTGCTTGCTGCCGCTGATTGACGAACGCCCATGCGTCCACCCAGTGACGCCGGTGCCCCTCGGGCCACGTTCGTTCGGCGTCGACGAGAAAGAGGTCGTAGCCTTCTGATCCAAGACGGGCCGCCGTGCGTGGAATGCGTTTTCGAATCTCGTGCCAGCGCTTTTCGAGCAATCCCTGTGCTTGTCGTTCCAGCGCGGTGGCATCGATTGCGGTGAGTCCTCGGAGGGTTGAGTTTCCGATGCCCAACTGTCGCGCGAAGGCGTCTGGATCTTCCCGCAATAGCCGACGCAGGGCTGTGCTGCCGAGCAGACGGGCTTGAAGCGCGACCCATTCGTCTGGGGAAAATTCAAAAGTCGGACTCGTCATGCCGGGATGATTCCTCTTTTCGGGGAATTGGCCCATGCCTGATCGCGAGCGTCGCGCAGCCGGCCCAGTTCCGCCGAGATAGATGTCTTGTCAGTCAGGTTCTCGTCGCGTTCCAGAAACACTGCGTCGACAGGCACGGACTCGAGGACTTCACGGAGGAACTTGAGCAGGTCGGGTTGGATGGGTGCTTCGTGCGTATCGTGTAGTCGGCCGTTCCGCTCGGCGTAGCCCACCACGTGGATTTGTCCGATGTGTTCCGGCGCCAGCTCTCGCAGCCACGCGCGCGGATCGAAATGATGGTTGTGTGCGTTGATCCAGAGATTGGTGACATCCAACAAGAGCCGGCAGCCGGAACGTTCGCACAGGCGGTTGAGAAACTCGGTTTCCGGCCAAACGCCGCCCGGATCGAAGTGGGTGGTGATGTTTTCCAGCAAGACCGGCACCCCGCAGCGCTCGCGCAGCATGGTCACATGCTCAGCCAAAACTTCCAGCATCGCCGGGGTGCGAGGCACTGGGTTGAGGTGGCCCAAGTCGATTCCCCCTGCTTTGGTAAAGGCGACATGTTCGCTGACCCATCGGGCGCTCGCGCGTCGGGCGACCTCGACAAACGTCGCCAAGATTTCCTCCGGAATCTGGCCTGGCGTGCCGAGGGAAAGACCAAGTCCGTGGACAGATACGGGCCACTGCGCTGCGAGGCGTTCAAGATGCGCGATATCTTGAGGGCGCCGAGCGAAGAAATGTTCCGCGGTAATTTCCACACATTCCACGGTCGACTCCTGTTCAATCCAACTCGCCAGCGGGCCGCGGTAGCTCAAGCCAATCATGGTTGAAGCTGGTATGTTGGATTGCATGCGTCTCAGCTTCCGCCGCAACCTCCACAGCCCCCACCGCCGCCGCACCCGCCGCCTCCACCACCACCGCAACCTCCCGAACTGCTGGAGCAGCCTGAGCTGGACCCGCCTGAATTCTGAAACTGTTCAGCACGGACGAACTGCAAGAGAGCTCCAATCACTGCAAGCACCGCGAGGAAGAGCCATTTCCTCATGCCCAACGCGTAGTAGCCATGCAGGAATCGTGTCAGACCAACCAAAAGGAACACCGTCGCCGCCAACGCGCTGACCGAGTACCGATCTTCCCACGCATGCCGGATCACCGCCTGACCGACGGCAATTGCCAACGCCAGCGTACCATACAACACGAGGAACTCGGGCCCGCGTAATCGCTCATCCCAGATCAACGTGAGCACGACAAGCGAAACGGCCACAGCTGCCGTTCCTGCCCAAAGTCGAGTTTCGCCTCGACCGGAGGGAGTCGGTAGTGGTGCGGCGGAAGATTCATTCGCGGCGGATTTCGTTGGCGCCGGCAGGGCTTCGCCGAAGCGAAATTGTTTACCGCAAGCGGCGCATTCGAGGGTCGTGGTCGAGGTGTAGTCCTCTGCCTTCGACATCTCGAAGAGGCAAATCGGGCAGCGAAAAGTGCCCTTCAAATGGGAATCTCCGGCCATCGTTCCTCCATCCACTGTAACGCCCGGGAGCTCAGCGACACCAGTTCGCCATGGGTTGCGGCAGCGTCCGACTCGTTCAGCTCCCGCCCGTCCCGTTTCAAATCCAGCAACCGCCGCAAAACGCCGGTGTCCACTCCCAGGACCCGTTCAAATACTGGCAATCGCTCCGGTAGCTCGCGCGGAAAAATTTGTTGAGCACAGCGCAAGACGTCGGACAACACGATGATCAATCGTGAGATCTGACGCAGTACGAACCGACCGTAGCGACGTGAGTCTCCTGTATCCGTTACATAGGCGTGCACGAGCCGCATTCGGAAGTTGCGGAGCTCCTGTTCGGTCAAAAACAATTCCAGAGCCGGCGAAACTCCCAGAGTGCTTAGCGGGTCCACGCCGCGCAAAACCCGATAGTTTCGACGAATGCTTTGGAACTTTAGGGCAAACACTCGCGCGGCTCGTGGAAGCCCGGCGCATTCGACAATGAAGGGATTGATAATCGGCCACTGGCGAACCAAATCCCGGAGGGCCCGGTGCGCGGGCGCGGTGGAGGCCTCCAATACCACGAGCAGATTGATATCCGATCCCGTCGCGGACCGATCTCCACGCACCGCGCTGCCATACAAAATCAAAGAATGCAGGTTGCGACCCAATTGGTCAGCCATGGCACTGGCTACCTCCTCCACGACTTGGTCAACGGACGGTGCTGAGTTCTTGGTGCTCATGCGATTCGCTGCCACGTCTACGCTGCCTCACGTGATCTGGCAACGACGAAGGTCCGAGACGGAGCTAGTGCTGGGACCGAATCACCGAGGCTTTAGCCGCACAGTCAGCGACTCGTAGCCCATCACGCGCTGATATGCGGCCTCGTTCTCGACGCGTTCCTGCGCTTTCAAGACTTCGATGCCGCCGACGAGTTCGGTGCATTTCTCCAACAGCGTGCGGAGAATCAGGCGCGCGTGCGCGGCGCCGAGGCAGAGGTGCGCGCCGAAACCGAAGGCGAGATGCGGGTTCGGTTTGCGGTCGAGACGGATCTGCTCTGGTGCGTCGAACACGGTCTCGTCCTGGTTCGCCGAGGCCCAGCAGAGCGAGACGCGACCTTTCTCCTTCACGGGGACGCCGTGAACGGTGGTGTCTACCGGGCAGACGCGGCCGATGTGGGTGAGCGGCGTGATGACGCGGAAAAACTCCTCGCCTGCGTGAACGATGCGCGCGGGATCCTCGCGCAGGAACTCGAGCGCGGCCGGATTCTTCCCGAGGTAGGCCAGTGCAGACGAAATGGTGTGAATCACTGTGTCGCGTCCGCCGGCGAAGGTGAGGTTCCCAAAGCCCATCATCTCCTCGCGCGTGAGCGGGCGTCCGCGAAACGTGGCCTTTGTCAGTGCGCTGAAGAAGTCGTCGGCCGGATTGGCCTGCGCGCGGTCGAACTGCTGATGCAGGTACGCCTCCAGCGCGCCGCCCTTGGATCCACCGTCGCGAAACACGTGCGTCCCCCAGCTGATCCAGGTGACGGCTTCGGACTCCGGAACGTTGAGCAGGTAGGCGAGCGCGCGCGATTGAATCGGGAGCGCGAACTCGCGGACGATTTCGATGCTCTCGTGTTTCAGCGCGTCGCGAAGCATGTCTTCGATCAACGCCTCCATCTGCGCGATCACGCCCGGATCCTTGGCGCGCGCGAAGAACGGCTCGACGATCTTCCGGTAATCCGTGTGGTCGGGCGGATCAGTTTCCACCGGCAACTGGCGCATGGTCCGCACGTCTTCCTCGGAGGGGATGGGCACGCGGAACGGCGCGTTCGAGCTGTAGGTCTTCCAGTCCTTGGCGGCTTTGCGGACGTCTTCGTGCCGCAAAATCATCGGGACGTTCTCGCCCTGGAATTCGCACTGCATCACGCCGTCTGAACGACGTTTCTCACGGAAAGGATCAGAGATGTGTTCCATACTCATTCAAAGTGTTGTGTCGGGTTGGTTCGAATCTCGATTGCGCGCGCCGCTCTACCTGTCCAACCAGCTGACCATCGTTCGCGTTACGAGGTCGGCGGCGTCCTGCTGCACCCAATGGTCGGCTTCGGGCACGGTCACGAGGGTCAGATCTTTCTCCACGTATTGCCAGTTGCCGTTGAGCGCGGCGTGACCGAGTGCCTTGTCTTTCAGGCCGTGAAACATCAGCACCGGACACTTCACGGGCACGACGGGCGAGGTGTCCTCGGTGTAAGGTTCGCGCGGGTAGTTGCGCTTGTAGTAGTTCAGCATCGCCTCGAAGTCCGAGCGTCGAAACGCCTCCACGTAGCGCGGCTTCGCGGTGGCATCCTTGATCCAGAACGTCAACGCTTCCGCGGTGAGATTCGTATGCGCGCCTTCCTGCTGGAAGCGCCGGGCGTAGGCGGAGTTCTTGCGCTGCTCGGGATTGTTCACCAGCTCGCGATTCAATCCGCGCGGGTGCGGCAGGTTCAGGATGATCAACTTCTCCGTCATCTCCGGTCGCGCCATTGCGAAGCTCCACGCCACGATGCCGCCCCAGTCGTGCCCGACGACAATCGCCTTCTCGCGTCCGCGCGCGCGAATCACGGCGGCGACATCGGACACGAGCAGTTTCATGTCGTAATTCTCCACGCCTTTCGGACGGTCGCTGAGGTTGTAGCCGCGCTGGTCGATGGCGATGACCTCGTGCGTCTTCGCGAGCACCTCCATCTGCGCGCGCCAGGTGAGCCAGCAATCGGGGAAGCCATGAATCATCACCATCAGCGGGCCTTCGCCCAGCCGGGCGTAGTGAATGCGCACGCCATCATTCGTCGCGTAGCCGTGCGAGACTTTGCGTTCGATGTCGAGCAAGGCGGGTTCGTCTGCGGCGATGGCTCGCGGCGACGTCACGAGCGTCAGCGCGGCGACAACGAGCCAGCCCAGGAGGAAAAACTGTGTCGGCGAAGCGGCGTAGTGTTTCATGTGATTGCCTGTTTGTGACCTGAGCGGGCGGCGTTGACAAGGTCGGCGATGGCGTGACGTGAGAGTCTGGATTCTTCTGTCGAAAAGTTTTGAGGAAACGCCTACGGTGATCGTCCAACAGCACATCGCATGCGGCTCCGGAATCTTCTGGGCTCACTATGAATAAGCTTTTGCGCAACAAGAATGGTCGCTGGCCGAACTGGTGTCGCATCGGCGCGCTGGCTTCGGTGGCGGTGGCGGTGGCGGTGATGCCGATGCTCGTCCGCGCTGAGGTGGACGTTTCGAAGCTCCCACCGGCGGCGGCGCAGCCGGTGGATTTTGCGCGGGACATCAAGCCGCTGTTTGAAGCGTCGTGTATCAAGTGTCACGGAGCCGAGAAGGCGAAGAACGGGTTCCGACTCGATTCACGCGCGCATGCGCTGGCGGGTGGCGATCATGGCGTGGACATCATTCCGGGCCACAGCGCGAAGAGTCCGCTCGTGCATTTCGTGACGGGCCTGGTGCCGGACATGGACATGCCGCCGAAGGGCAAGGCCGAGCCGTTCACGGCGACGCAGATTGGCCTGTTGCGCGCGTGGATTGATCAAGGCGCGAAGTGGGACCGCGAGGATGTTGCCGGTGATGTTCGCAAGCCGGTGGACAAAACGGACTGGTGGTCGCTGAAGCCGCTCACCAAACCGGCTGTTCCGCAACTCGTAAATCGTAATTCGCAAATCGCAAATCCGATCGACGCCTTCGTGCTCGCGAAGCTGGGCAAGAAAGGGCTGCGTCCCTCGCCGCAAGCGGATCGGCGCACACTGATTCGCCGGCTCTATTTCGATCTGATTGGCCTGCCGCCGAAGCCGAAGGAAATCGCCGCGTTCGTGGCGGACGAGGATCCGAACGCCTACGAGAAGCTCGTTGATCGTCTGCTCGCGTCGCCTCACTACGGCGAACGCTGGGCGCGGCACTGGCTGGATGTCGTGCATTACGGCGAGACGCATGGCTACGACAAAGATCAGCCGCGTCCGAACGCGTGGCCGTATCGCGACTACGTCATCCGCAGCTTCAACGAGGACAAACCTTACGCGCGTTTCGTGCAGGAGCAGGTGGCGGGCGATGTATTGTTTCCCGGCACGCGCGATGGCTTTGAAGCGCTCGGGTTCATCTCCGCCGGGCCGTGGGATTTGATCGGGCATGCGGAGGTGCCGGAGACAAAAATCGACGGCAAGGTGGCGCGACATCTTGATCGCGATGACATGGTGGCGAACACGATCCAGACCTTCAACAGCCTGACGGTGCAGTGCGCGCAGTGTCACAATCACAAGTTCGATCCCATCTCGCAGGAGGACTACTACAGCCTGCAAGCTGTCTTTGCCGCGGTCGATCGCGCAGACAAGAAGTATGATGTTGATCCGGCCGTGGCGCAGCAGCGCCGCGAATGGACGGAGCGCCAGAGAAACCTCGCGGCGCGGAAGAAGGAGTTGGACGCTGCGATTCTCGCTCGTGCCGGCCAGCCGCTCGCGGACCTCGACAAGAAGATCGCCGGGCTCGCGAAGGCGGCCAAAAAAGGCGACGCCTACGGTTACCACAGCAACATCGAGAAGAAGCAGGAGACGGAGAAGTGGGTGCAGATCGATCTCGGCCGGAGCGTCGCGCTCGGGAGCGTGGTGTTGCATCCTTGCAGGGACGACTTCGCGGGCATCGGTGAAGGCTTTGGCTTTCCGGTGCGGTTCAAAGTCGAGGCTTCGGACGATGCCGGTTTCAAAGAGGGCGTCGCGCTCGTCGGTGATTACACCAAGGAAGATGCCGCGAACCCGAAGCTCAAGGCGTTGAGCGTCGATGCTGGCGGGCGGAAGGCGCGGTTCATCCGCGTGACGGCGACGAAGCTGGCGCCGCGGCAGAACGATTACATTTTCGCGCTCGCCGAGCTGAACGCGATCACCGCCGACGGCAACAACGTGGCGATTGGCGCGACGGTTTCGGCGCTCGATTCCATCGAAGCGCCTGCGCGCTGGCAGAAGGTGAATTTGACCGATGGCTGGCAGCCGGGCGCGAGCGTGGTGGACAGCGGCGAGCTGATTGCCCTGCGCAAGGAGCGTGACGCGATGCTGTCGAATGCAACGTCGGACACTGAGAAGTCGGAGCTCGGGCAGTTGGATCGCGACCTTGCGACAGCGAAGGCTGCGATCGAAAAGTTGCCGGCGCAGAGCACTGCGTTTGTGGCGGCGGTGCATACCGGGTCCGGATCGTTTGTGGGCACCGGTGCGAAGGGCGGCAAGCCACGGACGATTCAGGTGCTGAATCGCGGCAATGTGCTAAAGCCGGGCAAGGAAGTGGGACCGGGAACGTTGAACTGTCTGCCGGGATTGCCATCGCGCTTCGAGTTGCCCGCGGAGCACGCGGAAGGCGATCGCCGTGCCGCGCTCGCGCACTGGCTGACGCGCACCGACAATCCGCTGACGTGGCGGTCCATCGTGAATCGCGTGTGGCAATACCACTTCGGTCGCGGGTTGGTGGACACTCCGAATGATTTTGGTCGGATGGGCTCGCTGACCACGCATCCCGAATTGCTCGACTGGCTGGCGGCGACATTTCGTGACGGCGGACAGTCATTGAAGGCGTTGCACAAGCTGGTGGTGACGAGTGCGACCTACAGACAGGAGTCAAGAGTCGGGAGTCAGGAGTCGGCGGTTCAGGTCGACTCCGATAACCAGTTCCTCTGGCGGCAGAATCGGCGGAAGCTCGAAGCGGAAGCGGTGCGGGACGCGGTGCTCATGGTCTCCGGCAAATTGGACACGACGATGGGCGGACCGAGCTTCAAGGACTTCGTGATGGAACGCCCTGAACATTCGCCGCATTACCAGTATCATCTGCACGATCCGGAAGATCCGAAGTCGCATCGCCGCTCGATCTACCGCTTCATCGTGCGGTCTCAGCAGCAACCATTCATGACGGTGCTCGACTGCGCGGATCCATCGATGCAGGTCGGCAAGCGCAATGAAAGTCTCTCGCCGCTCCAGGCGCTGTCGCTGTTTAATAACTCGCTGATGCTCACGCTCCCAGATCTACTCTCTACCACGCTCGGAGCCGCTGCTGGCAGTCACCGGAAGAAACAGT
>Ga0154020_10011395_pt1 | contig 10138 bp, 5 predicted proteins | sample Klosneuvirus_201_FD_109709 | JGI IMG/M metagenome (GOLD analysis project Ga0154020, IMG submission 109709) | Active sludge microbial communities from wastewater, Klosterneuburg, Austria - Klosneuvirus_20160825_MG | ecosystem: Engineered > WWTP > Aerobic digester > Activated sludge | place... | reverse complement strand
TTTTTTGAGCTTTTTTTGGGGAGTATATATGGTCCTGCGTCGAACCAACCTGGGAAGGGTGTCCTACGCGGTTTCATTTATTTCTGCACTTGCACTTATATACTTGATCGCACTTTCATCGCTTAACTCTCTTGGTCTGATAGACATTGCTATAGTGTCCGTATCATCTGGCCTATTGATTGCCTTTGTGGTCGGCCCACTTCGTCGTCGTAAGCCATAATGGATTTTTTCATCGTATTCCACTATGGTGAGTGGGCCGTTACTGCTATATAATTAAGCTATAGTTATGGATAATACCCAGATACCTAGTTTTGAAATCCCAAAAAGTACAGAAAAAGTACGTGTATATGAAGATGGTATGGAAAAGGGAAGTACTTCTAGCGCCGAATTTGGAAAAGAAATTCTGCCCGCACCCGTACAAGGCCAGTCCAACGCGCCGAGTCCTGCACCAGTCCCACTCGCAACCAACAGCGTAGCCGTAACTACCGGTACAGCTTCTCAGCAAGCTACTTTACCTGACGATAGTCACATCATCGCCGATGATGTAGACGTAATAGAGAAAGAATGGGTTGATCGAGCCAAGAAAATCGTTAGCCTTACGTCAGATGATCCATTTGTGGAGACCAATGAAATCGGTAAATTAAAAGCGTCCTACATGAAGAAGAGATTTGATAAGGACATTCCACTGCCTCAAGATGGAGCAAAGTAGAATACTATGCTGTTAATACTATTAGGTATCGGCTTGGTGATAGTACCGATTGTGGGCTTGGTGTTGTTTTTCAGGTCTCGTAAGTTGCTCCGCGAAGCAAAGAATTATGAACGTTCCTTCAAGATGGTGACCCTACTAATACACCTGCCACCACTCAGTGATGACATCGATAGCGATACCCGTGACGCGAGGGATGTAGCTGACGAAAACATCTCCAAAGCTACTACGATGTATAACATCCTATCCAGCATAAGCAAAAAAGGCTTTAAGAGTAAGTTCTACGGACAGAGGCATATATCTATCGAGATTGTGGCGGTCGGGGGCTTTGTGCGAATGTATGTAGCTGTCCCATTGCCACTAGTGCCCGTGGTAGAGCAGGCGTTTACGAGCGCATATCCGTCAGTCCGACTCGAAGAAGTAGCTGATCATAATATATTTAGCCCTGTAGGCAAGCTTTCGGGTACGAGCGGTGGGGAAATAGTCCTCAAGGAGCCTTATGCATATCCAATAGGGAACTATCAGGAAATCAAACGCGATACGATGCAATCACTACTGAACTCGCTGTCTTCACTTCAGAAAGAAGACGGCGTGGGTATCCAAATATTATTTCGCCCCGCGAAAAGTGATTGGGTAAAGCACGCAAAGAGTATTGCGCATAAGAAGCGAAAAGGCACCGACAAGAAAACGGGTGGCTGGGACATAGTAAAGAATATTATCGTGGCTCCAGCTAAGCCCCCTGAGTATAAAGACGGCGAACAGAAGCCTTTATCTAATCTAGACCAAGCCATAGTCGATGCCATTGACGACAAAACTCGTAGTGCGGGATTTGAGGTAATGATTCGGGTTGTAGCATCGTCGAATCTTCATCAGAGGGCAATGACAATTCAGAATAGCATTGTCGCTACATTCTCCTTGTTTGATTCCCCTGGAAGAAATGGTTTCAAGTTTGTCGCGGCAAAAGACATCGATAAGTTTGTGCAGGGTTATATTATGCGACTATTCCCCCAGGAATCGGACCGCAATATTCTTAACACCACCGAACTTGCCACACTGTTTCATTTCCCAGATCAAAAGAGTATCCCGACAACACAGCTAGAGAGACAGCAATCCAAGCAAGCCGATGGCCCACGAAATGTTTCTGAGAGGGGCATGACGCTTGGATACAATGTATTTAGGGGTGCAAAGAAGAAAATCAATCTTGATCCTGACGACCGCAAGCGACATATGTACATCATTGGTCAAACCGGTACGGGTAAGTCAGTATTTCTAAAGAACTGCGCCGTTCAAGACATGTTAAACGGTGATGGATTTTGTTTCATTGATCCACACGGTACCGAGGTGGAGGAGCTTCTGGCCCTAGTCCCCAAAGAACGAACAGAAGATATTGTATATTTCTGCCCTTCGGACACTGACTATCCTTTTGGGCTTAATCTTTTTGAATACAAGCGCCCAGAAGACAAAGACTTTTTGATTCAGGAAACCATCAACATTCTATACGCCTTGTACGATCCTAATCGCCAAGGAATGATAGGTGCTCGCTTTGAGCAGATTTTTCGAAACGCAGCTCAACTGATAATGGCCGATCCAGAAGGTGGTACATTTATTGATGTTCCAAAGACACTAGTTGATCCTGAGTATGTAAAATACAAGCTTCAATTTGTGAAGGACCAAAACCTCATTGATTTTTGGACCAAGGAATGGCCAGCCGCCCAGCGCTCGAACGATGCCGGGGAAGTCACGAGCTGGGTAGCGAGCAAGTTTGGCGCATTTTTGGGTAATGAGATGATGCGAAATATAATCGGTCAGACTAAGAGCGCCTTTAATCTCCGTGAAATAATGGATCAAAGAAAGATACTTCTTGTTAACCTTTCTAAGGGCCAGACGGGTGAGCTAAACTCGAAGCTGCTCGGTATGATATTTGTTATGCAATTTCAGGCAGCGGCTATGAGCCGTGCTGACGTTCCTGCGTCCCAAAGACCTGATTTTTGTCTATATGTCGATGAGTTCCAGAACTATTCGACTGAGTCTTTTGCGACTATATTGAGCGAAGCACGTAAGTTTGGCCTTAACTTGATAGTTGCGAATCAGTTTACTACACAGTTAACAGATGAGGTGCGTGAAGCAGTGTTTGGAAATGTTGGTACGATCATTTCGTTCCGCGTTGGTACGCATGACGCTGAAGTTATGGAGAAGATTATGCAACCGATTTTTGACGCAGATGACCTCCAACGTATCCCTAACCTTAACATGGTCTGTCGAACGCTGATTAACGGCGTCCCTACACAGCCTTTTTCCATGCAGGGGCTACCATTCTTAAATGCAGATAATAAGAAACTCGCCTCGGCCCTTAAGCAGCTGTCTATTGCAAAATACGGACGTCCAAAGGCATTTGTAGAAGCAGAAATAATGAAGCGTCTTGCCAGTAAGCAGCAGCCTGCAGATGAGCCAGCTGGCTTACCCGGGCCAATGGCTTCAAAGCCGTTATCTCCACCAAAACAGCCATCATTTCTTGATGATTGGCTTGCAAAACGTTCAAATGCGCCTAATGCCACAGCGAAGCCCGTAGCTACGGCTCCTCAGCCCCCAATTAGCCCGCCTAGTGCCCCAGCAGAGCATAAGCCTGATAAAACGCCGCAACCCGCGATTATCCCATCACAGGGCGCTCCTGTGAGTCTCGCGGACCAAATCAAGGCCTCACTCGGCAGTGCGCCCCATACGGCGCCGAACCAAGCTCACCGCACATCATCACAGCCGCACGCTACAAAGATTCAACATGCAAACGAGGTTAGCCAAAAGCCTCACACTGTACAGTCGGCAGGTCAGCAAGTTAGTCCTATGCCAAAACCAGAACTGCCCGTTTTGATGCCCAAAGAGGGTGAACTATCCCATGACGACGTATTACATCTGAACTGATGACCTTTAGGAGGATCGCTGTGGTTATTCTGTAATCTATTAAATCTAGTCTCGTGAAAGCAGAAGCCGTAGCCCGCGGAATAAGAACTCGACAAACACGCCCAGTAGGAACCCGCCAATAAAGGACATGATAAATACAGAGTAAGGCATGTCGTAGCCATTGTTCTTTGCGAGTAGATAGGTGGTGAGACTGACGACAAATGAAAATATACTTCCTACGAGCACACCGGACGGTCTCGCGACTGTCTTTGAGCCAATCTCTGAAGCTTTCTCGATTGCGGGCTGGTGGAACACCTTACTAGCCACTCTTTCTGGCCCGTTCAGGTGCTTCTGAACCTTACCCATGAGTTGTTTGAAGGCCACTTCTCTGTATTCTTTACTGTTCCAGTATGTGGTAGCTGTTTCTGGCTCTTCCTTAGAAGCTGCTTCTATAGTTAATGCTTCAGTTGTAGTGGACGTCTGTTCGATCTCGTTTCGAATCTCGTCAAGGTTTTCTTGGTGATGATTCTTAGATTCAGCGGCGGCTTTTTCAGCATTTTTTAGAAGCTCGTTTTGGCGAGCCTTATTTTCTGCGGTGTTGGCCTCAGTTTCTGCGCCTTGTTCATGAGTGGGTATACGTTTTTCGATCATCTACTTAAGCCCCCTTTGAGTGTTCGTATCTTACGATGTCTATCTCTTTTGCAAGTACTCTGCTACGGCTATAGAAGAATCCCACCAAGCAGACCGCAAGGAACGTGAGGAATAGGCTTTCGCCAGGACCGGTGCGTGGTAGCTGTTCAGCTGTTTTCTGGACTGTTGGGGCAAAAGGCTTGTCGATCTTTATGCAGGTTTCATTACCGTACTTGTTACAAATAGTATATTGTCGCCCAGCAGGATCAGACGTAGATGCTGCGGTAGCCGGAATCGGGCTTTTTATCTGTACGCTGAATACTTTTGTAACCGATTCTCCTGGCTTGATGTCGATTGGAGGCCATGAAAGTTGCTGGGTGGTTGAATCGAAAGTCGCGTCCCCGATTTCTTTCATGTCTGCGTATTCTAGTACTCTGCCGAGAGAGTCTGGCTTGATTATGTAACCGTTGGCTGCGCCAGTTCCTGAGTTGGTGGTAATTAGACTGTATTCTATGATGTCGCCATCACTGGCGGTAGTGTCATTGGCGTTGTCGATGCGCTTCGTCGTATTCCTAGCCTTTTTGATTGCCGAGATACCAGGCACTGGCTTAGTTACCGTATCCTTGACTTCACAGCTTGCGCTCGTTCGAAGCTCGCCTTTTTTGACGTCGTATCTCACCGAATAGACGTGATCTCCCTCTGAGAGATTCTTGTAGGTGTAGTCTTCTTGATCGCCGGGATTATCTTTTGATCCAACAGAATTCTTGTCGAGGAGGAAAGATACTTTGCTTATTTCCGCACCACTTGATTTATGTGTCGTGAGGCGAACGGTGCGCTGGTTCCAGTCCGGGGACTGTATGAGTACAAGATCGACACAAGTAATGACGGGAGTAGGGCATTTATCGGGCTCGTTTAGAGGTACAGTACTACCGTCGGGGCAAGTCATTGTACATTTTGATACGTCGCCGTTTGGTGCAGGAATCTCTGTACCAGGACAACGGTTGTCAACTGTAAAGCATGGGTTCTCGGATGGTGCACCTCCGGCATTTGCTGTATAGATACCGGCGATATTACATATCTCGGCCGTAGCCGTAGCAATATTCCTAACTGTCGCAACTATTGTAATTTGATGCCATTCGCTACTTGGTTCGAGATTGCCGATTGACCATTGCAGTTGATAGCCCTCGGCTATGTTTGTGGGTGCGGGTGTTGCAGAAATATAGCTCAGCCCTGCGTTTAGGTTGTCGGCTACTAAAGTCCCCGTCGAAGCGGCATTACCTGAATTGCGGTAGTCAAGCCGGTAGCTCACACTCTCTCCGGGGCGTAGTTTATCGGCTGAGAGGCGAGTTTTTTTAATTTCTACCTTGGGTGTCTTGGGTTGGGGTACATAGGTGATGTTGCCACAACCTTTTAGCAGAATCCAAAAAGTCTGACCGCTCAGCTTTCCGTTGCCTGTTGCAACGCCAGTAATAGCCGGGTAGGTATTTACTGGATATTCGATATCCCAGACACGAAGTGACCGTTCATAGACCGTAGTTTGGGCGCCGGGAATAGACTGCGGGTCATCATCGCCCGGCGAAAGCCAGCGCCCGGTTGTAGTGTAGTTTCTTTCAGTTGAAACGACGTTTGCGATCACTGCATTCGATATATCGGCTCTAGTAATTCCGTAAAAATTATAAATGTCCTGTATGTCAGTTCTGCCTAGTCCGTCTCGATCGTTGTCGTAGGCAGTCAGAACCGTTTGTGTCGTCAGTGCGCCATAAACTATGTCATTTGGGCTAGTGGCAAGTGTATTCTGCGCGGGTACTGTGATGGCGATTATATTTATAAGAAAGGCGGCGCCCATGAACACAAGGCTCATCTTGCGAATGGCTTGTTCCTTGTGGAGCCTTTTCCCGTAGAAGGAAACCTGTTGAATCAAACCGGGGTTGAAAGGTAGATTAGATACTAATTTTTTAAACATTTTTTATTTAGAATTCCTCTCATGCTTATTGAACCACATTTTCATGTGTTCAATCAATAGTTTTTGTCTTGTCCGCACCTGTTTTATTCTGCTATACTGTTAGTAAGTAAAAAACGACAGGTATTTGGAGGGTTATGAGTAAACAAAAAACATCTGCTGAGTATGGTGCTGATCAAATTCAGGTCCTTGAAGGACTTGAACCGGTTCGTAAACGCCCTGGAATGTACATTGGGAGTACTGATGTTACCGGTTTGCATCATTTAGTATGGGAAATTGTAGACAATGGTATCGACGAGGCTCTTGCAGGGCATGCGACGTACGTTACTGTCACTATGCTTGCTGATGGTGGAATAAAAGTCCGGGACGATGGCCGAGGTATCCCAACCGGGATTGTTACCAAGACCGGCAAGAGTGGTGTCGAAACAGCACTTACTGTACTTCATGCTGGTGGCAAGTTCGGTGGTGGTGGTTATAAGGTTTCTGGTGGCCTTCACGGTGTAGGTGTAAGCGTAGTAAATGCCCTCTCGACCAAATTAGTTGTTCGGGTCTTCCAAAACGGTAACATCTACCAGCAAGAATTTGCTATTGGTGCCCCGCAAACCGAACTAGTAATAGTCGGCAAGAGCGATGAAACTGGCACAGAAGTAACGTTTTATCCTGATGCAAGTATTTTTGAGACAATTACTTTCAATCACAACACTATTCTTGACCGCATGCGCCACGCCGCATACCTGACAAAGGGTATTCGTACGACTTTGATCGATGAAGTTACTGATGAAAAAGAAGAGTTTTATTTCGAGGGCGGTATCGCCTCGTACGTAGAGCACCTAAACGAAGTTACCAAGCCTATTCACGACAAGATTTTTTACTGCGAAAAAGAAATTGATGATTCTGTAGTAGAAGTTGCGCTCCAATATAACGAGAGCTTCACAGAAAATACCAAATACTTTGCCAATAACGTTTACAACCCCGAAGGCGGAAGCCACATGGTTGGCTTCAGGACAGCACTTACTAAAGTCATCAACGACTATGCTCGCAAGAACAACCTCCTCAAAGAAAAAGAAGAAAATCTTACGGGCGAAGATGTTCGTGATGGCCTCACTGCAGTTATTTTGGTCAAGATACCAAATCCTCAGTTTGAGGGTCAGACCAAGAGCAAGCTTGGCAACCCTGAGGTTCGCGCTCAAGTTGAGAGGGTGACCACAGAGTACTTAAGCTACTTCTTTGAAGAAAATCCGGCAATTGCGAAGGCGATTATCAATAAGACACTTATTGCCGCTCGTGCCCGAAAGGCTGCCCGTGCAGCTCGCGACAATATTCTACGCAAAGGTGTGCTCGAAGGCGCGTCAATGCCAGGTAAGCTCAACGACTGCGCAACGCGTAACCCAGAAGAAGCAGAACTCTTTCTTGTAGAGGGTGACTCTGCTGGCGGTACTGCAATTACTGGTCGTGATAGCTATTTCCAAGCAATTTTGCCACTACGCGGTAAGGTACTCAACGTCGAACGTGCCCGTCTAGATAAAATGCTTGCAAACAATGAAATTGTAAATATCGTAAAAGCACTTGGCGTAGGAATCGGAACTACGGAAGAGCAGTTCAATATCGAAAAACTTCGCTACAAGCGTGTGATCCTTATGACTGATGCCGATGTCGACGGTTCGCACATTGCGACACTTCTACTGACATTCTTCTATCGCTATATGAAGCCACTTGTTGAAGGCGGTCATATTTACCTCGCCAAACCACCTCTCTATAAACTCATGAGCGGTACCACCGTCAAGGCATACGTCTTTGATGACGCTGAGCGAGACGAAGTATTAACGCGCATGGTTGAAGAGCGCAAAAAAGCCGGCAAAGCAGTGGTTAACCCTGAAGATACCCTCCAGAAACAGGCTGGCATCAGCGACGTCGGTCGGTTTAAGGGCCTTGGTGAGATGGATGACACTGAGCTCTGGCAGACTACAATGGACCCAGAGCAGAGAGTGCTTATTCAGGTAAATGTCGAAGACGCTGAGCGAGCCGATAGCACGTTTAGCATGCTTATGGGTGAAGAAGTAGATATCAGAAAAGAATTTATTCTAAGCCGCGCACAGTTCGCGACTGATTTGGACGTATAGGAGTACATATGGCAAAAAAACTAGGAAAAAATGTAGAGAGATCAGTAGTAAACTTCGCAGCACCGTACCGTATTTTGGAAAACGGCAATGTTGTAGACGTAATGAGCAACAACTTCCTTCGATATTCGATGAGCGTGATTGTTTCTCGTGCGCTTCCGGACGTACGCGATGGTCTAAAACCAGTTCACCGGCGCATTTTGCACTCGATGAACGAAAATAATATTCGCTCGAGCGGCAAAACAGTCAAAAGTGCCAAGATCATTGGTGATGTAATGGGTAAGTACCACCCGCACGGCGACCAAGCAATCTACGACTCGATGGTGCGCCTAGCTCAGCCATGGGCGATGCGTTACCCGATGGTAATTGGGCAAGGTAACTTCGGTAGCATGGACGGCCACGGTGCCGCAGCATCTCGATATACAGAGGCAAAACTAAACCCTCATGCCGAAGCGATGCTCGAAGACATCGAAAAGGATACAGTTGATTTTCGTGAAAACTACGATGGTAGCGAGCAAGAGCCAACCGTACTTCCTGCTAGACTTCCAAACCTTCTACTGAATGGCCAGATGGGTATTGCAGTCGGTATGGCCACCTCTATACCTCCACACAACCTTACTGAGGTAGTAGAAGCCACTCAACACCTCATGGACAACCCTGATGCTGAAGTGTCTGATCTTGTAAAGTTCGTGAAAGGTCCCGATTTCCCAACTGGCGCAGTTATATATGGTGGTCCCGGGCTAGTATCTGCATATGAAACTGGTCGTGGGAGTGTTACTGTCCGTGGTGTCGCAGAAATTGTCGATGAAGGCAAAAACGGTATGCAAATTCTCATTACCGAAATACCTTATGGTCTGAACAAGGCGACATTTATCGAAAAAATTGCTGACCTAGTTGTAACTAAAAAAATTACTTCTATTAGTGATATTCGTGATCAAACCGCACGAGGTGGGGTAAAGATTGTTATTTATCTCAAAAGAGATGCTTATCCAAGCAAGGTCCTAAACCAACTCTACAAAATGACACCTCTCCAGTCGTCATTTAGCTTTAATATGCTTGCCTTGATTGACGGCGTACAGCCTCAAGTGCTGAACCTTAAGCGCATTCTTGAAGAGTTCATCAAACACCGACGAGTCGTTATTCGCCGTCGCACAGAGTTTGAGCTTCGTGCTGCAAAGGCGAGGGCGCATATCCTTGAAGGACTCAAGATCGCTATCGACAACATTGATGAAGTAATCAAGATCATCCGTGCCAGTGAATCGTCTGATGTTGCTCAGACGAGTCTTATGGAACGCTTCAAGCTTAGCGAAATTCAATCCAAGGCAATTCTTGACATGCCACTTCGTAGACTTGCTGCGCTGGAACGACAAAAGATTGAGGATGAGCTCAAGGCTCTACTCCTATTGATTGCTGATCTAGAAGCAATTCTTGCCGATACGAAGAAAATCGACAAGATCATCAAAGATGAAATGCAAGAATCGGTTAAAAAGTTTGGTGACGAACGCCGTACGCAAGTTATTGCTAACGAGGTAGGTAAACTCGGCGACGAAGAGCTAATTCCTGATGAGCAAGTAGTTATCACTATGACACAAGCGAATTACGTCAAACGCAATCTCGCGACGGACTACCGCAAGCAAAACCGTGGAGGTAAGGGCAAGCGAGGTGTAACAACGCGTGAAGAAGACATTGCCGAGCACGTCGCAGCACTATCTACTCATGACTACGTACTGTTCTTCACAAATAAAGGCCGTGTATTTAGGCTTCGTGGCTATGAAATTCCAGCAGCCGGGCTTGGCGCAAAGGGAACTGCCATCGTAAACCTTCTACAGC